>Ga0209034_10000088_pt1 | contig 44031 bp, 40 predicted proteins | sample MarorgKNORR_S2LV_2_FD_188219 | JGI IMG/M metagenome (GOLD analysis project Ga0209034, IMG submission 188219) | Marine microbial communities from the Southern Atlantic Ocean, analyzing organic carbon cycling - 250m_A/KNORR_S2/LV (SPAdes) (version 2) | ecosystem: Environmental > Aquatic > Marine... | reverse complement strand
TATTGTCGTCCCACCAGGGGACCCAGGAGCTATAGCCAAACTCGATGAAGGCGAAGTCACACTAGCAACGCTATCGCTTATAACGATCGGCGTGCTGGCAACGCTACCTGACCCTCCTTGGGCCTCCAGTGTGGCAGCTCCGCTCGCCCTAGCAATAACATCACTGTCTTCACTGATGGACGAAAAAGTAACCTCAAAGGCCCCAGCTCCATTAGCCGCAACTTGGGCACCTCGGCCGCCGCCAACAATTACAGACAAGCTCTCGTCTATGACCAGCTGAATAACAACAGCCTCACCTGCCTCAAAACCACCGCCTGTGACGGTGAGTTCTCCATCCATACTGGTGGATGAACTGCTAGCGGAAAGACTTGCCTTAGGTACTACAGGTGCATCAGCACCATCAGCACCTGCAGGCCCTTGCGGTCCTGGTGCACCGGGTGCACCGGGATTACCGGGAAGTCCTGGAAGACCGGGCTCACCGGGCTCACCGGGTTCCCCTTGAGGTCCAGCAGCGCCAGGATTTCCTGGGTTACCGGGAAGACCGGGGGCACCAGGTGCACCATCGGAACAACCAACTAACGCAATTATAAATACTGAGAAAACCAGGGCTGTAACCAGTCCTCGTATGCTAAATAGCCTTCTCATTTGACCCCCTCTTCTACATGGAGAATCCAGATTTTTCTAACCAAAAAGATCGCGCCACCATCCCGACGCTTAAATTCAGGTTGCTAATACTAACAACTCACGAATGAACCCATCATATTAACCACCACAAGGGGATGTCAAGGCATTTACCACCTTAACTTTAGGAAGTGACAGTTCCTACACATAAACCCAACATTCACACCATCTCACTCGCTAGCAACCAACACGCCTAAAATTCTAGTTGAAAGGTACTGAATCTGCAACAAGATTTACAGCTAATGCTGTTATAATCTGCAACCGTACATACCAAAAGACGTCCTCGATATCACAAGACGTCATGTTATTGATAATTTAGGAGAGTTATTTATCAAAATGGATAAAACCTTGAAAAAAAGTTACAAATCTTCGTGGATAACAATGGGGGCTTTTGCCGCCTTAGGAATACCTTCATTCATAATTGTATTTGCAAATCTTCATTTTGACCCAGTTCTTCTAGCTTTTATATTTGGTCTTGGGATTGTGGGTGGAGCGTTTTTGATATCTTGGGGTGCAGAGGCAGCTCAGGTTGATATATCAGCTTCATTCGCTATAGCAATACTCGCCTTGATAGCAATACTCCCGGAATATGCTGTTGAGGCAGTTTTGGCATGGGATGCGGGGCAATCTTACCTGGAAGCATCCGCTGCTGGACAGGTATTCGGTGCAGGTAGTGCAGTTACAGACGAAATGGAACGGGTAGCGGCGAACGTAACCGGTGCCAATAGGTTACTTATTGGTCTTGGTTGGTCTGCCGTAATACTAATATTTTGGCTTAAGAGGCGCTCTAGTCTAGACATTAAAGGCACAATGGGACTAGAAATAATAATGCTGGTAATAGCAACCCTCGTCACATTTTTGATATTTTTTATGCAGCAGGTACACGTGGTAGTAGCAGTTGCACTAATTGCGCTCTACCTCGTATATCTGTGGATAAGCTCCACGAAGGAGGCCGAAGAACCTGAACTTATGGGCCCTTCCCTCGCCATTGGTGAACAAAGCAAACTAGTAAGACGTCTGATGGTACTTTCACTTTTTATTTATTCCGCGATCGTAATTATTGTTGCAGCACATCCATTCGTTGAGGCACTGGTAGAAAGTGGTTTAGAGTTGGGAATAGACGAATTTATCCTTATTCAATGGATAGCACCATTAGCATCTGAATCACCTGAAATAATCATAGCCGTATTATTCAGCCTGAGAGCAAACGCGGTTGCTGGTCTTACAACACTGATATCCGCAGAAGTTAATCAACTAACCTTGCTTGTTGGTAGTATGGTGGGCGTTTTCAGCCTTTCAGCAGGAGAAATATTAAATTTCCCACTAAACCATATGCAGTCTGTTGAATTTCTGTTAACTGCGGCTGTATCAGCCTTAGGAGTTATGTTCCTTATCCACCGAGTTATTAACTGGAAGGCAGGTCTGATACTCCTTGTGCTATTTATAGCGCATTTACCTTTCACTGACTCGTCAGAGAGGCTTTATTTCACTTACATATATCTCGCTATAGGCGCAGTATATGGACTTTTCTTTTTATACCAGTGGAAATCTGGGAACCTGTCAACGGAGAACGACCCTGACTAAAATGGTTCCTGTGACTTAGTTAGCCTCAGTATGTATCCTATCTCTGTGCCCCTGTAGCTCAGCGGATAGAGCACTGGCCTCCGGAGCCAGGTGCGCGGGTTCGAGTCCCGCCGGGGGCACCAGTAATTAGCAACAATAAAAGTTCCACTCCCATTATCTACCTAGGAACTAAATATAAAATCTAATCGTGGCCCGAAATCCACTTGGATGGTTGACGAGAGAGATTCTCCATTCCAATCTCTGTGCAAAGTTGTGGAAACATCACAGGATGCGCCCCCTTCCATTCCAAATCTGAAACAGTCTCTAATATTGGCACATCAAGCCTTAAAGTAGCCAAATTCTTATATAACGCCGCGTCCTCGCGATGCCCTTCAAGGCTGAGACTAAGTGAGGCTGCAGACCTAACTGTCACATCCCAAAGGCGATAGTCTGAAGGTATTTGATCAATGGAGTTATACCTTGCCAGCAACGTTGAACTGGATTTAGCTCCCCATTTCGGTATTCCCGGAATACCGTCAGATGTGTCTCCCATTAGACCCAAGTAGTCTGGGATCGACCTCGGAAAAACCCCAAATTTATTTTTCACCCCGTCTTCATCTAGTATTTGGTTTCTTCTACGATCCAGACAAACTACTTTCTTACCACTGACAACCTGCGTCAAATCTTTATCTGGAGAGCAGATTACAACTTTTTCTACTGAAGAATCTTGGGAATACTTTGTTGCGGCCGATCCTAGAGCATCGTCGGCCTCAAATTCTCTCATTGGCCAACATACTATGCCCAAAGCACTTACAGCTCTCTCAGCCAGAAGAAACTGCATTTTAAGTTCTTCAGGAGTTGAAGAACCGTCTTTATACTGAGGAAATATTTCATTCCTGAACGACTCCACCTCACTGTCAAAAGCGACAGCGATATGGGTGGTTTGATTCATTTTCAACATCGAAAGTAAAGTTTGTATTAGTCCCCGAACTGCAGACACAGGCATTCCATCAGGGGCGATTCTTGGTGGTTGACCATAATGCGACCGAAATAATTCGTATGTACCATCAACTAAATGTACTTTTGTCATGGAACTCTTTAGATAACTAAAACCAATTGGACTTATCCACAATATTGATAAGTTCCTCGCCATTAGCAAATCTCTTGCAATTATTTAAAAACAATTCAGTTCGTCTTTCTGGAAGATAGGGACCTTCTCCTGCAACATGTGGCGTAATTAGAATGCCTGGAGCTGTCCAAAGTGGATGATCGTGAGGAAGCGGTTCTATTTGAAAAACATCCAGCGCTGCTCCGCTCAGATCACCTTTCCTAAGCGCTTCGTTAAGATCGTCTAAAACAACGGTGGCCCCCCTCCCAATATTCACAAAGTATGATTCCCTTTTCATCTGCGAGAAAAACTCAGCATTGAAGTAATTCTGCGTTTGAGGTGTTTCCGGGACTGTGCTCACAACAAAATCTGCCCTTGGAATCATGACTCCCACTTCATCAGGATGGACAAGTTCATCAACATGATCCAAAGAATCTTCAACTCTAGGATCACTTCCCAACACAGTTAAACCAAAACTTTTACAGAGCCGCGCTGTCTCAGCTCCTATACCGCCAACGCCGATTATCAGTACCGTAGAGTCGGGAAGATGCCTAATCGGATAATTAGGCCTATGCCACTCTCCTTTCAGCTGGTGTGGAAAGTACCGGTTTAGACCTCTTGCAAATGCCAAAATAAAGGACAAGATATGGGTACTTATATGATCGTTGTAAATATCCCTCGTGTTGGTCACGATAACGTCACTGTCAATCAAATCGGAGTGATACCACCCAGCAGAAGGACCAGCTTGAGGACATGCAAGCCATTTTAGATTATTAGCATGCCTGAATATCTCAGAACCAATATTCCCAAAAGCTGCATCAGCATCCTTTATGGACTCTATCGCTTCTCCCTCTGACTCTGCTACGGTGACATCAATACCTGGAATCAGATCCCTCAAAGTTTCCGGCCATGTTTCCAAGTTTTGTTCCGGATGCCCATCAGGAGCGTAAAGAAGAAGCTTAAAACTCATTAGTTCACACCTCAATAATTTAAGGAAATTAATCGTAGGTCATAATAGTTAACCTATCCTAGCACCACCAGACAAATATCCCCAATGAAAAGTTTTTCACTATCATCCTTAGCGAGTATGAGGATTCAGCACGTCGCTCAAGGCATCTCCAAGCAGATTCCAACAGAGCACCAATGACCAGGCAACGAAACCAGGGGCAATGAGCATCCAGGGTACGACTCTAAGTGCGCTTATACTACCCGCTTCCAGAAGCATGGTCCCGAGACTTGGCCGCGGAGGTTGAATTCCGAGACCAAGCCAGCTGAGAATAATTTCTGTGCCCACCAACGCCCCCATACCCATGGACACCGTGACTATTATCGGACCAATGGCGTTTGGCAACAGATGAACAAAAAGAACTCGGGTGGTAGAAGCCCCAGCAGCAACTGCAGCATCAACATATTGAGTCTGTTTCAGAGATAGCACTTGACCCCTAACGAGACGAGCCATACCTATCCAAGAAAACGAAACCAGAGCCAGTGCCACCACCAGATAGTCGGCAATACCTATCCTCACTAAGCCATCTAAAAAAGTATTATCTTCCAACCAGTAAACAACTTCTAGAACACGTAACCGTAATGTCGCTGCTAGTATGATCACAAGTAAAATATCTGGGAATGAGGCAAATACCTCACCTACCCTCATAATGAGGGAATCTGTCTTCCCACCGAAATACCCAGAGATAAGTCCGAGGGAAACCCCCAAAATGAGCCCACCCGTAGCCATGGTAACAACGGTAATTACGACTGTATTTTGTATCCCCCACAATGCACGGCTTAAAACATCCCTGCCTTTCATGTCAGTACCTGCCCAGTGTTGAAGACTAGGAGATTCTCTTATATGAAGGTAATCTTGATCGTTATATCCGTAGGGAGCAATCCAAGGAGCAAGGATACCAGCCAAGTAGATAACACCGATTATTAACAGGCATGCCACCGCGAGTTTTTTTCGTAACAGTCTTTCGAAGGCCCTTCTTAAGTGACCCCGATTTTCATCTAGTCCGGATAAAGGTTTGGATCTGGATGAAACCTCAGCTTTCAAATCGTCCATATCAAGAAAGCCTTATACGAGGGTCGATAAATGTATAAGCAATATCTGCTATTAGATTCGCTATGACAAAGGCTGACGAGGTGATAATAGTAATCGCCATAATTACCGGATAATCTCTGTTGAAAATAGCCTGTATAGCGAAGTCCCCTACTCCAGGAATCCCTAAAATACGCTCCGTTATAAAGCCTGTAGTCAACATACCTGCTAGTGAGAACGACAATACAGTCACAATCGGAATTAAGGCATTTCGAAGTATATGTCTATAGTCAATGAGTAAAGGGTGCAGCCCCTTGGAATGAGCTGTTCTTACAAAATCTCTTCCCATAACATCGAGAGTACTTGCCCTCATAAGTCGGGCAAGGCCGGCCACGCCAGGAATACCCATGGTAATAGCAGGTACGATTATTCGCGGGTCAAATAGCCCTCCCCATCCTGAACACGGAACCCAGCTTAACTTTAAACACAATCCCCATAAAACTAAAGGAATACTCACCATTATAGGGACCGACATGAGAACCAAACTTAAAGTAACAGCTGCTGGATCCAACCAGGTACCTTGTTTATGAGCAATCCAAAACCCCAGCGGCAATCCTATTGAAAGGCTCACAACCATAGCCGCTAAATTAACCTGAAACGAGACCCACATTTTTGAAGCTAGCAAAGAACCTACTGACTTACCCCGATATCTAAGGCTTTCTCCAAAATCTCCCCTCACAACACCCCACATATAATCACTATATTGGACAATTACAGGCCTATTTAGACCGAATGATTCCCTCAGCCTCTCCGCTACAATCGGATCATATTTTGTCCCCATCATGACCTGAACCGGATCGCCTGGTCCGTAGGTCCCCAGAACAAATGTTACAGCTGATACAGCGGTCAATAAAAATGGAACCCAAATTATTCGCCTAAGAACAAATTTCCACATTGCTTCTATCCGTCACCACTGGTATTAAAAACCAACAATAGTCTGAGGAGAGAATACCCATTTAAACCCGGCATACCTGACTACTCCAAACATTGTCAGAATCGATAACGTGATTGGCTCAGCAGAAATAAATTAATCCTCAATATAAACATGCCGCATTTTCGGGACTATCATTGGAGTAATGACATAACCTTTAACGTAGGGTTTTATTAGAAGATGTCTCTCTCCCGCAAACCACAGAGGCAACCATGCTGCATCTGCTACTATAGACTCCTCTGCCTGCCGATATAAATCCATGCGCTTAACAACGTCGACCTCCACCCTAGCCGCCTCCAAAATGCTGTCTACTTGGACATTTGAATATGCGCCATTATTATTTTCACTTTCAGTATGGAAAAGTATGTCTAGAAAGTCTTGTGGATCAGGATAGTCAGCCTCCCATCCAAGACCTGCAAAGGCTTGAAACTTTTGTCTGTCTAGGTCCCGAAGATAAGTGGCCCACTCAACCTGTTGAATTTCAACTTCAACACCTAATACATCCTGCCACATGTTTATTATTACTTCCAAATCTAAATTAGGGGTCCCACCAGAACCTGGGATAGTTACGACAATTCTCGGCCTGTTGGAAGGGTCTGCATATTGAGACTCGGAAAGAAGTTTTTTGGCCAAAACAGGATCATGTTTAAGGCCAACTAACTTTTCGTTATGGCCTGGAAAACCAGGCGGAAGTATTCCATAAGCGGGAACCACAAGATCAGCCAGAACTTCTCTGGCAATTAACTCTTTGTCTACGGCGTGGTTTAAAGCTTGCCTAAATTTAGGATCATCGAATGGAGGCTGCTGCGCATTAAAACCCACGTATGAAATCGAGAAACTAGGGTTTGCCACCACTAGGTCAGAGTGGAGGGGGTCACTAGGGTCTTTTATTCTCTCAAGGTCGAAAAGTCCGACGCCAGTTATATCTATTTCATCATTTTCATACATCGCCATTGAGGATCCACCAGCCAAATTCATCTGAATTCTTTTTAAGCCGGCAGCCCCCAGATGATATGAATCGTGTCGTTCCAAAATTAACCGCTCGCCGATCTTATATTCAATTAACTTAAATGGTCCTGTGCCATTGGGATAATCGGTCCAATTCCTCCCACCAGACTCAACGTTTTCCCGATCCAAAACATATGCTGTTGGGTAAGTAAGTTTTTGTAAGAAATACGCTTTGGGAGAATCTATTTTAATCTGGATCGTTCTATCATCTATAACCGTGACTCCACTTATCTGATCTGTTACTCCATCCAGCACGTCCTCAACACCAATAATGTCTCCCAGATAAGTTTCTGCTACAGGGGAAGCTGTATCAGGATTCGCTGCCCTTTCCAAAGACCATTTAATGTCACTCGAGGTAACTGGTTTACCATCGTGGAAAACCGCAGTATCGCGGATAATAAAAGTATAGGTAAGTGAATCGGCAGATATCTCAAAACTTTCCGCTAAGTCTGGAACTAAATTTAAATCCGTATCAAAGGTAACCAGACCACCAAATATTTCAACAACTAGACCAGAAGATGTCGTATCAGATGTCAGGTGAGGGTCGAGTGTCGGAGGGTCTGACCACAGTCGATTAAAAACCCCATCTAACTGCTCGCTCTCGTTACTTGACGCGTCTGCTAAGGTCAGCGGCTCATTCTTGGTATTTCCTGTTTCAGAAGTACCCCCTGTCGCCATTGGAGACTCTATTTGAGGTGACAAATCAGCCGTTTGCTCCGAATTATCAGATTCTCCGCACCCAGCCACTAGAACTGAAAAAACCACTAACAAATTGACCAAGAGAAACAATTTTATCGTTGACGAAAGTTTTTTATGTAACCTAATCCTCAATTCTTATTCTCCCAAATTAACTTCAAATTTTTAATTTTTATCCATCGCCCACTTGAGAAGTTAGAAATGCCGCGATGAAGTCGTCGATGTCACCGTTCAAAACGTCGCCTGTCGATGATGTTTCCAAGCCAGTTCTGTGATCTTTCACCATTTGATATGGATGTAAAACATAACTTCTAATTTGATTGCCCCATTCTGCCGAAACATGTTCGCCTTTAATCTGCGCTATTTCATCTTCCTTCTTTTTTCTTTCCAGATCCATAAGACGAGCCGTAAGTATTCGCATTGCTATCTCGCGATTTTGGTGCTGTGAACGTTCATTTTGGCAAGTAACAACTATGTTTGTGGGAATATGTGTGAGGCGCACAGCAGTTGAGTTCTTTTGAACGTTCTGACCACCATGTCCCCCGGCTCGAAAAACATCTAAGCGAATATCATCGAGGCTAATATTTATGTCAATACCTTCTTCAACCTTAGGTAATATCTCTGCAAGGGCAAATGAAGTATGTCTGGCGTGATCGTTATCAAAAGGCGATATTCTGACGAGCCTGTGAACTCCTTTTTCTGACCTCAAATAGCCGTACGCAAAATCTCCCGATATCTGTATTACTGCGCTCTTTACTCCTGATTCCTCACCATATGAGGTATCTAAAACGTCACAGCGAAACCCTTTTCGTTCAGCCCATCTAGAATACATACGGAGCAACATGGATGCCCAATCCTGTGAATCCACACCTCCAGCTCCAGCATGAAGCGCAAGTATCGCATCCCTCTGATCATATTCTCCGGAAAGAGTAAGCTGAAACTCCATATCGGATAGTCGCTGGCCAATTTCAACTGCTTCGTCTCTAATACTTTTAATCAATTCAGTATCTGATTCTGCTGTTGCCAACTCCAAAAGTTCCGATGCGGATTCAGCCCTCTCTAGGAGAGAAGTCCAGCTTGAAACTTGTTTATTAAGTAAGGCCAATTCTTTCATTTTGCCTTGGGCGAAAACAGGCATATCCCAGAAATTAGGGTCAGAGGCCTCCCTTTCAAGTTCTTTTATTTCACACTCCATGGACGGTACGTCAAAGACGCACCATGATATGAGCGATTTTCTCACCCATTTCGGTTAGCCAACTATTTAGGTCCTGCATTTCATTTCCTCCGCACAACACCTGATACCCAATAAAGTGAGTAAGAATTGTGACGAACCTCTAGAGAACAACTTAGAAACAATTATACCAAGTACAAGCGGATAAACCCTTTCTATCGATTAAATTTTTCCGTCGATTAAACTGGCGAGAGAAGTTGCTTGGACACAGCAGTTTCATCCACTGCAGATTCTGTGTAACACATGGCAATGGTCTCAACTTTAGACCAAATACCTAATTGGTCTGCATAATGAGGACTCCCAGGATGACCGGATGAGCCGAGTGGAACGATCCAACGAGAATTATCCCAATTAGATGCATCAAAAATATACCGTGCGACCGACATACCAGTCATCACAAATGGATTTGTATGTGCAAAGCTGCCAGCCTGAGGAGTATCTCCATCTCCTCCCATAGCCACAGATGGCGGATCAAGTTTTCTAGACAGATCTGGATGATACTGTGACAAGGGATGTACTGGATTTGTATGGTGTACTCTACCCCATTCCCAAGTGGTCACATCTTCCCCCAAAATATCGGTTAACCACAATATTCCATCACCAAACGCCTTGGGTACAATACTTTTCCATGTCTCACCGTCAGGCAACAATGATTCGCTCCTCATCTTGGCATCCGTCACAAGGTTAGAGGCGAGTTGACTAACATGTCTTGGTGCACCTCTCCCCCCAGCTACAAGAGCTTCATCAGCCAACGAACCAAAGAGATTTCGAAATACTCGATCATGTAATTTCAATCTGAATGCCGAATAAATAGTAGCGGCAGGGGAATTGGAATCCATAACCCCGTTCCAGTTACTCAAAGCCTTTTTAGCGGTCTCCTCAATAGGCCCACTAGGCACTACTTCCTTTAAAATGTCCATGTAAACAAGTGCGGGGATAGAAGTTCTCTCCGAATGAATAGACATCATGTCTTCGACAGTGGCGTTCCCAAGTTCCAACACTCTCTCAATAATCCTCCTAGCCCTGTATTCTGGAGCATACTCAAGTGCTATGTAATGAGGATAATCTTCATTCACTATTCGATTGTTGGCAGTCACTATGAATCCGTTCTCCGGATTGGTGGATCTGGCAAGCTGATCAAAGGGTATATATCCCGACCATTCATGATCTCCATCCCACCCGGGAACGGGCAACCATGCATTATCCATGGATCGTATAGGAACTTTACCTCTGTTTAAATATCTAATATCACCATAGACATCTACAAACACATAGTTGTTACATGGGTCAACCCAATCCCTCATTGCATCGTCCGCATCTGCAATAGATCCAGCAGTCATCTGAGGAATGAGAGACTGAAAACCAATATTGGGACCAAATGTTGAGGTATAGCTAAATGCCAGCCCTGTAGTCAAATCTTCACTTTCCATGAAAATTGGGCCATGTTTCGTTACTCTAACTTCGATAGACTCTGAGTCTTGACCTGCTACTTTTATAACTTCTTTTCTCACTTCGGAATCTATCTGAAGCCCTTTCCATTGATACTTAGTTAGGTCTGAAGAATCAAATCTTTCAACAAAAATATCTTGATAGTCAGCACCCGCGTGGGTAACACACCAAGCAACGTTTTGATTGTGACCAAAATGTGGAAACCCTGGGACTCCTGGAAAAGAAAGACCGATGGCATCAATGGATTCCGAGGTTACATGATTTTGATAATAGCAATTGGGCGTGTCTAAACCTCTGTGCGGGTCCCCACTAAGAAGTGGCTTACCGGAATAAGTCTTAGATCCGTGTAATGCCCAACTGTTGCTACCGGAGTCAGGAGATTCTTTCAACCACTCAATTGATTCCAAATTATTTCTAAAATGATCAACCCCAGCGACAGCTGGGCCAGAATATTTGTGAAGTGGAGGCACAATAATAAAATGCCCCTCTTGATATCCTTTTAACAAATCAGAAGCAACTTCTGCACCTAATTCATTAACCAATTGAGCGCGCCACAATTTGCCCTCAAATACCCCCATCATAATGTGGCGCACTTTATAGACTGCAATGCAATCTATCGCAGTCCATGGCTCTGGTGATCCTGATACTAATGTGTATTCAATAGGAAAACTTTTTGTAGATTTGATAAATGCATTTACTCCAGATGAATAAGCTTCCAACATCTCCCGGGTCTCAACATTGAGCGCTTCATAGTCCGTCTCCGCTGAGGATTTAATTTGAAACCGGCGCATCATTTTGTCACTTTCCACACCTCCACTACCCACAAATTCAGACCATCGCCCATAGGCCTGTCTCCTATCAAAATCCATATGCCACAACCTATCCTGAGCCGTCGCAAATCCCTGCCCAAAAAAAGCATCATTATTGTGCTTGGCCCTAATGTGAGGTATGCCATGTATATCTCTGAGAATAGTAACTTCACTATCGAGACCTGGAACACTAATAGACGATTCTGTATCTGGTAGGGAAGAAGAGAAGTCTAGATCCATATGAGGTACTCCTTCTAAGGTTTGTCTACGTCTAAAAAAATTCGTGACATTCTAAATGTCACGTGAACGAAACCGGGTTTATATCTACCGACCACCCATTCAATCCCGTTCTTTGGTTTGTACCATAAGTCAATTGATGAACTTTATCCAAAAGAAGCCTAGGGTTTGGACCCTTCAGATTTATTTGCCATCTGTATCTACCCCTTACACGCGCTGGGAAAGCAGGAAGAGGGCCAAAAACTTCTGTATCAGATAACCCCCATTTACTACGCTCATCCAATAACTTATTAACTAAATTCTTAGCATCACCTTCAGCCTTAGCATTATTAGTGTCTTCCCTAACCAATCTTATTAACCGACTGTAAGGTGGATACGCATTAAGTTTTCTATAAGTGGACTCTATATCGAAAAATGAAAAATAGTCTTGCTTAGAGGCGGCTACAACTGCATAGTGCTCAGGCTGATAAGTTTGTATTATTACCTTACCTGGCCTTTCACCTCTGCCAGCCCTTCCAGCAACTTGGCATAATGTCTGAAATGCTTTTTCCCCAGATCGAAAATCCGGCATATTCAGACCTATGTCGGCCGAAATTACTCCCACTAGCGTGACATTTGGAAGATGGTGACCTTTCGCTATAAGCTGCGTACCAATAAGTATTTTAGAATCTCCGGACCTAAATTTACTGAGAATTGTTTCATACTGATTTGATCTAGTAGCCACATCTCGATCGAACCTCAGTGCATTAGCAGAAGGAAATAATTTATCTATTAATTCAGCTACCAATTGGGTACCTATACCATATCGGCCAAGTGAATTCTCACTACATGAAGGACAGTCTGGCGAAGATGGCCTGTGACGACCGCAATAGTGGCAAACCAACTTGTCAGACTGTGAGTGATAAGTAAGGGAAATATCGCAGCTACCACATTTAATCACTAAGCCACATGATCGACACTGTACGAAAGATGAGGCACCTCTTCGATTCAAAAACAATATGGTTTGTTCACCAGCTTTCAGAGTTTCCCCAATTGAGCGGTATAACGCCCTACTGAGTATCTCCCTATTACCAGCCTTAAGCTCCTCCCTCATATCCACAACTGAGACAAAGGCCAAGTCCGTACCGCTTAATCTATTATTAACACGGGAATGTGGAATGAATCTTTCCTTGAGTTCCGCAAACTCGTATCGTCCCCGCTGGGATCGCATAAAGGACTCTATATCGGGGGAGGCCGAACCTAGCAGTATTACAGAGCGAGAAATTCCAGCTATCTGCATCGCTACTTCACGGGCATGATACCTTGGAGCGGACTCGTTTTGCTTATATGTCCATTCATGTTCCTCATCTAAAACTATTAGTCCAATATTGGGAAGTGGCGCAAATACGGCCCCTCTAGATCCGATAACTACCCGATAATCACCTTTTTTTATTTTCCACCATTGATCATGTCTTTCACCCGCTGAAAGACCACTATGTGATACCGCTACTTGGCCTTGAAACCTCGATTCAAACCTTTCTACTGTCTGGGGAGTCAAAGCTATCTCAGGAACAAGAATAATTGCGCTTTTACCTAGTGCAATACATTCTTTAACTGCCTCAATATATACCTCAGTTTTTCCACTCCCAGTTACCCCATACACTAAAATAGCACGCGGATTAGACTCAGGATTCTGGAGCATATTTCTAATGGTAGAAAAAGCTCTCTGTTGTTCTTTCTTAAGCTTTACAGGAGGAGGATTACCATAGGTTATTCCTTTAAGAGGGTCCCGAAATATCTGGATTTTTTCTTGATTGATAAATCCTTTCTTCAAAACTGCATTAACAGCGGAAACTCCAAAGAATTTACGTGATTCTGCCATCGTTAAGGAGGTATCTCCACGAGAGAGACTCTGCATGAAATCCTTCTGCCTGTAAGCTCGGTCCATCTCCTGACTTTTCAAAGCTTCTATGCCAATTTTTGTAATACGAGGTACCAATTTAAAGCGAGCACTTACCGTACTTTTACTCCTTTCTACATCCCTTACGATCAAGCCATGTTCTTCAAGAGTAGTGATAGCGGATCTAGCATTTTGACCAAAGCGAGAAGTAATCCTATCTAAGCGGGATCGTCCGTTAGCTCTTAGATAATTCATGATATCTTCTTGAAATCTTGAAATCTTTGACTTTTCTATCGAAGAAACATTCAATTCAGAAGATGTGATCCAGGTAATTTCCCGAGTTCTGCTACCAGGCGGAATCATGAGTGAGGCCGCTTCAAAAAGAGAGCACATGTAGTATTCACTCATCCATGAAACGATCTTCAAATGCAGGTCATCAATAAGTTCTCTTGAGTCGGATACCTCATGAACGTCCCGGGTGTTTTCAACTTGGGCCTCATTCGACACTTCGATTACGATCCCCTGTCGCAGTTGAGGCCCAAAGGGAACAATAACCGAATGACCAGGATTCACCACAAGTGACTTAGGAATGGAATAACTAAAGGTCCGGTTATATCCAGCAGGAGCATCTACAGCTATCTCTGCAAATTTCAAAACGAAGCCCACCTAAACCAATAACGAATTCAGTAGAAATTACGCCAAGTATAAGGGCAATGTGAGAGAACCGATCAGGTTCTTAAAGAGAACAACTTGCCAGATTAAGTTAAACTCAGTCGAATTTAACTTCGGCGGGCCTCTTTGATCCGAGCACCTCTGCCAGATCTTTCCCTCAGGTAATACAACCTAGAACGGCGAACCCTTCCTCTCCGTGTAACTTTGACAGAATCTACATTAGGGGAACACACGAGAAAAGTTCTTTCTACTCCAACCTGATTTGCTACCCGCCTTACAGTGAAGGTCTCCCCCTGAGCTTTACCACGACGTCTAATGACAACTCCCTCGTAGGCCTGCGTCCTGACACGTTCCCCTTCCACCACCTTAACATTTACCCTTACAGTATCACCGGAGGCGAATTCCTCTATATCCGGGTTTTTTTTAACTGGTATTAGATCGTGAGCATCCATGGCATATTTGTTCCGATAATTTGTTATATGTGCAAAACTTAGTTGTAGGCTTTACACTGGAAGTGCAAAACCGAGAACATTAATTCTACCTACATATCAGGCTAATTATCAATAAGGTAATCAACGTTGATTACCTAAAAGCGATCTTAGGTGGGTACAAGATTTGCTAGAATTAAGGTCACATCAAAGTAATAGTAAATCGATTGTTAAATTTCATATAGACACAACAGATTTAAATAAGGGTGAGATATATGCCTTTTAGATTCGGCCCCATGGAATTAATAATAGTTCTGGTGGTAGTCCTAATAATCTTTGGGGTCGGAAGACTTCCTGAGATAGGTGGAGCAATGGGAAAAGCCATTAAAGAGTTTCGAAACACCCAGAAAAACCAACCTGAAACTGATAGCAACATAGTCGACAAAGATCCAAAGGACGACATTAAACAAGCTTAGTTCAGATCAGGCAAATTGTTCCCAAACAACAGGTAAAATCTAGCATTTTAGAACTGTTGGTTAACATGGTCAGTCAAGTGACAAATGGGTCAACGATCAAGCCCAGTCTAAACTTTTTTGGGCACACTTTTTCTCTTCCTAATCCTAGATCCTAACTTTGAAAGCAGAATCCCAACTTCATAAAGAACAATTATCGGCCCCGCTACTAGAGCCTGGTTGATTGGATCCAGAGTGGGAGTTATCAGAGCCCCCAGAACAAACGATAATACTATCGCCCACCTTCTGTTCCTAGCAAGAAAACTAGGGCCCACTACCCCGATTCTAGACAGGAAAAAAAGGACAATGGGTAACTCAAACACTATTCCCATCCAGAATAAGAGAGATAGCATTAGATTTACATAATTCCCGATCCTGATCATAGGGACAGCAACATCACTCCCGAATGAAATCAAGAACCTAACGGCAGGCGGAAATAAAACAAAATATCCGAACAGCGCCCCTAGAACAAACACAAAAAGACTCAAAGGCATAAGGACAAACAAATAACGCTTCTCAGTCGTATTCAGTCCAGGGGACACAAACATCACCATCTGCCACAATAGGAAAGGTAACGATCCAAAGACCCCCACGAGTAAAGAAGCTTTCATAGCAATACCCAAAAATTCTGTCAGTTCCGTATAAATGGGTTTACTGTAAGGCAACTCAGTAAAATCACCAGCAGGTTCCATAAGAATCTGAAGAATTTGCTGATGGAACACAAACGCAACCACAGTAAGACTAAAAACGAATACGGCTGACCAGGTCAATCGTCGTCTGAGTTCATTTAGATGGCTAGATAAACTTTGCCCTTCTTCACTCACCCTTCTCGAACCTCTCCAGAACTTCTTGTCTCACCTGTATCTCCTTCATTTGACACAGGATCAATTTCGTATTCATCATCTTCCGATTGCAAAATCGGATTCCTTAGAGGCTTAAATGGGATTGGGGTGTCTGCAGCGTCACTACCAACTGCCTTGTTAACCCTATTTTCACCGGCTGTCTGACCTTTATCGACGGTCTTCAATTCGTGAGCTATTTCTTGGGTATCAATATCGTCCAAGTCAAGGTGAGGAATATCTGCAGCCATATTTTTAGCTTGACCGACAAGTTTACCTAGGGCGCGGGCAGCCTCTATCATCTTCTGAGGGCCTAGGAAAATAAAGGCTATTAGAAGAATTACTAAAACTTCCAAACTACCCATACCCATCATCGCAAAGCCACCATTTTGGCATCCATTTGTTCACCACAGAAAGTTATTTTGTTCAAAACCCCTTTCTTAAATAAAATATTTGAAAGGGCGCATAAAGGCAGTCCCACCACTGAGGTGTAACATCCTTCAACTCGTTCTACGGGTTGGAAAACTTCATTTTGAATAGCATAACCACCCGCTTTATCCATTGGGTCACCTGTGGCTATATATTCATCAATTTCCGTATCAGTATATTTCCTCATATGGATTAAAGTTCTTCTCGTAACCGAACATAGTTCACCATGATGATTAGATACGGCAATGGAAGTGATCACGGTATGAGTAATGCCTCTTAATTCCGTTAGCATTTCCCAGGCGTGATCAGCACTCCGGGGCTTGCCAAGAATTTTTCCATTAACTACCACAGATGTGTCGGAACCTACGACCAGCTGGTTGCCCTCAATGTTGTCCACCGCATATTTGGCTTTAAGAACGGCCATTCTGGACACGTATCGTTCGGGATACTCCCCAAATAGCGGCGGCGTTTCAAATGAATTCGGGTCTACAAATTTAAATGGCAAACCTATCCTGGCTATCAAAATCTTCCTTCGAGGGGAAGTCGAAGCGAGTATTAGCTCTTTATTTCTTTTCACTTCTCGCATATATAACAGTGTTCCAGTTTTCTATTTGGCTACAATATTAACTGAATACGATTTCCCCAGTTATGTTTCACAGGAAAGTGTGAGAGTAGCAACACATTCAACATGATAGGTTTGTGGAAACATATCAACCGGTTGAATATTAGTCACTCGATAATTACCCTTAACCAGAATATCTAGATCCCTAGCGAGACTCGATGGATCACAAGAGACATATGCTATCCGAAGCGGCTGTTTTTCGATTACTGCCTTTAGGGAATCCGGATGACATCCAACTCTCGGGGGATCAAGTATCAGGGCATCTATATCATCAATTATGTCGCCTAGAACGTTCTCTGTTTTCCCTAAAAGTAACTCTATATTTTTCACATCGGACAATGCTGAAGATGCATCATTCACAGCTGATGCGGATTCTTCTATTGCGTAAACTTTCTTTACGCTAGGCGCCAATATGGCGGCAAAAGTCCCCACCCCAGCATAGGCATCTACCAAAGTTTGTTCTTTGTTAAGAGCAAGATACTCAGAAACCAAATCAATTAAAGTTTCTGATTGGGGAGTGTTAACTTGAAAAAACGACGGAGAAGCGACTTGGAAAATACGACCTTTCAACCTCTCTGTATACCACTTTTGACCAGAAGAAAATGGTATGTCCAAAGCAGACAAAGTTGGTTGAATAAGCCTATCTCCCGTATTGACTCCAACCCTTACCGATAAATTGGTAGTTTCAGATACTTTATCTTGAAGGCCATCAAGCGTTTCATTGATTATGGGTGTCATTAACATACAGTTTTCGATCCGTACAAATCGTCGGGTTATGCGATTTGAAAACCCCATCTGGCCACCAAACCGAACAGTAAATCTGGCATGATTCCGATATTCAAACTGCGCTGGAGCCGGTAATGTAGGAGATATATTAACTTCCTTCAAAGTGCCGTAAGAAGAAAAAGTATCCCTAACTATCTCACGCTTAAGTGCTAGCTGGTGCTGGTACTCAATATGCTGCCATTGGCATCCACTACAGGGTCCAAAATTAGGACAAGGCGCTTCAACTCTGTAAGGGGAACGCTCAATTACTTCAGTAACTATTCCTACTACCACAGAGCGCTTTCGCCGGCGATACCTATAAATTCTCGCCTTAACCAACTCACCAGGAATTCCCCCAAATACACCTATCGTCTCACCGTCCAGATTGGCCACGCAGTCCCCAATTTCTCCCATAGGTCCCAAACGGAGATCAACATATTCTTTAACATCTTCTTCATTTCTAAGCGGATCTAATAGCATGTAGTGTTTATGTAAAAGCGAACAGGTGTTTAATAATTAATTGTTGGTTATATTACCGCAGCATTACTAAGTACCAATCAAGTATACCGATACCCCGGTCTCTTTCTGGTAATATTGAGGCGCGAAAAGTATAAATTTTTAAGGCTATAGTAGAGGTCAGTTAATTAGTTATGACCACAACCCGTAGGCTACCAGTATGGCTTAAGGTAAAAATGCCTGGAGGCCCAAATTATTCAAAACTGAAAGAATTGATGCGCCAGGAAGGCTTACATACCGTCTGCGAAGAAGCAAGATGCCCCAATATTGGGGAGTGCTGGGAAAGGCAGACAGCCACCTTCATGATACTGGGTGACACCTGCACTAGAGCGTGTACATATTGTGCTGTGAATACTGGTGTTCCGTCAGGTTTGGATTTAGAAGAACCATTGAGACTCGCCGAAACCGTTTCCAGGCTTCAGTTAAAGTACGCTGTAATCACATCGGTGAATAGGGACGATCTACCAGATGGTGGCGCATTCATATTTTCTCAATGTATAACTCAAATAAAGAAACGGATGCCCAACTGTAAAGTAGAAGTTTTGACTCCTGACTTCCAAGGTGATCTTGAGGCCTTACGTACTGTTATCGAGTCAGGTCCTGATACGTTCAATCACAACATTGAGACTGTCAGGAGGGTATTTCCTCGCGTGAGAGCAAAAGGTGATTACGATTTATCGTTAGATGTCTTATCAAACGCAAAGACTATAAATTCGGAATGTGTAACGAAGTCTGGCATGATGGTGGGTTTGGGAGAAACTTTTGATGAAATCTTAGACACAATGAAGGACTTGAGAGAAGTTGACTGCGACTTGATAACAATCGGTCAGTATCTTCGACCGTCTCCTAAACACTCTCCAATTTCAAAATGGTACACTCCTCAAGAGTTTGAGGAGCTAAAATACGAGGGGCAAAAACTTGGGTTCAAACACATAGCCTCCGGACCTTTGGTCAGAAGCTCCTACCACGCCGACGAACAACACTCCGCCGCGACATTAATACCCAGTCACTGAGTTACGAAAACTATCTTTTGCGATAGTCTAGTGATGAGTAAGACAAAATTATTTTTTTAGTCTGAGGATGGAAGCTTCCTGGGCTGTTGTAGTTCCATTTCAGAACCATGACATTTTATTGTCCCTTCTCCAGCCTTTGTACAGAGGACTGTACTACCACAACTATCACACTCATATCTTCTGCCCAACTGATTCGCCATCTATCAATTCCTTTCACTGATTTATATCCAGCTATTTTTGACTCATCGGCTCCCCGCAACACTCGATAGTACCATCCGCACCGCGTGTAACCACAAATTCAGAACCACATTCCCCACATGAATATCGTTTGCCTGTTTCGTTAGCCAATTAAATCACCTCTAATCATCGGATGTATGGGATGGTTAAGCAGAATATCTATCTAATAAAAAGGAATTATAAGAAAAGCCACCGAGCGTGGTCAACGATTCCACTGTGTTAACTAAATTTTTATTCATTCTAGAGTTCTTCGATTACCGCTTGGGCAGATTCATAATCTCTACGTCCTCCTGGAAAAATAGGAGGAACCAAGTAAAAATGGTTGATGCCAATTTCTTGGTACTTATGAATCATGTCAAGGGCTATCTCATATCCCGCATTGCCGAGAGCCAATTCCTTAGTAACTTGTTCAGGAACATCTGTGAAAGAAATGCTGTCCCTAGACATAATCTGAACACCCCACATGATTGGAACGTTCAACTCTGACCTTTGATTCCCCCGATAGTGTTCCAGAAATTGCTGGGTCCCTACAGGATCAAAATTTGGTTGGGCTATCAAAAAATCAGATCCACAACGAATCTTTTTTGCAGTAAGAGATACTTCGGAACTCCAGTCCCGAGATGTATCCAATGTGCTCCCAACACAAAAATCGGTTGGCTCTGATAGAACACGACCAGTAAAGTCAGTCCTCTTATTCATTTTTTTTACGGAGCGTATAAACTCAGTAGGTGTGAACCCTTTTACTGACACGTCTGCACAACCTCTAGAAACTGTGAAATCATCCCCTCTCACAACTACCAAGTTTCGTAGTCCCATGACATGTGCACCTAACAGTGAGGTTTGCATTGCAGTTTTGTTCATATCTCTAGTTGTCATTGTGAACAAAGCCGGTATTTTTGTATTGCTCTCTATCCATTGGGCAACCGACGAAGAACTTGCTCTAACTGTCCTACCAGGGTTAGCAGCCACAAAGAACATGTCTGGAGTTAGATCTGCTATGCCATCTAATAATTGTGTACTTCCGCCTCTAGGAGGCGAGACATCGCAAACTAAAAATGGCTTTTGATTACTTTTGGCAACCAGTTCCACGAGTGTTGTCATAGAAATCAGATTAGCAGATTAAGCAATAGGGAACACACATACTCAATTGATTCCTATGCAATTAAGCTTGAGGCAAAAAAAATTGTCTCAAACACATCAATCATCTAATCAATGTATGAAGTCTATTTCCAGCCTAAAATTCCTTCAGGGTTAGGACAAAGTGAAACTCGATGTCCTGAGGTGCATTTATATCGCTCCTCTCTAATCTCTCTTCTTTTGCCGGACAAAGAAGATTGAGACATACCCGAACCACAGAAAGGGCAGCTGACTCCGAATACCGCACGGTTACGAACCCTATAAACCTTCACATGGGTGAGTACTTCAACTAAAGCAGGAAACTCTCCTATATACCTCAGCACATAGCGGGTACCTGTTCCTATCACACTATTTCTTGTTTGCTCAGGACGCTGAACCGTGTACTCATAGTCGACGTACCCGCAGCTCAGACATTCAGCTTCTTCGAAGTTAACAGATAACCTCGCAGAGCATTTCGGGCAGTGGCTTTTATTTGTCTTTGGCTTGCCTGATGTCCCCGGTAGGCCGGGAGTAACTCTTCTCGGAATAATCGGAACTCTAGGTTTCGCCGGCGCAAATGGATTAGAAGTCTGGACAACCATATCGCTATTTCACTCCTCTTCAGGTCCTGACCTCCAAACTAGGCGGTAGAACACTTTTTTTCGTCGTGATTCTGATGGGGCAGAGGGAACTGACCATCAAGTCATCGATTTATCGTGTGGGGCATTTTCTTATATTTGTCAAAAAAAAGTCAAGTGTTAACCACCATCATTTGATTTAATTTTTCTTAATTTAAACTTTGTATAAAACATTTGTACTATTTTTATGCCTATAGTTCAATATTTTTGATATTAAGAAAAAATTAAGTATCAATCAAGATCGAGGCAAGTATTGCTGAGGCGTGATATTAATTTAAGTTTTTATAGAGATGAAATTAAACTTTTTATTATTTTTCTCTAGGTTTTGAGATATCTCAATCAAAATAAATAATTGGTTCGCCGTATATCTCTCTAGATTCACAAGTATTCATTGACACTTCATCGAGGCGATTGGTAATCTCTAACTTGGTTTCTTTAGATTAAATTTCAAGAATTTTGCGCTGAACCAAGCGATTATGAAAACCGTCATTTTATGCAGGCATATAGGGCCCCAATATGATTGGTTTCGTAACAAGCTTGCTGCGGCGCCTGGGGAGCTGATTTACGATGTCAATAAATATCTTTGTATGTGCTAAGCAAGTTATGGATCCTGAAACTCCTTCATCCGCCTTTAATGTCGACTCAGAGTCCAAACAGGTTGCCCCAGTTCAGGGAATACCGCCGGTTGTAAACGGGTTTTGTGAAAATGCCGTAGAAGCGGCATTGAAAATCAAAGAAGCTGCTGGGGGAGGCACTGTAACTGTAATATCTGTTGGTAACGAATTTGTGATGGATGTTATGAAAAAACCCCTCTCAATGGGTGCAGACAGCATGGTACTCATTCAAGATGAGCTTTGTGGAAACCTTGACGCTTTAGGAACTGTGAACGTACTTACAGAGGCTATTAAGAGGACAGGAGACTTCGATCTCATTTTATGCGGCCAGCAAGCCTCCGACTGGGACAATGCACACGTTCCTCTTGGGATATCAGAGGCACTAGACATCCCCTGCCTTACAGAAGCCAAAAATATCGAGATAGGCGACAATTCTGTGACCGTAAATAGTTCTAGGGCAGACGGATATGAAGTTTTCGAGGCAAACTTGCCAGCACTCATTACCGTCAATAATGAAATTGGTGAACCTCGTTACCCAACCCTGAGAGGCATCATGCAAGCGAGCAGGAAAACACCTGAAATATTGACTCTCTCAGATCTCGGTTTATCGGAAGAAAGCATTGCTCCTGCAATGACCCTATCGGACCTTTATATCCCTGTGAGTGAAGCTCAATGTGAAATAGTCGAAGGTGAAGATGACGCAGATTCTGGAAGATTATTGGCACTAAAACTTCGAGAAGCCAAGATAATTTAAAACGTTACTAGTTTTGAAAGTATGTAACGGTGTAAGCACTAGGTACAAGTAAGAAATCAAACAAAAATTAGGAACCAAACACTATGTCTCAAATTCTAATTCTGGCAGAAATAGAAAACGAAGCACTGCACTCGACAGCAGCTGAACTACTGGCAGCAGCAAGAAAACTCGCGGATGAACTAGGATTGGAAGTTGCGGCAGCACTACTCGGAAACATCTCGGATGATCTTAGTAAAGAGACCATCGCTTTAGGTGCAGACCATGTCTATTCTTCATCCCATCCGATGCTAGCTTCAAATGTAGCCGACGCCCACGTAGCAGCCCTTAAACAAATCTGTGAACAAATATCACCAACAGCTGTACTAACAGCGAAAACTCCTTTAGGAAGGGTGGTGGGACCAAGGCTGGCTTACCGAATGGGTGTTGGAGTTGCACAGGACTGTATGGACCTGGAAGGAGATAAGGCATCCGGTAAGATAACTGTAAGAAGACCTGTGTATGGTGGAAATGCGATGGCGGCATTCACTTTTACAAATAAAAACCCGCAATTCATCGTGTTGAGAGTAAAAGCTTTTGAACCTCTAGAGCGAGATGACTCAAGAGCAGGGGAAATACTGGATCTCGACCTACCTATTAGCGACAACGACGTAAGAGTAAAACTAATAGAAACGGTCAAAGAAGAATCAGAGGGGGTAAAACTAGAAGATGCTTCGGTCATCGTAAGCGGTGGGCGAGGACTAGGAGGCCCGGAACCATTTTCACAACTGGAAGAACTCGCCAAGATGTTTAATGGTGCTGTTGGCGCCTCACGAGCTGTCTGTGATGCAGGTTGGCTTGATCACTCATACCAGGTTGGCTTAACAGGTAAGACAGTAAGTCCGGATTTATACATAACAATAGGCATATCAGGTGCAAGCCAACATATGGCCGGATGCTCATCATCCAAAAGCATCGTAGCGATAAACAAAGACGGTGAAGCAAATATATTTAAGGAAGCGTCCTACGGAGTCATAGGGGATTGGGAGAAAGTTCTCCCATCATTCACAGCAACAGTACAGGAACTACTTAGCTCTTAATACACCCTGTGAAGAGAACCCTAGTCAGCATACCTGAAAGTTCAAAACAGTAGCGGGAAATATTCTAAATGATGGGAAATCATTTTTTTGATGAATTAAATGAAGTTAAAGGAAGTATTCTTGAGGCCGATGTTCTGTCTCTTTTTTTCCCGTATTTCGGTAAGGCTATACTCTTAGATACAAGAAGCAATGAAACCGATGGTCCGGTCATCATGCTAACGGAAATGGTTAGAAGTCCTCAGGAACGAATTAGAAGCCTAGAGAGACTTAGACCTGGCTTTCCAGATGTGGAAAAAATGATTCTGATACCCTGGGTTCGTTATATTTCAACTCTAGTGGAAAGTGGCATATGGGATTCGATAGTAACCCGTTTGGAGCAATCCACCTTCGACGATTCCGATAAGTCCACAGAGGTACTCCTCTCAGAACTCAAAAAAATGGAACGTGCCGAATTGATTTCAGCAATAAAGGGCCCAAAATATGAAACAATTTGGGCACGCGATGAGCGTTTATAGTTTCCTGAATTCCCAATCACTAACCCAGACTAAACTGTCTCTCAACAGAAAACATGTAAGAAACCGTTTTTTTGGAAAAGGGTTCGAACCACTAACGATTCGATTGAGATAAAATTAGCCAACTAACTTCTTATAGGGGGTATGCAGTGCTAGGATTTCTCGGGGGAACGGGGCCGGAAGGTAAAGGATTAGCATTAAGATTCGCCTTAGCCGGTGAAAAAGTGTTTATAGGTTCTCGTACCAGTAGTCGAGGAATAGAAGCATCAAACTCTCTAAAAAAATTCTCCGATAACAACATTTTTGGCGGAACTAACAGTGAGGCGGCATCTAAATCTGACGTGATTGTGGCGGCAATGCCCTACGAAGGCCAACGAGAAACACTAGAAACATTAAAAACAAGCCTCACAGGAAAAATTGTCATAACGGTTGTGGCCCCTTTGATTTTCAATAAAGGAGCTATTTCAGCTTTACCGGTGAAAGATGGGTCCGCGGCGCTAGAAGCCCAAAAAATTCTGCCCGAATCCCGTATCATCGGAGCGTTTCAGAATATAAGCGCCCGCGACTTACTCATTCCTAGCAAACCTATAGATGCCGACGTGATAGTTTGCGGAGACGATCAAGATGCAAAGGATTACGTGATCACTCTAGCAAACATGATCCAAGGGGTAAGAGGTATAAATGGAGGAGGATTAAAAAATGCAGGTTATGTTGAAAACCTTACAGCACTGCTATTAAACATAAATCAGGTGTACAAATCCCACTCCTCAATAAAAATTTCGGGCGTTTAACGATTAATTATTCCTAAATTCAGTAATCCTGTGTTTCGCAAACTATTCCCACAGAAAGTTGGCTTTTCATTACCTAATAAAATAATTTATGTATTCATATTCACGTTGATTTGCTTTCTTTTATTTGAACCTATAACAGTCGTCGGTGATACTCCCTCAAAAAACAATTCATTATCTGAAATATCAACGCAATCCCATTCGATAAATTTTCCTATAAATATTATCTTTGAACTAACTGGCAAATCCCATTTAGCAATTGATCAAATATTATTTATCTACCAAGTAAGCAACACAAATATCAGTGGATACAATCACACATCGATAACGCACACACCAATGAAGGATGTTGATTCTGCTACAACAGACCATCAATTTACGGCAACCTCGAAACTGGCAACGTCAGGATCAAACTATATCCCTAGCGGAACTTCCATTTCCTATTATTTTGAGATCCATCATGTAGATGGGCAAAAACAGTTATCTGACTCCGTTAGTTTTGACTATCTCGATCCTAATTATGATTGGCAAAAACTTGAATCAAAGACAATGACTGTATTTTGGCACGACATATCCAAAAACAAAATAGAAGAGATAGTGTCGAAATCTGAGACTGTCATAGAAAAAGTTTCCGATCTCCTTGACCTGAAACAAAGTCAATCTATGAGAGCCGTGATTGTAAATACACAGAAAGAATCGCTTAAGTCTTTTCCTAAAATTAGTATGTCCGCTACTCGTGACAACATATACGGGGGATTTGCATTTCATGAATATGGGGTTTTCATAATTCGGGGGTTAAGCGTCGACTCCATGATCCATGAAGCAACTCATCTTTTAATGAATCAAAAGATGAATTCTCCTCTATCCAGAGTGCCAGCATGGCTTAGTGAAGGGTTAGCTATGTACTTTGAAATAGACAGTAAGCATAGAACTCGTACAGCCGAGATTGGCTATATACAGAAAAAGTTAAGGCCCCTTTCTTCCATGGAATCGGTCCCAGGTAAATCAATGGATATCCGAATCTTCTATGCTCATTCTCAAGAAATAGTTCGTTACCTGATTGATACAGAAGGAAAAGAAAAATTCCTAAACCTACTTATTCAAATTAACTCCGGTGCACGTGCCGACACAGCTGTGATTGATGTATACGGGAGGAGCTTGGATGACCTAGATAAATCCTGGCGGGCCACTCTGAACCCAACTTTCGATAGACGACTGTTAGTCGACCCAGGCACTTTCTGGACATCTTTGATACTAGGAACCGCCTTCCTCTTTGCCGTGATAGTGTCAACCATGACATGGGCGAAAAAGAAAATATCTAATCAGTCAGAAACCATGGAAGAAATATTTGAAATTCGAAATACCTGTGAGGATCAAAGAAATCATTAAAAATTAGATTAACGAGCCGAAATGTCTCAGATTTTCACACCCCCTGACCATCAGAAGATGTTCGCCAGTCGGCCATTGTATAATCCTTACCTGTGAATACTTTCGGAAACGCTTTCTATATTTTGAGAAATACAGATTACGATGGCTACACTCCCTATACTTGAAATACCTCACCCTACATTAAGAAAACGGGCGAAAAAAGTACGTGGCTTAAATAAGTCTATGAAAAAACTCGCCTATGACATGGTTGATACGATGCACGAGGCTGGTGGTGTAGGTCTTGCGGCTAACCAGGTGGGTCATTTATGGAGAATAATTGTCCTACAGATGCCGGAAGAAGAAGAGGCACGCATATATTTTAATCCTGAAATAATCAGAACCGCGGGTATAAGAGAAGTTGAAGAAGGCTGCTTGAGTCTTCCAGGTTACAGGGGATTAGTCAATCGCTCTGTTTGGATAAGATTCCAAGCCATTGATCATAGCGAGACAACAATAAAATTTAAGGCGGAGAATCTACTGTCACAAGCTCTAGAACATGAAGTAGACCACCTCAACGGGATTCTGTACACAGATCATCTAGTAACTCACGAGAAACTCTATCGTATCGATGAACAAGAATCCCCGCCAGAGGAAGATGAAGAGAACGTCTCTAGTAATAAGAATCCTCTCAACACGCCTGCATCCCTCAAAATAAAGTAAATATCAACACGTTAAATTGGCCCATTAACGGTCAGCCAAGCCAGGTCTTATATGAGTGTTTTTCCTGACAAAAGATCCAAAGTTATTCTCCCTCGTCCAGTCAGCGCTATAAAAACAGCCCTCGAGATTACAAAAAACAATGGCTATTTGGTCGGCGGTGTGGTTAGAGACTCTTTGCTGGGAATTGATACCTCCGACATAGATGTTGCAGTAGAAGGTAACGCGATAAAAATCGGCAAAGAAATAGCGACTTTTATGAACGGAACACTCGTACTTTTAGATGAAGATAGAGGAATATCAAGAGTAGTAGTCCAGGGTAGTCAGCGTTTTCAAATCGATTTAGTTTCTATACATCAAGGAATCAATGCCAATCTGGAGGATAGAGATTTCACAATAAACGCGATGGCGATACCCATATCACTTCTAACTGAAAAGCTTGAAGAAATTTCGTTTAAGTTTAAGGACCTTATCGACCCATTTGGTGGAGCCTCAGCACTCAGTAGCGGTGAGATCAAGGCAGTATCATTTTCAGCGATCTTGGATGACCCATTAAGAGCAATTCGAGCTGTCAGGCTATCTTCACAGTACAAATTGGAAATTGAACCGGTCACCTATGGTCTCATTCTCAAAAGTTCATCCTTACTAAACTCAATTGCCCCAGAACGTATCAGAGACGAATTTATGATTTGTCTAACCCTCCCAGGTTCCAACAAGACCTTAAAGCTACTCGACAAATTGAATATTCTTAAAGAAATTATCCCAGAGCTAGAGCTTTCTAAAGGAATCGAACAACCCAAAGAGCACTTCTGGGACGTTTTCAACCATTCAGTTGAATCAGTCGGGCAACTGGAACGCATACTTCAACCCGGATACAACACCCACTCTCCTGACTACGAAGCGGGAGAATTCGCTATCGAGTTGATCCCAAAAATCGATTGCATGTGTGGCTACTTTAACAATGTGATTGGGGATGGATATACCCGTTTGGCTATCTGCAAACTTGCTTGTTTGCTGCACGACATAGCAAAACCCACCACCAAAACTATAGAAGACAACGGAAGAATAAGATTCTTAGGGCATAATTCAAAAGGCGCTGAAATCGCTGAGTTAATTTTAAAAAGACTGCGATTTAGTGGATCTACCATTTCTCTCCTTTGTGAGCAGATAAGGCAACACCTTAGACCCAGTCAAATGTCACCGGACAATGAACTCCCATCCGGTAAAGCCATATTCCGATACTTTAGAGATGCAGGAGATGCCGCGATAGACACCTTATACTTAAACTTGGCAGATTATATGGCCGCCCGAGGTCCACTACTAGAACGAGATGAATGGGAAACACATTGTCGTACTATAAATCACATTCTAAAAGAAAGTTTTGCAGAAAAAGGACCTGCAAATATACCTAGGCTGGTTACAGGACACGATATAATGGATAGGTTGTCGATTCCTCCGGGCCCTAAAATCGGTCAAATTTTAATGGCGGTCACAGAGGCACAGAGTGAAGGAAAAATAGCAAATAGAGAACAGGCCTTGAAATTTATTGAGTCTGTCTCGACTTTGGGAGAATAGTTTGCGAAGAAACGCACGGGCACTTATAACAATCGCGCTCATAATAACAATATGTGCGGGAATTATTGGTTTCCAAAATATTAGCATCGGAGCCTTTAACAGAGGTGGAGACACTCCTCTAGGTCTTAGTCTGGGACTCGATCTCCAGGGCGGAAGTCATCTTGTGTACGAGGCAAACTTGGTCGATCCGACGACTGGTGAAAAACAGGAGATTAGCAAAGACCAGATGCAGTCTCTGTCACACACCATAGAAAGGCGAATAAATTCATCTGGTCTTGGGGAACCTATAATTCAAATACTGGGGGAGGATCGATTGCTTGTTCAATTACCTGGTATCAGAGATCCAGGTAGGGCAAAAGCACTAATCGGAGAAACCGCTAGATTGGAATTTAGACATAGGACTCTAAATGCCCCACCCCAGCCAATTGAATCTGTAAAACCAGAAAACATAAAGTCTATTGGCATCGATGAGCTTCGAGAAGACGGAAAACTTATTAGTGAATTAGACTCAAAAGACAAAGATGACCAGTCTCAAGCACTTACATCATTCCCAGCAGTTATTGTGGAGTTTGATGAAACGGGGCTAGAAAATTTCGAAGACCTTTTTTATGAGTTAGCTTTATCTTTAGAAAAGGCCGCTGAAGCAGTGGCAGCTGGCGACTACAGCTCCCCCGCCGACCAAATTAACATCTCTATAGAGGGTACGGAGGAACTTCGGTTTTCAACCCTAGCCAATAGCATACGAAGAATCGAAGATACACCACGTTTTGGAATTGCTCTTCCATCAGATGAGACCGGAATGGAAGGCGTCCTCACTGTGGAAAATGCTGAGAAAAAATTGGGGAATAACCCAGAAATAAAGTTCGCTGTTAAGAAGGGTTATCTAGACGAGGACATTGGCCTATCTGGAGATGATTTGAAAACCGCCTACGCAGGCCAACATCAAGCCTCCGGACTTCCTATCGTTAATATAGAATTTGACGACCGGGGAACTCGTATTTTCGGTGAGCTCACCACGGATATTTTTGCTAAGCAAGAGGAAACCGGAATAAGAGACCAAATAGCAATTGTATTGGATGGAGAGGAGTTGATAGCTCCCACAGTAAATCAACCGATCACGGCGGGTATAGCTGTAATAGAGGGTGCCGACTTCACAATGACCCGTGTAAAGGACTTGGCCCTTTTACTGGAGTCAGGTCGTCTGCCGGTCCCAATTGAACTAATCCAAGAACGAGACGTAGACGCAATCCTTGGGGCAGACTCCCTCAGAAAAAGTGTCATCGCAGGCTTTATTGGTCTGGCACTGGTTTTGATCTTCATGACACTCTATTACAGAGTCCCCGGGTTAGTTGCGTCTATAGCTTTGGTAATTTACTCGGTGATTGTATTGGCTGTATTCAAGATAATTCCTGTTACTCTGACACTTTCTGGAGTCGCAGCAGCAATTCTTTCCATTGGAATGGCAGTAGATGCAAATATATTGATTTTTGAGCGAATGAAAGATGAATTAAGAGGTGGCCGAACAATGCTTTCGGCAATTAATATAGGATTTAATCGGGCCTGGCCAGCCATAAGAGATAGTAATGTATCTACCTTCATAACATGCGGAATACTTTACTGGTTTTCCGATCAGCTTGGGGCAACTATAGTTCAGGGATTTGCTGTAACACTGGTAATCGGTGTAGGTATCAGCATGTTTTCAGCTATTGTTGTCAGTAGAACCTTAATGCGCGTTGTGGCACTTTCACCATTATCGAGAAAGACAAACCTGTTTATACCCACAGGCGCTAAAAACATCGCTAACAGAGAATCCACATGAAGGTGAAGGAGATTGCAAGTTGGACTTTGTAGGAAAGAGATTCTGGTTCTTCATAATCTCCTCACTTGTAATAGCCCCTGGAATTGTATTCTTAATATTAGCTCCTGGGCTAAATCCGGGAATCGACTTTACTGGTGGTTCCAGTATGACCTTGCGCTTCTCAGAAGAATCAAATATTGAGCAGGAGCAAGTACGGGATCAACTGATTGATCTCAATTATCCGGAAGCGACCGTACAAAACCTAGGAGATAATAGTTTCTTCATTCGTACCAAGGAGCTAAATGAAGAAGCTAAAGACGCCCTTGTGACGAACATCACATATTCTCTAGACGAAGGTGCCGAGAATGTGTTGCAAGGATTCGATTTAGTATCACCCATTGTTGCTCAAGAAACTGTTATGAACGCTTTATGGGCGATAATCGCTGCAGCTGTGGGAATTTTCTTCTATATTTGGTGGGCCTTCAGAAACGTGCCCAGCCCTCTCAGATATGGTCTAGCTGCCATAGTAGCTCTTATTCACGACACCATAATCGTTATAGGAATTTTTGCCATTCTGGGTGAGTTGATGGATATGGAAGTTAATACCATGTTTCTTATAGCACTATTGACAGTTATTGGATACAGCGTCAATGACACCATAGTAGTGTTCGACAAGATTCGGGAAAACGTCCTAATTTACTCTAATAGAGAATTCCCAGAAATAGTCAATTTAAGTATTTCTGAAACGCTAGGAAGATCCCTTAATACAAGTTTCACATTGCTAATAACACTAATTGCCCTTGTACTTTTTGGAGGCGCAACCATTAGGGAATTCCTATACGTTTTACTAATTGGAGTAGCTGCAGGGACATACAGTTCTATCGCTATAGCAAGTCAAGTGCTAGTTTCATGGGACCAAAAAAGCATAGCTATTCCATTTAGAAACAAAACGGTAAGTTGAGATAATAAAGACACACCGTTAAGGACGTAAAACCACTCTACCAATTGGTTGACGTGTTTTAACCAAAGTATATGCTTCCAGCAAGTCCTCGAATCCTAATATCGAGCCAATAATTGGTCTTACTGAACCAGAATCCACAAGTTCAATGGCCTTCCGTATATTGGCTATATCTGCTCCAGTCGAACCAATCAGGGAGGCATCCCTAAACATGAATTCCGTAACGTTTATTGAAGTATTGGCTCGCTCAACCTCGCCAAGAATTAAAATTTTGCCAAATAGCCCAACACTAGACACCGAAGAGTGCAATAAGGCAGAACCTACTGGATTGAAAACGATATCTGCTCCCCGGTCTTCCGTAAAAGCATGCACTAGTTCGGAAGGATCTATACCTTCTTCGGATAGAAATACCTGACCTATATCTAGTGCTTCAAGTTCTCCTAGCTTATGTGGTGAGCTGGTAAAAGAAATGACATTAGCACCTGCACTTGCTGCAACTTGAAGTGCATGAACCCCCAATCCTCCACCTGCCCCAAATACAACGATAGTTTGACCACATTTTATTTCTGCTAGGTCATAGAGAGCTTTCACCGTGACTCCGATAGGACAACCTAACAAACTGGCCTGGACAAGAGGTATATCTGAGCTGACCGGCAGCACGTTCCTAGCATCCACTGCAATAAATTCAGTGAACCCTCCATCTAACTTATGTCCGAATCCGTGACCATAAATACACCGATACTCAGAACCATCCAAACACATTTCGCACTGGCCACAGGATGAAGTAAGAGATGTCACAACTTGTTCACCTAGAGAAACGTTAGTTACATCAGAACCTTTATCTACAATAGTGCCTGCAATCTCATGCCCAAGAACAATATTTTCCGGTACACCCCGCCTAATGGTGCCGTCCATAATAGATATATCGTGGTGACATAAAGCTGTGGCCCCTACCCTAACCAAAACCTGTCCTGACTTAAGAATAGGTTCTGGTCTCTCGATCACCTCCAAAATAGGTTCTGGACCTGCATTTCTGAGAACCACCGCTTTCAAAGATATTCCTTAATGTGATTCCGGATTCTCTATCAAATCTGCTGTAACTCGTATCGTCTCCCAGACGGTCCGATTTTGGTCAATAGTTTCGGGCGTCTCGCTTGCAAATGGGGTGGAATTCAAAAGTCTGTACACTTCGGCGGCCCCCATATGAAAATGAGGGGTAACTCCCAAGTCCTCAAAAGTTGACGAAATTTCCTCCATTTCACCAATCCATCTGTGAGCATTGGCAGGTAACCTTGATATACCTTTTTCCATAGAACTCAGTTGAGATTGTTGGCTGAACTGAAATTCTTCTCGCAAAGCATCTGTAAGACCCATTTTTTCCGCTGCCGTCAGTAATGCAACCTGTAAAGTATTAGTTCCCTTCGTCAGAGCAGCGTAGCACATTTTAATACCCGAGGCCTGACCAATTTCACTTCCAACAGATTTAACAATAATTCCTTTCCCATCTAACTCAGTTGCTACGTGAGACTCTGGACCTGACACATAAAACCTGGGGGTATCCCCCTTCGCAGGAGCAGTACCAATAATTCCACCGTCTATAAATTTCCCTCCTGCCGCCACAATAATATTTTCTAATTCTCTAGTACTTCTAGGAGAAATCGCATTACAATCAACAAAGTAGGAAGTCTGACCCGATCTCTTCATAACCATCGAAACTTCCTCTGCAAGTTCCTTAGCCCTTGAGGGCACCAAAATGGATAGAATCAGATCTGCAGATTGAACTAATTCCTCCATAGAGTCTACTATCCGAAAATTACCTTTTTTAGCCAACGCAGCTGTGCGTGAACTCCTGCCTTCTAAACAAGTAATCACGTCAAACCCATTGTCTCTCAAAACACTACCTACAGAATGACCCATATCTCCTGGACTCATAATGGCAACTGTTTTAACCACAGTATTTCTCCTTTTAAATTACTCCTGAATAAAAGTAATTCTATTTCTAGTATTATTATCAATCATAGGTCAGAGTCTAACTCAGAATAATGTTTCTGTTTAGATACATAAAAAATCAAGTTACTACTCATGATAGACTTTTCCACATAGACTACGAATGGGAGTATTTTGGCAATGAAATTAGGCGCTCACGTCTCCACTTCTGGTGGACTTCAAAAAGCCATTGAGCGAGCTACTAATATTGGTGCCGAAGCGATCCAGATTTTCGCATCCTCTCCAAGGGCTTGGAGATTTCGTCATCCAGACGATGAAACCGCTGAAGAGTTCAGGCGATTGTCAGAACAAGAAAATGTGAGCCCCTGCTACATTCATGGAAGTTACCTGGTCAACATAGGAGGAAGCTCCGACCAAATTGAAAAGTCTATTGACTCTCTTGTTAACAATATGCAGGCTGCGGCAAAGATTGGAGCCGAGGGAGTAATATTTCACGGGGGAAGCCATAAAGGGAAAGGCTTCGATAATGTTTTTGATCAAGCTGTGGATACTCTACAAAAGGTATTAGAATTATCTCCCGATAATGTGTGGCTATGCTTGGAAAACAGCGCCGGAATGGGAGCCCATATCGGGTCATCATTCCAGGAAATGGGAGCCCTCATCAGTGGTGTGAATCACCCCAACCTTAAAGTCTGCTTAGACACAGAACATCTGTTTGCTGCCGGTTATAACATAGCCTCCCCAAGAGAACTTAAAGAAGTCATGAAAGAATTTGATGCAGAAATTGGCTTGGATAAACTGGTTGCGGTTCACGCTAATGATTCAAAAGTGGAACTCGGCGCCGGTGTTGACCGTCACGAAAATATAGGTGACGGACATATAGGAACAGACGGATTTAAGTGCATCATGGCTGAGCCTTCTTTTAAAAATGTTCCATTCTTCCTAGAAGTTCCGGGATTTGATGGGGAAGGTCCGGACAAGAAAAATCTGGACTTGCTAAAAGAGATCCGAAAAACCCTGGAGTGTAAGTCCCGTCATTGAACAAACAAAAAGATTTCTTCACCGATGGCCTAGGAAGAAGATTCGCTCATAGTGGAAGCCTGAGAGCTTCCGTGCTTGGGGCAAATGATGGTCTAGTATCCAATTTTAGTATTGTGATGGGGTTCGCAGGAGGTACCACATCTGCTGGAAACCCAGAATTCATATTATTGGCTGGGATCGCCGGTCTGCTAGCGGGTGCCCTATCCATGGGAGCCGGCGAATATATTTCCATGAGGTCTCAAAGAGATCAATACGAGCACCAGATTGACCGCAAACGAATAGATCTCCTCAATAATCCTAAAGTGGAAAAAGAACGTCTTATACACCTATATGAGGCAAAAGGATTGTCTCAGCTGGAATCCGAAACAATAGCAACTCAAATTATCTCAAATCCCAAAGTAGCGTTAGAAACTCTTGTTAAAGAAGAACTGGGCATCTCGGTAGAACAACTGGGTGCTCCATGGAGTGCGTCGATCAGCAGCTTCGTCGCATTCTGTGCCGGTGCAATCATACCAATAGTGCCATTTTTCTTTGGTATGGAGATGATTGCAATAATTTGTAGTGCGTTCCTTTCTTCAGTTGCTTTGCTGGCTGTCGGAGGGCTGTTGGCCCTAATCAGTGGAAAGAATCCCTTGTGGGGCTCAGCTAGAATGTTCCTGACAGGATTGTTCGCTGCAACAGTTACCTACTCCATAGGTTATTCAATTGGGGTTTATGTCAATTAAGTAATCTAACCGGTGCCAAGATTGGTAAACTATCCGCTATGGCACACCTAAAAAATGGATTCACAATAACTTTATACGAATAGGAAAACATTTTGACTTCAGCACAAAGTAGCCCTCGGCCTAGGTCTATAGATTTAGGAATCCGTGTCGGCTATCTTTCTCAAGGCAGTCAAAATTCAATCACTGACGTGGAAGGCGTACAAGTCGGCCACTCAACAATCATTACAGGTGACGGCAGACTAATCCCAAAGGAGGGACCCATAAGGACAGGGGTCACTGTTGTACTACCCCACGCTGGCAATCTATACCGCCAAAAAGTTCCAGCTGCCTGTTACGTACTGAATGGATTTGGTAAATCTATTGGACTCTCCCAAGTGACTGAGCTAGGGCACTTAGAAAGCCCCATCGCTCTGACTAGCACGTTAAATGTTTGGAATGTTGCAGACTCAATAGTTGAATATCTGAGTGACCTGAACAATGGAGTCCAATCATTTAATCCTATAGTACTGGAATGCAATGATAGGTTCCTGAACGACGCAATTGGAAGACATGTCAGGAAGCAACACGTTGACGAAGCAATAACCTCTGCCTCAGACATAAGCGCACAAGAAGGAAATATAGGAGCTGGCACAGGTATGACAGGATTTGGATGGAAGTCGGGGATAGGTACTTCATCCCGAATATGCGAATCCCTCCATGGTGACTACACTGTAGGTGTTTTAGTGCTATGTAACATGGGGGATCCAAGAGATTTACGAATTGATGGGCTTCAGATTGGGCGATATCTAATGCCCCCAGGTGTTAATGATGAATCAGGAGGATCTATATGTTTCATTGTGGCAACAGACGCTCCAGTTACAGCAAGACAATTAAACCGAATGGCTAAAAGAGCTCACCTAGGCCTGGCAAGGGCTGGAGGAGTGGTCAGCCACGGAAGTGGCACAACTGCTTTGGCATTTTCCAACTCCTCCGAAAGACCTCAAATAGACGATGCCCATTTAACTGTATTATTCAGGGGAGTTGTAGAGTCGGCAGAGGAGGCTATAATCAACTCTCTGCTAGGATCTGAGACCCTGGCTGGTCGCGATGGAAATGTAAGACATTCTATACCTGCAGATAAGTTAGAAAACCTTTTGAATATACAAAGGAACTCTTTAGAAAACATTTTAGGTTCAGAACAAGAATCAACATAGAGCAATATATCAATATTTTCAGAAACCGGTCCTAATTTTAAGAGGCTGAAGGGGGTACAAATGACTATCACTAACCAAGGAGATATCTACAAAGAACTGGGTGCTACTCCAATTATTAACGCTATCGGGAGTGTGACTATGTTGGGTGGTTCCACGCCAATTCCAGAAGTAACAAAAGCAATGGAAAGGGCTGGAGAGTCCTATATTCCATTGATAGAACTCGAAGAAAAAGCTGGTGAATTTATAGCAGATATGATTGACGTTCCTGCCGCCTATATAACATCAGGTGCCGGTTCAGCTCTCACTCTTGCAGCGGCGGCAGTAATGGCCGGGGACGATGACGATCTAATCCAGCAATTACCGAATACAGCTGGCATGAAAAATGAAATTCTCATTCAAAAAAGGCAACGATACTGGTACGACAGGTGCCTCGAGGCATCTGGAGCTACATTAGTTGACTTTGGGAGCTCCGACGAAACTACTAGAGAAGATCTAATCAATTCAATAACCGAAAATACAGCGGCAGTCCATTTTTATATGGTTGAGCAGGAACCTGACTCGAAAGCACTCTCCCTCGAAGAGACTATAGAAATAGCCCATGATAATGGAATACCGGTCCTAGTAGATGCAGCCGGGCAAATATACCCACTGGATATATTCGGTAAATATGTACGCATGGGTGCAGATTTTCAATGTATTGCAGCAAAATACATGGGAGCCTCACAATCAAGTGGACTTGCACTAGGTACAGAAGAAATGATCCGAAAAATCTCAAAACAGTCTTTTGTCGGATATGAAGGAAGAAGGATAAGAGGAATAGGTAGACCACACAAAGTAGACAGACAGGAAATGGTGGGTGTGGTAGCAGCAGTGAGACACTGGATGACCATAAACCATGAAGAGCGACTTGCTTCAATAGAAGAAAGAAGTGGACGGATAATAAAGCTCTTGGGCGGAATGGAGGGTGTGGAGGTAAGCATGATAGATAACATCATAGGCCACCAACCTTTTGGGGTTCAGTTAAGAGTAGATGAAAAAATCACGGGCGTATCGTTACACGATATTGTAGATAAACTAAAGGCTGGAGATCCCCCAATATGGACCCGGGTTAGAGAAGAGGAAGATTTCATGGCACTTCACATATTCGGCTTAAAAGAAGGCGAAGAGGAAATAGTCGGGTCCAGAATTGCAGAACTATTGCGGTAGTTAATTTGGATACGAGAATATTGGGAAAATCTGACCTTGAAGTTCCTGTAATCTGCTTTGGAGCGTGGCCTATCGGAGGTGGTCTGGGTCGTGTAGACCCAAAAGAAGCCATAAACACCATTCACGCTGCCATAGATTCCGGAATCACTTTCATAGATACGGCTGAAGGTTATGAGACCAGTGAATCTATTCTAGGCAAAGCTCTGAAAGGAAAACAAGGATCTGTCACGATTGCCTCCAAATTATCTGGCCCAGATCACTCCGAGAACCACATATTGAAGGCAATCGAAAACAGCCTCTCCGCTTTGGGAGTTGACTACATTGACTTATATCAACTTCATAGCCCGCAACCTCAGTGGCCAATTCAAGAAACGATGGAAATACTTGTTCGACTAAAAACCCAGGGAAAGATACGACATATTGGTCTATCTAATTACACCCCCAAAGAAACTGAGCAAGCGATGAGATTTGGTCCCATTGTGAGCTCACAACCCCGATACAACATGATTTTTACTCAAGAGGATGAAACCCTCAAATTCTGCGAAGCCAACGAAATAGGTGTCATCCCTCATTCGGTTTTGTCCAAGGGGTTACTTGGTGGCAAATACAAACCCGGGCATACCTTCGCACCAGACGATGAAAGAAGATTATTCAACTTCTTTAGAGGATCACTATTTGAAACCATTTACGAAGTTACAGAAAAACTGAAGGCGTGGGCTGAAGATCGAGACAGAGATCTCATCCAACTGGCTGTAGCATGGGTGGTTGCGAATCCCGCCGTGACATCCGCAATTGTCGGAATGAAATCAGTTAGCCAAGTTGAAAACGTCTCCAAATCCGCTACGTGGAAGCTTACCGACTCAGATTTATCGGACATTAAAAACATCATAGGAGATCTAAGTCCCCTATGGATCAAAGACCAAGTCAACTGATCTAAGTCTCTAAGATAAGCATATTCCCGTAATCAATGGTAAGACTAATAAAAGAAAAACCCATGTGATAAAATCTAAAGGTTTCGAGATTTTTATTTGAAATAACCTAACCATGAAACCCAGCTAAGGTTTCATGTAGCATAAACAGGAGTTTGATCAGATGGAAGGTCTGACTCTAGCCACTGACAAAAGAGAAATTACTGGTAAGAAAGTTGCGATACTTAGACGTGATGGAATTACCCCCATACATCTGTATGGAAACGGTATCGAATCCCAGTCCTTGCAGTGCGACACTGCCACCGTAAGTAAAGTCGTTCTGGAAGCCGGCACCAACATACCAGTAACAGTGACTGTTCCAGGAAATTCCGAAGAAAATGTTTGCTTTGTAAGAGAAGTACAATATCACCCAGTCACAGATAGGTTAATCCACGTCGACTTTATGAAAGTAGATGTCACAAGAACCGTACGAGCCGAGGTGCCCATAATCATTTCAGGGTTATCACCCGCCGTAAGAAACATGGGAGGAACATTACTGCAGCCACTCCAGTCTGTTACAGTGGAAGCACTCCCAATGAACATTCCCCCTATGTTTTCTTTAAACTCCGATCTTCTAATTGACTTTGACACAAATTTTTATGTCAGCGATCTTGAAGCGCCGGATAACATAAGTATCATCAACGACGAGGAAGACCTTGTTGCAGGTGTAGTAGCACCAAGAATTGAGCGTGAAGTCAGCCTAGATGGGGATGAAGAGTCGGATGAGGACGCTGAGTCGGAAGATGAGGGAAGTGAGGGAACTGTGGATGGCTCAACTGGTGGGGACAGTTCAGAAGATGAGGGAGGGGACAGCTAGAGCATAAAGGCTTCAGTTTGTTACCTGACAATCACTTTTAGTTAAGAAAGTTCAAATAGATAAGCTATTACACCGGTACCTGATACATCTACCGGAACTTGTTTGAGGATAAAATGCGGCCATGTGTGGCAGATTTACCCTATACACAGACATTAATATACTCGCTGAAAGATTCATATTTGATCCATGGGATCTTCGTGAGCAAGGAAGTTTCGTTCCAAGCTATAACATTGCGCCAAGTCAACGAGTCATGGTTGTCACAAAAGAATCAAATATGAATGTTAATAGGGTGGAAATGATGAGATGGGGGCTAAAACCAGCTTGGCTTAAAACACAGTCAAGTTCTGAACTCCTAATTAACGCTCGAAGTGAAACGATCTCAGAAAAACCGAGCTTTCAAGAGGCATTCTCTAAGAGGAGATGTCTGATATTGTCGGATGGGTTTTACGAGTGGGAAAATACCACAATTGGTAAACGCCCCACCCGCGTGCAAATGAGAGAAACCAAACCCTTTGCTTTTGCGGGCATATGGGAACCCGGCAGAGATAATTCAGGAAATCATGATTCAGGATTAATAAACTCTTGTGCGATTCTAACCACTCAGGCTAGCAAATTTATGAAACCCATCCACAACAGAATGCCCATTATTCTCAAGCCCCAGAACGAGCAAAAGTGGACGAATAACGAAATAACTGAACGGAAAGAACTAGAAGATATTCTTTCTCCAATTGCCGACAAGTACATGGAGGCCTGGCATGTTTCACAATTTGTTAACTCTACACACAACAACGAACCTCTTTGTATAGAACGCGAGTTGAAGCTTTTATAAGCATTTGCCAATAAAAGTTTCTCAAATTATCCTTACACTAATAAAGAATAAAAGATTCAAATGCTTAACCTACTGAATCGTAGAAAGGACGTTAAAAATGGCACAGATATCCTATAAAGGCCCGGCACATATACCTGGAATTGAAGAAGGCGTAGGCCTAACCGCCACCATAGATGACTCCTCCAAAACAGTGACTATAGAATTCGACCGTGAACTTGCAGGGTCTTCTACTTGGCAAGGGAATTCAGTCGAGATCAACCAAAGACTGAAGTATAGCGAAATCGTATTTAAAACTAAGAATCTTCCCCTGGACACCATTGATCTTGTTTGGAAATTTAACGCGTCCAAAATCGATGACAGCCTGGCAGCGGTCATAGTTCCACAAGCTAATAAACTAAGAGTTTCTGGGGAAAAAGGATTCGTCCTTACAAAATAGCCATTCTGTGAACCCCTGTGGAACAGCCAGGTCACCCAATATCACAAATAGGTTTTTAAAAGCTGTCCCCAATCGGTTTGCATGGCTTTCTCCACCCTTTTTTTTCCCTTAAATCTATACCAGTAATCGTTGTGATATAGATTAGAGGCTAGGTAAGCCCAGGGAGCTATCGGTGATCTTAAAAGAATATTTTCAAGTGGCTTTAATGGTCCCCAGTAAATCATTTTTTGCCCTTTACTGGCGAATGTATTCTCACTCTGAAATCCCCAGTCAACATTGGAAATATTCTCACCTCGTACATCTATTTTGGAAATATCGCCACACCCAAGACCTTCTTCATGTGCCAGACGTATAAATTCGATAGACATGGGATCAAATCCCATCATACTGGCTGACACAGCATCTACCGCTACCTGATCGGCGCCTGCTAAAATTACATTCTTTGCATGCCAGTCCATAGCACGCGGACCAGCCCCGGAACCAGCAAAGGTCCCATCAGTAACTGAAAATATCCCAGGATGAATCTGTTTTTGGATCTTCAATAAATCAACCAAAGTTTCATGAATTACAGAATGTGTCCAATGCCTCTGAAAATTCAATAACCCACCAAATGCATTTTTCATAGCTCCAGTTATGGTAGTAAACACATGTGTTTTCATCGTTGGAAGATGAACTATGTTTTTGCCAATCAACACTTCAGGTATATGAATACCCTGTTTGTAAATTTTGTCTAGAACAAGAAATTTTTCTTTTGGCTCGAAAGGTACCCATTTTTGCTCTTCTAGGTGGATTGCATCAAGATTATGAAGCTCTTCGACGAACTTGTGTCCATTCTTAACCCGCCCCTCTTTTGCATCTACAACAACAGTACCATTGTGCGTGGGAATTATGTCTTTGTACCCATCTTTCACCAAAGTTCTTATGACGCCATCAAGTTGCCAGGGAGTAGTTGAACACGCCGGGTAATAATGCTGCCAGGAAATATTGATCTTAAGTAGGGTGGCAAAATCTTGAGAAAGAACACAACTATAGCCCGCAAGATTCATTGCAGCCTTTACATCATCTAAAACTGTCTGTGGGGATGTTTTAACAACAGCAACCACGGGACTAGTTTGTATGGTTATTTCCTCTGAAGACGGGAGAGGTAAAGATTCCCCGTCGAAAAGGTCGACAGTGGAATCACCTCTCCCTACCATCTAGGACTCTACATCCAAATAATCTTTAAGTTTCTTTGATCGGTTCGGATGCCTGAGTTTGCGCAAGGCCTTGGCTTCAATTTGGCGTATCCTTTCGCGTGTCACCCCGAAATCTTTGCCTACTTCTTCCAAAGTCCTGCTTCTACCATCCTCTAGGCCAAATCTTAATTCCAGAACTCTAGCTTCTCGATCATTTAGGGTATGTAGAACGTCGGTTACCTGTTCCCTCAAAAGCTGATATGAGGCTGCCTCAACTGGTGCGAGAGCCGTCGTATCAGGAATGAAATCACCCAAATGACTGTCTTCTTCCTCACCAATCGGTGTTTCAAGTGAAACAGGTTCCTGAGAAATTTTAAGTATCTCTCTCACCTTCTCTGGACTTATCTCCATTTCTTTCCCAATTTCTTCACTGGTCGGCTCTCTTCCATATTCCTGGACTAGCCGACGAGTCACTCGAAGGAGCTTATTAATCGTCTCTACCATATGTACCGGTATTCTTATTGTCCTAGCTTGGTCAGCTATCGCACGTGTAATAGCCTGTCGAATCCACCAAGTAGCATAGGTACTGAATTTGTACCCCTTTCTATAATCGAACTTTTCGACTGCTCGGATAAGACCAATGTTTCCCTCCTGAATAAGGTCCAAGAGAGACATTCCTCTTCCAATATATTTTTTGGCAACACTAACCACCAAGCGAAGATTAGCTTCAGAAAGGTGCTGCTGTGCCTCGTCACCGCGATCGCGCTGCCGTTGAATATGCTGATGATACAGAAGTTGATAAGGCTCCATCTTATCCAAAACTTCGCCTTTATCTAACAAATTGTTTAGTTCAGAAATTTTTACTCTAGGATCCACAGACCTAACAACATCGTCAGGCATGATTCTAGTGTTTATAGAGGCCTGTTTTATCATCTCTTTCAATTCATCCATCTCTGGCGGATCCTGATCCGTCAATTCTGAATAAATAGCAGATACCTGTTCAAGTAATTCATCCTGGAATATTCCGTCTATAGCCTCACGTATATCCGCGTTAACACCAGGCATTAAGTCCGAAAGGGTGCCATCAAATGGAACTTCTTTCGCATTCAAAATAGCTGTAATAATGTCTGCACTGTCGGCTACAACTCTAAGCATATGAAGAGCTACTTCCTGGGGTTTAGGACTTGTCTCATCTTCATCAGAAAGTTCATCATCTAGTCTCTCAACATAACGTTTGGCTTCAAATTTCCTAGCTAATTCCCTCTCTTCTGGTGCTTTAAGCAAGTCAACCCTGCCTATTTCACGAAGATACATACGTACTGGATCGTCTATTACGTCTGGGGTTCCAATTTCTTTTTCCCACTCACGAGTGGCTTTAGCTTTTATCTCTTCCAGACTCGGTGGAGAGTCATCATTGTCATCCAGTTCATCTTCGTCATCTCTACCAACTGGCCTGGACATACCAAGTTCCACTACACCAGCGTCCTCCTCATCTTCTTCATCCTCTTCAACCTCTACAACTTCATCTCCAGTTTCACCCTCATCGGCACGATACCCGTCCTCTTTCTGACGACTGCTACTAATTGCACCATCCAGCAACTCGGATTCGCCACCTAAACTTAATTTGGCATTATCTTGGTCCATTTAGACTAACTCCCTGTTCTTCCGAACGGCACTAACCGAATACATCTCACCCATAATAACAATCTCTATACCAATTTTACCAAATCTTACGTATCTATTTACTGAATCGGAGTGGATTATCCGTTTCAACTATCTGTTTATTGATGTTATTGAGGACTTCATTGTCCTCCGCAGAGGGTGGAATGTCAGATCCCTCTCGAGCAATGGCAAGACTGTGCGCCTGCCACTTCAGTTGGTTTCTAATAACCCTTCTGGCGCGGTAATCTAAATCCAGCTGGGCTTCTGCCAAAGTCATAGGTGGGAGCGAACTTTTTATAAGTTGCTCAAACCTCATCTTTAATATGCCTTCTAACATGGCTTCAAATTCTTCTGCTTCATCAAAATCAACCGACATCCAAAGACTATACAGTTCTTTA
>Ga0209034_10000087_pt1 | contig 44397 bp, 47 predicted proteins | sample MarorgKNORR_S2LV_2_FD_188219 | JGI IMG/M metagenome (GOLD analysis project Ga0209034, IMG submission 188219) | Marine microbial communities from the Southern Atlantic Ocean, analyzing organic carbon cycling - 250m_A/KNORR_S2/LV (SPAdes) (version 2) | ecosystem: Environmental > Aquatic > Marine... | reverse complement strand
TTCTTGGGATACGGGACCATGGTAATGAACGGCAACGAGATAGTCCTCCGGACCCCTCGCTCGGGGAAGAGGAGCAAGAGCATCCTCGACCCCCTGGCAGGAGTCGTACTCGCCCCGATGGCCAGGATGTACATGCGCGACATGGACAAGGACGGCGACGGCAGACTGTCCTTCGAAGAGGTGCTGGATGACATGGACGGCGTAAGCAAGTCCGAATACGCGGAGATCAGGGAGCTCTTCGACAGGTACGACGAGGACGGCGACGGCTACATCTCGCTCAAGGAGATGGAGGAATTCATCAAGCACTCCAATGACAACTGGGCCGAGGAGGAGGGGTCCGGGAACTGGTGGTCAGACGATGGCAATTAGGCACGCCATCCAGTGTCTCGCCATCGTAGCCCATGATGTTCAATTGCCCCTGAGTCACATATGTTTCAGAGAGTCAACATTCGCCCATTGATGTCAACCTGTACTGTATACGATGTAGACATAGTGGGAATCAGGATCATCTGCTATTCTACCACCACCGCCACCCCTCTGGTTGTCATTATCATCTTCGTCAATGTATCCATCAATAATACCCTGCTCAACTGCAACAGCGTTATCGTATGAACTGGTTACATAAACGACCTCCATGTAGTCGTAATCGTCACCATATTGTCTAGCTCGATTGTCTGGATCAGTGGTCATTCCCGCCATCCATTCAAGCGTAAAATCCCCTCTAACAACTTGGCCCAAACCTCTCCAAAATCCTGGATAGTGCTTCTCATCTATATCTTCTATAATTTCTTCAATTACTTCAGAAGGCCAACCAGTGATAGTATTGTATTCAACTTCCATGCTTCTCACCTCCTCAAAAATTTCCACAGTACTTGAACTATGAATTCTTAGAAGCCCCTGCGATGGAAATAAATCAGAATCCGTTAAACGGAGCGGCGACACTCACCAAACATGGCGAAGACGGTATACGCGTACACAATCCTCTTGCTCTTGCTCGCAGCACCCCTCTCGGGTTGCATCGGCAGCGGAGATTCGGACAAAGTCACGACCGATGACATCGAGGATAGGATCTTCCTGTCTGCCACTTACCACGAAGCATGGCTGATGCCCCAAGTGAATTTTACTCCCACCTTCATCGAAGATGTCTGGGTCATCAGTGGCATGTTAGTTCGTCACGACGGCTCAATTTACACTCATTATCCCTCTTGGGAGGGAGGTAGTCCAGCCAGTGAGGAGGAATGCTCCGAGGCATACGAGGGTGGCAACCACATGGAGGGGTATTGGTTCGAAGGCATTTGCTTCATGGGCTTCAAGGAACCAACCATGAGGACCTATGACATCACCGACTCAACCATCTCCTTCGCTAGGTGGTGCTTGGATGGTGCCAGTTATTCAGAGGGGTGCGGTTGGGGTAGTGTGTCTCAAACGCATTTCTACGATCTCAGGCACCGAAACCATCCCATCTACGCGACTTTCCAAGGCGAGAATTTCTGGATTCAGAGCCTGATGCAAGCTACCTACGTCGACCTTGTGACCCCCTACAGTCCAGATCGATGCTCAAGCAACAATACCAACAATCCTTTGGGGTGTTATGGCCCTAGCAACCCCTCGGGCCAGTGCCATATTTTGTTAGAACTGGCCGCGAGTCCCGAAGTGATATTCTCGGCGGCCTCAGTGGTCTTGCCGTTACCTCATGGCGCCTCCCTGCCCGACGGGCCGTGGGAGAATACCACCGCGTTCGTAGCACAGGCAGCCGTATCAGTCCCACCATGCGATGACTTCTACCTGTGATGGAGCGAAATGGACCCATTGAAACAGAGTTGAAGTGTTGAGATTACTCAAATTGGTATCCAAATCGTGAACCAAATTCCTGAATTAACCAATCACAATCAGAGCCCCACTTGTCCAAGCAATCTAGCCATGCTGGTGAGGTTTGGCCGCCAAATCGTTCTAAGTTACTATCAAGAAACCTTAGCATCTTCTCAAATCGTTCTTCCGAAGAAGGGGGGCCGAATTCAGCGATATAATCAGCATTTGGTGCATCTGGTTGCACGAGGAATGTTGTGTTAAAAATACGAGTCAAACGGTGGCGCCGAACAGTATCATTGGGACCGTTTCGATCTACCGAATAAAGCATATGAGCAAACAATCCATTGACACCACCGTCGGCACCATTGACATGAGTTGGAATAATTTCTTCCATATTCTTCAGTAATACAATCTGTATATTGAATTATTCGCGAATCAAAGGGTAGCCTCTATACCCATACGTCATTAGAGGCAGTTAAGTCACCTTCAGTGTTGCCCGTATTTACAACTCCACGAGGTTCGACGAGCATAATTTTACACTCATCTTCAGCGAATGGTTTGTGCTCGACTCCCTTTGGAACCACATACATTTCACCCTCATTCAACTCCACAGTCTCATTCTCAAACTCGATTTTCATCTTACCCTCGACTACGATGAACACCTCATCGGTATCCGCATGATTATGCCAAACAAAATCTCCCTTAATCTTAACCAATTTGAACTGATAATCGTTCATCTCTGCGATAATTTTTGGAGACCAATGGTCCGAAAACTTGGATAATTTCTCTTTCAAATTGATTTTCTTCATATTGTTCTCCACCTCATAATTCACTCATCGGTGTACTCTGTGACGCGGATTCCTAACTTACCCCTGCGGGCCTCCCTCTGCATGATGCGGTCCATCTTTCGGTGGAATTCGGACTCCAGATCGATCTTCATCGCCAACGAGTGCCCGAGTATCAGGATCAGCAGGTCAGCCAGTTCCTCGGCAGCCTCCTCGTCTGGCTTGCCCTTGGTTATCGCAGCGGCGAACTCCCCAAGTTCCTCGACAGTGAGCGCCACGCGGTACCCCATGTCATGGCCATGGTTCTCCTCAGAAGCGAAGGCATGTTTGTGGTGGAACGCAGCCACCCGGGACATCATAGTCATCCAGGAGCCGTCGGGGGTGTCCTGCGCCTCAATCTCAATCCAGTCATCAACGCTAACGGGTCGTGCCATGGTTCATGCAACGCAAGGAGACCCATCAACGTAGTTCCCTGCCCGATGGGGGTTGCTTGGGGTCCCTATTCTCATACGGCAACACCATGACCAGTCCGCCTACTCCTGTTACCACGAACAGTCCGACCGACCCCAGAAAGTACGTCGTCTTGCGCGCCTTTTCACCCTCCAGCTCCTCACACAACACGGGATCGGGGGACTCAATGGTATCGAGGACCAGTAGCCTGTATTCCATGTCACACTCGCGCTCGTGCTCCCTGACCGTATCGTCGTGCTCCTGCATCAGATCCATCGTCAGAGGGAGCAGGAGTAACGCGCATCCAATCAGAACGAAGCCAATCTTTAGATCATTGTCCAACTAATCACCTAACTCAGTTAGAAGCATCATCATACAATCGCCGACGCGCTCACTCATGGTGGCAGCCACAGCATCGACCAGTTCATGGTCGATGGCAGAATCAGGAGAGCCCGGGGCTCTTCCAGCAGCCCAGTTGGAGCAACACGGGAGTGCGACATGAGGAATTCCGCGTTCAGACATCAATCGGGATTCGGGGCCGAGAGTCATGCCGACCACGTCCGCACCGAGCCGCTCGAGGGCATCTATCTCCGAAGGTGACTCAAACTGCGGACCGATGCACTGTGCCACAACTATCCCGCTCAGCGCGAATCCTTGACTCGTCCCAATGGTCCTCACACAAGTTTCCGAGGCAGCTGAGTCGAAGGGTGATGTCCTGTCGGCATGTGAAGCGTCATCGTCATGGAACGTCCAAGGCCTCTCAGCGAGGTCGAGGACATCTCCCGCGACTGCAATGGTCCCAGGCGGCATGTCCTCTCGCATTGTGCCGACCGAGTTGATGCTCACCACTAGGTCTGGTTGGCAGCTGGCAGCCGCGTGGATGTTGGCTCGGTGCTCGATCATGTGAGGAGGGGTGCGGCTGCCATCACCTGAGTGGTGGCGGTCAATAACCAGAATCTCACCCTCTGAGACACTCACCAGTGTAGCCGGAACCTGTCCCCAATCAGAGTCTATTCTCATGGTTTCCGAGGTCGCCCCACGCATCGAAACAAGTTCGGATGCGAACGCGCTCATCCCGGTACCACAGAGCACCGCGATGCGGGCCACAGTTCTCACTCCTGCAGGCGCTCGATGAGTTCGGCCTTCTTCCCAGATACGGTCTTGCCAGCCTCTCTGAGGAGATCCTTCAACTGGGCTACAGTCATCGAGGAGTAGTCAACCTCATCGCTGACTGCTTCAGGCTCGGCAGCATCCTCTTCAACAGACTCTGGCACGATTGCATCCTCCTCGGCTTCGGCCTCTGACTCCTCTTCCTGTTCAGGGGACTCTGTCTCTTCGGCGGAATCCAAATCCTCGGTCTCGGCGGCAGCCTCTTTCTCGGCCTCCTCCTGATTTCGAATTTCCTCAAGTGTTGGACCGTCTTGGGTGACGACACCGGTCTGGATCAGTTGAGTACGTCTGATCATCACGCCCCGCACCGGTTGAATTTTGGATACCTCCTCCCTTATCTTAGCCTCTAAGGTACCGTCCAGAGAAGACTTCTGCAAGTCTATCCAAGTGGTAGTGGCACCGGTCTTGAGTATTACTTCGCGTGCCAGCGTGCGCATCTCCTGCTTCTGGCTTCCTTTGATCCGGTTTCTCGAAATTAGCAGCGGTTTGATGCGCACGTAGAAGCCGTCCTCGGTGACAATGTCGACAGTGTCATCGATCTTGCCTCTATCGCGACGGACCTGTCTGCGGATGTGATCCTTCAGCATCTCGTGACCAATGTATTCGGTAAGAGCGTCACCCCCGACTACACCGGAGATACGGAACTGCACCTTCACGTGCATCTTTGAGAAGTCACCGTCAAGTTCGTTCTGAAGAATTTCGTAGTTCCTGCCTATGAGCATCGACTCGTCCTCGGCTATTGTTTCGCCGATGACCTTGAAGGCCCATGGATGACGAGGTGCGCGAATTGTGTACCAGCGCTTGGACTTCCACTTGTCCCGCTGCCTGCGTGCCGCTGCCCTTGCTGCTGCTCCCTTCGCCATGACAACGACCTCGTCTATCGGGGGCTACCCCGTATGCGAGCCGTGCGACCTGCCTCGAGTATTTGAATCAAGGCCCCGAAGGGGGACTTTGACGGTATCGCAGTCGTCGTATTCAAGGGTGCTTCACCCATGCAGGCGGCATGGGACTGCACAGCGCGACCTGGAGGATCCACGCCAGTGGTGTTGACGATCTCAATCTGCTCAAGGAAAGTCTGAGATGGCTAGCCGGGAACGGTTGTGAATTTACTATTGATAAGGGGAAGTCATGGCACGGGTCACCGCAGACTATCATGCAGGCTCGAGTCAGTAAGAAGAAGGCGGCAGAGGAGTCTCTAGCGAGGTTGGGCGAGGCTGCATTGACGTGTCTGATTAAAGAAGGGATTGCCAAGCGAATAGACGCAGAGAAGGTGATGCATGTCAGAGTTGAATTGTCGAAGTTGGTTCAGGGCGATATCAGACTCGCTGCCGACGGGCACACTGGTGCAACAGCGAAAGGGCAATTCAAGATAGAGGTGTATCCGGGTAGTGAACCAGTTGATGTGATGGGCGACAAGATACGTTCGATGATAGGTATCGAGTAGTGCTTGCACCTTGTTTCCGAGCAAGTTTATTACTCGGTTTCGCATCGCAGGGAACGAGGTTTGGCATGACCCATGTAGTCACCAGCGCGTGTGTACGATGCAAGTACCAAGACTGCGTCGCTGTCTGCCCCGTAGAGTGCTTCCACGAGGCCGATGAGTATCTCGTCATTGACCCTGATGAGTGCATCGACTGCGCGGCCTGTGTGCCCGAGTGCCCGGTTGATGCAATCTACGCCGACACCGACCTTCCTGATGAGGAGATGGAGTGGCTCGATAGGAACGAGGACGAGGCCCCCAACCTACCCGTCGCGGAAGGCGATTCGCCAGTACTGGCTGATTCTTAGACCCCAACTGGACCGGACATAGGTTCATGAGGACATGCCAAGAGGGCAAAACATGTCCCGACTTGTCGATCTCGAGAAGATGCGTCATGGCACAGAGCTTCTCAAGCGTGGTTTCGCCAAGATGCAGGAAGGGGGTGTCATCATGGATGTCGTCACGCCCGAGCAGGCGCACATAGCCGAGGACGCCGGTGCTACTGCAGTGATGGCACTTGAGAGGGTCCCTGCGGACATCCGATCAGACGGAGGAGTGGCCAGAATGAGTCATCCTGACCTGATACGCGCCATCATAGACACGGCCAGCATCCCCGTGATGGCCAAGGCACGGATAGGGCATGACGAGGAAGCACGCGTGCTGGAGTCACTCGGAGTAGACATGGTCGACGAGAGCGAGGTCCTCACACCTGCTGATCCGTTCTACCACATTGCAAAGAGCGATTTCACCATCCCCTTCGTCTGTGGCTGCATCAGCCTTGGAGAGGCGTGCCGGCGCATCATGGAGGGTGCGGCTATGATTCGAACCAAGGGAGAGGCGGGGACAGGCAACGTGGTGAGCGCCGTTCAACACGCCCGTTTGGTGGCTGAAGAGATTGGCCTTCTGCAGAGTGCTAATGATGCTGAGTTTGAGACCATCGCTCGCACTATCTCTGACGGGTGGCGTCGCATCGAGTCTTCCTCCGAGCATGACTTGGTGGTTCAGAACACCCCATTCGGAAGCATGGACGCATGCCATGATTCAATAGTGCAGATCATGGGTGAAGTTCGGGAGATGAGTAGGCTCCCAGTCGTCACTTTCTCAGCAGGAGGGATTGCGACTCCGGCCGATGCTGCGCTACTGATGAGGCAGGGGATGGACGGTGTCTTCGTCGGCTCTGGGATTTTCAAGTCCGAGCAACCAGCGACTACCGCCTCGGCCATAGTTCTAGCAACCCACCACTTCAACGACCCGGAGAGAGTGACAGAGGCCAGCTCCATGATGGCTGGAAAGCCGATGGACGGGCTTGAAATAGACAAACTCGATGTTCGCATGCAAGATCGCGGCGCGTAGCCTAATTCTTGTTACCCCTAGTAGTCCCGAGACGTCGCGATTTTTTCTTTTCCTTACTCGGTCGCTGAGAGGCCTCATCGCCCTTCCTAGCACCGCCGAGTGTGATTGAGCCCTGCTCAAGGAGTTGGTCGGCCAGAGAGGTTGCGAGTTGTTCATCCTCATCAGGTGTCTTCAGCGCGTCTTTGACCGCCTGGTTATGCTCTTTGATGATACGTTCTCTTTCCTCCTGCTGGGCCTTGATCTCGTTTCGAATCTCATTGACTTGGTCAAGCAGTACCTTCATGTCCGAGTGAACCTTATCTGCTGCCTCCCGAGAAGTAACGAAGGCATTGTGGAGTCTATCTCCCTCTGCTCGGAGGAAATCCCTCTCCTCAAGCATCGGCCTGATTTCCTCCCAGATCTCATCGGCCTCCTTGTTGGCCTTTAACATGGATTTATGCTGAGCGTCGGCCTCCGCCTTCAGCAGTTGGATTGAGCCTTCCATGTCGCCGAGGTCAATCTCTATGACCTGAAACTCCTCTGCGATCGGCAAGAGTTCCTCGCGCTTGGCGATGAGTCTCTTGAGTCTCTTGAGCATAGCATTCTCCTTGTCGAGCGTTAATGAGCCATCGGTCATGATACGGTTCTCTATGCGGTCAATCTCCCCGATGGTCTCAGACAGTTGGATGACCACCGGCTTGAGACCGTCTTCGCCACGCTTGCCACGCCGCTGGCTGATGAGTTCGCGCATCTGCGACTGAATCTCGTCCCTCTTCCCCTGATGCACCTTGGCCCTGTTGCGCACCTCCTTCTGCTCCTCCAAGCGCTCCTTGATTCGTTCTCTTAGCTCTCGCGCTTGATCTTGTACTGAATTACGTGAGTCGGCTGCACGTCGGCTGTTTTCATTGTGCCCATTCCTCTGCTCTCGCATCCTCCTGAGTCGTGTCTCCATCGCATGGAGTCGTGTCCTGAGGTCGTCCTCGGGCTTTTCTGGATCCTCAGGCACGGCACGCCCACACAAGCCCTCCCTTTCAATGGACCTGAGTCGTCACAGACCCAATAGAGTGAGTATGAAAGGCACAAGGGGAGACAGCACTGCAATGGCAGCCCCTACCATGAACAGAGCGCCCAGCGTCATTTTGATTCGGGTGAACAAGTCCGACCTGACTTGTACCGTAAGCACCCTCCCGGAGATCAGGTTCCCTGCCTCATCCTCGAGCCTCACAGTGACTGTTGCCTCTCCCATGGTCGAAGGCAGGAGGCTCTGCCAGACTATCCTCGTTGAGGACAACGCCTGAGGCAAGGAAGCGCTTATCGGGACGGGCATGAGAGAATCGGACTCAGGGGAATACGGATCGGCCATCAAGCGGTAGACGCACTCCTGAGGTCTGAAATCAGGTGTCTGGACCCTCAGAATCAGATTCATCGGCTCATGCCCCTCGTTCAGTACGAAGGCGAACAAGTTAGCCTGGCCAACAACCAGATTCTCCATACCCACATCGAACCATACGCCTTCATCAGTGCGGCCGGACTGACTGCGCATGCGCATCCTGTCGTGGAGCCTGAAGAAGGGGGCGCACTGAGAACGCGCGCGGGAGAGGAGCCTGTCCCAGGTCTCCTCTCCCAGTTCTTGATGGTTAAACAGTGTCTCGACTGTGGCCTGGTCAACCATTGGCTCGAGTGCTGTCCTGAACTCTTCCTCATCGATCAGTGAGGAACGTCTTAGATACAGCAGGTGCAGCAACATCTCCTGAAGTTCACGTCTGCTGCTACCTTGATGTATCTTTGACTCTACGGAACGGAGGTACTCGGAAATTCTGACAGCGAGCAGTGGGTCAATATGAGCACGAATCACATCAGTGAAGGGTCGTCCCAGTAAGGCAGGGTGGATAGGAGGATAGAATGCCTCGAGCATGCCCCACGGCTCGGCGGTGTTGAACCGTGAGCGTTCTGATACCAGATGAACGCCGTGTCCGGAAAGCAGCGCTCCAGTGGAAAACGCGAGGAGGATGGGCGTTTCAACGACCTCCTCGGTGAACCACAGGCTGGTTGCAAGTAGTGTGGCGGCTAGAACCATCAAAGCAGTGGTGACGACGAGTTGTCGAGTGGCACCGTCCATAGTGGCTCGCATCTCAGTGTAGCCGTGAGCGCTGTTGAATGTCATACCAGCAGTCGTCAGGGCCTCTGCCTCAAGACGGAATATCTTCCTAGTTACTACCATCAGTCTCAGTAGGATGAGCAGTAAGGTAATGTCGGCCACCAACATGAGTAGGGACATGACGTAGATTCCTGTCGACATCGGCAAGCCGCCTGCAGCATCCTCGACGTGATTGACCCACCACTGCGGGTTTGAGTTGGTAAATGACTGTGCCAGCCCATACAGTACTATGACCAGCAATGGCAGGAACAGCACCAGTCTAGCGCCGTCGCTTATCAGGAGTCTGTCTACCCTCAGCAGCATGGACTCGTGACTCCTCAGTTTCTCTAACTTCTCGCCTGCACCTCTAGGCTTAGTCGCCCGAGAGATTGGAGAGGGAGGCATGTCAGGGGCAGGTGGTAATGATTCATCCAAGGCTTCCGCGAGGCTATCCAGTTCGTCGGTACCTCCTTGCTCATCCATAAAAGTCACATATCCTTCGTCCTAGCTAGTATGCGCAGTGACAGCGGCTTGGAAATCTCCAATAGGGAGCCGTTGCAAACTATACCGTCATCAGTGGATTGTACCTCGGCGCCGATACCAATCCCTACTACCTCCAGTGTGCGCGCGTCAGTGGCTTCCATTACAAGCATCTCTACGGTTGCTGAGGAGCCTGTGGGAAGAGCCGAAAGCGGCAGGAGGTATCCGCTTCTGATTGGTTCCACTCTCCTCTCGATCAGTGGTATCCTCTCACCGCTAGGGGTTCTCTCTGGATAGCCGAGCATCTTGTCGAGCGCGGCTTCAAGCTCTTTGTCTATGGCGTGCTCCATCTTGCATGCAGCCTCGGAGACATCACCCGTGAAGCCTATGACCTCGGTCAATAATATCTCTATCAATCCCTCTCGGCGTTTTATCCTAGCAGCACGCTGGAACCCCTCGAGTGTCAAACGGCATCCTTTGTATGGAATATGGGTGACTAAATCACGGCCTGCCAGACGCTGAATCATCTCTGTAGTGGATGCTGGACTGACATCCATCATCTCTGCGAGTTGAGTAGTCTTGACGATGGCGTCGGGCTTGTCAACATGGGCCTCAAAGAGGCGTTTGAGGTACATCTCCTCAAACTCACTCAACTCAGCCATGATTTCACCATCATCCTAATTCGGCCATGAATTCGGTCCTGCATGCTGGGCATCTGGAGTGAACGGGTCTGCGCTCGAGTTGAATCCGCAGCCTCTGGTCGCACTCCGGGCAAGACAGAATCTCCTCAGTAGATCTTGCTACTGGCCACGAAGGGATAGGCTCGGAATCCGGTGGAGCCTCGGAAAATTCTGGATTCTGCGGAAGAGCATCATTTGGAGGTGGGGCAGTCAGATCATCATAATCTGTTTCCGTGGAGAACTGCGTTGTACAGGCCGGACAGCGGACTGTACCGGTATGCTCAGATGGAATATTGAGGCGCTGTTCGCAACCGGGACACAGAACCTCTCTCTTTGATGGGGCATTCTCTAATCTGCGAGTTATTCGAGAGTCCCTGAGCACCTTGCCCTCTCCTCCTTCGGTACTGGGAGTCCTTTCTGAGACGGTTCGCCACGCGATGATGCCGACGAGCACTACCGCGAAGCCAGACAGTGCGCCGTAGAAGGCTGCCATGATGTCGAAGGGAAGAGTAAGTCTGTCACCACTCTGAACTGAGGATTCAACAAACAGGGACTCGGAAACTGCGGAGCCGTCCATGAACCAGATGACTTCGACTTCGATGATTTGGGAATCGGGCCACAGGTCTATTTCCACGGTGCCCGATGAGGAACCGCTTGCTGAAACAGCCGACACGGTCCTCTCGGCTAGCAGCATACCATTTGAAGTCCTAACGACTCTGAGTTCGCCCGGTAGAGTCTTTGTGTCCCCAGAGTTGTTCAGCCAATAGGGCAGGCTCACGGATTGGCCTGGTTCAGGTTTCTCCGGATCTAGCGGACCGAGTTCGACGGACGGTGATATTGAAGGGACAGCCAGGTCAACCTGCCAAGTGAGGTTCGCAGGCGAGTTGAAGGTCGACCACCCTCGTGGCTCGATGGTCACTGAGAGGCTGTCGGCTTGCGGCTCCCCTAGATCGAGATATATCTCCCTTAGACCCGGATCGAGCGTGACAGTGAATCTTTGGACCTCATTGTCGACCCCCTGGAATCCCAAAGAGACGGAGATGTTGACATCTCTGGAATCTCCGGCCGACAGAGCCACCGAAATTTGTGAATTCAGGCCACCTGCTAAAGTCCAGTCGACCTCGCCAAAATTCAGGTCCAGAGACTGCGCTTCATAGACAAGTAACTCCAAAGAGCCCCGAAGTTGCGAGGAGACTCCACCGTCGTCGCTCACAACTTCCCAACTCATACTTGTAATACCAGCCGAGGTGGGAACCAAGGAGGCTGAGACCTCACGGCTGGATCCCGGGCTGATTGCAATATGCTCCCCTTGAGACAGGGATAGGCCGTTTGAATCATTCAAAACTAATCTGACCGAGCCTGTTTCTGAACCTCGGTTATGGACCAGTATAGAAGCGGTGAGTTCGTCTCCAACGTGGACTGGTTCTCCCACCACTGCAACATCTGTCGAACCCGCCGGGGTGAATCTCTTCTCGCTGTCTTCGGCGGACGTTGCGGTAGATAGGAGGGTCAATGCAAGTATGAAGACGGTGAGTTTTCGTGTTACTACCGCGGCGGAGCCTAAGCTCATTAGCAATACCTCGGAATAGGTGCCCGTATGAATCAAACCCCTTTCCAAGGTCACATAGTGACCTTTAATGCGGGCTCTCTTGTGCCCCGGATGCCATGGACACCGAGGCACTGCTGGCAGTGACGCCCAAAGAGATGGCGCAAGCGCTGCTTATGAGGAGGCAGGTTCTGAGGGACGAGTTGCCTAACGTCATTCGCAACCTTGAGGCTGAGGAGGAGACGTTAGAGCCGAAGGTACGGAGGACTATCGACTCTCACCGTCTTGCCAATGACCAAGTGGCCCAACTCAAAGAGCGTCGCAACGTCGCTCAGAAAGGGGCCTCAGCGCTATTGAAAGACGTCAAGAATGCCCGCGATGTACTTGCTGAAGGCGACGGAATGATTAATCTCGATCCCAACTGGAAGAAGGAGAGATTATTCGAAGAACTGCAGGATATCGAGGAGAAGATTCAGACTTCAGCGCTCGACCATCGTTCAGAGAAAAAGTTGCTGGACCGTCGAAAGAAGTTACTGGAAGAAAATGATATGTGGCTGAAGTCCAGACGCGATGCCAATCCGGAGATGGCCAATTACATCGACTCCAGAGGTGAAATGAATTCCCTATATCGAGAGGCGGACAAAGCCCACAGAGAGATGCTTGGGAAGGTCGAGAAGGCTCAGCCCCTACATGAGAAGAAGGTGATAATGGGGGCCGAGCTACGTGAGATTCGCAGACAGTTGGATCGGGCCAAAGAACTACTGGCGCAGTCTGATTCGGCGATTTCTCACTGGGAGAGGAGGATGTCCGATGGATTCGGAGAACTCGGCGGGGGCTTTCCCGACCTCTTGGCTACGAACCTTATAGTCTCCAAAGGTGGTCGTTCATCTTTCGCTCGCAAGTCGAAGGCTAAATCCAAAGGCACTCGCAAAAGAGGTGGGAGATAATGAGCAAGGGCGAGGAATCAGGCCTCTTTGAGGATCTGGAGGAAATGGACCACAAGGACATCAATGAACTCAGGGGCGACTTGGAGAGAGATTTGAAATCAGTCGTTCGGCAGCACCGAGAACTGAGAGAAGAGCGGCAGAATCAAATCGACATCGTCCGCTCTCTGAGGGTTGCCGTGGGAGAGAACGAGTCGGCCGATGGAGAGAGGAAGAGGCTACTCAAACAATTCCACTCGACTAGGAAGTCCGCCGAAGAGTCACGCGAGGAACGGGACACCGTCAACATCTGCATCCCCCCTCCCGTCGACGTTCTGTCCGAGTGGCTAGAAGAGACTCATCGTCGATTGACTACTATTGACAACGACTTGACAGCGGTTCCGACCCTGCCCCGGGAACTCGAAACCTTCAGCCGCTTCTTCGAGTTACAGGCTGCCATCGTCAGGAAGAGGGAGTCCGAGGTCGCTCACGACAAGTATGTGAAATACATCCAAAAGATGCGAGAGATAACCTCCAAACTTGATTCGACCCGCAAGAGCAAGAAGAATAGTACTGATAACGCGTCGGACCAGTCGGGCATAAAGCCCGATAAAATTTCTCGCGCGGAGGTTCGCAAGACCAGTCGAAGAATCGACAAGATTGACAAGAAGCTCGATACGCTCAGCTCCGAGAGCAAATCATTTCGTAAAAGACTGGGACGCATCAAAGCCTACCAAAAGGTCACTATGAGGCGTGGCCAGCCCATTCGGCTGTCGGATGTCAAGGACAGAGCCAAGAGTGGTGGCGCACTCGATGCGAGTGAACTCGAAGTCCTGCTCAATTCAGGTACACTTTCTGAATTGGCTGGTTCCGGGTCCGATACCAAAGAGGTCGATCCAAAGGTCCAGCAAAGCGCTAAGAAGAAGAGAGTGAGGCTCGGCGTAACTAGGGGCGGCCCTAGGAAAGGAACCATGGCTGCGCGCAGAGAGAATGATAGTTGAGTTGATTCGCTGCATCCGCCATTTCTAAATGAAGATTCAAGTTCGGGAAAATCCGGAGAGGCCTTTCAATGGTGATCGAATTCAGTGAAGTTCGTGATATCTTACAACCTCTATGCGAATCACTTGATGACAAATCATCCATGCGCCGCGACGGTCGCGATGAGTGGAATTCCAAAGTCAGGGAGTATCTCGACAAGAGGAACGAATTGAATAGCCGAGTAAAGGAACTCATCATCGAAGTCCAGACTCAGAAGGCTGTTCGCGATGAAGTCAACCTCAAGGTCAGGGATCTCAAGGATGTCAGGGCCGAGCGTTCGGATCACCTGAAGGATATCAGGGAAAAACTTCGGACGAAACTAGAAGAGCAGAAACAGGAAGATGCCCCTCAGCAGCGGAAGCGGGACAAACGCCCTTCCGCCGGTAAAATCAAGCAGGACATGGAGAGGCTCGAGAAGAGGTACGAGACAGGAGGGTTTCCAGGTAACAAGGAGAGAGAATATCACAAGAAGATGAAACATCTGTCAAATGCTCTCAAGGAGGCTGAGGCTTCCAAGAGTGGGGGCGAGGGGAATATACGTTTTCTCAAGGACGCGGTCAGGGATGCTGAGCGCCTCCAAGAGGATGCTCACAAGACGGTTGAGAAAGCTGTGAGGAGGGCTCAGGAGGCCCATGACCTGATGGTAGAGTTGTCCGAAGAGGTTGACCGTCTCAGAGGGAAGGCCAATTCCGCACACCTAGGGTTGACTAATTCGAAGAGCGAGGCCGACACTCTACACAGCCAATACATCGTCTCACTTCGTTGTGTACACTCAATTCAAGACATGATGAAAGCGATGGATTCCCGAGAGAAACGAGAAGAGGATTCGGGAGACATCGAGAAGTTGGAGGTGGCGGACCTTATGTCCAAGTTGATGGCTGGGGGAACACTGTCTACTGAAGAGTTGATGGCTCTCAGGCGGAACTAACTCAAACGTATTCGTAGCGCCTCCCATTACGGCCATGCAATACCTGTGTTGGCGCGCCCTCGACTTCGATGACCCAACCCGGTATAGTCGCAGGTGACTCTGTGAACTCTGCTGTTTTCGAATTGAATCTCCACCACTTCAGCATCATGCTCCTCACCGGACCGTCGTTGGAATCCGGCTCACCTTGCTTGCGGGAATCCAAGAGTCTGAGGAGTCCCGGTGGCAATTCTCGTATATCCGTCCAACTCATTTCCGGAGGGTTTACCACCCTAAGTCGGGGAGGATAGTCGAGTTCCTCATCGGGATCGTAGATTGTAAGGCTGGAAGACCAAGGGTCCTCCAGCACCTGCCAGACTGCGCTTTCCCTCTCATCTTCCGGACCTACGAGTGAGCCCGAGATAATCCAGAGTTTTGCTGACATAAGTACGGGTGTGGTGTTGACCTCTTCCCAGCCGCGTTGAACCAGCCATGAGTCGAGGTCCACGAGCGGTTTTAGGGCCCTGCGCGGGCCAATCGGTTCTGTAACATCGGAGGTAGATACCTCAGTGTCAGTCTCGGACTCCATATCCGGAGAGTGTGCGACGAGGTCTCCGGAAAGCACGGCCTCTCCGATCCATCGGGCCATACGTTCAGGCCCCCATATGACCACGTCCACTGATGAATCGACAGAGTCCAGTATGTCTTCAGGAAAGGAGCGTTCGCTGAGGATCCAATGCCTGCCTCCTGGGGCATCGACGCTCCACCTCTCAATCTCAGTCGGCGAAATCGGAAGGAGGTCAGAATGTACATGCCACACATGTACTGATGAGCCCGGCCCCTCATCTAGTTCCGGTACTCTCTCAGCGAGGCCCATGCACCTGAATCCGTGGACCTTTTGCATGTTATTCGCGGGGTGCAACTGCACAGCCCGTAGGGCAAGTAGGTCTCGCACTGCCTCATCCACGTTGCGAGCGGTGGCAAAGAGGACTTGAAGCGAACGCATCAGGAGAGATTATGAGGCAGATTAGCAGGAAACTGCGGCCTCATCAAACATTGTGTGTCAGAGTTAGTAGGTCGCTCTGTCCGGGGTCGAGGATGCACAGTGCACTCACCGGGAATGGCTTGGCGCATGCCGCTCCCAGCTGACGGTTGACCATCTCAACCCTATGAACAGGAATATCGGGGTGATTCTCGGCAAGGTCCGAGATGTAGGTCTCGGGGCAGTTTGCAGCGACCAACACCAACTTAGCGTCTCCCTTGGAGCATGCACTCATCGTCTGTCTCTGACCAAGAAGGATGTTGCCTGAGTTCAGCCCCTGCTTGAGTTGCCGTGCCAAATCCATTTTCAGCCCTCATTCAAACATTCTCAGGGATGTAATACAGGTCGACGCTTCCAGTGCCGAGTGCTACTGGCTGGCCGACGATGATGTTCTCGGTGACTCCACTGAGCTCATCCCTCTCTCCGATGACTCCGGCCTGAAGCAAGTGGGTTACGGTTACCTCGAAGGCGGAGCGTGCGAGGATGCTGTGCTTGCTGCCGCTGACTCCGTGCCTGCCTATCGCTCGAACCACTCCTTCGCTGGTCATCACGTCAGAGACTGTCAGAAGATGGCGGATGTCGACATCGAGTCCGGCTCCCTCGAGCGTGTCCGACATCTCGTTGATTATCGCCTGCCTAGCAGCCTCGATTCCGAGATATGCGTGAATTTCGTTGATATTGTTGGTGTAGGTTCTCCCTCTGTCCACACCGGCAAACTCACTGACCCTAGCCAGATTTGAGCCAATGGTGGAGATGTAGTACTCGCCAGTCTCTCTGCTGGGGCCCTGCACATTGGCGCGGATCACATCGGGCAGGCCCTTCAGACGTAGTTTCTTGATCTTGTCTTCAAGTGCTAGGAGCGCGGTGTAAGTAGGGGGGTCGCTAGCTAGGGTAGCGAGATCATCCTCCTTAGAAACACCCGGAATGATCGTCAAGACCTTCGGGCGGTCCTCGTTGTCGGCCTGAATGTAGAGCCGGAGGGCCCGGCCCAGTTTGTCCCTGACCTCGGCCCCATTCATGCCCTTGAGTTTGAGGTTGGAATTGATGAGTTGCAGGTTGATGTGGCGCTGCGTGATTTCGACATCGATAGCTGCGATGTCGCCAGTGGTGGTCATCTCGATTCCGGCGGCAATCTTACGAACCGCCTTCTCGTTGGTGTTCAACGGCTTACCCTTTGAATTCAGTTCTTCGAGGTATATCAGCATGGTCGGGGTCTTAGGGACCTTGCGGGCATCCACGATCTCGATGACCCTAGGCAAACCCTGAGTCACGTTCACGGTGGCCACTCCGGCGTAGTGGAAGGTGCGCATCGTCATCTGCGTGCCCGGCTCCCCTATGGATTGGGCAGTGGTAATGCCAACGGCCTCGTACGGGTCGGCCTTGGAGCTGGCTAGGAACGTACTTGCGGACATCAGCACCTTCTTGGCGTCAGCGCGGCTGAGATTTTTGCTCCCACGGGCTCGGACACCTTCGGTCAAGTCGTTGAGTATGCGCGGAGTCATGACGATATTCATCTCAATCGAGAGTTCCTGCAGCTGCTGGTAAATCTCGTCATCGATGTCTATGTTGCGAAGAATCTGCCTCATCTTAGCTTCCGGATTGTATTCCTGCATGGGCAGAGCCTTCTTCTTGCGGCGTCTAGAGACCGTCCTGCGCCGCACAATGGTCTTCTCAGTCGCGGTAGCGGCTCTAGACGGCTTGGCGGAGGCCTCCATAACAGTGTATATCTCTTGGGCCGTTCCCGAGTCGATTCCGCAAATCTGCGCGATCTGCCCAGAAGTGAGAACCTTCACGTCATCCCACTTGCGGTCATCGGCAAGTTTGTGGGAGAATTCCTCGGCTATGCCGAGATCCATGAGCTTCTTCTTTGTGGCACTCTTGACTACCATCAGTCCTCACCTCCGAGAGCGTCGTCGAGCACCTGAACGACATCGAATGGGGAGCCCTTGCGACTACGAGTGGGGTCTATGCCATCCTCACCGTACTCGAACTGGATGATGCGGTTCGCCGTGTTACGCACCGAGTTCATCCCGTCATCGGAGACCTTCAGGTCATCCATGGCGTTGATGAGGCGGCGCTGCATGTAGCCAGACTTGCTGGTTCTGACTGCGGTGTCGACGAGAGACTCGCGGCCGGACACGGAGAGCATGAAGAACTCGGTTGGCTCCAGTCCGCGCTTGAACGAGGAAGAGACGAAGCCCTTCTCCTGAGCGCCCTTCACTCCGCGGGGGAAGTGAGCTAGGACGCGATTCTGATAACCACGCTCAAGGCGTTTGCCGCGAACCTTGGGCTGGCCGATGGAGCCGGCCATCATCGCGAGGTTGTCCATCGAGCCACGGGCTCCGGAGACAGCCATCATAACGGCTGGGTTATCATCGCCAAGGTTGTTCTTAGCCACCTCTCCGGATTCGGCCTTGCCTTGGTCGAGGATTTGGAGGATATTCTCCTCGAGCGTCTCCAGAGGGGTCCTCCCTGGGCGAGCTTCGTAACCGCGGCCGGACTTGCCGAACCTCGCCAACTCAGCGTCAACCTCGTCACTGGCCCTACGGTTGATTTCGGCTATCTCGGCGATTGCCTCTGGTGGCAGATCCTCGTCGTCGATGCCAGTGGTGAATCCCATAGCGGTGCATATCGCGATGGTCATCTTGGTCATCCTGTTCAGGAACTCAGCACCGGCATCGGAGCCGTGGGTCTGGACCACCGCATCGAGGAGGCGTCCGTCCTCGGCGCCAATGCCGCGCTTGTCTATGGTGCCGCTGACGTTACCCTTGGAAACATTGACTTCGTCACCGGAGCGGCTGGTGTACTGCAGTTTGAATCCGGGTGGTACAATGAGGCCCAACACGTCAGTCCCGCGGTATCCCACAGTGCCGTTCTTCTGGACTTCTTCAGGGAGGTCGCCGTCCCAGCCGATGGCCCCGAGAATCTCCAGAACTAGGTTCTTAGGTAGAATCCGGTCGCCGTGAGTCAGTAGATAGGCCCCGGAGATGTGGTCGTGGATTCCTCCGATGACACTGCCTCCATAGCGAGGAGTGATTATGTGCTCCTGCACGCGCATGAGTATCTTGGCCTCTGCGCGCGCTTCCTCGCTCTGGATGACATGTAAGTTCATCTCGTCGCCATCGAAGTCAGCGTTGTACGGTGTGCAGTCAGCCAGATTGAATCGGAAGGTCTTGCCGGACATGACGCGAATTTCGTGAACCATCATGGACATCCTGTGAAGTGAAGGTTGACGGTTGAATATCGCCACATCACCGTCAATCAGGTGCCTTTCGACGATAACGCCGGGCTTCGGGTTGTTGTCTCTATCGACCGTGCTCAGCCTGTCCTCGACCTCGGTCGAGTATGTGTTGCCGTACTCATCCTCGATCTCAGGACTGCCGCAGTGAGGGCAAATCACTTCTAGATGGTCGGGGAAGTAGTCTTCTGGGTTGGAGTGTTCCCACTTCCATCTGTTGTGGATTACCGCCTTGGGGTCGGTCTCGGGCAGGGGTCGTCCACGGTCGTCCTCGCCCTTGAGATTGGCGATTGTCCCGTCCAAGTCAACACCCCACTCCTCCTCGAGTTCGCCGATAGAGTTTCGACGCATCTGGCGCTTGAGTTCAAGACCAGGTAGGAAGTTCGGGGCAGGCAAAACCTCGTTGAGGTCAGGCCGGTAGCCGGCATAGGGCTCGTCTTCACTGCCGGAGTTGCATTCAGGGTTAAGGCATCGAAAGCCGGACCAGATGAACTTGGTTCGATCAGTGATTCGCACTCGGAAGGTGTCCCCGCGCACGATGTAGTTGACACCGGGGTGCACGTCGGGGCCACGCATGACCATCTGTCGCAACTGCTCGCGATTACGGCTGGTCACTCTAATTGGCACGGTGAGCTCCTTAGCCGTCTTTGTCGGCACACCAACCTCGTTGATGCCGAGGTTTGGGTCGGGGCTAATCACCGTACGTGCGCAGAAGTTGACGCGCTTGCCGGAAAGATTGCTCCGGAACCGCCCCTCCTTGCCTTTCAGTCGCTGGGCGAGGGTCTTGAGAGGTCGTCCAGAGCGGTGCCTAGCCGGAGGAATTCCACTGGTCTGGTTGTCGAAGTAGGTGGTGCAGTGGTACTGTAGCAGTTCCCAGAGATCCTCGACGATGAGTTGAGGAGCACCAGCGTCACGATTCTCACGCAGACGTTGGTTGATTCTGAGTACGTCTACTAACTTGTGAGTTAGGTCATCCTCGGAGCGGTCACCGCTGTCGAGAGTAATCGAGGGGCGGACCGTGATTGGAGGTACTGGAAGAACCTTCATGATTACCCATTCGGGACGGCTGGAGTCCTTGTCCATTCCGAGGAATATCAGGTGCTCGTCAGGAATCCTCTCTAGCCACTCACGGATATCTCTAGCGTTGAGTTTGTGCTCCCCCTTGTCGGCCTTCTTCTCCTTGAATGTAGAAGGCTTGTCCAGGACTATCTTGCCTTGCTCAGCACCACAGTGCATGCAAATAGTCCTCTTCTTACTGGAACATTCCTTCTCTATTTCCTTGATGATCGACTTGAACTCGCGAGAGCCGACTCCATGCTTGATGATGATGTCATGAACGCGGTCCCTGTAGTGGTCCTGCTCGGACTTCTCTGGATCTAGTGGGTGGGTCTCAACGGAACTGTGCAGAAGCACCTTGCTACAGGTGTTGCAGGTTGATTTCAACGATGTCTTCAGGAGATTAGTGAATCCAATGTGAATTATCGGTAGTTCCAGCGCGATGTGTCCGAAGTGACTTGGGCACTCCTCGTGTTTGTTACCGCAGGTTTCACAGCGAATTCCGGGGTCGATAACTCCCATCTTGGGGTCCATCAGCCCCTGCTTGTACGCGTGCCCGTCGTCCTTGTAGGTGTCAGCGGTCTTGATTTCGACAGAAGACATCTTACGAATCTCGTTGGGGTCCATCAAACCGAACTTAATCGAATCGATCCTCTTCGGTATCTTGGCTGCATCGCGCGCACTCATCTTCGGTCCCCCAGTTCCAGCCTCATAGCCACGCCAAGACTCTTCATCTCGTCGAGCAGTAACTTGAATGCGTAGGAAGTCTGCACTGTGTGGACATCTGAGCGGTCTCCGCAGTAAGGGCAGACCGTGGTTCTCCTCTTCCAGTCGTAGTAGGCGATATGTCCGCAGCCTGATGTGTTACAGACCATCAGATTCCAGCCGTCAGATTCGTCCAACAGCCTGTCCTTGATGACCATGGACGCGCCGTGTGAAATCAGGCAGTCACGCTCCATCTCTCCAAACCTCAGGCCACCCTGTCGAGCACGGCCCTCGGTCGGTTGGCGGGTCAATATCTGGACGCGCCCACGGCTGCGGGCATGCAACTTGCTGCTCACTAGATGGTGTAGCCTCTGGTAGTAGATGACACCGGCGAACACATCGGCAGTGTAGTCTTCACCGGTCTCACCGTTAACCATGGTCTCGCGACCGGTGTGATTGAATCCGTTTCGAAGGAGTCCTGCTCGCAAGGAGTGTTCCTTCTCTCCTGTGAAGGCAGTACCGTCAATCTTGCGACCCTCCATAGAGCCAACTTTGCCACCGATCATCTCTAGCACGTGGGCGACTGTCATTCGCGAAGGAATCGCGTGGGGGTTAATCAGGAGGTCGGGGATGACGCCATCGACTGTGAAAGGCATGTCCTCCTCGTTGACGAGTCGGCCGATCACACCCTTCTGCCCGTGACGGCTAGCGAACTTGTCACCGAGCTCGGGAATCTTGTTAGTCCTGAGTGTAATCCTCACCAAACGACCTGAGTCGAGTGACTCTGTGACGAACACGTTGTCGACCCAGCCTTCCTCACCGTGACGTACCAGCATCGATGACTCCCTCCTCTCCTGGGCTTGCAGGAAGGCACCGTGAGCCTCCTCGAGGAAACGAGGTGGGCTGGTCTTGCCTACCAGAACTGTCTTTTCGGACTTGTCGAGGGTGGATACCCACTCCTCAGGAACTGGCAATCCATCTCTCTCAAGATGAGAATAGCTGTCCCATGACTTTAGTCCCTTGACTTCGTCGAGTCCAGTGCCAGGCACCTCTATTCGCTCCTCCTGCCCACCAGGGAAGCGCTTGTTCTCAGCGTTGTACGTGCGTACGAAGGCTGAACGCGCGAGTGCGCGTTCGACGGATGCACGATTCATGATGACTGCGTCTTGCATGTTGTAACCGTGCTGGCTCATGATGGCTACGACGAAATTCTGGCCGCCTGGTCGGTTGTTAAAATTGGTCGACTCCATAGCGCGCGTTCCAACTATCGACTGTTGCGGGTAGTGCATTATGTGGGCGCGTGTGTCGGGGCGGAGACGGAAGTTAGCACTAGGTAATCCTAGACTCTGCTTGACCATTGCTGTCCCGCCAGTAACACGGGGGGTTGAGTTGTGCTCGGGGTAGGGGACAAGTGAAGCGCACACACCCAGAATGAGTTGGGGGTCGATTTCGACGTGAGAGTAGATGAGTACGGAATTGTCCTTGTTCTGTTTCCTCCTGAGGACATCGGTGTCCTCTTGGTGGTAGTTGAGAGGTCGGCTGAACTCCTCATAGACGGAATCGCCGTTGGAGAGTTGGACCTCGACCCTCAGTTTGGCCTCCGATATCTCTTCCTCACCTAGGTTCAACCACTCAACTTTCTCGGGATTGATTGGCCTGCCGTGTTTTGGAGAGGCGGGCGGAAGGTCAAATGGACGAGGGGCTATTAGCAAGTCCTCCTCTTCCTCAGCGTCAACCCACTCGACGACTCCTGATGAGACTAGATCTGAGAAGGTCAAATCGCCCGTCTTCAGGCTATCTAGGTGAAACTTGGATAGTTTCAGACTACCATGCTCGATGACCAGTAGCGGACGCAGCATCCTGCCTCTATCTGTATTGATGAAGACATCACGATTAGCTGAATCGTGCCGGATGCTGACCTCTGGACGAAGTCTGCCCTTTCTTCTGCTTGCCTTGATACGCTGGACGAGTTTGGCCGGCCTCTTGTGAAGGCCAAAGATATCCCCGTTGACGTGTATCCTAGAGCCATCTGCCCACTGATCTGGAGATGAGTCAACACCCGCCTCCACCAGAAGTTCTTTGACATCATCCTCGGGCACTTCCTCTGAGACGTCAATCATCTGGGCCGCGTTCTTCACGAGGCCGCAGTTCTGACCCTCGGGGGTCTCGTTAGGGCACAGTCTGCCCCAATGGGTAGGGTGCAGGTCCCGCGCCTCGAAGTGGGGTTGGCTGCGAACCAAGGGGCTTGTGACCCTACGCATGTGCGAAAGAGCTGCGATGTAGGTAGTTCGGTCCAGTAGTTGGCTTACTCCGGAACGCCCACCTACCCAGTTTCCTGTCGCAAGTGCGTGCATAATCTTGGAAGTCAGGACATCCGGGCGCAGGCATGAGTTGATTTTCAGTTCGCGCTTTCGGTTGTGGTGTCGCTCGAGCTGGTATTTGAGATCTCGAGCGAGTTGCTGCAGGCTGACTCGAAACAGATCCTCCATGAGGTCGCCGGCCAGACGGACGCGCTTGTTGGCGTAGTGGTCCTTGTCGTTCGGGTCTCGGCTGGTGATGGCCATCTCGAGTACCTGCCTCACGATGCGGCCTAGGAAGATTGCTTTCTTCTCGCGGTGCTCCCCTGAGGATCCTAGATGAGGGAGGAGCTCCTTGTCCAGCAGATTCTGAATCCTAGACTCGCGATACTCCCTCTGCTGGCCTGCGGCGAACTTCTTCTCCAGCCAGGCTACAGCCTCCTCCTTTGTTTCGACGCCGTATTCTTCGTTGTCCTTAACTTCGTTGAGGTTGGCCACGGTGTATTTCATCGCCTCTACCGGACCTGCAATAGAGGCGAATATCTCCTTGTCGTTCTCCATCCCTAGAGCGCGTATCAGCAATACTACCGGGATGGCCGTCGTACCAGCACTGGGAATCTTGGCCATCAGCATGCCATCACGTCGCTTCTCGACATTGATCGGCTTGCGCACACCGTCCCTCTGAGAGAATATCTTGGCGACCTCGGTCTCGTGCGCGTACTTCTTGTTCTTCTCGACCGTGACTCGGTTTGGAGCTAGGTCCTCCATTGAGATGAGGACTCGCTCAGTACCGTTGATGATGAAATAGCCGCCGGGGTCCAGCGGATCCTCACCGAATTTGCGAAGTAGTTGTGTTAGGTGTTCGGCATCCTCGGCCGAGGTCTGAGGGGAGAGTTTTCTGTTCTCATCGATATGGTCAGCGTGCACGTTGCACCTAGCGGAGCGGACCATAATCGGCAGGTTGCCGATATGAACGCCCTCCTCCTGGATGTATCCGAGGTCCCCGTCAGGTGTATCCGGAGGTATGTCGTCGCGGTAGATTCGGAAATCTAGGTACACTGGCGAGAAGTATGTCAGTTTGCGAATGCGACACTCCAATGGTGTAGCTGGATGCTCTGCTCCGTTGGCCTCGCGAATAGTGGGTCTACCAAGTTTGATGTTCTTCAGACGGACTATAATCTCCTTATCCAGAACGTCGAGTTTGATGCATCCGCCCGCATCTCCCCCTCCGGGGAGATCCTCGACTGGTTCGTCAGTTCCTATACGGATGCTGCGCACAATTTTCTCCATCCTGCTGAGTCTGCCATCCCCTGCAGGGATACAGTCATTGTAAGACATCAACTGGTGGTTGACGAGGCTTCTCTGCTTGAAATAACTCTGAACTATCTCTTTCATCTTTTCACCTCAAGTGGTCTCTACAATCAGCCTGTAAGCGGTGCTTGAGCCGGCTGAGCGGCTATGGCGGACTACGCGTATTACTCTGTTTGTAAGCCATCCGGCCGGGAGTTCGTCATCCACTGTCTCCTCTGCCTCCTTAATGGCCTGGACTGCAGGGTCAGTGATCAGAATCTTCGGTAGCAACTCCCTTGCCAAACGGGTACTTCCATCAGGTTGATCCTGTAGTAATCCCCATGGAGCTAGGACCTGTTGCTCCTCCTCTAAAGGTACTAGTTCATGGTGTGGGACGAGGATGTGGTTGAGGACGTTGAAGCGGTCATCTCCGGTCGGGATATCAGCATCCAAGAGCGCTTTGCGAGAGATGGTTATTCTGCCGGTACGGCTCCTCTTGCGGGAAGCCATCTGCTCCCTGATAACGGCCATCACATTCTCAAGATCAGTGTCTCCAGTCTCAAGTTCGAGTTTCTTGGAGACTTGGTCGACCGTCATCCGCTTGATGGCATCCATGTTAGCATCATCGGCAAGCCTGTGGGCGTGTTTCTCGGAGATTCCGAGTTCCATCAGACGCTTTTTCGTGGAACTCTTCACTGCCATATGCGCCCCCCTACCCGGCAAAAACCGTGGGCCTGAGACGCTGGTCAGGCGGGCCTGATGGGATTCGAACCCACGGCCACCGGGTTAAAAGCCCGGCGCTCTACCTGACTAAGCTACAGGCCCATAGCAAGTGCTGGGCTCTTGTCGGACTGGGGGGGTCTTGAAAAATGTTTCGATTTAGGAAACGCCTCGGCTACGCTGGGCATCATTCACCCCGGGGGGCCGAGGAGACAAGTGAGTCATCCCATGCATTCACGAATAAAGGTTTTCAGAATCCCACCGGTGCCTGATGCCAGATGTCGGGAGTGGAGGGCGAACGCCTGAAGGAAGTTGGCTCCGATTCAATTATTTCCGCGTTCAAAGTCAAGGGTGTTGGTTCATGGGAATTGGATGTCCCCCACACTGTCTACCCTCCGCGTGAGGACACGGACCTATTGGCCGGGGCCCTGCTCGAATTAACGCGGCATGGTGGCCTGGCTACGGAGATTGGTTGCGGGTCTGGTGCAATTTCCATTCTATTGGCCACGCTGGGGTGGGAAGTAGAGGCTTGCGACATCAACCCGTTCGCAGTGGCAGCTACCATGGGCAATTCCAGCAGGGCTGGATTATCTAATCTCATCAACGTTAGTGAAGGCGGACCGGGTGAGGATGGTTGGTCGATTCCAGAAGACTCTTCTCTGATAGTCTGGAACCTCCCCTATCTGAGCCCCCCTGGAGACGGAGAGCCAGTGCTCGAGGCTATAGAAGAGGCATCGTTGAGTGATCTCGCTGAGGGGGGTTGGTCTGATCTGTTACTTGGTGAGCTGGGTTCTGCCAAAGTCAGGAGTGATTGTCTCGTTGTGATGCTGCACAGAACAGATCCCCCGAGTCCAAGTATCCCCGAGAGTTGGAAGTCTGAGGGATGGTCTTCAAGACTCCTCGCTAGCTCAAGGATAGCTGACGAGGCTCTCGAAGTAATAGCCTACTGGAGACCGGGGTCCGGAACTCCCCCTGTAGTGGTTGAGGAATGTGGGTCGACTATGGACGAAGCCGGAAAGATATCGGAACCTGGTTGGCAGAGGGTCCTGTGCCTCTCTCAGAAATCGGGCAGGGGCAGGAGGGGCAGCCTCTGGCAATCCAATAGCGGTGATCTGGCTTGCACCTGGTTGATACCATCCAACGTGGTGGAAGAATGCTCACCGGGACTGACCCAGACTGCAATAGGGGCAGTCGTGTCCCATGCACTCCGGTGCAATGTGAAATGGCCGAATGACATCCTGACCAAAGACGGAGCGAAACTCGGGGGAGTATTGCTCGAAGGAGGGACCGAGGAACCTAGGATCAAAGTAGGAATCGGCTTGAACAGGAAAGGCGGCTCATTGGATGGAATCGGTATCGCCGGATGGGAAGATGTCATTGGCCCTTCTAGAGCCTCGGAGGTCTTCGAGATGGTGGATGCCGCTGTGGCCTCACTTTTCGAGGAATGTCCTTCCGTCTCACCTATTACCCGCGAGGAGTTGTTGCGAATCTCTTGGAAAGGGCTGTCAGAATCACTGTCCCTTGGGACTCACGTCTCTATGTCAGGCTCGTCGGTACGACCGGTGGGCCTGACGGAGGATGGTCACCTGATACTGTATTCCGAATCTGGGGTGGAGGTCGTTGATGAGATGAGGTCCCTGAGTTGGGTGGCCTAATTCAGCTTCTGCGTGGGGGCCGGGAAATTCCGAGGCGTCCGCGAACAAGTCTGATTTTTCCCGAAGTCGTGACGGTCTCACAGAACTCATGAGAGTTCAGACGAGTGTTTGCCTCTTTCAAATCGGACAATTTGACTCTGACTATTGCCTTGATCGGGCTGTCATCTTCGATAACGAGATCGTATAACTTCCACTCAATTCCTCTGAGCAACTCTCCGAGGATGCCCTCACAATCACTGCGTGAAGCAGCCTCTGAGGCGATGGTTAAACCTACCCAGCGGCGCTTGCCTCTGGCCGTCTTGTTCAATCTCGGCACGGCCTCAGGAGGGGGTTTGCCTTAATCGACTTGGCCTGAATAGATTCCACTGACCACGGCAACCAGTCTGATTCTGCCCACCATCTCATCACTCGCCCTCGCACCTAAAATTACCTGACAGTCGGGGTCTAGGGTCGACACGAAAGCATCAGTCACCTCATTCAGGTGCGCCAGCGTCATGTCAGGTCCTCCTTCGACTTGAATCATACAGCCCTTGGCACCGTCGATACTGAGTTCCGAGAGTGGCGACCTACTTGCCTTACTGACCACCTGCTCTGGTTTCTCCGTAGTTCCAGTCCCTACTATCAGCGTGGCGTTTCCAGGCCTGTTGATTACTGTCCTCAAGTCCATAAGGTCTAGGTTGATTTTACCGACCTTCGCGAGGGTTGTCACCAGACCTTCGATGAGCTCTTCTATCCAACCGGAGCCGGTCCTCCAATCGGCCTCTCTGTAGCGAGCCTGCCAAGCAAGTCTCTCCATGCTCACCCTGATGCACACGTGTGAGTTGTCCTCCAACGCTGGCATGGCGGCCTCGGCAATCGATGACCTAAGGGGCTGCTCTGCGAAGGGCAGACCGGCAATAGTGAGGACAAGGCATTCGGCTTCCTTCGAGAGGGCAGCGAGCTCGGCTGATGCGCCGGAGCCCATCCCTCCTCCCAAACCGGTCATGATGATGATTAGTTCGGCTTGCTCGAGAAGTGGATTAATCGAGTTCAAGCCATCCCTGAGGCGATGAGCAGCCAGTGCAGGAAGGGCAGCCGTACCTCTACCGTCGCCGCCTGCGTCAAGATGAAGGCAGTGGGCAGTAGGAGCTCCTGCGAACGAGTTCTCGTCAGCATCGATTAGCAATAGGTCCGAGAGATCCTGGCATCTAGAATGGGCTCTCTCCGCCCATGTGCAACCGATGCCTCCGACACCCGCTATCAGTATGGCTCCTTCGTCCATGAAACTCCTCTCGCAGCAGGGGCCGTTTAGAATGTGCTTCAGTCATAGGTGATATATCGTTGATATCGCCGCCTCTCATCACGTGCCCAAGCATTGTCGGGCTCGATATCCAGAACTCTGTCGTAGTACTCTACCGCCTTCTCAAAATCAGACAAATAGCGGCCATGCATGTGCCCTAGGTTGTTCAAAACCGGAACGCAATCGGGATCTCGTTCCAGCAATGTCATCAGTATCGTTTCAGCCTTACTGATGTCAAGCATCTCCATGTACTGCTCAGCCTGTTCAAGCTGTGCCAACTGCTCATCTGAGAGTCGGTACACGTTGCGCCAGTTCGGGCCCGTCATAAGTGCGCCTGAGCAGGGTCCCGTTTGAGGTTTCTCGATTTTCTAATGAGTATCAGTAGGGGTGTCTCATCGGAGCCTCTCGAAAGGGCCAAACTGGAACGTTAATATCCCTATTCAAGGTGGGTAGACATGTTCCCTTAGGTGTTAGTGTGAGCAGGGTAAGTGCATACTCAAAAAGACTACTCGTGTTGGGAGTAATTGCGCTGTTCGCAGCGGGCGGTGCTCAAGGGTGGCCAACTGGTATCGGAGGCGATGCTGATGAGAAAGGAGAAGTCGCCTTAGCCGGATGCACCTGCCACAACGAATTGCCAGACAATTCGGTCACAGTTCTCATAGACGGACTACCTTATCACTACGAAGCAGGAATTGAATATCCACTGAGGATTCAACTCATCGGAGGACCCGAAATCGATGCTGCTTCCAATACCGGAGGATTCTCCATGCTTGTCAGCGCTGGCACTCTGGCAGCCGGAGACGATTTCGGAGACCTAGTTCAGAACTGGGAGGGCGACCAAGCGACTTTGACCCACACAAATGCTGGCTCGAAGACGGAGGACAGGTCATGGCTCATCGCTTGGACAGCTCCCTCAGCCGGCGAGGGGGAAGTGGCCTTCTGGCTTGTCGGAAACTCGGTCAACGGTGATCTGGCGCCCTCTGACCTCGACAGGTGGAACAGGCTTTCCGCATCGATAGACGAAGGAGACGACGACGGTAGGACTAGAGTCATATTCTCAGGAGACGGAGATATTGAGCCGCCGGCCCCTATCGGCCACGGAGTCGATATCCATGAAATGGGGGCAGGCCTCTTGGCCCATTGGCTGGGTCTGCTTGGCTTCGCCGCGGTCATGATTGTGCTGTTATTCTGCGGACTCTTCCTACGCTACGGCTTCTCTCGTCACTACTCTGGACGCAGTAACTTGCTGAAGCTGCGAATCAAGCACCTACGTAGAGGTGATCAACTGTGAAGGACGATATAGTGATGAGGCTGCTCAAGCAGGTCAAGTCCGGAGAGGTCAGTCTAGACGATGCTCGCGCTGCGCTTGAGGAAGTCAGCCTCTCAGAGGATGCATACAATGCGGCCTTGGACCACGGGGTGTTCAACCATCCCCTTCCGGGCACGGTAGTCAGAGCTACAATTTCGCCATCCGGCGAATCGATACTCGTGATTCTGCTCGCCTTATGGGGGGTCCTGTGGACTCTCTTCTGGGCCGGCTCCCTGACTTATGGCCTGTTCAATGGATGGGATCAGCAAATCCTGTCGTTCAGCATGGGGATGACCTTCCTGACCGTAATCATACTCGGGATAGTGTACCTCAAGTACGTCTTGCCCGATGTGGTTATTGTCAAGCATCGTGGTAACAAATACATCACTCCGAACGACCCTGAAGGATGGAAGGATTACGAGGTGTAAAAATGGCAAGGAGATTCAGACTTCGTCCCGTTCCGGGTGCTGAGGAAGAGCTTGGCGAATCGCCCAAGTTGATAGACCGCAGGGAATTCATGCGGCACTCGTTCAACACTGCCGCTGGAGTCATCACCATGGCCAGTCTGGGGGCCGTTGGATTCGCCTCCCTGCTGATGGGTCAATCCGATGCCGACGGAGGAGACACATCTGTCCGTTTCTGGGTCCCTAGCGGTGCTGAGGATACGGCATGGTACGGCGACAAGCATCTAGAGCCTATGTCATTCCAGTCCTTCGTCGACGAGGCTGCTTCCTCTTCGACTGGAATGTCGGGTGCCTCTGGTGTTTGGTCGGGACTGCCTGTGAATGTCATGTACGTCCCTCACACCGAGAACGCACAGGCCCCCCTAGTCGAGAACAAGCCTCGCTTCCAGTTCATGGACGGATACAACGAGAGCGGGGCCTACATCGGCTCGGGATATGAGGTTGATGAGGATCCGGCTTACGAACTACTGTCGATTCACGACAACATGATTATCATATTCTCCAGATGTCCACACCTTTGTTGCATACCGGGGTGGCAACTGGTTGCCAACGACTTCACTAGTGACCAATGGTTTCCAGGAGGGGTCGATGCAGGAGGAAACAAACTGTTCTGTATCTGCCACTCGAGTCGGTACGACCCGACAGTGATTGAGAAGAACAGGAATCGGAACAGAACAGATGGAACTGAGTTCGACTATATCGGGATTAGACGTACTGGGGGGCCCACTCCGGTTGGGATGCCTCTAATTCCCTTCGAAGTGAAAGGGGATATCATTGAGGCTATGGACGACTTCAAGGACTGGTACACGTATTGTGCGTAGGGTGGTAAGATGATTCAATTCTGGTTCTTGTGGCTGTTCATCGCGATTGTGGTCGTCATAGTCGCATTCACACTTCGCAAGGAGAGGGATGACATGCCTAGAACTGATATCCTGCGTGCAGTGGAAAGCAGTGCTGGCAGTATGGGCCTCGCCGAGAAGGCTTTTCTCTGGGCCTTCTCGTGGCTAGACACGCGGTTCAGGATCCAAGATTACTGGGGCATGAGCAGAGACTCCTACCACCACATGCACAGGCAGATGCCCCTGACCCACGCGGAGAAGTACAAACTGCGGATAATCTGGTACTGGTACCCTCTGTACTGCCTCGGTGGTATTTCGTTCCTCGCGTTTGTCATCCTAGTGATATCGGGGACGATTCTCGGCCTCTACTATGTCCCGGGGGGCGACGGCACCCCTTCGCCGGCCTACCTGAGTATGGAATTCATCATGGTCGAGTTACCATTCGGTTACATCATGAGGTCTATTCACCACTGGGGTACTCACTTCATGGTGGCATCGGTGTTCCTGCATATGTGCAGAGTATACTTCACCGGAGCCTACCGCAACCCCCGGGAGTTGAACTGGCTAATAGGGGTCGCCTTGATGTTCTTCACTATCTTCTTCGGCTATTCTGGTTACCTGCTACCTTGGGACAGTCTCGCATTCGGCGCGGCTACCATTGGCATTAACATGGCCAACTCGACTCCGCTGATTGGGGGTTGGGTGGCCAAAGCCCTGTTCGCCGGCACGACTCTATCTGCGCAGACGGTCGTCAGAATGTACTTCCTTCACGTGTTCATCCTGCCTGTGATTGTGACAGCGCTGATTCTCGCCCATCTGTTCATAGTCTGGGTTCAGGGCATAGCGGAGCCGCATTGAGGAGGTAATGAGATGGGAATGATTGACAAGTTCGGGAGGATTGCCGACACTTACATCAGCGAGAGGGATCAGTTGCTCGAGGCTGACGAAGAAAGGAAAAGGGTGTTCGTCGGACACTCTTTCTGGCCCACTGAGGTGCTTCGTGACAGTATCATACTGGCTGCGATGATGGCCGTCATCGCGTTCTACTCGTGGATAATACCTCCTCCACTGCACAGCGCGGCAGATCCGTTCGCCCAAGCGGGCTTCGTCTTCCCTGATTGGTACGTGCTGTTCTCCTATGGGTATCTGAGATGGGGCGAGTACCTTCCTCAGTACGTGATCCCAGCTGGACCCATAGGGGCCTTCTTCGGTACACCTGTGATAGCGTGGAATGCCGGTTGGTGGGGTGCCTTCCTGACCGGTTTTCCCGTAGGTATTCTCGCTCTGCCACCGTTCCTCGGAGGGAGGGAGAAGCGTGGTGTAGAGGATCCGTGGTTCGCCACCGCGGGCGCGGTCTATCTGGCCCACGTCTGGTTCATCTCGGTGTTCTCGATCAACATCTTCCTTGAGCTGTACTCCAAGGACCTGAGCAACTACTGCTGGATTAATTCACACGGCGCTCTTTTCTGCGGGAGGCAGGCCCCGTGGACGGCAGAGGTGTTCAACGCCATACCCTGGGTTCTGACTGGCATCTTCGTCTTCGCCGTAATCTACTTCGGCGTTAGGTGGTTCACCCTCAATTCCATTGGAGCGAGGCTCAATCCTGTTATGGGAAGACAGATTGCGATTGGTTCTTTGATTGCTGCGGTTCTGATTTCTGTGGTCACGTGGCCTATCTACGACGACGGTTTCTGGGACTACGGCGGACTAGGCGCGATGGATGATGTCTCTGAATTGGATGCCATGAGGGGGCAACCCTCGGACACGCTTGTGCACCACGGCAAAGGAAATGTCTGGGCAGAATGGGAGGACGATTGCCTGCCATACTCCGAGACCATGGGGCAAGCCGCGTGGGATGATTTGGGTAATGACGAGGATACGGATGACTGGTGCCTGATAGCTGCTGCGAATTGGGTGAATTGGGGGCTCTACCAGCCTACCAGAACCGTCCTGATTGACTTCGCTGGTGATAATGGACACGCTGATTCCGAAACCGGAAGGAATTACGGGGCAATGGAAATCACTTATGTTGGAAACGCTGATGGTTCCTTGTTGACAGTCAGCGAGAGCAGGACTTTCGAGGTAGAGGACCTAGGTGTCTCAAGTGTCCCTGCGGATGTTGGGTGCAACTTCAGAACCACAGTTAGGGGAGCAGGCACTCACACGCAGAGCATCTCACTCACCGACTCCTCAGGCAGCATACTGTGGCAGAATGAGGATGGTGTTTGCCAATCCACCACCCTATACCTGCAATCGGGTGCCAGTTACACTGTGAGTTTCTCAGCCTCATCGGATGGTGCTGACGACTCTGTTTCAATGATCACGGACTTCTCTGCTGTTGCTTACCAGCCACTTATGCTGGCTGAAGACGGCACTGCATTGATTCGTTCGGAATCCAGCCTGAGCCTAGAGGAGTTGGTGGTGCTCTCGGTCGAGAATCCAACTTATCACAAAAACCCGAAAACATTGGATGCCAAACTAATCTACACGCTCTTCATACCGTGCCTCGGAGTAGGCGCTATCGTCTTCCTAGTCATGCGGAGCATGGCTCGAGGTTACGAGTGGGAGATGAACAAGTGCTACGGATGCGACTTGTGCGATGATGCCTGCCCGGTCCGCCTGTTCACCGCTGGAGACAAACTGAATATCATCTACAACACTTGGAACAACGAGGACGACGGTGTCCCTCTGTACTCCTGCCTCACTTGCACCGCCTGCACCAACGCCTGCCCGCAGTTGGTCGACTACGACTCGTACGTCGACATCCGACGCAACCTGATCGTCGGAGGTCCGCCCGCTGCGGAGATACCTCACACTCTGCTACAGGCTCTTCTCGCGGCCGAGGCAGAGGAGGATGCCGACGAGGCATTCATCTCAGTTGAGGACTACCCTCTAGACTCCAATGTCGGGTACTACCCGGGTTGCGTCGACTACATTGACCAAGAGATGATTTTCAGCCATGTCAACGAGGGCACGATGGACCTCGGCGAGACCACGACCGCGGCCTTCACTCTGTTCGAGGAGATGAATGAGGATGTTACCTACCTCGGCCGTGACTTCCTCAAGTGCTGCGGCCACGACCAGAAGTGGCAAGGGCTGTCTGAGGTATTCGAGAAACTCAAGGCGTACAACCAGAAGAAGCTTGGAGACAGTGGTATAGACACTCTCGTTACCTCCTGTGCTGAATGCTTCCGTACCTTCGCTCTGGATTACGAATTGGACGACATGAAGGTCATGCACACTACCGAGTATCTTGTCGAGAAGGGTTTCGACATGGAACTAGCGACCGATGATGATGTCACCGTTACCTATCACGATCCCTGCAGACTTGGTAGGCAGATGAACCTCTACGACAAGCCACGCGACCTCGTGCAAGCTGTCGACGGCGTCGACCTAGTAGAGATGGAGCACCATGGCGAGGATGCGTTGTGCTGTGGCGTCTCCAGTATGATGGCCTGCAACGAGAACAGCAGGGGACTGCGTCTGCAGCGTTTCGACGAAGTAAATGCCACTGGTGCCGACATCATGCTTACCACCTGTCCGAAGTGCGTTGCACACTTCGAATGCCTGAAGTTCGAGGGCGATCCTCGGCACGATTTTGAGATTCTTGACGTTGTCAGTTTCCTAGCCCGCCAAGTGAATTCTAGGCAGTAGTTTCGAGCACCCTGCATAAAGTGACAGCAGGAAGCATACATTGAGAATGGGTGGGCCTTGGTGTGAATCGTGACGGAGATACCCGACCTGCTTGCACGGCGCGCGGCTGAGCAGAGCCGCATCAGAAAGCTCCTCAATGCAATGCGCGCCGAAGAGGAGGCCAAACTCAAAGGAGGGGAAGATGCTGTTGCATGGGTCAAAGAGGAATTGTGCATTGGTTGTGACCAATGCACAATAGTGTGTGACGACGACGCCATCGAACTCTACGACACTCCAATGGCTAGCCCCATCATGGATGTCGAAGTGAATAGGAAGGCGAAGATACTACGTAACGAGTGCACCGGTTGCAGACTATGCGCCCTAGGGTGTCCCACCGATGCGATAATCATGATTGACAGATAGGTGACACCATGGATAAAGAGGAGCCCATCAGGTTTGGCGCCGAGTTCGGGCCGAAGAGGAACAAGAGATCCAGCGGAGTCTCCCTTTCAACGTTCAAGACACTAGTATGGGTGTCGAACCTAGGTGGCTTAGTAGTGTTCGTCATCGGACTTGAACTGATGGTGGTCCAACAATCGTTCTGGCTCGGACTCGCCTGTATCGTCGCCGGGGTGGTCATTGCCTTGTTCCCCTCTAACTACGAGATAGTTGGTATGGAGGATATTGAAGAATATGCAGAAGACTATTCTGCCGAATCACCTATGAACCCTGAAGAGCAGCAGTGAACGTGCATTCCATCGGGGCAATTGCGACTCCACTTGGAAGAATGGTGGCCATCGCAAGTGAAAGGGGGCTGACCAGCCTCGGCTGGAGCGATGTCCAGGGGAACGATTGCATGGCCGGACAGAATCATATCGAAGACACGAGGGTGTGGGTCAGGGCGTTCTTTGAGCACCGTTCTGCCCCTCTTCCAGAACTTGACCGTTCCGGACTCACTGCATTCCAGAACAAGGTGCTCGGAACCTTATCCGAAGTCGCCCCATTCGGAGGGGTTGTCTCGTACGGAGGTTTGGCATCCGCATCCGGCTCAAGCGGTGCTAGCAGAGCTGTGGGCTCGGTGATGGCAAGCAACCCATGGGCCCTAGTGGTGCCATGCCACCGGGTCGTACGCAGTGATGGCAGAGTGGGCAACTACAGTGGCTGCGAGGGAAGAGTCAGCAAGATGTGGCTGCTCGACCACGAAGGTAACAAATTCGATTCCGAGCAGCGGCTTATCAGGTAGTCAAGCAGGCCAGTCACCGACATCATCCAGAAGTTCCATCAAAGGCTTCGACGCTCTCGACTGCGGGTCGTCGGTGAAGTGGATGGCGTGGAACAGTCGCATTCCTATTGCCATTTCAGGCTGCCCCCTTAGTTGATCGGAGAGTCCGCCGTAGTCGTTCGCCCACTCAAGAGCATGGGGGGTCAACTCGTCTATCAGAGCGCCTACAAGCGCTGGTGCTGTCGCGGTTCCCGCCGGCAATTTGGGTCGTTGGACTATCTCTTCAGGGAGATTGGTGAGTGCCGCGGCCTCACGCAGCGCCATCTTCTCCGAATCCGCGGATAGTTTCCAGTCCATCGGTAGCCTGTTGGACTCGGCCCTGTGTTGTGAGCTCAGGAACGGTACTCGAACTTCGAGCCCATATGCCATGCTGTGTCTGTCTGCTAGCCTGAGTTGGAAGTTTGAGAGTTGCCCTCGATCGATTTCGAACTGCAAGGCTGAAGTCAGGTCCGTAAAATGTGAGTGCGGGGTGATGGCTGTGTCCTGCCATGGCTGACCGGGGCCGTGTTCAAGCTTTGATGGATCTAGAGCGCGGGCCAATGAGAGCCTGTCTGTAATCAATCTGGCATGACCTGCCAGATTACGATAGCGGGAGTACCCTGCGTGCAACTCGTCCGCGCCCTGCCCGCAAAGTCCTACTGTTACATGCTGTGACATCTCCTCAAATAGGGTCTTCCAGAATAGCACGGTGATATCGAGGTCCTCGCCGGACCACGCGAATTGAGGCAAATCCGTCCAAAAGGCATCCTCAGGCATTATCATAGTATGATGGTTCAGCTCATGGTGCTGGGCGACCAGTTCGGCGGCCCTGAAGTCAGGGTTGTCCTCACTGCCAGCCACAGTCCAGCATTCCGGAACCGGTTTTCCGGTGCTCTCTGCCGCCTGATGAGCCAGAGCAGCGACCATGCTAGAATCCAACCCTCCTGAAAGGACTATTCCCACAGGAACGTCCGACATCAGACGGTCCTCGAGTCCGGAGCGGAAACTATCCAGAAGTCTCAATGCCTGACTCGCTGGATTCCATTCCTTCTCGGGGGCGATGATGTCCCGCGAATATCGGGCGACTCCAGTGAGAGAAGCCCGACCCTGTGCATCGAGGGACCATGTTTCGATCGTACCCTGAGAAACTTGCGTGACGCCCTTGAACAGCGTCGTCCTGTCTAGAGGGTACTCATATGCCAGTCGGACCGAGAGAGCGTCCAAATCAGGTTCAAGCCTGAAGTCTGGATGAGCTCTGAAAGCCTTGACTTCTGAGGCAAATAGGAGTGTGCCATCAGGTAGTAAGGTGCGCACTAGCGGCTTGACTCCCATGGAATCTCTACTGAGGATCAACTCACGCCGAGATGGGTCCCACAGGGAGAAACCCCAGATTCCATCCAGTTGTGAGAGCCACTCGACGTGGGCCTCGGCGGGGTTATCGGGAGAGTCGCCTAGTGTTCTTGTTGCTGAGCGGTGCATGGCCAGTATGGTCTCACTGTCGCCCGAGGTCCTCCAAGGGTAGCCTGCGTTCTGTGAACGGAGTCCCACTTGGTTGTAAATCTCTCCGTTCTGTATGAGGACCGCACCGTGATCAGAGCCTATCGGCTGGGGAGAACCTGCGATATCGACGATGGAAAGTCTAGCGTGACCAAACGCCACGCCGCCGCCCTCAAACTGCTCGCAGAAGCCGCCCGAACCGTCGGGACCACGATGGCTCAAGCACGACGACATCGATGACGCCATGTTCTGATCGGCATGCCCTAGCATACCTGCTATTCCGCACACAGAGGGGCGTGAAACCGGCTGCCCATTATCCTGATGGATGGGCAATCAGAAGTATACCACGAATATCGCGAAGGACACCAGTGAGGCGATGGTCCATATCAGGACGTAGACGTTTTGCGAAAGAGTGGATTCCACTATGTCGCCAGAACTTCCCTCATCCGCCATGTTACCGACCCGTCCACATGAAGCCGGATTGTAAAGATGACGGGGTGTTGCCTTCAGAGGAACGGGCTCAGCAGTAGAAGCCCGGAGAGCGGGAAAAGAATCATCGTAGCGTTGTCGTCGATGTACTTCACTGGAGGTAACTCGCCGAGGACAGTCAGCGGAGCAAGCAGTATGCAGACCCACATTGGAGTCCCCAGCCAAAGACTGCACCCTATCCAGACAATGTAGGATGTCACCATTCCTACAGCGATTGCCGCCTTCATGTCGCGCTTGATACGCTTTATCTCGCCCATGATGGGGTCGACGAAGGTCAGTCCGAAGATCAGGGGAAATCCGTAGATGCCTGCCTCGAAGCCTTTGCCGGAGCTTAAGGGCTCCATTCCGGTTACCAACAGTGCGAGACAAACGGCGAAGGCCCCCCATGCGAGGGCGGATATCTGCTTGGACTCATACTCTCTCTGCCCCACTATCACGATTCCGAACCTCAGCCTGACGACTTCGATTGTCATGATTGCGAAGAAGACGTAACTGACGAGCTCAGGGAGGGTGACTGAGAAGTAATCAGCGATTTCATCCCCTTTGGAATAGTAGATTACCGGAATCAGCGCCATAGATACGTGCGTTATACGTCTGAAAGCATGCCCTCCGAAGCCACCTACTGAGTGCTCGACATGGTCAATGTCGAACTGAGTCTTTGGTACATCCATGCGCTCAACTCCCCTAATCCTCACTCAATCCGACGATTTCGACGGCCTCATCGAGCGTTATACTTCCGGTTTCGAGAGCGTCGATTACCTCGTTTAGCCGCGGGTGTGCGAGCAAGCGGGAGTCCCATGCCGAAAGAAGACGCTCACGAACCCTCAGGCGGTCTCTGGCACCTGAGGCTGGACATGATTCGATGGTATCGAGCAACTCAATGATTCCACTCCCGTCGTGAGCAGAGACCAAGTGGACAGTGACGCTGGAATCGCCACCTACTTCAAGCGCCGCCCGAACCGAGTCTGCGGCCTGCTGGGAATTAGGGATATCTGACTTGTTGATTGCCACGATATCGGCCAACTCCATTATTCCGGCCTTCTCTGCTTGGACGATGTCCCCTCTGTCGGGGCCATCGACCAGTAAGATGCGGTCAGCGAACGCCACGACTCTTATCTCGGCTTGACCTGCTCCTACCGTCTCGATGACTATGCGGCTCCAGCCACATGCTGCCAGAGCATCAATCATTGGAGATAGGCACGAGACCAGTCCTCCTGGATGGTTTCTAGTAGCCAGAGAACGTACGAAGACTGAATCGTTGGAGTCGGCTGTGCTCATCCTCATTCTATCGGCTAGCAGCGCCCCACCACTACGCGGAGAAGACGGGTCGACAGCGAGGACTGCGATTCTCTCCCCTCTATCGGCCCAATTAGAAATCAGCCTCCCTATCAGGGTCGACTTGCCGACCCCTGGTGGGCCTGTGACACCGAGAGTCCAGGGGGATTGCTCCGGGATGTCGAACGCCCCTCCGTTCTCTATCAATGTCAGCATCCTCGCTAAGTCCCTGCGATTACCGGCCAGAGCTGAGTCGAGGAGATCGGCGGGAATCACTCCCATCGCCATCCCGAGTTCTCGCCCACGCCCACGGGCTTGCCGCCCTCGATTCGCTGTCTGGCGGCCTCTAGGAAGTCCAGAATCTCACTAGTCCGGGTGCCGGGGCCGAAAATTGCCCTGACTCCATCCTCATGCAGTGATTCGTGATCCCCGTTGGGAATGATTCCTCCGGCAAAGACGACGACTTCAGTGAGGCCCTCTTGCCTGAGCCCCTCACAGATGGCCGGCAAGAGGACATCATGGGCTCCTGATAGTGTAGATAGGCCCAGTGCGGCGGCGTCTTCGTCCATCACGATTCTAACGATTTCTCCGGGGGTCTTGCGCAGTCCGGTGTACACGACTTCATGCCCGCCGTCCCTGAGCGCCCTAGCGATTACTTTAGCGCCTCTGTCGTGCCCGTCTAGTCCGGGTTTGGCCATTACTATGCGCATTCCCATCGAAGCAGTCGAGTTAGCGGGGACCCTTCAAGCAACCGATGAGGCGTGAAAAGAGCAAGCATTCCCTAGGGGAATGCTCATTGGCGGGGTTTTGCGAACACACGGTGTACTATGGCAGGCGTGGATGACCGTATCGAGGATCTCCGACGGAGAAAGACGCAGGCGGAGACGGGTGGTGGCCAAGCACGGGTCAGCGCGCAGCATGCCAAGGGGAAGATGACCGCGAGAGAGAGAGTCGAGCGACTCCTCGATGAAGATTCGTTCATGGAAGTCGACACACTAGTCGAGCACAGATGCCGTGATTTCGACATGGATCGTAATGTGATTCCCGGAGACGGAGTAGTCTGCGGGCATGGCACGATTGATGGGAGAACGGTGTACTGCTTTGCTCAGGACTTCACGGTCTACGGCGGTTCCCTAGGTGAGATGCACGGACTCAAGATTTGTAAGATTCTCGACATGGCCCTGAAGACAGGTGCGCCGGTCATCGGCCTGAATGACAGCGGCGGGGCCCGAATACAGGAGGGTGTGGCCAGCCTCGGCTCCTACGCTGAGATATTCTTCAGAAACGTCAGAGCCAGCGGGGTCATCCCGCAGATTTCCGTAATCATGGGACCCTGTGCTGGTGGAGCTGTCTACTCGCCGGCTATCACCGATTTTGTTGTCATGGTCGACCAGACCGCTCACATGTTCATCACTGGTCCGGAAGTTATCAAGACGGTGACCAACGAGGAGGTGACTTTTGAGGACCTCGGAGGTGCCTCGACCCACTCCACCCGCTCTGGTGTGACTCACTTCACCGCTAGCGACGACGACGATGCCATTGGAATCGTCAGGGAATTAGTAGGGCTAATGCCTTCCAACAATCTGGAGAGGGCTCCGGTCAGACCGACCTCTGATCCTCATGACCGGCTCTGTGATGTTCTTGACACGCTAGTACCTGAGAATCCCAGTCACCCTTACGATATCGTCACTGCCATTGAGGAGGTGCTCGACGACGGCGCCTTCCTCGAAGTTCAAGCAGACTTCGCGAACAACATAGTCGTCGGCTTCGGTCGACTGGGCGGGCACACCGTCGGAGTCGTGGCCAATCAGCCGAAGGTACTTGCCGGTTGCCTCGACATCGATGCCTCGGTCAAGGCCGCTCGGTTCATCCGCTTCTGCGACGCCTTCAACGTACCAATCCTGACTTTTGTCGACGTACCGGGATTTCTCCCTGGAGCCAGCCAGGAGTGGGGGGGCATTATCAGGCACGGTGCCAAACTGCTCTACGCCTACGCCGAGGCTACGGTCCCCAAACTCACCGTCATCACTCGCAAAGCCTACGGCGGGGCTTACGATGTCATGTCCTCCAAGCACATCAGAGGCGACTACAACATCGCTTGGCCGACTGCTCGGCTTGCGGTCATGGGTGCTGATGGAGCTGTACAGATTATCCATCGAACGAGAATTCAGACCGCTGGCAATCCTGAGCAAGAGCGAGAGAGACTGGTTGATGACTACGAGGAGACTTTTGCCAACCCGTACAGAGCCGCGGCTCTTGGGTACCTCGATGATGTGATTCAGCCGCACCGGAGCAGGGCTGTCCTGACTCGCGCGCTGGGTGCCCTGCTGGACAAAGAAGAGATTCGCCCTGCTCGCAAGCACGGCAACATCCCGCTATGAGGTAGAGGCATGGGCAGGAAAGCGGACAGGGTTGCGAAGTTGCGGGCCGCTGCTGTGATTGCTGTGCTGTTGGAATCTTCCAATGGCGAGGTCTTGAGTCCCTCGGCACCTCGCGACGGAGGAGATTCCTGGTCGCGCGACCATCGTCGTGTGCTGATAGGTAGACGTAATCTCTTCCGCGCACGCACGCGTAGAAGCACTCCGAGGTGAAGCAGTGGGCGAGAAGCGCAAGGTAACCGTCGATGGGGAGGAGTTCGAAGTCGACCTTGAAAGGGATGGGGATGTCTGGAATGTAGAGGTCGGAGGGAGGAGTTTCTCAATACGAGTCGCGGGAGAGTCGCTTTCAGGTCCTTCTAGACGATCTGCCAGTGGTGGAAGCAGGAAGAAGCGTTCCGGGATCATATCCTCGACAATACCCGGAAAAGTCGTCTCGTTGGACATCTCAGTGGGTGACGAGGTCGAAGAGGGCGATGTACTGATGATCCTTGAGGCGATGAAGATGCAAAACGAGATTCAAGCGCCCCTCTCGGGGAGAGTAGCCGAGGTGAACTGCGAATCGGGAGACAGCGTCGAAGCCAATACCCCTCTGGTGGTGATTGAGCCACCTGAGTAGAGCGAGGGCTGTTCAGAGAGTTCAATAGTGGAGATTCAGAGGAACATGCGTGCCGAAGTGCGACTACTCAGAATGCGAGGAGAGGGGAGTTCAGATTAGTCGCCTCTCGCCGGAAGGATTCCTAGTCGCCACGGGCAGCAAGGCCTATTCATTCAGAGAGGCTTACCGGAGGTTTCACTACTGCGAGGATCATCACGATGAACTGATGACCTCGGTGTGGAACAGAGTCAGGAAGTCAGAGAACAAAGGCGATGATCACGTCGCCCCAACTGCCATCTGACTGCGGTATGTTCATCGAATCATTCCGAACAGTCGGTGCATGGCCTCGTACGTTAGCCATCTTGAATGCGCGTACACCGGGCAGCGCTACGAGGCGGATGTTTTGCACACCATATCAGATGCGGGCAAGCCCCTTTTGGTGAGGTACGACCTCCGTAGGCTGGGTACTGAGATTCGCAGAGAAGATGTCGAGTCTTCGACCGAACCGGGATTCTGGAGGTACTCGCCCTTGCTACCTGTAGGCGAACCCGCAAACCGGGTCTCATTAGGTGAGGTCGTCACGCCCCTAGTAAGCCTCGAACGATCGGCTCACGCCCTAGGCGCCGCCCCGGGCAAGGTACTGGTGAAGGACGAGTCGCGGCTACCAACTGGATCGTTCAAGGCTAGGGGGCTGGCTCTGGCGGTCTCCATGGCCAAGCAACTCGGCATCGGCCATCTAGCAGTCCCAACCAATGGGAATGCGGGTTCCGCCCTCGCTGCCTATGCCAGTAGGGCGGGCATCAGGACCACGGTCCTGTGCCCGGACAACACGCCTGAGATCAACACGCAAGAGACGAAGGCCCAAGGCGGCGACACCCACCTGATTAACGGCCTCATCGGAGAGTGCGGACAAATTATCTCCGAGGGTTTGGATGAAGTTGGCTGGTTCGCCGTATCTACCCTCAAGGAACCTTACAGAATCGAAGGAAAGAAGACCATGGGAATCGAACTGGCGGAGCAGATGGGATGGCAGTTGCCGGATGTCATCTTCTACCCCACGGGTGGAGGCACGGGAATTATTGGGATGTGGAAGGCTTTCGCCGAATTGACTGAATTGGGCTGGATAGACTGCAAGCTACCTCGAATGGTCGCAGTACAGTCCACCGGCTGCGCCCCGATGGTCAAGGCCTGGGAGGAGGGCGAAGAGTTCGCCGAATTCTGGGAGGATGCCGAAACCGATGCATCGGGAATCCGAGTTCCTGCCGCTTTGGGGGACTTCCTCATACTCCGAGCCGTCCGGGAGTCCGGGGGATTCGCGATTGCAGTCAGCGACGATGAGATACACCGAATGGTCGAAGCTATCGGGCACGAAGACGGGTTGCTGATGTGCCCAGAGGGCGCTGCAACGGCAGCTGCTTGCAAGATCTCTCTTGAGAGGGGCATGATTGATGAGGACGACACCGTTGTCCTTTTCAACACTGCAACCGGACTGAAGTACCCTATGCCAGCGGTTACTTCGCTCATCGACAAAAACGCTGATATCGACTACAGTCGCTTCACCTAGATTAGCCCAAGAGCGTCTTCGATTCGGTTCAACTCAGGCCCCGTCGAGCCCGAACCCACTAGAGCATGCGCGTCACTGGCTGCGCACCCTGCACCTACGTAAGGAGAGCCGAATGTCACTGTCCCAACCATCACCGGGACCTTCATAGCGGCCTCGATGGCCTCGGCCTCAGTTTTCGAGATATCCGGGTGAGCGAGGGCTCCTTTGCCGTTAGCGACCAGCATGCTGCCTACGGTGTCATGGCCTGCTATCTTGCAGCGAATTGCATCGATGCCCAAGACCTCTCCAATCATATCAACGCCATTCTGAGGAACGACTGGACTGACTACCGCCCCGTGCTCGTTGCACTCTATCAGATTGCCAGCGGCGTTGACACCGCTCTCCATCACGACTACGTCGCAGAAACTCGTGAGTTCATCGAGTTCCTCCTCAGTGGCGATATCTGCGACGGCGATGCCCCTGCTGTTCCCCCGAAGAAGGCTACCGAGCAAAGACGAGCCGCCTACGAGGAACGGATGCATCTCCATGTCGAAGGAGGTTGCTAACTCTTCTACAGCCTCATCGTCGAGCGCGCGGGGATGAAACAGGATGTCGCCCACTACAGATAGGTAGACCCCGACCTGCGTGTGGCCAAGTATGTCCCCAGTTGTTATCGTCATCGTTCCACCTAGCTGTCCTGAACTATGGCTCCGCCAGTAATATTGTAATTGGTGCGGGGTGAAGGAGAGTGGCACAGCGACGAACGTTCCCGTGGGCTCTCGCGCCACAGTACAGGAATCGACGCAGGAGGGCTTGACTTCCGGGTTCGGTATGGGACCGGGTAGAACCCCTCCGCTATGGCCGTGCACAACTCATCCTTCGAATTTGAATTGATATGCGCTGTTGGACAGAGGCCCACAAGGGCCTTGGTGTTGTAGATCTAATTGGATGCTCGGGGGGTTAGTGCAGCTGGGCTGAATACCTCGGCGAACCTCGGTACTTACACCCGCTGTCTATCAAACTCGTCTTCTACGAGTCCCCTGAGGTGCCTCGTCTTTCGGGCGACTTCGAGCTTAGATGCTTTCAGCTCTTATCCGC
>Ga0209034_10000085_pt1 | contig 44703 bp, 39 predicted proteins | sample MarorgKNORR_S2LV_2_FD_188219 | JGI IMG/M metagenome (GOLD analysis project Ga0209034, IMG submission 188219) | Marine microbial communities from the Southern Atlantic Ocean, analyzing organic carbon cycling - 250m_A/KNORR_S2/LV (SPAdes) (version 2) | ecosystem: Environmental > Aquatic > Marine... | reverse complement strand
GGTGACCCCAGCGGGATTCGAACCCGCGATCTCCGCCTTGAAAGGGCGGTGTCCTTGACCGCTAGACGATGGGGCCTAGTTAAGCATTAAATATTGCTCTTCAATTGAACAACACTAAATAGTCTATGTCCTAAGCTTTGATAGAGCAACGATTATTTAGTCGAAAAAATCCTACGGATATATAGCTAATTGATTTAGACCGGAATCTTCAGGCATACCGCACATGATATTCATGTTTTGGATGGCCTGCCCTGCCGCCCCTTTGACGAGGTTATCGATACAACTTACGACCATTAGCCTTCCTGCTCTTATGTCGACAGTCGGATATATTATGCAATCATTGCTTCCCAGGGTATGCTTGGTCATAGGTGGTGTATCTACAACATGAGTAAACTTTTCATCTTTGTAGAAATCCTTGTATAAGGCTTTTACTGCCGACTTCAAATCCGAGGTGTTTGCTATGTAGTTATCCTTCAAAGGAGCATAGCAAGAGGCAAGAATCCCTCTTGTCATAGGAATTAAATGCGGTAGGAAAGTCAGATTAACATGTTGCGCAGAGAGTAGGTCTAATTCTTGAGATATCTCAGGCATATGTCGATGCCCATCCAGACCATACGCACTGATGTTTTCATTTACTTCTGAATAATGAATCTTTAATGACAAGCTTCTGCCTGCTCCGGAGACTCCTGACTTTGCATCTACGATTACTTCCGGTTCTATAATTCCAGCTTCTAAGGCTGGTGCCAGTCCCAAAATGGAGGCCGTGGGATAGCATCCTGGGTTAGCGGCTATTTGGCAATCTTTAATTTCGGACCTATGAAGTTCGGGTAATCCGTACACGCTGGATTCCATGAGTTCAGGACAGGGATGTTCAACGTCATACCATTCAGAATAAGTGTTTAAATCCCTGATTCTGAAATCGGCGCTGATATCTACACCTTTGATCCCTGATGATACTGCTTCTTTGAGCGCCTCTGCGCTAGCAGCGTGTGGTAATGCTGAAAATACAAAGTCCACACTTTTGTCTAGATCAGGTGATATTTCCATGTCCAGATTTGAGAGATGGGGAAATATATCTCCCAGGTTCTTCCCGGCCCCACTTCTACCAGTTACACAGGTTATTTCCACTTCCTCATGCCTACTCAGTATCCGAGCAACCTCTGCACCTGCATAACCTGTAACATTGATTATTCCTACTTTCATGTCAAACCTTCATCGTTTAAATATTAAATTTCAAGGACGTATATTCTAGTACATTGGAATAAATAAAACTTCACTTATATTTTTTAAAAGCCGGACACAGATCTGTGAGAGTGCAGTCAGTACACCTTGGTCGTTGGGCTTTGCATGTATCTCTACCATGTTTGATTAGGTACATGTGAAACTGGAATACCTCTTCAGGCTCTACTATAGACTCCAGGAGGTCGTGAGCCTTTTCAGCGGAAACTTTTTTCCCAACTAAAGCGAGCCTTTGTGAAACTCTGTATATGTGTGTGTCCACTGGCATTGCAGGCATACCAAAAGAAAAACATAGTATTATGGCAGCTGTCTTAGGGCCAACACCCTTTAGATTAATCAGCCATTTTTTTGCATCTTCCAAAGGCATCTCAGAAAGAAAACTCAAGTCAAATGAACCTACTTCGTCTCGTACTTCGTTGAGTATGGACTTGATTCTTGGAGCTTTTGTTTTTGACAACCCTCCCCTTCTGATTGCTAATTCTATTTTCTCCACCGCGGCATCAGTAATACTGTCTAAATCGCCAAACACCTTCATTAGGTTGAGAAAGGCTCTTTCCGAATTTATGTCGGAGGTGTGTTGTGACAAAATGGTGTATACGAGTTCTTCTGCAGCGTGGTATCTAGGTTCCCATGGGATGGGTCCATAAATTTGGGAAAGCAAAGAAGATACTTCTTTTACCTTAGCTTGTTTGGCTTTGGATCCTCTTTTAATTCGGCTCATATAAACAATCTATCCTTATAAAACACTATAATCAATTAATTTCATTGAAAAGGAAAGGTGTGTAGGAATTCTGATGGCTAGGGTAGGAATAATTGCTAACCCTTCGGCAGGTAAAGACATACGACGTCTGATTTCACAAAGTAGGTTCGTCTCCAATCAAGAGAAAGTGAATATTGTTCGAAGGGTAATTGAAGGCCTTTCTGGCGTAGGAATAGAGGAAGTCGTTCTTATGCCTGATTATGGTCGTATTTCCCAAGAAGCTGCCTCTACGGCTAGTGACGATATTTCTGTAAGATTTCTTGAAATGCCGGTTTTCAATTCGGAACTAGATACTATTAGGGCTGCAAAAACAATGAAAGAAGAGGGAGTTAGTGCCATTGTTACCTTGGGCGGGGATGGAACCAATCGCGCCGTTGCATTGGGGACATGTGAAATTCCGATACTTCCTTTATCTACCGGAACAAATAATGTTTTCCCATTTTTTATAGAAGGTACTTTAGCCGGTATGGCCGCGGGTACCGTGGCATTAGGCTTGGTGGACGAGGAAGAATGTGCTCCTAAATGCAAAAAGCTTAGCGTTTATAAAAGTAGAGATATGGCAATGGATTTGCTGGATGTAGCCCTGGTTGACATTGCTGTTTCCGCAAAAAGTCATGTTGGGGCAAGGGCCATTTGGGAAATTGATACCGTTTCCCAAATTTTCTTGGCATTAGCTAGACCCGACAGTATCGGACTTTCATCAATTGGCGGAATGGCATCACCTATCTCAGAAGGCGATTTAAATGGACTTCATATAGAGATAGACCCACAATTAACAAATAAATTTGTTTTGGCACCAGTGACAGCTGGCAACGTCTCCAAGGTTGGAATAAAAAGCGTTTCCCAAATGGAGCCGGGGAGGGCATATGTAGTTAATAGTTCTCCTTGCACAATAGCATTGGATGGGGAACGATCGATTCCCCTTCGGGAAGGAGATTCCGTTACTATTGTGCTGAGCGCAGATGGTCCACCTGTGATCGACCCACACAAAACCCTTCATATCGTGGGTAAGAAGGGAATTCTGTCTAAATCACTGGACTAGGATCCCATCAAGGATCTCACGATGTTGTAATCAGCTACCGCCGCATCTTTGTTTCCTAGAGCCCATAGTGCCATGCCTCGATTGTTGTAAGCGTACCAGTACTGGCTGTCAATCGCGATTGCTTTTGTGAAATCATCTACGGCATTAGAGTAGTCTTCGATGTCTGATAAAGCCATCCCACGGTTGTTGTAGGCATCTCGATAAAGCGGATCGATGCAAATGGCATCATTAAAATCTCGAATGGCATTTTCTGGATCAGCAATGCATCGGTAGCAAATTCCTCTGTTATTTAAAGAAATTGGGTCTTCAGGGTTAACTGCTAGGATGGAAGAATAATCAGATATAGCCTCTTGATAAACACCTTTGTCTAGATATGCGTTTCCTCTTTTGAATAAAAGTGTCGTGTCTTCTGGATTTGAATGCAGCATTGAGGTTAGTGATTCTATTAGATCCTGTAAATAATCCATATCGCTTTTGGAACTAAGGTCAGGATCATTCTTCCAATTTAACGACATCAAACTCTCCTTTATTACGCTTACAAAATTCTTGGGTGTCCTTCACCCTTAATTTCGCCGAAAATAATGTCTTATCAGGGAACATGTCAGGGTCATAGTAACCGATGTCAGTACTTTCATTCGAAAGATTTAAATAACCCGATATTTTTTCACAGAGAAATAGAGCGGTTATGTACTGAACCAATTTGCCGTCAGGATATTCGATGGCCGTATAGTCTGAAAGATCGGAATAAACTTTGATTAACTTTTTGGGGTTTACAAGTAGGTTTGTTTCCTCTTTTACTTCCCTAACAATGCAATTTTGGAAGTTCTCACCGATTTCTAGCTTGCCGCCGGGAAGCCCCCACCACCCTATGTCCGATCTTTTTTGTAGGAGTACATACCCAAATCTATCAAAGATTACTGCTGAAGCAGAAACACCAATTTCGTCAGGGACCTTTGTTAAAGCAATACCTCTGCAGTCAAGATAGGAATTGATATTGTAGGGATTAATGTTCATTTTGAAGCTGAGCCCACAATGTTGGGTATAGTAATTGGGATTCCCACATTTAAATTAAAAGTTTGATGCTCCACCTCAGTATATGGTGTACCTTCAATAATACCCAATATATCTCTTTTTAAGTGGCATCCTGTAGTTGCTAATTTCCACATTGGATCCAACAAATGTTGCAGCATTCGACCACGTAGACTTTCGGCAACTATATGTTCGTAAAAGAAAAATTTACCTCCCGGTTTCAGGACCCTGTAAATTTCAGAAATCACTTTTTCCACATCTTCCACCATGCATAAAACCAGCGTAGTCACTACAGAGTCAAAACAATTGTCCTCGAAGGGTAAATTTTCACCAAAGGACTTAACTATTTGGACATCTTTTCCAGAGGAGTTAACGCGAGCTATAAGTTTTTTCATCATGTGGATGTCGGGCTCTAGCATAGTCAATGACTTGGCGCTTACAAAGTAAGGTAAATTTGCCCCGGTGCCGCTTCCTATTTCTAAGGTGTCCCCCTGGCTTTTACCTGCCGTTAGCTGTCGGTAAGGTATGACCTTGGATTCCACAACAGAATTTAGTAAATCGTACCACTCTGCAAAGAACCATTTAGAAATTGACATCGCTAAACTGTCTTAATGATGGCATCCCCTGGCACTTATCTCATAAATTACTTCCACGATCCCATTCCGCACCCCAATAAAATGATCCCATCTATTCACCAATATATCCTGCTGCGAAGTTTCGATTAAAAGAGTATCTCCAATGTTGTAGTTGCCCTTCCCTTTTCGGCTTAAGATACTGTAGGAATCGTACATCTGATCAAAGGTTATATTTCTATCTCCTTCGATGCCGGGTTTAACCCCAAGTGGGCCACCTAGGCACTTTATACCAGCATCTATTACGATCTGAGCTTCATCTACATCTATCACAGTGGTCAATACTTTCCCCGCAAGAGAAAATTCCTCCATATATGCGGTTGGGCCACTCATGAGCGCATATGTACCACCTTCCACCTCAGTTACCCCATCTATCATAGGGGCGACATCATACGAGAATGTCTCACCTGAGGAAACTACTTTTATTTCAATACCAGAATCCTGAATGGTCTTGCCGACCTCTAAACACATATCTATGTATTTTTTTCCTTCCAGGAACCTGGTTTCTTTATCAGCAAAGCCTTCCACCGTTTGGTGACTCATTACGCCTAAAAATTCTACAGATTCTAACGAGTCTGCTAATTTGGCTAACTCTAATCCTTGTTGAGGTGTTCTCACGCCCGCCCGTCCCATAGAAGTATCAACCTCTATCAAGACCCCGATTTTAGATCCTATTGAAGCGGCAATTGAAGATAGTTCTGTTAAATTATCTTTGTTGTCTATGCATACCTTTATATTGGCTCTCTTTGCCAAATATGCCAGTCTTTTCTGCTTGTCGCTACCAACAACTTCACTCGTTATCAGCACATCTCTAATTCCCCCTTCCACCATAACTTCTGCCTCGGAAACCTTTGCTGCACAAACACCGTTCAGGGTTCCACCTATTTCAATTTGACGCCACAAAATATCTGGGCATTTAATATTTTTTGCGTGCTGGCGCATTTTGCAAGTGCTGTCTGCATAGGTTTCAGAAATCACAGAGAAATTAGATTCCATAGCCTCTAGGTCGATTATTAGACTCGGAGTTTCAAGGTCATTTATAGAGGTGCCTATGTTAGGTTGATTAAATTTCATATAGCTTTCCTGAAGTTATTTAAAAGCACCACGTGAATCAGTTGGTATTATCGATTGTAGCTTGTCTTCCTCAATGATATTAACGAAGTCATAGAGGTTGAAAGTACCTGAATAGCTTGCTGGGGCCAATAAAATTTTGTCACCTATCTGCAAATTCAATTTACTACTATCAAATATGACATAACCGTGCTCGGCGCTCATTTTCTCTATCTCTGCGTCTGGATAATTTATGACTGAAGGAACTCCTTGATCGATGCTTATGGCTTTTTGACCACAATCAACAAACGCTTTTCCTGGTTCTGGAGTGCTCATCACAGTACTGATTACTGAGCAAACTGTGTTTTGCGTTGCCGTATAAAAGGGATAGGTACCAGATATCAGCCCCGTTATTCCTTTCGGAATATCATTAAATTCTTTTTCCAATATTAGGTTGGAAGCATTAAGCAGTCGTTGATCAGAGGAAATTGAATTACTATCAAGATATTTGGCAGCAGATATTAGCACTTCACATGCTTGTTCCATAGATTCCATTTCATTTGCATTTGTGATCAAACCTTCGAATCGCAAATGCTCAAGAGTTTCCATGTTTTCGATGAGTTTTATCAATTCCTCATGGGTTTTGAATCCCACTGAGTCTGATTTATTGGGAATTTTTAGCAAAACGGAAATACGCCTTCCATGGGTTTTCTTTAAAACGTCCAAGTGAGAGACATTTGAAATTGACAAAGTTAGAGTTTGGGAATCCTGTAGGTGTCTCAATGAATCTATTTTGCGAGAACTAACAGGAGGCGCTTGAATAATTATGTTTTCAAATCCAGCTTGAAAAAAACATTCGGCTTGTTGGAAGGTATCGACAAAGATAGGAGATTTTGGATTGTAACCAGTCTGGGTGCGTGCGATCCCAGATGTCCCGTGGGTAGCAGTGTTTGGTATCAATTTGATACCAATTTTCATAAGATCTTCTGCCGTATTTTCTATATTCGTCCTTAGACGACTGTTATTTACAATTAATGCAGGTGTATCTAGATCTAAAAAATGCTGCCCAATGGGCTTTGAAACAGGTCTTTCCATTTATAATACCTTTAGAAACATATTGATTAATATACCAGATAGGGGATTTGTATAAGATATGCAAGCTCTCAGACAGGATGGAAGAAAGAACCATCAGATTTATCCGTCGGGAAATGGTATCTCATATCGAATAACTGGAAAGGATGGGAAAAGGGAAGGCTTTATTAGGTACGGGTCTGTCGATTCCATTTATGTCGAGTCCATGGAGAGGCAGTCCAAATTTACCTTTTTGTGGCTTGCGATGCTGATCGTTATCCTTTTCATTGCTATGACCAGTTTAGATGGGTTCCTAATGAAAACAATTGCCCTTTGCCTATTTAGTTTGATGGGTTCGTTTCTATTATTTGATCACTATTCGCAGGCTAATCAATCATGTCTTGTAATCCAAACAAATGGTATGGCAACTAAATTCCCGCTTGGAAAAAATTTATCGAACCATCAACTTGAGCAATTGATGGAAGATTTACTTGGTCATATAGATGCAAATACTAGTCTGGAATCGAATAGCGAACGTATCTTTATTCCTAGGTAAGTCCAATCCGTAAATTAGGTACCGCGTCCATATCTAATTCGGACGGTAATCCGTTTTGTAAATTGAAGAAGGCAGCTGCCCCTATCATAGCTCCATTGTCTGTGCATAATCCCGGTCGTGGGGTGAAAACTGGTACATCCATAATCTCATTCATTCTTTTTCTTAAGCGGCTGTTTGCTGCGACTCCTCCACCTAAAATGACAGCTCTGGCGTTATTTTCTAAAACTGCTTTCTTAGTGTTTCGGATAAGGCAGTCCACAACTGCTTCTTGGAAGGCAAAGGAGTATTCCGTTGTTTGGTAATGACTTGGGCCATTACTTTCCAGGATTGGGTAGAATCCTTCAGATTCGGCTCTTCTAACTAATGCGGTTTTAAGCCCACTGAAGCTGAAATCCAGAGACTCTTTTATCTCAGGCCTAGGCAGAGGTAGAATTTCTTCTTTGGCTTCTTCTGACATTTTTTGTATTTCTGGGCCGCCTGGGAAACCTAAACCTAGAACCCGCGCCGCTTTGTCAAAAGCCTCTCCTGCGGCGTCATCTCTCGTTCGACCAATCAGTTGGTATTCAAGATGATCCGTCATCAAAACAAGGTCCGTATGTCCGCCAGAAGCTATTAGACAAACAATGGGAAACCCAGCTTTGTGATCCGGTTCCAAGTCTTCAAGCCATGCAGAATATATATGACCTTCCAAATGATTTATACCGATTAGAGGTTTTTCCCAAGACATTGATAATCCTTTAGCCGAATTAACCCCTATTAAAAGAGAGCCAGCTAAACCGGGTCCATTTGTTACCGCTATGGCATCAATGTTTTTGTATGTCATGGAAGCTTGTTCCAGGGCCTCGTTCACTACAGGGATAAGAGCTGTAAAGTGTTCTCTAGAAGCAATTTCAGGAATAATACCTCCATATTTTTTATGCATATCGGATTGAGAAGCCACTACATTGGATTTAATTATTGTGCCGTCCGTGATGACAGCGGCTGCTGTGTCATCGCAAGAGGTTTCAATTCCTAATACATTCACTAATTCATACCCCTTAACTTTGATAGCCCGTCGCATATTGAAAAAGATTTATTAAAAACGGCACTACCCGCCACCAAAATATTTGCCCCGTTTTTTACAGTATCGGTTATCGTATTTGAATTTATTCCACCATCAACTTGAATCGACACTGCAAGACTTTGAGACTTAATTTGATTGGACAAGGTTGCGATCTTGCTAAGACTTTCTGGTATGAATGATTGCCCTCCTGCCCCTGGTACTACAGACATTACCAATATTTGGTCTACCATGTTCATCACATTTGAGATTGATTCAACAGGGGTGGCTGGGTTTATTGCTACAGATTTCTGAACGCTGTGTTTCCCCAATTCTTCTAAAGTGGCTTTCAGATCCTGACAAGCTTCATGATGTACTGTAATCGAATCGGCCCCAGCCTCACTTAGTTCTTTAAAATGTTTTTCTGGGTTAATTGTCATCATATGTATATCGATGGGCAAATCAGTTGATTTCCGCACTGCCTCTACTATGGGGGATCCAAAGGTGATTGCAGGGACAAATTGACCGTCCATTACATCAATATGGATGCCATCAGCGCCGCATTTTTCCGACTCTTTTATTTGTTTATCTAAATGAGCGAAGTCAGCTGACAATATAGATGGATATAATTTAAATCTAGTCATCGGACTCTTTTAGTTGTTCATAACCTCTCTCAATAGCTTGCTGGACCATATTGAAAGAAGTACCCCCGATAGTGTTTCTGGCGTTAATAGATGACTCTACCGTGACCTCATATACATCCTCTTCAAATATCGGAGAAAATTTACGATATTCTTCTAGAGATATTTCGCCAAACATTTTATCGAGACTAGATGCATAATCTGATAGGTTACTTATGATCCCATGAGCCTCCCTAAAAGGGACTCCTTTGGCGACCAAATAATCCGCTAAGTCAGTAGCTAAAACCATCCCGCCTTCTGCAGATTGCCTTGCGTTATCAGAGTTGACATATATCCCCGGAAGCATACCGGTAAACACCTCCAGAACAGCAGTTAAAGTGTCATGACTATCGAAAAACCCTTCTTTATCTTCTTGGAGATCTCGATTGTAGGTCATAGGCAGGCCTTTCAATATTGTCAGCATTGAGACTAAATTACCGTATACTCTGCCTGTTTTCCCCCTTGAAATTTCGGCAAAATCAGGGTTCCTCTTTTGAGGCATAATACTGCTGCCAGTGGTGTATTCCGGAGGTAATTTAATTAGAGAAAATTCCTCCGTAGTCCAAAGAATTAATTCCTCAGAGAACCTGGAAATATGCATCATACAAATGGACGCGGCTGATAAATAATCAATGACAAAATCTCTATCAGACACGGCATCCATGCTGTTTGCGGATATATTCGAGAACCCGAGTTCTTCCGCTACGTAATTTCGGTCCAAGTCGTACGGGAGCCCAGCCAGAGCACCACTGCCCAAAGGCAAAACATCGGTTCTTTGGGAGGCTTCTCTAAATCTAGTTTTATCCCTATCAAACATCTGAAAATATGCGAGGAGATGATGAGCAAAAAGGACTGGTTGTGCTTTTTGCAAATGAGTATATCCAGGTACAATTACGTCTTGGTATTTAGAAGAAAGGTCCAATAAAATCCGCTGTAATGTTGTTAGCTGGCTTATGACCGTATCAATTGACTCTTTTACAAACATTCGCATGTCCAACGATACCTGATCATTCCTGGAACGGGCAGTGTGTAGCTTTCCTGCAATCGGACCAATTTTTTCATGTAACCGGCTTTCAATGTTCATATGTATGTCTTCCAATTCTGGTTTCCAAGTGAAAGAGCCAGTTTCTATTTCAACTTCAATTTCTATCAAGCCATTTTGGATAGCGTCTCTATCAGCTAAAGTTATGATTTTTTGTTTACATAGCATTGCAGCATGAACAATCGAGCCTTTTATGTCCTGCTTGTACAAACGGCGATCATAGTGGATAGAGACAGTAAATCCCCCCACTTTGTCAGATAATTGCTTTATTATTGGAGATTCTTTTTTGCAGCTGCTCATTGATTGGCCACCAAGGTGATTCTTTATTGCATATATATGATATACGACTGGGACTTTTTAGATAAATCCTATGCGGTTATGGTAGCTTAGTAAAATTAATATGACGCAGCTCGTTCAAAATACTGATCAATTTAAAAATACTTACTGTGTTATTGACCTTGAAACCACCGGACTGGATAGTAAGTCTGATGCGATCATTGAGGTCGCTGCTATCAGGTTTGATAAAGATGGAGTTGACCGGACATTTCAATCGTTTGTAAATCCGGGGCGAAAAATACCCAGATTTATTGAGGATCTAACAGGTATTTCTGAACAAGACGTCCACTCCGCACCCAGAATTGAAGACCTTAATCCTCGATTAGAAGATTTCATTGGTGATTCCGTCTTAATTGGTCACAATATTGGTTTTGATGTTGGGTTTCTTAATGAATCTGGTTTCAAGTGGGAAGGTGCTTCTTTTGACACCCTCGATATGTCGTATGTTCTGCATCCTACTCAGCTCGACTATAGCTTAACCGGGCTCAGCTTATTTTTGGACCTGGATATCTCCAACGCTCACAGAGCAATGGCAGATTGTGAAAATACCATGAGTTTGTTCATAAATTTACTTTCACAATTGCGCAATACCAAGTTACAGACGTTAGTACAAATAAATAATTTGGCTGCAAAAGGTGCTTGGGGGGCATTACCTATATTACAAATGATTCTTGCAGAAAAATTGGCCTCTGAGAAAGCAAACGCCAAAGAAACTCCTTTCGTGATATCGGGTGAAAAAAAACTGGAACCAATATCGACATCAAATCCTAAAGAGGACCCAGGATCCCCTGACCTAGATGAAGTGTTTTCAGACCATGGGACTCTTGCTGATTTGCTACCGGGCTTTGAGCAACGTAAAGAACAGTTAGATATGGCTATTATTGTGAAAGAAGCTTTCGAAGGAGAATCAACGGCCCTCATTGAAGCAGGGACAGGTGTTGGTAAATCAATGGCTTATTTAATTCCTGCCATGCAACATGCAAAAATCGAAAAACAAAGAGTATTGGTATCAACCAATACCATTAGTCTGCAAGATCAACTAATGGAAGAAGATTTGCCTATAGCGGCAAAAATAGTTGCCGGCATGGAGACTTTTTCTGATAGCAGGGTGTCCTATTCGGTTTTAAAGGGCAGGAGAAATTATCTTTGCCTTAGAAAGTTTCGTAATTTCGCATCTAGGGATCAGCTAGACAAAACTGAAACTGTTTTAATAGCCAAAATAATTGTTTGGTTGGATATCACCCAAACAGGGGACCAAGCTGAATTAAATTTATCACGTTCCCAGCACAGATTCTTATGGTCTAGATTGAATGCGGAAGGAGCTATGATGTGTGGAGGAGACAATGGGAAATGTTTCCTAAAGCAAGCTAGAGAAGCGGCAGGCAATTCTGATGTAGTAGTCATAAATCACTCGTTACTTATGGCCGATCTAAATTCTTCCGGCTCTGTCTTGCCAGATTTTGGGGCCTTGATAATCGATGAGGCTCACCATCTCGAAGATCAAGCAACACAAGCATTTGGCTTCCATCTGTCACACTCATTAGCAGGAGAATCCTTGGCTCATTTGCGAGGAAGGGATTCTTTGTTTTCTCAGGTGGAGAGGTTAATTGAGCCATTAAAAATCAATTCTGAAGACAGAAGGAATCTTCTTAACCTTGGGGAGGGAATTGCTTCTTCGGTGAGGGACTTGCAGAATGCATTTAATTCATTGTTTTCTTATGCAACGGAACTTATGAAGAATCTGAATTCCACGGGTAAATCGCTGAGCCCATCGGAAAAATTTAGATTGCAAGAGGAGGATCAGGCATCTTCCCTAGACGACATGATCCTAATTGGTGACGATATTCGGTTTCAAATTTCTTCAATATCTACTTCGCTAACAAGTGCCTCCCGCACGTTAGAAAAGTACGAAAACAATAGAAATGTCTCAGAAATACTAGGAGATATTCAGCACACGCAAAATTCCATGGCAGAAATAAATGAACTGATAAAGCATTTTTTGGTTGAAAGAACGGATGACTATGTGTACTGGGTTGCTGCAGACAATAATCCTGACTATGCGACTTTGTCGGGAGCTCCCATAGAGGTTTCCGAAAGATTAAACAATGAACTCTTTCAGCAGGATTTTTCAGTGGTGATCACTAGCGCTACTTTGAGTACGGATGGCGGGTTTGATCACATAAAACAACGATTGGGTATTGATCCTGAACATGAGCTGCTATTAGGATCACCGTTCCCATATGAAGATTTAGCTACGGTGGTTATCCCCAGCGATATACCGGATCCCAGGGATCCCTATTATGAAGAAAAGGTAGCAGAGAATATTTACAATGCGGCAATGGCAGCTGGTGGTCGAACCATGGCTTTATTCACGTCGTATTCCTCTTTAAGATCCGTCTTTAGGTTGCTAAAAGAGCAGTACTCTGATGATCATCTGGATATTCTTGCTCAAGGTATGTCTGGGACCCCTCGGCAATTAATTGAAAGAATAAAAAGACATCCAGAAACGGTGATTTTGGGCACATCATCTTTTTGGGAAGGCATTGATGTACGGGGAGATTCATTGCAAGTGTTGATAATAACCCGCCTTCCTTTTGAAGTACCGACAGATCCTGTTTACTCTGCCAGATCTGAACGATACGCTAACCCATTTATGGAATATGCCCTGCCTAATGCTATTATTCGGTTTCGCCAAGGATTCGGTAGGTTGGTTCGTTCAAATCAAGATAGAGGCACCGTTTTTGTTTTAGATAGTAGAGTAGTTAATAGTAGGTATGGGCATAGGTTCATAAAGGCTCTCCCTGAGATGGAAATCAAACGTCCAGAATCTGGAGAGGTAGGAAAGGTAGTTTCTAGATGGCTCGGTATCTAACTTGATTTTAATTTCAAAACACCCCTATGACATTAATGAGACCTTGTACAGCGGGCAAGCCTTCCGATGGAACAAATTGAATAATACTGATGTGAATGAGGGAATTGTGGAGGGGACGAGAATCAGGGTCACCCAAGTCGAAGAGGGTATTCACTGTGAATTTGGGGGGGGCACGGGGTTTGATGAAAATTCCATGGAGAAATATCTTCGCCTTGACGATGACATGTCACTAATTTATTCCCACATGTCAGGGGACGATTATTTTAACCGGGCCCAAAAACTTTACAATGGACTTCACATATTAAGACAAGATCCATGGGAATGTTTAGTAACATTCATCTGCTCGGCTAACAATAACATTCCGAGAATCAAATCTTTGGTAAATTCTATGGCAATACATTGTGGGCAGCGAGTGATTGATCAGTTTGGTGATTTCTATGCCTTTCCAACCCCAAATGAGGTATTTGAGTTTGGAGAACATGGATTGCGATCTATCGGTTTGGGATTTAGGGCTAAATATGTAGCTAAGGTTGCAGGCATGATCGTTGAAGAAGAGACAGATCTTAAATATTACCGAACGTTAAGTTACGAGGAAGCTTTGGAGAATCTAATAAGATTTCCAGGAGTGGGAGATAAAGTTGCCAACTGCGTCCTTTTATTTTCAATGGATAAGCTGCAGGCATTTCCGGTGGATGTTTGGATCAAACGGGTGCTTCGTGAGAATTATTTGAAGGGTGGTGAAAAAAAAATTCCTGACAACGGCCTTCGGGTCTGGGCACAAGAACATTTTGGTCAATTCGCAGGTTATGCGAATCAATATCTTTTTCATCAAAAAAGATTAACCTGAACACCTCTTTTTAGTGGATCAATTTTCCTCGGGCTGTGTGGTAAATACATTTTCTGCGTCTATTTCTTCCGGTAAAAGCAGTTTACGCACAGGATAATTAATTTCTATCCCTTCAGATGTGAATCTTGCGTGTATTCGTTTCATTAGTTCACTTTTCAACACGAAGGTACCATTTCGGTCTACGGCTTGTATGAAAATGAAGAAATCTATATTGGAATCTCCAAAATTTGAGAATCCAAAAAACGGGTCAACATCTTTTATCGAATGAGGTGAATTTATTACCAAGTCGCTAGCTTCCTCTAGAGCTATTTTTTCTACTACTTCCATATCTGATTCGTAACTTACTCCGCAGGTAACGACCACATTCATGGCGGGAGTCGGGCTGAAATAATTGGTAACTATGCTTTCGGCCATTTTGGAATTTGGGATGATTACAAGGTTATTAAACCTACTTCGAATCTTTGTACTTCTCCAACCTACGCTTTCAACATAACCAGAAGGACCTCCATCCAACTCTATAAAATCGCCAGGTTTCAATTCACCTTCCGTGACAACATAGGTCCCAGCGAAGAAATTGCTTAGTGTGGGTTGGACAGCTAATGCGACAGCTAAGCCTCCTATTCCCAATCCCGCTAGGATTGGGCTAATAGAAATTCCTATGCTATCCACCGCTATAAGAGCTCCAATGGCATATACCGTGATTGGTAATACTCTCCTGAATATGGGCAGCAAAGTATCATCTAACGTAGTAGTTGTATTCGCCGATATATTCCTTAAATACCATCTGATGGTACGATCAGTTAGATGGGAAACAGTAAAAGTTGCAATAGCGATCGCGGATACCTTCCAAACTTGGAAGGCATAATCTCCAGTATTGTTTAGAGATATGAAGATTCCCTTGTCCAATTGAACCAGAGTGAGATAGGCAAATAGGAATCCTAAAGACAGAACAAGTAATACGACCGGCCCTTTAATGGAATCAATAAATACCAGGAGCAGACGGTCGCTGTTCTCCTTATTAATGCGCCTCGAGATTATAGCCAGGATTAGACGAAGTGATATTGATAGAATTACGAAGATAGCTAGAAGCAGCCCCGCCGTGAGCGCTCCAACTAAGTAAGAATCAGTTAGTTGGCTTATATCCACGTTTATTTGACCCTCTTCAAATTCTAGTTACAGCATCCATTATAAAGACAGAACCAAAAACATGTAGCTTAGTTTTGCCTAAATTCTTTGAACTTTTTTGGCGGTAAAGTACTCCTCATCTTGGTAGGTAGTTTTATTGGGTATCCGATTAAGCGCATGTTGTGCGGTATAATTTGTGCCTATATTTGTTCAATCGCATTAGATGGAATACAGAAAAATACAATGGACCAAGATTCGTATCTAAAACTTCAAGATGATATTGAAAAAGAGGCTGTGTCTGATCTCACTGAAATAGCCTCTCTAGATGACCTTGAATCATGGAGGGTCGATCTATTAGGGCGAAACGGGAAGCTCACTGGGCTTTTACGAGGAATTTCAGAATTGCCAGTCGACTCCAGAAGAGAAGCGGGAGGCAAGGCAAACTCCCTGAAAAAGGCACTTACTGAAAAGTATCAAGATCATAAATCTTATCTGGAAGGAAATAGCAGTATAGGATCAGAAAGTGGAACAAACTCGCTGGATGTCACTCTGCCTGGCAGAAATATAGAATTTGGTACTCTGCATCCGACTACAGCTGCAGTGAGAGAAATATGCCAAGTGTTTGAATCGATGGGATTTCAGATTATAGAGGGACCAGAGGTTGAATTAGATACTTACAATTTTCAAAAACTCAACATTCCTGAAGAACATCCAGCTAGAGATATGTGGAATAGTTTGTGGATAGACAGGGTGTTACCCGATGGTTCTCGCCCATTACTATTACGAACCCATACATCACCCATGCAAATAAGGACAATGGAATCTCAAAATCCCCCAGTGCGGGTAGTTGTCCCAGGTAAAACTTATAGATATGAAGCCACCGATGCGACTCATGAGTGGCAATTTTGCCAAATCGAAGGCCTAGCCGTCGATAAGGACATAACTTTTGCGGACCTCAAAGGTACTTTGGAGGAGTTTGCTAGAAGGATTTTTGGAGATAAGAGGAAGGCAAGATTTAGATGCGACTTTTTTCCATTTGTGGAGCCGGGAGCGGAAGTTTCTATTGATTGCTTTAAATGCGAAGGTGACGGATGCAGGGTGTGTGGAAACAGTGGATGGATAGAAATTATGGGGGCCGGTATGGTACATCCGAAAGTTTTGGAAGGTGTAGGGTATGACCCTGAGATATATAGCGGGTTTGCCTGGGGAATGGGAGCTGAAAGAATTGCCATGCTCAAACATGGCATTGATGATATTAGACAATTCTATTCGAACGACGTGAGATTCTTAAAACAATTTTCCCAGTAGGCTCATATTTATGAAGATTCCAATTTCTTGGTTGCGTGAATACGTAGAAATAGAAGACGAAATTAGTGAATTGGCTCATTCTTTAACCATGGCAGGTTTAGAAGTTGGGTCGGTAGAGCATATCGGAGATCACTGGGATCCAGATTCTCTAGTAGTGGCAGAAGTTATTGAGCTTATTCAGCACCCAGACGCTGACCGATTAAGGCTACCAACACTGGATCTAGGCGACGGAGAAAAAGCTACTGTGGTGTGCGGTGCGCCTAATTTGGACATTGGACAGAAGATAATATTTGCTAAGGAAGGGGCCAATCTTTTTAATCCTAGGTCAGGTAAAAACGAAATCTTAAAAGGTGCAAAGATTCGGGGTGTGGAATCTAGAGGAATGGTATGTTCAGCTCTTGAATTGGGAATGGGGGAAGATGATGGAGGCATTTTAGTGTTGGACCCGTCGACCCCAATAGGCGTCTCTGCCAAGGAATTGTTGTCTGACTCCATCATTGAGACTGAGCTAACTCCTAATCGGCCAGATTGTTTGTCAATTTTGGGTACTGCTTACGAGGTTGCGGCTTTGACGGGTAAAAAAGTTAACGAACCAGAATCCTCATATGATTGCGGAGAATTCCATATAGCTGATAAGGTCAAAGTAACGGTTCAGGACGCTAGAAATTGCCCACGGTATACAGGCTCCTTTATTGAAAATGTCACCATTGAACCTTCTCCAATGTGGTTGCAAGATTCACTCACAAAATCAGGTCAGAGACCAATCAATAATGTCGTCGACATCACGAATTACGTGATGTTGGAATATGGCCAACCTTTGCATGCCTTTGATTTCGATAAGTTGGATGGAAAAGAAGTTATAGTGAGGCAGGCATCTAATGACGAAGCATTGGAGACGTTGGATTCTCAGCAAAGGACATTAAAGCCGCCAATGTTAGTGATTGCCGACACTTCTAGGTCAATAGGATTGGCCGGTATCATGGGTGGTACCAATACAGAAATTGATGAAACAACTACCAATATATTTTTAGAGGCGGCAAACTTTGATGCTGCTAACACAAGGTCTACCAGAACGGCTCTTGGCCTTAATACCGAAGCCTCGTATCGATTTGAACGCGCTATACGTCACGAATTGGCTCCGTTAGCCTTGAAGAGAGCGACCTATCTCATAAAAGAGATTTGTGGCGGGATTCCAGCTGAAGGAATAATTGATACCTTTACCTCTTTGAGCGATCCTGCCTCTATTGAGATAACAGAAAAACGATTTGAAAAGATTTTAGGTATTTCTGTCCCGATGAAATCTGTTTGGGAAATACTAGAAAACCTGGGATTTGAAAAAGTTGAACCTGATGTAGATATAGTTATAAATGTCATTCCACCTATTTGGCGATCTGATATTTCGATACAAGACGATGTTATCGAAGAATATGCCCGTATATATGGATACGATAATCTGCCAACGAGTAGCCTCGCTTCTTCAATACCACCACAGATAGCTCAGACAGGTCAAATCGTGCGAGAACATTTGAGGGATAAACTCGTTTCGGCTGGAATGAATGAAACCATATCTTATTCCACCACGGATTTGGAGACCATAAATTTATTTAAAACTCTCCCTGTTAGTAGCGATGCCATAGAGATAGCTAACCCGATGGATTCATCAAGAAGCTTCCTTCGCCCTGCCCTACTGCCAAATCTTCTGGAGACCTTGGCTAGAAATAGAAGGATTGAGCAGCAGAATGGGCTGAAATTGTTTGAAATTGGCCGGGTATTTCACCCTTTGCAAACCGACACTGCAGATTCCATGCCATTGGAGAAGGAGGAGATAGCTGGTGCTATCACAGGCCCTAACAGCTCGGCTAATTTGTGGGAAAATTCCGAAAGACTGATGGATTTCTACGACGCCAAAGGAATCGTGGAACACATGTTTCTTGGCCTGAGCGGAAATCTTTCTTTTGTGGAAACTGAAAGAGAAATTTATGAGAAAGGAAAGGTTGCTGATATTTATCTTGGAAAGTCCCTAATAGGTCAGGTGGGAGAATTAGGACAAGGTTTGCGAGAGTTCTATGATTTTACTTCAAATCCAGTAATAGTTTTTCACCTTGATTTGGAAGAAATTAAAATAGCTACATCCATACAATCTGCTGATTATTCGGAACCAAGCCGGTACCCCTCTTCTTTTAGGGATCTGGCCTTAATAGCAAGTAATGACGTTAATGCGGAGTCAATCGTTAAAACGATTGTAAAAAATAAACTAGTATCCGATTCTTTTCCTATAGACAAATATGAAGGTGAGGAAGTGCCCGGTGGTAAACATTCGATAACGGTAAGGGTGATATTTCAATCTGATGAAAAGACTTTATCAGCAAAGGAAATAGATAGATCTCATAATCAAATTGTAAAATCATTGGAACACCAATACGGAATCACAGAAAGATATTCATAGATAGACTGACAGAATTTTACAAATGACTACACATCACCACGGACATCATCACGAAGATATGCTGAGTGTTGAGAAAGCACGCCAACAAATTCTGCGGGAGTTTGAACCTCTTGATGCTGAGACATTTCCTATATCAGATTCAGTGGGGTTGGTAATCGCAGAAAATGTTAGATCTGGTATTAGCATACCTACTTTGGACAATTCTGCGATGGATGGATACGCAGTTAGATCACAAGATGTTACGGCGGCTAGCCAAGACAACACGGTGAATCTTGAGGTCATTGAAACCATAGCTGCAGGATCCTTACCGACCAAACCCATTGAACCTGGTAAAGCATCGCGAATAATGACTGGAGCTCCTATTCCTGATCTAGCAGACGCTGTTATACCTTTTGAAGAAACTACTGAAGAAGATTTTCTTGGAACGGCGGATATCAAGGAAATTGGGATTAAAATGGCTGCCTCCCCAGGCACTAACATAAGGATAAAAGGAAAAGATATAGAGAAAAATGAACTTGTGATAGAAAAGGGTCATATTATCACCCCTGCCACTGTAGGAGTCCTTGCGTCCATGGGGATGTCCCATGTGAAAACTATTAGGAAACCTGTAATCTCAATACTATCTACTGGGAATGAGTTACTGTCACCTGGGGAAGAACTTTCAGATGGAAAAATCTACGATAGTAATTCAAGCTCCATCGTTGCTTCTGTAATGCTGCTTGGGGCGATTCCTAAATACGTGGGAATTGCCAAGGACGACATGGATTCTGTCAGAGATAAACTTGCAGAGGCGATGGACAGTGATTTGATTATATCTTCAGCAGGAGTTTCCAAAGGGGACTACGATATGGTTAAAGACGTAATGTCTGAGCATGGGGATCTTCAGTTTTGGTCCGTGAGGATGAGACCTGCTAAACCTCTGGCTTTCGGTATTTTGAACAAAAGCTCCCGTAAGGCGGTGCCTTTGATTGGATTACCTGGTAATCCGGTGAGTTCTCTAGTTGCTTTTGAACAATTTTGTAGACCTGCGATACAAAAAATGATGGGTAAAACTAATTTAGAGCGCCCAATAATCAAGGCGGTATTAAAAGATTCAATCGAAAATTATGATGGGCGCCGTGTGTATGCGAGGGTTGTAGTCACGAAAACGGAGACTGGATTTGTGGCCGAAACAACAGGTAATCAAGATTCCAACATACTTACGTCTATGTTGAAGGCAAATGGTTTAGCTATATGTCCGGAAGATGAACACGGCAAAAATCCGGGTGATATAGTTTCAGTAGTAATGATTGATGATTAATTTCCCCACTGTAAGTGAAATTAATTCCAGAATATAATAACGCACAGTTTTGTAAAAACAGAGGAGATCTAAATGTCACAATCGCTCGCATATTTTCGAGGACAGATAGTTCCGATAGAACAGGCCAATGTGAATGTTATGACACACGCACTTCATTACGGAACAGCCGTTTTTGAAGGTATAAGAGGGAACTGGAGTGAGTCTGAAGGCAAAATGTTCGTTTTTAGAATGAGAGAGCATTATGTCAGGCTATTGCAGGGATGCAAAATGTTGATGATGGATATAGGAAAGACAGCTGATGAACTTTGTGCCATTACTGAAAACCTTATTAATGAATGTGGCTATAAACAAGATTTGTATATAAGGCCTCTAGCATATAAAAGCGAGGAATTAGTCGCTAATTTAAAACTGCAGGATCTGAGTAGTGATTTTACTTTGATAATGGTCCCGTTCGGTGCATATCTTGACTCTGATGGTGCGCTAAATTGTTGTACTTCTTCATGGCGTCGAGTTGATGACACTATCATACCGCCCAGAGTAAAAATATCGGGGCATTATGTAAATAGTATATTAGCGAAGACTGAAGCTACCCTTGCAGGATTTGATGAAGCAATAATGCTAACTCCAGATGGATTCGTTTCAGAAGGTTCGGGGGAAAATTTGTTTATGGTGAATGACGGTACTTTGATTATCCCGCCAGTATCTGACAATAATCTGACAGGTATTACAAGGGACTCTGCAGTCACAATTGCAAAAGACGAATTAGGTATGGATGTCCTAGAGAGAAGAATTAGGCGGAGCGAGCTGTACTTCGCGGATGAAGTTTTTTTGACTGGAACTGCTGCCCATATTCAAGCTGTTGGCAGATTGGATAACCGAGATATCTCTGATGGTAAGTCAGGGAAATATACCTCACAAATTAATGAAATTTACCAGAAAGCAATCCGAGGTGAAAACCCTAAATACCGTGGATGGTGTACTGAAATATCTGTAGCTTGATTTCTCCGTTCAAACTTAGAAAAATGTGAGATGTTTGGATTCCACTTAGACTATTTTATTTGTTGTGTCATCTCGGTTTCCGGGGTATTGATAATGGCATCTTCCTATCGACGATCCTCTCAGTCATTCGCAAATTATATCGTTGGTTCAGGTTTAGTAGTTCTAGCGGCCTTACTATTTTTCTTAACCGATGATAGGGCACTCAATGACTATGAAGGTGGTCTGGACGCAAATGAACAGGCCGTCCTATTTTCAACGGGAAGTCTGACGGCTTTGCTGTTGCACAAAGGATTTGTCGCGCTAAAAAGACGGTTGGAGCTTTTTTAGTGGGAAACCTTTTTGATCTCCTTATTGATTTGGACAGAAATTTATTTTTTCTGATCAATTCGAAGGCCGGAATCCATGAGTCTATAGATTCACTGTTGGTTATAGTTGCCGGCGATTATCTGGTTCCAGTGATGTTGTCTTTGGGTTTGATTTTTTTATGGTTCCATGAAACGGCAGAGTATCAGGCTATGGAAGTGCGTAAAAGGGTACTTATTGCTATCTGTTCTCTACTGGGTTCTTGTCTTTTAGTCATGATTATAAATGAACTGTTTTTTAGAGAAAGACCATTTAATTTGCCTGAGGCAAAATTAATATTTTATGCTCCAACAGATTCTTCCTTTCCTTCAAATTCAACAGCAGCAATGTTTGGATTATCCATCCCGATTTTGAAAACACGCATGAGAGTCGGAATGATGATGTTATTAGCTAGTATGTGTTTGGCAATATGCCGGGTTTACGTCGGTGTCCATTTCCCAGGTGACGTGATTGGTGGTGTACTAGTTGCCCTTTTATCATTTTGTATAACCATTTTGCTATTCAAGGTAATAGACAAACAACTCACGGACGCATTAGTTTTGTTTGAAAAATCAAAATGGGTGAAGGTGTTTAGGCTATAAGTGGAAGCAGAATAGTAGCTAAACCTAGATACAAAACAAGGCCAATAACATCTGTAACGGTTGTTACTGCGACGGCAGACGCCAAAGCAGGGTCTACGTGCAAGGCTTTTAGTATTAGAGGAAGAGAAGCACCGCTGATTCCGGCCACGATCAAATTTCCAAACATTGCTACGGCCACCACGGCTCCTATATACTCGCTTCCGTGCCAAAAGTAGGCAACCAAACCAGCTATTAACCCTAATAAAAATCCATGTATTAGCCCAATAAACAGTTCTTTGAGGAGCAGACGTGCTGAATCTGACTTCCTAATTTCTCCGAGGGCCATAGACCTAACTACCAGGGTTAAGGTTTGGGTCCCTGCTATGCCGCCTTGACCAGCGATTACGGGGATAAAGACAGCTAACGCTAGGACTTGTGAGAGTGTTGACTGAAACAGAGTTATAACTACTGCGGCAAACCCTACAGTAATTAGGTTAATGAACAACCATGGGAATCTACCTTTAATTGAGAGAGCTATGGGACTTAAAAGCTTTTCCTCCTCGTCTACTCCGACCATACGGTACATGTCCTCAGTTGCCTCTTCCTGCAATACGAAGATCATGTCTTCAATTTTTAGAGTTCCTACAAGTCGACCATGTTCATCGGTTACCGGGAGGGTAAGCAAGTTATATCTTTCCATAATACGAGCACATTCTTCTCGGTCTGTTTCGGTAGACACTGATATTATGCTTGGAAAAATTATTGATGAAACGGGATCTCCTAATGGGGCTGTGACCAGTCTCGTTATGTTAAAGATTCCTACTAGGAATTCATTATCATCAACAACTAATACACTGGACACATCGTCTAAATCTGTGTAGGAAAAACTGCGGATGTATTCAGTTGCCGACTCTATGGTCATAGATTGATTCACGCTGAGAAAAGAAGTGGTCATGAGGCCACCTGCAATTTCATCATCATAGTTCATCAAGGCCAAAATTTCGTCGGCATGATCCATTTGCTGAGTCAGGAGGTAAGCGTCAGATTGCGTCAGGGTTTTTAGTATGTCTGCAGCGATCGGGGGTGAGGTCAGTTGTAGTATTCTCGACACATCTGACGGAGGAATATCCGTCATCAAATCGATAAATTCCTCAGTCTCCAAATGCTCAATAATTAGAGCGAAATCAGCCGGTTTGATCCACGATATAAGCTTTAGCTGATGCTCTCGTTGCAGCCGTAATATTACGTCGGCCTGATCTGGAGATGGTAATGACAAAAAAGAAAAAAGAGCAGTACCTCTGTTTTGAGAATCCATGTGAGAGGACAAAGAGAAGACTTTTTGGTCTATGTCCTCAGTAGTTCCAAGCGGTTTCGCAAGGTTACCAATAATGGAATTCAGCATTTGTGAACTAACCTTTTATAAGTCTCTGAAAATGAGTGCCCTAAAAGATTAAAACTAAAGACAGGTGATTGAAATATATTTAAGGATCATATTGTTACAGATATTATTCGAACAGAGTGATTTAAGAGTGATTCAGTTCAAACTTTTGTACATCACCAATATTTAAGCCTTCCGCGGGGAAGAACCTTTTGGCCTTAATTTCAGTTAGCAAAGTATCTCTATCTGAAATATTATTTTCGAAAACCGTGAAACTTTTTCCAATTCCCTGGACTGAATGTGAGTCGCTGCCGCCAGTCGCCGGCTTGTCAAGATAATTAGCTATTTCCAGAGTAAAGTTATTTTCTTTCTCGCTGTTGGCACCGTTAGTTACCTCGATACAATCCACCAATGAAAATAGTTCGTGTTCGGCAGCTTGTTCAGGAGTCTCTGGCTGGACCTTCCAGTCGCCAAAAAGCAAATTGACGTTGTAGGGCGGTCTGTTAAAAAAATTCCTTAAAGGGTGAGCAGCAATAAGAACGCCGCCTACCTCATCTGTTTTTTCTCTCAAAGTTTTTAGTTTATGGATTCCACTGACATATGAGTCCAATCCGATTACTATGATGTGACCCATGTCTGTGTTTACTTCCAGCCCAGTAGTGACAATGAGGTCAGATTTGCCGAACTCATTTTCAATTTGAGCTGCATTCCAACCTCCACCATGTTCTGAGAGGAAAACACCGTCCAAGCCGATTCGTTTGGCTTCAGCGATTAACTGTTCCGGAAGTAACCCACTGTCGGTGCTTCCTTTGACTGTATGAACGTGGAGATCAAAATTAAACAACTATACCCCTCTGTGGCAACCTATACATTCTAAGTTCAGGGCTTGAGTGATTCAAGTCCTTCTGCTTAAGAAAGTATTCATAGGGCCAGGTAAGGTATCAACCATCCGAATATTAATAGAAATACCGTCACGATACCTAACATAGGACGTAAAACTATAGTGAGGAATCTGTGACATATCAGTGCAAGTAAGATAGATATTCCAATTACAAAAAAAGTGTAAAACATATTTGGACTTAAAATACCGGATCCGGGGCTAGTGTCGGATAGATACTGAAACAGCAATGCAAACATTATTCCTAAGACCACGCAAGTAGGGTTCCAGACCATTATGGAGGATAAAATTATTTTGGAAGGAGCCAAGGTATTGAATATATCTTGTATTCCATGGACCTCATTTCGATACATTACAAAAATAGCGAAACATCCAAATGCTATCGACAGGGAAGCAAAAAGAAGTCCTGATGCGGCTCCTGCGATTATCGTATCCATAATCTATCCTTCAAAACGGGAACGCGAAATATTTTCAACCGCAAATGCCTTAATGTGATGTTTATGGTTTAGCAATAACGACAAGGCTGTTGCAATTTCCTTACGAGTAACGACAGTAAATAAAGAAGGCCCACTCCCCGTTAAATGTATTTCTTGAATACCGACTTTGTTCAAAACCGCCAATACTTCTTCTAAGCCGGGTTGGTTCGCTATCGCTGTGTCGAAAAAACCGTTGAACATCAATTGCGGCGGACAGTCACCTCCATTTCGAATACGAGCTTCAAGTTTTCTTGAGAGACCCCCAGCGGTGTAACTTTCTTTGCTAAGATAGGAATACATTGTTGCTGTCTTGTTGGTAATTTCAATATCAGGCACGATAATAACTATCCACCCTAACTGTAGATCAGGTAATTCTCGGATTAAATCTCCTCTACCATGGACAAAAGAAGTACCGCCTTCGATAAAAAATGGGACGTCAGATCCAATGGTGGATGCAAAAGAGGAAAGTTCCGATGTAGTGAGGTTTAACCCCCAAAGATCGTTGAGAATTTTAATCGTAGAGGCAGCATCGCTACTTCCACCGCCGAGTCCCGCTGCAATCGGTATTTCTTTTTCTAAAACTATCCTTGCCCCGTTTGCAACACCATATTTACGCCGCATCTCTAAGGCAGTTTTGTAAATGATATTCTCGGTAAAAGGCAGATTGAAACCAGGTGTATTTAGATAGATTTCATCGGCTGGTTGCACATCTATTGAGTCAAATAGTGAAACCGTCTGGAAAATAGATGAAATATCATGATAGCCATCAGGCCTTTTGCCCATAATTTCTAAACTTAAATTCAATTTGGCCGGGGCTTTAATTTTCATGGTCGGGTGTTTTTATTAAGGGCTCCCATATGACCACTTTCACAAAATGCCTCGTAGAGGGACACCCATTCATTGACTTCAATATACGAAGGTCGCAATTCCGTATCAAGGTCTAATTGGTAACAGATATCTTTGACTCTTTGAATACTTATTCCCAACCCTAGTGATAGCGAATTATGGAGTTGTTTTCTTGGAGCGGAGAACCCATTAGTTAGAAATTTAAAAAAATCACCAGCCGATGAGTGCGGAAGTAAAGGAGTACAATTTCTTTTCAACGAAATTACCCCTGACACTACTTTTGGTTGTGGGGAAAACGATCTAGGTTGGACATTGAAATGATAACGAGTTGTGTAATAGGTTTGAAATAAGACCCCTAGAATATTTAGATGCCCACAATCAGCTGTAATATTCCGTGCTACCTCTCTTTGTAACATTACAACTGTGAATGTTGGTGACATTTTTGAAAAAAGTAGCTTTCTTAAAATATTTGTACCGGCATTGTAAGGTAAATTAGCGACAAGTTTGAACCGGGGCGATTCTGGAAAAACCTCTTCAATATTGACCTCCCGTGCATCCCCTTCTATGAGTTGAAAATTTGGGTCTCCAAACAGCTCATTTAGTGGACCAACTATCAAGTCTTTGTCCAATTCAATAGCAGTAACTCTGGCTGATTTTTGAAGCAGGCGTTTTGTGAGAGCACCTCTCCCAGGGCCGATTTCAAGCACCTGATCCGTTTCAGATAAATCGGCGACATCTATGATTTTGGTTAATATTGTGGCGTCTTTTAAGAAATGTTGTCCGAGGGATTTTTTTGCTGGATTAAATGAGCGGGCCATAACACTCACATTCTTCAAAACATTTCATCATTTCTTTAGACGGGCCGTGCACCGATCTTTGATATGAAGAAACCACGTATACAACTTGTATGGCTCTAATCAGGCTTCCCTACGGCACCCGAAAGTATCTGTTTACCGCTGCTTTCTTCCGAACCTGACGGAGTTCACAGACTCTCGCCGCGTAGGACCCGACTATCAACACCAAAACAAACTGCAAGAGGTCATTTCTCACAGACCTATGATAGGAATTCAGCCTCGCTAGAGCGGTTTGCGAATACAGGGCACCGCTAACTCCCCGCCTAGCACGACCCACATCCATACTAGGTCAGCGAAATAACAGTGTCAACGAATAATTAAAGAGAGGTTTAGTATGGCAGTGGTGGGGAAGGAGGGACTCGAACCCACACGCCTCTCGGCACCAGATCCTAAATCTGGCTCGTCTACCAATTCCGACACTTCCCCACTGGCAGTAAAGTATACAGTAGCGATAATTAAAAAATTGATAACTTGTGCATTTCAGTGATATTTCCTAAAGTTGTTCAATCATTATTTTGCTTAAAAACGGAATCCCACAATAGGTAGTGAACAAAATGCAAATCACCCAATCCGACCTAAAGTCCTCTTTGCCTGATACAACCTCAGAAGTTCAGACAAAGTACATCGGAAGTGATGTTTTAATAATGCGAGATACACATGGGATACCGCATGTATCAGCATCAAATACTTATGATGCCTTTTTCGGACAAGGGTTTGCTACCGCGCAGGATCGCCTTTGGCATATGGAATTCGATCGGCGAAAAGCATTCGGCCGTTGGGCAGAATTAGTAGGTAAATCTGGTCTTGACTCTGACATAACTATGCGGAATTTTCAAATTGAGAGTTCTGTTCAAAAAGACTTGGCAGAATTAAATGAAGAAACTATATCTATGCTGGAAGCCTACTCAGATGGTGTCAACTCTTTTATAGATACCACTTCTACTCTGCCGGTCGAGTACAAATTAACCAATTCAAAGCCAGAACCCTGGTCTCCAAAGGATTGTTTGGCTGTGTACAAGGTTAGGCACATAATGATGGGAGTTTTTGAGGGGAAATATTGGCGTGCCCAACTTCTCAATCATTTAGGGCCAGAAAAGACTGCTGATTTGATCAAAGGGTATCAGAAGGGACATCTACTGATTGTACCTCCCTTAGATACCTATACTGGACCAGAGTTAGATGCTTTAGAAAGCTTAAAATCAGCTATTGAATCGATCGCATGGATGCAGGAAGATCCAGAGGCTGGTAGCAATAGCTGGGCTTTACACGGGACTAATACGACTTCGGGTATGCCTTTGCTCGCCGGAGACCCACATAGAGGTCTTGATACTCCAAATTGTTATTACCAAAATCAGATCACATGCCCGGATTTTGATGTGGTCGGCTTATCCTTTCCGGGATGCCCTGGATTTCCACATTTCGGGCACAATGAGAAAGTTGCTTGGTGTGTTACTCATGCCATGGCCGATTACCAAGATCTTTATATTGAGAAATTCCAATCAAGTTCCAGCGGTATAACCTATCAGTGGAAAGGCCAAAACTTAGAGCTCCAATGCAGAGAGGAATCGATAAAGGTCGCAGGTTCTGCTGATCATGAAATCACTTTGAAGTCGACAACTCATGGGCCTATTATTTCTGAAAATTCGGATGGGACTAGAGGTATAGCCTTCAAATACACTTCTACTGCATCTATTAATCTTGGCTTTGAAGCTCTTATACCGCAGATGACAGCGACTTCTGTGTCTGAAGCTGATCAGGCTATGGAAAAGTGGGTCGATCCGTGCAATAACTATATGTTTGTAGATGTTGACGGTGACATACGGTATCTGAATAGAGGCCAGGTTCCCGTAAGGAGCATAGAAAATGCTTGGCTTCCGGTGCCGGGTTGGACAGGTGATCATGAATGGGAAGGAAGCATCCCATTCAGAGATATGCCTCGATCTACAAATCCTGATAACGGATTTATTGTCACAGCCAATAACAAAATAATTGGGGACCAGTTTCCATACTATATGGCTTTGGACTATGCTCCTGAATTTAGAGCTAAACGTATTGTTGAAAGGATAGAAGGTCTTGATAAAGCCACCGTCGAGGACCTAGTTTCTGTTCATTCGGAGAGAACCTCGATACCGGCTTCGGTATATGTACCGCATATACTCACCCTCCAAAATCTAGGTACTTTAGAATCACAAGCCCAAGAAGTTTTGAGGAATTGGATCTATGAAATGGATCCAGACTCATCAGCTGCTGCGATATATTCAGCGTTTAGGTGGAAATTACACGGGAGAGTGATCGGGTCTCTGCTTGGGCCATTAGCGGATCAAGCTTTGGTCTCGGGGGGACGAGGCGCGCCAACCCATATGAACCATTTGGCCATTCGTTTAATAGAAGGGTTAAAAAATGGGGATACTTCCTTGCTTCCCGATGATCAAACATGGGAGGCGGTTATAGCCCAAGCTTTCACTGAAGGGGTCGAATATTTAAGAGAAACTCTAGGAGGAGAACCTAAAAACTGGGCTTGGGGCAGACTCCACTACACAAACCCTGTCCACACGCTTGCTGATATTTTCCCTGATCACAAAAATCTATTGAATCCGCCCTCTGTTCCTATGGGGGGAGATGGGGACACCCCTCAAGCTGGTAGTTTTGCTATGTCAAACCCATTTGTTATGACAGGAATGTCCGTAGCGCGATATGTTTTCGATCCATCTGATTGGGATAATTCACGTTGGATAGTTCCTCTTGGTTCTTCGGGACATCCAGGTAGCCCCCACTACTCTGACCAAACTGAATTATGGTCCAAAGTTCAAGTAATCAACATGTCTTATACGTCCAAAGCACTTGAGAAAGTAAAGGTTACAGAACAGAGATTGACGCCACTCGCCAATTAGATAAGAAATGGTGAATTCTATAAATCAGAATTACGATGTGGTTATCTTAGGAGCAGGTGCTGCCGGCTTAATGTCGGGCTTTACCGCCGGGAGAAGAGGTAGAAGAGTCCTTGTCCTTGAAAAATCCAATAAAGTCGGTAAAAAGATTCTGATGTCAGGTGGAGGCAGATGTAATTTCACAAATGAGTTGGTTGATTCAGATAATTTTCTTTCTGAGAACCTACATTTTTGCAAATCCGCTCTAAGCAGATTCACTTCTCAAGATTTTGTGGACTTAGTTGAACAGCACGACATTGAATATGAGGTGAGAAAGAAGAATCAATATTTTTGTACAGGTTCCTCTAAAAGTATTTTGGATATGTTGTTACGAGAATGTGAATCTGTCGGAGTGAAGATCCTGACTGATACTGAGGTGAGAAATGTCGCTACTTCTGAAAAGACAGGATATCGCTTTTCGATGAAAGGATTGTCCGGTATGAACGGTTCAGATAGATTTTTAGAAATCAATTGCAATTCTTTAATTGTTGCGACTGGGGCTCTTTCAATACCTACTTTGGGTGGAAGTGGGTACGGATATGAACTCGCCGAACAATTTGATCTGCCGGTGACCGAAAAATATGCTGGCTTAGTTCCCTTTATGTTTTCAGATCCTTTGAAGTCGATGTTTTCAAGACTTTCTGGAATTTCCACTATGGTTGAAGTGGAAGCAAATGCTACTGTTTTCATGGACAGCTTGTTATTTACCCATAGAGGATTGAGTGGGCCTTCGATGTTGCAGATATCGAACTATTGGTCACCTGGTGATGAACTAAATTTAAACCTTATGCCAGAGGTAGACGTAGCTCAGGAATTACTGGAATTAAAGAAGCATTCGGACAAAAAAGTTATTCGATCCTATTTGGCTCAATATCTGCCACGGGCCCTAGTCTTTGAGCTACAAAACTTATGGTTTGCAGACTTTGCGAATGTTCCAATAAATCAGATTAGCGCCAAAGACTTAGATAGGATTGGGAGTCTGTTAAATGGTTGGATTCTCAAACCTTCAGGTACTGAAGGATATAGGACGGCTGAAGTGACAGTGGGTGGTGTGAACACAAATGCCATTAGTTCCCAAACAATGGAAGTGAAAAACTGCCCTGGGCTCTATTTTATTGGAGAGGTACTTGATGTTACAGGTCAATTAGGAGGGTTCAATTTCCAATGGGCATGGGCGTCTGGTTATGTAGCTGGACTTGTCGCCTAATTGCCCCAAAGCCAATTTACAGTTTCAGAGCTTGATCATAAAATGTGATTACAAAATCAAAGTGGAAGAAATTATTTTATAAGGTAATTCGATGCCAAAACTGGAAATGTTAACCGAACAGCAGAGAGATATGCTCTTAGCTTGGCCAAGCCCTGAACATGAGGATTCTCCCTGGACAAAGATGTCTAAACCTTTGTCTGAGTGTAAAGTCGCTTTGGTAACCACTGCCGGGTTGCATGTTAGAGGTGATGATCCATTTACTACTGCAAAAAATGGAGGAGATGCTTCCTTTCGCATAATCCCTAGACTGACAGATCCTGCCGACATAGTACAGAGCCATACTAGTATCGGATTTGACCGAACCAGTATTTACAAAGACATCAATATTACCTTCCCGATTGATAGACTTAATGAACTGGTTGCTTTGGGTAAAATTGGCTCTCTTTCTGACAACTATTATTCCTTCATGGGTGCTTTGAGAAACGTTACCGGATTGACTGACGAGTATGGTCCGGAAGTCGCTGAAAAACTATTGGACGAGAAGGTAGATGTCGTATTACTAACCCCTACATGACCAGCTTGTACTAACGCTGTAAGCGTTATTGCGCGAGTTCTTGAGGAAGCAGGTTTAATAACTACAGCTCTTTCATTAGTAGAAGAACATGCAAAAAAAATAAAACCACCCAGGATTCTCTCCGTTCCTTTTAATTTTGGAAACACCTTTGGGGAAGTTAATAATCCGAGCTACCAACATGAAATACTGGCGGCTACCTTTGGTCTTCTAGAAAGATCAGAAGGCCCCGTATTAGAAATTTTTGAGACGGATGTAATACAACGCTTGGTTCTCTCACGAACTGAATCAAAAAGAGAAGCGGATACGGAGAAAAAAGACCTTTTAACCGAGCTATCTGATTTAAAAGCTGATTATGAGAAAGGCTTGAAAGCTAATAAGGGTAGAACTGCTGTAGGGTTAAGTACCATTGAAACTGGTTTATTTCATGAGGTCATGGAGTTTTTGAGACAATATTCGGCCGGAGAACTTGAAGACTCAGTCTTACGTCCCCAACATTTTAGCCTGGGTCACTTTGTTCGTTATTGTGTTGATGATCTGAAGTCGTACTATCTAGAGTCGAGAATTGCTGTAAAACCTGAAGCTACCATAAATGAGTTGTATGAGTGGCTTTGGTCCGACACATCTTTCGGTGATTTATTGGGCGAACTCGCTGATTTCATGAATAATTCAGACGATAAAGAGGTCAAAGCCATCGCCTACGGTGTGGCCAGATAGAGATTTCCGCTTTGGAATATCGCTAACCTAAGAAGGATATTTGCAAAAGTAAATAAAGTTTATCTGTTTTTATAATATGTAAAAAAGTCTCAATATTTTCGCGTGACTCTCGATATTACTTCCTCTAACGTTAATGTGCATTGGATGTTTGCCTACAAGCATTAGCTATAGAAGGAGTAAAAATGGGTAATATATCTGCGAATAAATTAGGCGGACTCGGTCTTTTAATAGGACCTGGTTTAGCCACAATATTATTTCTAGTGGTTTTTATGGTTTTGGGAAATACTGGTTCCGGAGACCCTCGAAATCTTGTGGAGAGTTGGAACCAACAGACAGGGTTGGCTCATTTGTTGGGTTTGCTGCCAGGAATTTCCCTGCTATTTTTTCTGTATGGAATCAATACCCTATATAACGACGTCAAAGAAAATGGGCAAAATGAAGCCCTTTTCCGCCTAGGGGGCATGGGGGTATTTTTTGGCATATTAGGTATTGTAATAAGTATAGGGTTGAACAGTGCAACTCAATTTGAAGGCATTGTTGGTCCTGATGAAAGCTCTAAATATACTATTAGCTTGATTGCCGGTGCGATCCAATCGTATACCGGATTAATCTTTGCAATAGGGTTTTCACTGATCGCGTTGGTTATGTCCACAAACAAAGAGGGAATCCATAAAATATTTGCTTATGTCGTTGCTTTGATTGGACTAATAAACATCGTCGTTAGCTTTATTAACTTCGCGGATACATCAACCTGGGAAGCTACCTTCGTAATCACTCCAATTACCTACATTGTGATCTCTATTTGGACCGCTACGTTGGGGCTAGACCTTATGAAAAAATAGTGATTAAAAGATATAATTTGGGTTTAAGAGGATCAGGTCTTTGTCCCTGATCCTCTTTTTGTGTACTTCGCCTGGTAAACCGAAGGATGGCCTTTTCTAGGCTCGCCCTATATTGAAAACTTAATCTTGGGGAAGATAAGCATTTCCTACGATGGTGACTGTTCCGTCTTCCTTCTCCATCCATACCCTGACTTCAGTAATACCTTCCGATGAATTGGCCTCATCGGCGATGACACCTCTTGCTGTCACTTTGTCGCCTGGCCAAACTATGTTTGTGAATTTCACGTCTAATTTACCGCCTCTAAACCACCGTTCACCAAATGTTCTATCAAGCATGTCGCCTATATAGGAAATGGTCATTTTACCTCCGACCACAACTTCCTCAAATCCCAATTCTTCAGAGGCTGTTTTATCAGTGTGATAATTCTTATTACCATGAAAAAAAGTCCCACACATTTCAAGGTCTATCTCGCTTGAGACCGGCTCAAGCAATTCCCCTTTGGGGACATCAAATTTTCGAACGCCCTCTTTCTCAGAAGGTTTCCTCAAGGCTACTTTTCCTGAATTTTGATCCAGCAAATAACTTTGGTGGTGACGCATAGCGCCCAATAATTCTTCATTTTGGTTGAATATCTCAGATTCTTGGAGCACTATTGTCCTGTTTCTCCATTCATAAATATCCAACACTCTTGAACGTACATCCAAACTTTCCTCTGTAGGGAGAGGGGCATGGAAGTCAACTTCCTGTCGCATCCATAGGTTGCCGAAATTGTTTCGGAAACTGGCTCCAGAGATCGATTCAGCATCAATGATAACCATGGATGGAGTTACGAGATCCTTGTCCTGCGAAATATTCTCGTACGCGGCCCGATCCACCTTCAAACCTTCAAAATAGTCATCGACCGTCTTTTTAGATATTTCAATGGATCGAGGTTCTAATTGTTTTCCGACGAATGCCTCATCCGGATGGTGTTGTTCTGTTGTCATATGTATAGCTCCTTGTCGACTTTACAATCTAATATTGTCGCTGCTGCCTTGACCGCCCCCCCATACTTCCGTAGGAAATATCCGGATCAATAACTACGTCCAAAAGGGCAGGTTTTCCTGAAGCAAACGCTCTCTCTAAAGCCGGTTTGATTTCATTGGGGTCAGTAACCCTCTCTGAATGGCCTCCCATGCCCTCCATTATTTTGGCGTAGTCAGTGTCTTGTGAGAGGAATGTTGCCAACGCCCTACCTCCTCTTCCTAGCACGCCTTGAGTTGTCTGGTTCCAAGCTCCATTATTGCCAAGTACACAGACGATCGGAAGGTTGAAGCGGACGAAGGATTCTACATCAAATCCTGTTAGCCCAAAGGCTCCGTCACCGTACACAATACAAACCTGCTTGCCAGGCCTTGCTAGTTGAGCTGCCGCTGCGAATCCGCTTCCGGCACCTAGACATCCGAATTGTCCTGGGTCCAACCAATGGCCAGGTTTATTTATATTCAGGACTCTAGCAGCGAAGGTAACTATGTCACCACCATCTCCAATGACGGTAGCATCTTCATCTAAAGCGTCTCTCAATTCTTTTACAAGTCTCATTGGATGAATTGGAGAGGCATTGCTTTCCATCATTTCTATATCAGCCTCTTTTAAGGCTTTATCTTCTGTCATTACTTCTTCGACCCAGGCTGTACCTTTGGATTGGTAATTTGAATCATCCAGAGATTCCATTACTTGGTCCATGATCGCTCCCACATCGCCCACTACACCAACATCCACAGCCCTGTTTTGCCCTATTTTATTTGCATCCATCATAATTTCGATTAGCTTTGGATTTTGAGGGAAGAGCCTATCCTCTCCATAACTTAGCCTGAAGTCTATAGGAGTTCCTATCAGAACTACGGCGTCCGATTTAACTAACCCGTACCTGCGTCCAAGACTGCCTAGATTTGGGTGGTCGGAATGTAAACTTCCTCTACCCATCGCATTCAAGAACACTGGCGCGTTGATTTTCTCTACAAACTCTCTCAATTGTGCAGAGGCATCACACCACCATATGTCAGATCCAGCAAGTACCATCGGTCGTTCTGCATCCTTCAAGATGTCGGTAACCTTTTGAATATATTCTGGGTCCCCAAACGCTCGTGACTCTGTTCTATATCTGTCCGGGTATTTGACGTTTTCTTCTTCTGTGACTCCGTTAACGATGTCTATTGGAATTTCCAAATATGCTGGGCCTGGAATTCCACTGGTCGCAGCACGGAATGCATTGGACACATATTCAGGAATCCTCTCTACTCTTTTAACTTGTTCTGAAAATTTCGCTACCGGTTTTAAGAATGTGGCACTATCAAAATCTTGTAGACCTCCTCTTAAGTGGTCGAAGATTCCTGCATTTCCTCCGACCATTATCATAGGACTAGGAGCCTGGAAGGCGTTGGCTATACCAGTAACTGCGTCAGTAACACCTGGGCCAGCGGTCACTATGCAAACCCCTGGTTTTCCTGTGACCTTTGCCCATCCTTCTGCAGCATGGGCAGCAACTTGCTCATGTCTGAAATCTATAAGTTCAATACCCTCGTCTGCACAGCCTTCATAAAGGTTATAAATGTGCCCACCGTTTAAGGTAAAGACATATTCAACACCTTCCTTTTTTAAGGCTTTGGCAAATAAATGTCCGCCGTCTATCTGTCCCATGCTCTCTCCTTTTCTTGTGGTTACAAAATTGTTCCTGTACTTTGTAGTTCGGCTATATCATCCCAACCGTATCCTAATTCATCTACTAACACCTGTTCAGTGTGTTGCCCAACTTCAGGGGCTTCTTTCCAAATACCTGCAGGGGTTTCACTGTATATGGAGGGATGGTTACACATCTGTACCTCACCTAGAACTGGGTGATTAAAATTTGTAATGAAATCATTTGCTATCACCTGCGGATCATATGGCAAATCCTGGACGGTTTGGACCAAAGAGTAAATGAAATCAGTAGAAAAATTTCTGAAAAGAGTATCCCATTCCTCTGCTGTTTTTTCATCAAATCGTTTATCCAGCAAAGCAACAACTTCGGCTGAATTTTCTGATCTACTTGGCATATCGGAATACCGAGGGTCTCCTATAAATTCCTGTAATTCCATGGCTTCCAATAGAGGTTCCCAATATTGGTCCGGCTGCAGGTGCATCATCATGATGAATCGTCCATCTGACGTCCTGTATACATTGGAAAGAGGATTTACGGGCTCTTTTCGATTATAAGGTGAAAATCCAACCCCACCTTGCAAAAGACTCATAGATACCCCAAGGCCTTGCAACCACATATTGGCGCTCAAATGTGATGTCTCAACCTTTTGTCCTATTCCCCTTATACTTCTTGATACCAAAGCTGCCAAAATGCCCTGGCAGAGCATGATTCCTCCAATTTGGTCAGACACACCCTGAGTCACTTGTGTTGGGTATTCTTGCCCTCCTTGGCTCGCCGACATCATTAATCCTGACCTGGCTTGTCCACAGCCATCGAATGAAGGTTGGTTGGCGTCTGGGCCGTGAGGACCATACCCGTTGGCTGATCCGTAGATTAATTGCGGGTTTATTTCCTTCAATGTTTCATAACCAACACCCAGTCTTTCAGCTACGCCAGATCGGAAATTTTGAACAAATACGTCTGCGTCTTTGCAAAGATCATAGATGATCTGGCGGCCTTCTTTGGTCTTTAGGTTGACCGCGATGCTTCGCTTGTTTCGATTGCATGTCTCAAAATAGGCTATACGTCCTTCTCCCAAATCCATTTTCATACTTGAAGCCCGAGAGAGTCCTCTGGAAGGATCACCATCTAAAGATTCGATTTTGATTACGTCCGCCCCCATATCTCCCATCATCGAGGTACTAACTGGTCCAAATTGCCAAATAGTCCAATCTAAAACCTTTATACCCGTGAGTGGGCCATTAATTTCTGTGGTGGAGTTATTATTGACCATGATCGACCTCTACTAATTGATTAAGAAGATTTCGCATTATCTAGTAAGGCGATTTATATCATCTTAAAAATTAAAACTCAAAGATATTCATAGAAGTTAGTTTTAAACTGTCTAATTTAGGCAAACTTTATGCCGGTTGGTTAAAATATAAATCCAAATTGAAGGATATATATCTTTTTGTGAAATTCAGAGTACATGAACAATAGTTTTGAAAAGTCTGTTAGGGCTAAACTTGGCGTTGATGGAGAGCACTTGGATCCACTCCAAATGTCAAAAATCACGACGCTTCAAATAGAAGATGCTTCACAGGAAGACATTGATGACTTAGTGAATACCCCTAGTATCATCAATCTTTCTCTGTTGTGCAAAGGTGACATTCACTTGGCTCCTTTGCAAGAGTTACCGCTTTTGGACACCTTGAGAATTGCTGAGGCGAATTTAGAGGATTTCGCTCCCTTGGAAAAATTGACAGATTTAAGACACCTAGATGTTAGTGATTCACAAATCGCAGATTTCTCTCACCTTTCATATTTCAGTGAACTCATCTCCCTGCGGCTGAAAAACTGTGACCTTGACGATTTATCACCGCTCGAAGGTATGTTTAATCTATCAGGTCTGAATCTGAACGAAAATAACATAGATAACCTAAACAGCCTGTCTGCTTTAGAATCACTTAAAAGTTTAGATATTGAAGGAAATGAAATTTCTAACCTCGACCCACTCTCTTTTATTCATGGAATTTCCTGGATCCATGCGGCTAGGAACTATATTCGAGACCTGGGGCCGTTGACCACGCTGAAATCTTTAGAGTCATTGGATGTCGGTCACAACCGTGTCACCAATATAGATGCGCTTTCGAAAATAACGAGCATTAATTGGCTGGGATTGTCATTTAACAACATAAGGGACATTAGTCCGATCAACTCGTTACCCAACCTACGATATCTGGATATCGAGGGTGACTCATTTAATCAGCAAAGTACCCGTATCCATTTGCCAAACCTGGAGGCAAAAGGGATAGATATATTTAGATAAGTCGATTATAAATCACAATGGCTGGGGCGGTAGATTAATCGGAAATGGTACGTTGGGATTTTCTTGAACCAATTGATTCCAAACTCGGTGACCTATTTCTTCTGCTTGTTCAATAACCTCACTCTCATTAATAGTTTTGATAGAGGAACCTTGCATTACCCATTCTCCATCTACCATTACATCTGTGACATCCGAAGAGATCCCATTGTGAATAAAAGAGGAAACAATCCTGAGAGTTGGAACGAGGTGGGCTTTGCGGAAATCTATCATAAATAGATCTGCCTTCTTTCCTACCTCAAGTGATCCTACCTTGTCGGCCAAACCTAGTGTTCTGGCTCCGCCTATACTTCCCCATTCTAGAACATCCTCGGGTTGAGGATTCATCTCGTCATTTCTCCGAACTCTTTCGTGGAAAAGGGCGGCTCGCATTACCTCCACCATATCTTCGGCCATGTTGTCGGATCCCATACCAACTGAACATCCTGAAGACAATAGTTCATCAACTGGTGCCGCGGCTCCTCTTCTAGCACCGATAGCAGAGTTATGAGATATACCAGCATTGTTCTGACCAAGTAAGGCAATTTCAGAGCTGTTTAGGTATCTGCAGTGGGCGGCAACTAATCTATCGCTCAAAAAATCGTTAGCAAAAAGATAATGAGTTGGCAGGACTCCTCTTATCCGTTTTACAGCTTCAATTTCCTTGTAGCTTTGAGACAAGTGTATGGTATATCCAAGATTATGCTTCTCTGCCAAATCTCTTGAATCTCTAAGGAGTTCGGGTGAAACCCTCTCTGGAGCGTGAGGAGCAACAAAACCTTTTATCCTTCCATTTGATTTGCCATCCCATGTATTGATTAACTCGGAGGCTTTCCCAATACTTGTTTCACGTTTATAAGATGAATATTCGTACACACCTTCGTTCAATTTGGAGTCATCTATATCACTTAAAGTCTCGCCGAGGAAAACTCGTAAACCTGTTGAATCCAAAGTTTGAGCATATTCCGCAATGTCATTTGATATTTCGAGCAAAGTAGTGGTACCACTTTTGATCGCCTCTATGGAGGCGAGTTTGGCAAACACATTCCTCTCAGATTTGGTTAACAAGCCGCGACCAGTGGTTGGGAATTTCAAAGTTGTTGGAAATCCGAAATCTTCTAAAATTCCTTTATCAGCTGTGGCTAAAAGATGTGTGTGGCAATTAATTAGGCCTGGGAAAATGACCTTCCCTTCACCTTCGATGGTCGTAGCAGAAGGATATTTTTCTTCAAGTAGATCGGTTTGCCCAATATCTTGAATGATGTCGTCCTCTATAAAGAGTGCGGATTTGTATAGGATTAATCTGTTTGAATCCCCCGTCACAACAGTAGAATCTCGAATCAAATATTGCCCCATATTGCCTCCTATTCAAAGTTAACATTCCAGGAAAATTAAGTTAGATGCTCTTCTACTGATTTTCGGAATGATTCTGCACCACTTTTCATTAATCCTTGAGCTGCGATTGTTATCATATTTGCGCCTAAATTGATCAAATCAGACACCCGGGCAACATCACTAGGGGAGTTGCCTCCAACTCCAACCCACTTCCCTGCACTTCTGATCTTAGGAACTACCTCGTCCATAGCTTTTCGTATTTCTGACTGAGGTGGATTACCCATGCTTTGACCAAGGTCTCCTGGTGCAACATGTAAAACATCAACCCCATCAACTGAAGCGATTTCTATTACGTTTTTAATAGCTTCTACTTCCTCTATCATTGGAATTACGAGGATATTGTCATTAACGAATTTGGTCGATTCTGCTCTTGCAACACTTACCCCATAGTCATGAGCCCTGCCACCACCTACCCCTCTGTTGCCATCCGGATGGTATCTGGCCGCTTCTGCTACGGATTCTGCTTGGGACTTTGTATTGATATGGGGGACAATGATGCCTTGGACACCGCGGTCTAGAAATCTCAAAATGGTGGAAGGATCATGATTTGGGATTCGGGCTATAGGTGTGATTCCAAATACTTCAGCTCCCCTCACCATATTCTCTACTTGGTCGACCGACATACCGCCATGCTCACAATCGATCATCACGAAGTCATACCCAATTGCACCGAATAATTCAACCGTGCCGGGTGAATATTCATGGATAATAGCCCCAAATGTAGGGGCGCCATTTTTGAGTTTTTCTTTTGTTAAATTTGTTTGCATTGAAATCCACCATAATCTGAATTCTAGGAACGGTATCAGAGGAGTTTGATTTTATCCAGAAGGGCGAAGTTATGATTATAGCCATTACATATAGTTGATTTAGTAACTTATATAAAAACAGCGGCCATGCAAATTTCTTAGGTATAAACACTCTATTTATCTTATTGATATTTGTTTAAGATTTAATAGCCAACAGCAGGAATTGATTTCAAATCGTCTTGAACTTTGGAAAATGTCAAATATTTGAACCAGTGCGATAAATGCAAATGAATCAGATTGGTGGCTACGAAATAATAGATTTGGTTGGTGAAGGTGGACAAGGAGCCGTTTATAGAGCTCAAGACCCTTCCAGCGGCCAGACTGTTGCTATAAAAATCCTTTCCCATTCCTCATCTGACGGTGAATTTTTGGATCGTTTCCAAAGGGAAGCTTCTATCATGGCAACGATCAGACATCCAAACGTAGTGGAGGTCTATGACCATGGAGAAGAAGATGGTAAGCATTACATCGTTACCGAATTTGTATCTGACAATTTGGAAGAAACCCTTAAACGCCGAAAGACATTACCCCTCGCAAGGGCTGCAAGTGTAGCAACACAAATCGCCTCTGCTCTAGAGGTTTCTCACAATGCCGGTATTACGCATAGAGACATCAAACCTGCCAATGTACTAATAAATGATTCAGGTGACGTGAAATTAACCGACTTTGGAATAGCTACTGCCGAATCTTTGGACTCAATGACCAGTGAAAATACCACTGTTGGGACGCCTTTATATATGTCCCCTGAACAAATCCAGGGTTCCCCAAACATTGATGGACGTTCAGATCTGTATTCATTGGGCTGTTTACTGTATGAAACAGTAGTTGGCTCGGCTCCCTTTGAAGGGAACAGTACCTATGAAATATTTGACGGACACATTAAAGGAACTCATGAGGCATTAACAGAGCATTCGGAGGAAGCTCCAGAGCTTTTGGATAGCATCATAGCTCTCTTACTGAAGAAGGAAAGAGACGAAAGATACCAAAGTGCCTCCGATTTAATAAAAGATCTGATGGAATTAAAAGAACTCATAGCTACGGGACCGTCAGATGTTTCTCGAACCAGGGTCATGCCAAAAGTCCTCGGTACTCAGAAAATATCAACTCAAAATACGCCATATTCACAAGGTCTACCTAAGTGGTTAATTCCCTTGGGAGGCATTATTGGATTAATTGTTATTCTCATTATTGGGGGCGTTTTCTTTTTGAGCGGTTCTGGAAATAGTAATGTGGGCGCAGCGGTGGGTATATCTAACGAACTATCAGGTGATTCTGATTCTAATCGTACATCTGAGAATTTGCCTCCATCTGCGTCAAAAGAAATTTCATCTGGATCACAATCAAAAGGCATTTCATTTGAAAAGCCTGGCCAGGATATTTTGTCAGCTTATGCAGTAGACCCGATGCTGGCTATAGAAACAATGACAAATTTAGTCCAACTTGATCCTAAAGAGGGGATCCACGCCCTTTTCGAAATGGATCAGACTAATATGGATCTAACTGCAGAATTTTTGCGTAATTTAGCGATGGAGAACCCAGATCTTTTAAAAACTTTGTTAGAACACGGAGCCGACTCTGATCTAGGTGTTACAGCCCGTATATTAAATAATTTGCTAGAAGTGGATCTCGATCTGACTTTGACATTTTTCCGAGATAATGCCCTATCCCATCCAGGATCATTGGCACTTTACGAACCTCTAATTGTCAAAACTTTTCAGGTAGATCATAGAAATGCAGCATCTTTCTTAAATAAAGTTGGGATCGAATATAAATCCTTTAATGAAACGTTTCGGTATGTTTTAGGGAATTCCCTTGTAAATCTAATGTCGCAAGATATGGAAACCTCCATAGATTTGTTCTTGGAGACTTCCCGTAGTGCTAATCCATTATGGTCGGACTTGATTAGATTCGACGGTGAAAAGGGAATAAATTCAGGCACACTTTTTTTGGAGAACCATAAAACCGCAAGACCGGAGATTACAATTGAACGGCTTGAGGACATCATACGGGAAGGTGATAATGGAGGAAATTATCTTCTTACGATGGCCGGGGAAGATCCTACTGAAACTTCCTTGATTCTGACTAAAATTGTAGAAGCACAAAACGTGTCTCCTAGTGAAATTGCAAACGCCTTGCGAAGTGGAGCATATAGCACATGGAATGGGGTCGATTACAATGCGATTGAGGAAATACTTCATCAGAACCCATCATTTGTATCCTATATTGGTAAGGAAATCGATCCTCAAATTTGGATGGATATGGCAATGCCGTGGCCTGGGTTAGGGTCATATGGAGAAGGAATCTGGTCAGATATTCCTTTGGATCATACACCTGGGGATGTTGCTTCCCAGGTCAGTTTCAATGAACTATTGGTTAAAACACTGGATCCTTCCCAGGTAGAAGATGCAGTAGTTTCAATACAAGATATAACGTCAGATATGAAGAAAAAAGATGATTTCACTTCCATACTTGAGAAATTGTCCGGTGAAGATAGATTCGTCAATTCATATTTTTTGATGACTGCAGATAAGTTTTATGAAAATGATATAAGCGCAGTTATTTCTTTCGACCTACCACTAGGACACTTTCTGCCAGAGATCGGATACGATGCTCATCCATGGTCGGTTCAGCTAAGCCGGTTTGATAGCGATTCCAAAACGTGGAATCCGATTTCTGCTAATACAGATTCATATAACCCAACTATTTCGAGTGAAAATACAGACCAGTATCTTACCTTCAATGTTCCTATCGCTGATCTGGCTCAAAATTCAGAATCAATCTGGGCGATCACAACAGCCAAGGGTCGTGAAAACTCTATTCTTGGTTCGCCTATCGAGATAGGAAATTTTAAGGCCGCCACAACCGGGCATCATGAAGTGGAATTGTCTGGGTCAATTAGCAACACCTCTCGCTCCCTTTTTCATAGAGATCTGGCTATTTTTATCGATTCGATACCAGAATACACATACGCATTAAAATTAAAACCTAAGGAAAATATCCAATTAAAAGAACGGCTAATCATAGAATCTGGTTCTAAAAATATCGTCTTTGCTGACAAACATTTAGCCTTTGAAAACCTTTATCTGGGCGGTACTCTTGTTCGAAACGGTTCAGGCCAATTAAATGAAGGTTCTCCACAATCTGGATCCGTGGCAGCGACACACCAAGATTCTACGGGGCGGGACAAAGGTACAACGAGTTTTCCAACGTCTGGGGATCAAGAAGACTCTAAACTAATAAAACTAACCATCCCTTCACAACCCGATTTGATTGCCGATGATGACACTGGGCTTTCAAACACCGATAACATAACTTCATCAAGGAAATTGACCTTCACTGGAACATCTGACCCTGATTTACCTGTGCGTCTGGTACTGTATGTCAACCTTGAGTTGGGAGATACTGACCACGTTATCTTAGGTCAGGTACAACCAAATGAAAATGGGATATGGGAAATAACAACTTCCCAAATACCTGAAGGCCCCCAAAGTATCTATGCCATACCAGTTCTTAAAGATGGCAGCGTCGACAGGGAAAACCATCGCTCAGAGACCTTCAGATTTGAAATTGACCAAACACCACCTAGTCCTTCATATTTTTCCTACGACAGCCGTGGCGGATATGGAACAATAAAAATAGATGGTAGTTCGGAACCATATTCACTGATCGAGATTCAAGGCATTGGTGGCCGTTTGGGTTTGAGCGGAGGGTCAACGGAAGTTTCTTTGGCCTCCACTGTGGCAAATGAAAATGGTAGATGGGAATTGGAGATAGCAGATTTAGGGCCCGGTGATCACCAAATAACAAAATATGAAATCGACGTAGCTGGTAACAGAAGTCGAGGCTCTGAGCCTAAAACATTTTCTGTAAGATATCCTGATGGATCAGCCTCAGTTCCATCCTTTAAGAAACTACCGGACTACCCTGACGGCAATCTTCAGAGGGAATATTTATCCCCTCACGCTGCTGAAATAATACTTGCCTATAAGGAGGATCCAGATACCGGGGTTAGCTTGTTGAGCAAACTAGTCCACAAGAATTCAAACGATGCAACTCTTGCCCTGTTTGCCATAACTCAAAACTGCTCGTATCAATGGGACGAAGCAGTTCGAAAATCCTTTGATTTCATCCCCGATGAGATATGCTCAAACAGAAAACTAGATGATTCTAAAATACCCGTAGAGCTGTTTAGTAAATTAGCTGTCACTCATCCTAGTGGAGCTAATTTAATATTAGAAAGCGGTATTCATCATGATCTATTCCTGACCTCTATGCTTTTTAGCAATTTGGCCCAACGCAATGCTCTAGAAACTGTCTCTTTGCTGGACTTCTATTATTCTGAATGTGGTGATGGAATAGAAGATTGGACGAAAGCAACGAGCATATCCCACTGTCCAGAGAACGTGGAGAACCTATTGCTTCAAAGTTTTAGAACTAATCGGGGGGCCATGGCCTTGTTTATAAG
>Ga0209034_10000084_pt1 | contig 44756 bp, 43 predicted proteins | sample MarorgKNORR_S2LV_2_FD_188219 | JGI IMG/M metagenome (GOLD analysis project Ga0209034, IMG submission 188219) | Marine microbial communities from the Southern Atlantic Ocean, analyzing organic carbon cycling - 250m_A/KNORR_S2/LV (SPAdes) (version 2) | ecosystem: Environmental > Aquatic > Marine... | reverse complement strand
ATTTCTATAACCTTGTTTGCAGCAGCACCAATTCCGGCTTCATCAGGAGCAGCTGCTATCGCTGCATTAGCTCGGATTTCCATGGAATCTGCATAAGCATTGATACCGGCTATGTTGATAAACGCTGTCCCCATCTTCGCGTCTATAGTGGCTTTGTCGGATGCTGATTGAGCTTCCTTAGCTGCTGCTATAGCTGCATCAAGTTCTCTGTTTAGGGCTGAGCCATCCGCTATGGCAGCATTGATTTCTGAGGTAGCTGAGCTGAGTAGAGCGTCGCTATATGCTATCAAGCCATCGCTTCCAGAAACAGTGATCCTGCTGTAGGTAGATAGCAAGTCGGATCCGTCATATCCATCTGAATCCTTATCAAACGTTATGTCAAGAGTTCCAGTGGACTGAGTGACGCCTTGTATAACAGGCAATATCACATCTGCACTTCCTATACTGAATATCTCCACATCATTCGCAGATACCAAGGCTGCTGTATAAGTTCCTGGACTTATACCAGAAAGCGATATAACAACAGAGTCACCGACCGCTTGATCGTCCTCAATGGATGCTGTTCCAACTGAAGGGGGTTCCGCCGCCTGAGAAACTAAAGCTGGCGACAACACCGTGACCACAAGAATGGCTAAAATTGCTACTATTTTAGTACTGAACATGGCCTAAAAACTGCCTCCTTGCCCAGTGATTTGACTGGTAATACTTTATTCATAGTTACACACGCCTACAACCGTAACACAAACGAGCAATTCAGAATAGCACTTGTCAGTCATAAATTTCCCAATAAATGGAGTTGCTTAAATGCCTAGGGGAGAAAGCTTTTTTGGCTTTTGCTGAATACTAAGTTGCAGAATCGATTTACAGCCTACTACTTTTTAGTATTGATGCTTTAAAAAAATGAAAATATCTGGGGTGGTATATTTTTTGTTCGAATATACTTGCCGTAAAAGCTCGACGAGTATTGGTGCAAATTTGAATTCAAAATCTCTTGAAGACGGACTGAGTACACTTGGAATCTCCTTTAATAGCGGGACCGTGGATGCCATAAGAAAGTATCATGCGCTGCTAGTTGCTTGGAACGAAAACATTAACCTGACATCTGTTACCAAATGGGAGGATGCTGTTTACCGGCATTATCTTGACTCTGCATCCTTGGTTATGGCTGCTTCATTCTTGAATCGATGGGATAGTGGGCATGTGAAACTTCTAGATATAGGGAGCGGAGCAGGTTTGCCAGGAATTATACTGAAACTACTCTTTCCAAAGTTGAGTGTCACTTTGCTTGAGTCATCCTCAAAAAAATGTCGGTTTTTGGTAGAAGTTTGCGAAACATTACATTTGTCAGATATTTCTATAATTACTGAAAGAGCGGAGACACAGGCACATATAAGAGACTTCAGGGCTGGATTTGATGTCGTTGTGTCCCGAGCGGTGTCGAAGCTTAATGTCCTTGCTGAATATGCTCTTCCATTCTGTAAGATCCAGGGAAATATGGTGGCATTGAAAGGGAGAAAAGTAGACGAGGAATTGGCTAATGCAAAGCCTTCCATTCATGAATTAGGAGGACGGATCGTGAAAGTTGTCGATTGTTCGTTGCAAATGCCTGAATTGGATGGCCGTCTCGTGATAGTTGAAAAAAATAATCCGACCCCCGGCATCTATCCCCGTAGAGTAGGTATCCCGTCTAGAAGACCCATCACTTGAAGAGGGGGTCGCATTAAAAGCTGTTGATACAGACAGGAATTTAAGAATTAGCTTTACTGATGTTAATACAGTAGAAGTGATTGCCAAAGCTCTGTGGATATTCATTAGTGTCGCTTATTGACTTACGGTCTGTATGTGCCTAGACTACGCCCTGTATATAGTCATTATTTGTAGACACGATACATTTGTGTGAATTCGGGAGGGATTTTGATGGCTTTGAAACATGTGCACCATGTGGTTAACAGGCCGGGAAGAAAGAAAGGCTTGAATGACGTCACCATACAAGTAGCTGATGAACTGGCTACTGTTCCTGGTATTCCCCAGAGGAAGCAGGATGTGGATTTTTACAGTCGAAATTATCCACTAGAAAGCCAGAATATTGAGAAAGCTGCCGATCGAGAATGGACATGGACCGTCTACACCGGTGAGATGTATGAGTACAGGAAGCATCATGACAAGGTGAATAAGCCTCTGGTTGATGCGGCTTTTGTGTCTGGTGGTGTTGAGCCGTCTGGAAGCCCAGTTGTCGGAAAAGATGTCACAGACGAAATCAGGGAAAAGGCGCGTGACCTGGGATTCGGGGAAGTTGGGTTCACAAAATACGATCGTCGTTATACATATAAAAGCAAGAAGGGATGGGCCAAATACGAGCATGCTATTTGCTTGGCCTTAGAACAGGATTATTGGCAGACGCAGACTATTCCAAGTATGGAGGCTGAGTTTGCTCACTTCGGGACTTATGAAGAAGAAGGAGGCCTTGCCCTAGATTTGGCCGACTTCATACGTGACTTGGGTTATAGAGCGCAGATTCATAGCCCTAACGACAACAGCGCTCCCTATATTCCTATGTTTGTCGAGGCTGGCCTCGGGCAGCTGGGAGCGAACGGTCAACTATTGTCTCCTCACTTTGGATCCCGGTCTAGGATTTTTATAATTACCACCGATGCTGAGGTTACTTATGACAAGCCTGTTGATTATGGCTTTCATAAGTTTTGTGAGGAATGTCAGGTATGTGTTAACAGATGCCCTGGAAGAGCTCTTGTGAAAGAAAAAGTGTGGTGGAGAGGCGCTGAGAAACACAAGCTTATGTACGATCGATGCAGACCAGTAATGGCAGTTTACGAGGGTTGTGGTGTCTGCATGTTGGTATGCCCGATTCAAAGGTACGGGGCACCCGCTGTTATGGAACATTTTGTGGAAACTGGTGAGGTCCTTGGGAAAGGAACAGACAATCTTGAAGGCTTTGAGATTAGGGGTAAGGGTTATTTCGGTTCTGGCGAATTGCCGTCGTTTGATAGAGAATTTTTCGATATGCCCCACGGGACAAAAGATGAGTGGTTATTCGATCAGTTCAAGCAGAAATTGAATGAAAAAGGATCTGCATCCTCGGAAGAGGCAAAAGACTTTGCTGATGAACTCACAACTATAATCACTGAGAAGACCGGTTACGACTCAGGACTCTAATATAGCCAGGGGGCAACCAAGTTAATGCCTAGTAATGCTAGTTTTAAGAAAGAGCATATAGATGCCCTTTTCGGGGAACTGAACAGTGATTACAAAGATATGCCGGAGAGTGAGCAACTTCATAGGGATGCTCATCTAGCGATAGCTTACTTTGATGCTGGTCGGGATATTCCTGACACGATCGATCCTCGAGTCCACGAGTTATTGGAAAAGCACGGCCCCTCTTCTTAGCAGGGGCTGACTGCTTCAATATTGTTCACTCTTTGAAAGGCTGCGTGTCCAGTTGGTAAATGTATCTAACTGACTGACCGCAATAACTCGGTTATAATTCCCACTGGATTTTATATGTGCAAAATCGCTATTAGTCCTCAACATATATAAAGTGCGAGTCAATGAAATTCATATAGGGAGAAATCATGGCCACTGAGACAAAAGACCTTTCACTACTAAAGCACAAATCTGCCGTTGTGAGTCTTGGCCCTGACCGAGCTCCCGCACGTTCTATGTTGAGAGCGGTCGGGTTGGGTGATGATGATATGGAAAAACCATTCGTCGCTGTGGCTAATCTTGCTAGCGATGTTACCCCCTGCAACGTGCATCTGACCAGGATAGCTGAGCGAGCTAAACAAGGATTATGGGACGCACAGGCTGTTCCCTTCATGTTCGGCACTATAACAATAAGTGACGGTATCTCCATGGGAACTGAGGGGATGAAGGGGTCGTTGGTTAGCAGGGAAGTAATTGCTGACTCCATTGAGACAGTTTGTTTCACAGAAGGTATGGATGGGTTGGTGGTTGTAGCAGCTTGCGACAAGAATATGCCTGGGGCAATGATGTCGATGGCCAGGTTGAATATTCCGTCCGTTTTTGTCTACGGAGGCGCCATACTTCCGGGTTCTTACTCTGGGGAGGACATAAATATACAAGACATGTACGAAGCTGTCGGAGCTTTTGCCAAATGCCAGATTACCATTGATGAGCTTATGGACATGGAAAGAGCCGCTTGCCCAGGAGAAGGCGCGTGTTCCGGTATGTTTACAGCAAATACGATGGCCTCGGCTATTGAGGCAATGGGAATGTCTATTCCAGGAGCAGCTTCAATTCCTGCTGTAGACAATCGCAATCTAGACGTTGCACATCAAGCCGGGAAGTACATATATTCTATGTTGGAACGAGGTGTAAAACCTCGAGACATTATGACCAGAGACGCATTTGAAAATGCTATTCGTCTGGTTCTATCTATGGGGGGATCTACCAATGCTGTATTACACCTTTTGGCTATGGCCAGGGAAGCGGAAGTAGATTTGACAATAGAGGATTTTGACAAGCTCAGCCTTGAGACGCCCTACTTAACCGATTTGAGACCTGGTGGGAAGTATGTAATGTCAGATGTGGACCGGGCTGGAGGTGTTCAGGTCGTTTTGAAGGAACTTCTAGATGCAGGGCTTTTGCATGGTGATGCCGTCACTATCAATGGGAAGACCATTGGAGAGAATTTGGAAGGTGTTACTACAAGGCCAGACGAGAAGGTTATTTACTCAGTTCCTAATGCCAAAAGTTCGACTGGTGGCCTGGCTATATTAAAGGGTAATCTTGCCCCAGAAGGGGCTGTCATGAAGGTTACAGGTACCAGCCATCATACCCATGAGGGACCGGCCAAAGTTTATGATGGGGAGCGTGCGGCTTTTGAGGCGGTAACAAAGGGAGAAATCGATCACGGAGATGTGCTAGTGATCCGATACGAAGGTCCTAAGGGCGGACCAGGAATGCAGGAAATGTTGGCGGTTACGGGAGCTATTATGGGAGCCGGGCTGGGGGAATCAACTCTTTTGATAACCGATGGTAGGTTCTCAGGGGCGACTAGGGGACCCATGATAGGACATGTGGCACCAGAGGCCGCAGTTGGCGGAGCGATTGGACTGATAGAAGAAGGCGACACCATATCTATGGATGTGGAATCACGCCAGCTGAACGTGAATATTTCTGAAGAAGAATTTGAGACAAGAAGGCAGAAATGGCAGCCTAGGAAACCCAACTATGAGAGAGGCGTATTGGCAAAATATGCAAAGCTTGTATCTTCTGCTTCAGTTGGAGCAGTAACTAGTTAATAGACTCGGATTCTGCGTTCTGGAATAGATTACTTCTCTTTTACCGGGTCATGTGAAACGTCTTTATACATTGTTCATATGGTCCGGTATGTGTTCCGGTGATAATATTTCTACTTGGATAATGCACCATTGGGTGATTTTAGAAGTACCTTGATGTTTAGGAGACGTCTTATCTGTCAATGAGAACGGCACTGTTTATTATTAGCGCGTTTTTAATGCTCTGCACTATTTATATGATTTTCATTTGGGTTCCCACCGAACAAAATCTTGGTGTGTCCCAGAGAATATTCTATTTCCATGTTCCTTTAGCTTGGATTGGTATGGTTTCGATAATAGTGGTAGGTGTCGCGAGTATTGCTCATTTGGTTTCGGGGGACAATAAATGGGATGCCCTCGCTTATTCTTCAGCTGAACTGGGCGTTATATTCGCAACATTAATACTTGTGACAGGAGCGATATGGGCTAAGCCGGTCTGGGGGGTCTGGTGGTCATGGGATCCTAAGCTCACAACGACTCTTATTTTGTGGTTTATTTATATTGGATATCTTATGGTCAGGGCATATTCTCCCAGTGGTTCTCAGGGGAGACGTTACGCTTCCGTGGTAGCACTTTTAGGTGCGATTGATGCGCCTTTAATCTATTTGGCATCCATATGGTGGAGAACTGCCCACCCTGATTTGAATATAGGACCGTTAGCAGAGTCTAGCCTAGATTCAGACATGCTGTTGACATTTGTTGTCGCTCTTCTCGCTTTTACTTTGTTTTATATATATCTTTTATGGGAGAGAGTTCGTATTAGGATGGTTGAGGATACCCTTGATGAGGTTTATCAATATGCTTCAGTATCGACTTAACAAGTTTGTTATCGTTCCCTTTGTATTGGCAGGGATCCTTTTTATATGCAAAGATTTTGTTGGAATGAATTTCCTCAGTGCTGACCCTCTCGTAGGATCTTCGTCTGAGGCGGATGGTCCTGCAGATAATCTTAAGTTCCTGTTCGCTGTATTTTTTATCACCTGGCTAGCCTTTTTTGCTTATATATTTTTTCTTTCCAAAAGGCTATCTGGAATGAAGCGAGAGGTAGAGGAGCTAAGAAAGTCCATGGCTGTGAGTTCTCAAGAATAATTTTAGGAGTTCGATTAGGGTGGATCAGGAAAATGTCCAAGGTAACTTGGAGTCTTCAATACCAGATAATCAGGGGCTCCTTACTGCAAACCGTGGTAAGTTTCTGATTGCGGCTATAGTGCTTATAAGTTCTCTGGTTTATTTTGCTTTTATGGCATTTCAAAGTGCCACTGTTTATTACTACACAGTGGGTGAAATAAACACTCAGGCGAGCACACCTGAAGGACGCATGGTACGGGTAAGTGGGAAACTCGTTCCCGACTCATTTCACCGATCAGTAGGTTCAACGGTTGCTCATTTTTCTCTTACGGACGGAGAAAACACTATGAATGCCATGCACAATGGGGTATTACCTGATCTCTTCTTCAATGAACATTCTGAGATTATACTTGAGGGAGTTCATCAGTCAGGAAAAGAATTTGATAGTCAGAATGTTATCGTGAAATGTCCCTCGAAATATGTTGCATTGTCCGAAGAAGATGAGAGTTACTAGATATTCGAAGGATGTGCAAGGCGCAGGAGTTAACCTAGACTTTCCTCTAACAACTCCACGAGGTCTTTTACCTTCCGAGATTCTGATACACCTTTAGACTCAACTCCCTCTTCCATCATTTGCATACAGAAAGGGCAAGACACTCCAACCGTGTCAGCGTCTGTCTCAAGGAACTGATCTGTCCTAGCATGATTTACCCGTTGTGAGCCTCCTTCCTCGAACCACATATGTCCCCCACCCGCTCCGCAACAAAAGCCGTTCCCACGACATTTTTCCATCTCAATTAATTCCAGTCCAGGGATGGATTTAGCGACATTTCTTGGCGCATCATATATCCCGTTCTGTCTCCCAAGATAGCAGGAGTCGTGGTAAGCCAACTTTGTATCTATTTCAACGACGGGTTTTATAATCTCTTGCTGAATTAGGTCAGAAATTAGCTCGCTATAATGAAGTACCTCAAAGCTTCCTCCAAGGTGTGGATATTCGTTCTTTATGTTATTAAAACAGTGAGGACAACTGGTAAGAATCTTCTTTATTCCATAGCGATTGAACGTTTCTATGTTTTGCATGGCTAACATTTGGTATAAGTATTCGTTGCCCATTCTTCTGGCAGGGTCACCTGTGCACGTTTCTTCAGGACCTAAAATTGCAAAATTGACTTTGGCCCGGTTCAGGATTCCTACCATGGCCCTTGGAATGCTTTGGCTGCGTTGTTCAAGGGCGTTTGTGCATCCAACCCAAAGCAAATATTCGGCTTCAGGATTCTCGCTAAATGTCTGAACATCTAGACCTTCGTACCAGCTCTCACGGGTAAAGGTGGTACCACTCCATGGGTGCCCTCGTTGCTCTAAATTAAGTAATGCTCCTTGGGCACCTTCTGGTATGTCGGGCTCTTCCATAACCATGTATCTTCGGATGTCTATAAGTGGGTGAAATGGTTCATTTCCCACGGGACAAACTTCAGTACAGGCGCCACAGGTTAAACAATCCCACACAGCCTCTTTTTCTATGCGAGACCCAATAATGCTAGGTATATCTTCTTCAGACTCAGCTGAGGTGGCGTCTGCTATGTGGTACCGCATACCTTGAACGACATGCATAGGAGACAACATTTTCCCGGTCAGATTTGCTGGGCAAACGTCGGTGCATCTACCGCAGACAGCACATGCAAATGCGTCAAGTAGCTGTTTCTGGTTAAAGTCCTTCATTTGTGAAGCGCCAAATGATTCAGCTTCCTCAAAGTCAGTGATTGTAGTTAAAGTTCCCTTGGCACCAAGTTGTCTGGTGACAAAGGCAATTGGTGCTCCCACGAGGTGCACATGTTTAGAAATAGGTATGTATACTGAAAAACCCAGAATTATTACCAAGTGTATCCACCAGCTGGCTTCATAAACATAACTAGAGGAAGTATCAGATATACCTATATTTAACAGCCAGTCTCCTAGGGCGTTTCCGATGAACGAATGAGAGTGAGTGTTTGCTGAAGCAACGTAAAATGCTTCAGCAAGTATCGTTGTTATCATGAGTAGAGCTATGAGTGCCAGAATGATCGCTGCTTCACTCTTTTGCGTAAGGTCAAATCTCAGTCGATTAGCTGTAAAAACCCATCTACGCAATACTGCAAGCAGAATGATTGCTAGGAGAGATACTGAAAGAATGTCTAGATATGCTCCAAAAACCTTGACTCCTTTTGCAGTTAGTAGGGAAGAAGAGAATTGATTATTGATCGAGTCACCATATATAAAAATCAGGTAACTAAGGGAGAAGGATAAAAATCCCCAGAAAATGATTGCGTGTGCAACTCCCGCTCTATCACGAGCCACATCGGTGCTCTGAAGGACTTTTTTCTGCCCAAAAATATAAGGAAGTGATCCTAGTATGCGTCTAGGGAGTTGATCGAGTCTTTCGGATGGTCTTCCAGAAAGAATAGGTCTAAACATTCTTATATAAAGGATTACTGTTGCCACTCCAAAGCACATCAATGTGGCTAAGTAAACAATTATCCACGATGGAACTATACCTAGAAATTCTTCTGGTGGAACCATTAGGTTTACCCTCCTAAAATATCCTTAGAATGCTATCACCAGTGTGACTAATAGCACCACACTTATAGCGCATTAACGATTTCGGATTCTTTGTTGTCAGGAGGTTTGGGTTTTCCCAGTGTAAATGGGAGTAAGCCTCCTATGATCCAGGCCGCACCAAACACTACAAATGCTGATTTGTAACTGGACTCCTCGTTCCACAGTATTCCACCGAGTAGGGGGCTAAATGAGGAGACTATAATGATTATTGGTGATATTACTCCCCTGATACTTCCCATATGCTGTCTTCCAAAATATGTCGGTAATGCAACCCCCATGATGGTCGGGAACCCTCCCATAAAGAATCCGTGTACGGTTCCCCAAAGTATCAGAGCCAATAGAGATTCAGCTGGGATTATGAGAAACGTTGATAGTCCAGCAGGTATTAGGCATAGCGCAAGAACTTTTCGCACATCCATTTTTTCTGAGAGAAATCCAAATGGAAGTTTGCTTACCAACGCTGACAGAGCCAAAGTCCAGGCCACCATAGTGGCATATTCAGTTTGAAAACCTTTATCTTGGATATAGGCTATTTCATGAAACAGGACTGGCACCAGTCCACAGATGCCGAGCGCCTGTACAAGGGCAAATACCCAAAATGCTCTACTTTTTAACGATTGTGAAAGAGTCCAAGATATTATCTCACGTTCATAAGTTATAGGAGCCACGGGGCAAGTCGATTTTTCTCCGTCTGGCAACAAATCAACATCTTCTGGGGATCTGCGGATAAAGAGAATTGCGGCTGGAACGATCGCCAGTATTGTGACTATACTTAATGCCAACCACCCTGAACGCCAGCCCATGCCTGATATTGTAAGTCCCGCTATAGGGGCTATTATTACTCCCCCCGCTGATATCCCCATTGTTCCTATGGCCATTGCACGCCCACGTTTTTGGACAAACCATTTTGATATAAGTGACGGGCCGACAAGTTGGCTTCCCATTGCCGCTGTGCCTAGTCCATACAAAACACCGTAAGTTATGTAAAACTGCCATATGTTTTCAACGAGCGATGTAGCGGCCAGTGCTATTCCACCAATAAGGCTTCCGACGGCGACTAGCACTCTGGCTCCATTATTCCTGTCAACTAATATTCCAAGGAATGGCAATATTGGGATAGTTATTAATTTGAAAAGTGGAATAACGGAAAATTGAAGCCGGGAAATGCCTAGTTCTTCTCCCATTGGGACAATGAAAAAGCCAAGTGCATAGCTACCTGTCCCTGCGTTTATCATGCTGGAAATGAAGGACGTTAGTACTATCAGCCACCCGAAAAAAAACCAGCGGCTACATATCCTAATCAGGGCCGCATCAAGTTTTTTCAAGAGTCTGGAGATTTCCTACTTTTTTATAATTTCGACAGAGGTATCTTGGGGTTTAGGATATTTTGGGTGTTTCATTGAATCCAATAACTTCTTCTATCCAAGAAGCTTTAGAAAGCAAATTGTATTCTTGAAAGTGGCTTCCAACAATTTGGACTCCCAAAGGCAAACCTTCGGAATCTAGAGTGTATGGCAGGCTAATTGCCGGGACTCCCGCCATGGTCCAGGGCGCTTGGAAAACAGGTTGTCCGGTGGTTTCAGGGGTGGGGGCTCCTGATATAGCTGTAGGTGCAATAAGCACATCGAAGGAGTCGAGGGTTTTTTCTACCTCTGTCGTTAAGTGTCGTTGAGTTGATAGTGCTTCAATGTAGGTTGATGCACTGGTAGCAAGGCCAGTCTCTATTACGCCTTTCACTTCAGGAGAGTAGTCATCCGGTCTTTTCAGGAAATTTTCTCTGTGTGTATGGCTACCTTCTGAGGTCATAATTATTCTGTGTTGCTTTAATACATCTCTGAAGTCTATATCGATAGTTGCAGTCTTGATCTCAGCCCCTGCATTGGAAAGTTTGTCAACAAGTTTGTTAATTTCAGAAACTGTTTCGGAGTCGGCATCTTCGAAATAATATTGTTCCACCAAACCTATTTTTGGAGCTACTTTTTCTAACACTGCTTCGGAGTAAAAAGGAATTTCAGATGATTTGGAACCTTCGTCTTTTTCGTCATACCCTGCCATGGACTGTAGTAACGTTGCAGCGTCCGCGACATTTTTTGTAAACCAGCCCATGGTATCTAGAGACAGGGCTACTGGATAGACTCCATATCGGCTTACCAAACCATGAGTTGGTTTGAACCCAACAACTCCGTTATAAGCTGCTGGTCGGAGGACTGACCCGGCTGTTTGAGAACCTAACGAAGCTGGGAAAAAGCCTGCTGCTAGGCCTGCTGCCGAACCACTACTAGAACCTCCGGGAGTTCTTTGAAGATCCCATGGGTTCTTAGTGGGTGAAGGATCTCCGCATGCAAACTGGGTGGTAATAGTCTTCCCCATAATTACGGAGCCTGATTCTCTTAGAAGTCGGACAGTTTCAGCATCATATCCTGATGAAAAATCTTCAAATATAGGAGAGCAACATGTTGTTCTCATATCTTCGGTGTAATAGATATCTTTGACACCAATAGGAATGCCTAAAAGGGGGCTTTTGAATTTTCCAATGGCTATTTCCTCATCGCATTTCTTAGCTTGAGCTATTGCAATTTCAGGATCAAGAGTGACCCATATATTTAGTTTCTCATTTAAGGTCCGAGATCGATCCAAAAATTCCCTAGTTAGTTCTTCAGCAGAAATATGTTTCTCGTGAAGTTGGGTGGATAGCTGTGAAATTGTCATGGAATGTATTTCTTTCATATCCAGAACCTCCCAAAGTGCTGTAAAAATTTCTCGTTAACTGGAGCTAGAGGATTATACGTTACCTTTTGGATCTGAAGCGCAAATGAAGGTGGTCGGTATAACCCTAGTAAGCGATACCTTATTTCTGGCAAAATCATAGCTGTAATTAAGTTAATCAGTGTAGGAGACGGTTATGCCAAGGCTTAACAAGACTGAATTGGATCAGTTTCTAACTAGTGGTGCACTTATTTTAAAACTTGGAACTATAACTGAGCAGGGATATCCATATGTCAATCCTCTGTGGTATAGCTATGAAGATGGTGCATTTTTCGTTGCGGGAAGAGGAAAAGCCAGGTGGGTGTCACATATCCGTTTTAACGGTAAGGTTTCGGCTTGTATAGATACTCCAGATTCACCCTATACGCGCGTACTTATCGAAGCTGATGCAGAAATAATTGATGATAAGTGGATTGGAGACTGGGAGCATTGGGCTCATAGGTATATGGGTGCTGATCTGGGTCACCAGTACTATGAAGATACTAAACATATGCCACGCGTGTTGATAAGGTTAAACCCTAGGTCAGTCACTAACTGGGCGGGGCCTGGTTGGCATCCAAGATACCAAGACTGACAGCCTTCGACTAGTCAAAGGTTAAGGAAACTTTCAGAGCTCCATCTTCTCTTGCATCAGCAAGATTAAAAGCTTCCTGTACATCCCATATTGGAAACTGGTGAGTGACAAAAGGGGCCATATCTATTTCGCCTTTTACAATGTAGTCAACTGCAAGACGAAAAGCGGGCAGACCGGGTTCATCTTGTCCTCTGAATATAGTGTGCATTTGCACACATTTTCTAAAGAAAGTGTCCCAGTCGAAGAGTATTTTTTCAGGTGATGGTGGTAAACCAAAGGCGACTACTTGACCAAATAATTTCACCATTTGTAGCGTCTGATTAAATGTTTCAACACTACCGACGGCTTCGACCACCAGGTCTGCCCCTTCGCCATCAGTCAGATCCATGACGGCTTCAGTAGCCTTTTCCCCAGTGACATCAATGGCATGGTCAATCCCTAAATTCTTCCCTGCCTTGAGTCTTTCGGATACCGGTTCTATTCCTATAATTTTGTGAGCACCCATTTTTCGGAGCATAAAATCATGGAACAACCCGACTGAACCCTGTCCAATTACTGCAATGGTTTTTCCTACCAGTGATGGGAGGCGTCGACATCCAAAGACCACGGTTCCCAACTGCTGTGCCATGAGGAGATGAGACTCCGGTACACCAGAAGGAAGTTTGAGCAGAAATTGTGGATCAATAAGTTGAAAGCCTGCGAAACATTTGGATTGCCAGATGTTGGGAACTGTAAGGACTAGTTCTCCCGCTTGGTAGTCTGTATCGGATCCGTCCACTACTAATCCAATTCCCTCATGTCCGGGATATCCGTGGGGCAATGGAAATTCTGATACGTTCCAACCCATATATGTGATGTGTAGGTCACTACCACAAATGGATGCCAAGTTGGTTTTAACTAATACTTTCCCTTTTTGTATTGATGGGATATCTATTTCTTCACAATCCCATTTTCCCAATCCGGTTGCGATAGCTGCAGGCATTTTTGTCATAGATAACTCCCAAGCCAAAATAGATATTAACTTCTATCGATTCTATAACGAGTGGAGTAATCTATCATATTTAACCTAGGCTTGAGACGTTTAGAGTTTCTGATTTTCAGGTGTTAAGATGTCTTATCTATGAGCCGAAAATCATGTAACTGGATAATTGTGGGTTCCCTATCTGGCGCTGTATCAGTCCTGTTGGGAGCTGCTGGCTCACACTGGTTACAACCTTTAATAGAAGGTGATTACACTGACACCTATTCAACCGCAGTGCGCTTTCACATGCTGCATTCACTCTTTTTGATTATAGGAGCGATCATCCTCGATAGGGTGGCGTCAAACTTTTTTCTGTTAGCCTCGCTTTGGTTCTCGTTGCTTGGCCTTGCCATATTTTGTGGAAGTCTCTATGTGCTAGCGGTCACCCAATTCAGCATATTGGGCGCTATAGCACCTATTGGAGGCATTTCTCTCATAGTTGGCTGGCTGTCACTTGCATTCGGTGTATTGAGATCAAAGGTAAAAAGGGCTAGTTAATAATCTTCTTTGGATTATGTTTTACGAGTGTAGCTACGTTGTCGGCGGACATTCCAGAATCTAGAAGAGCCGCCACTGCCATTCTCATTCCTTCAGCGGGTGGGGGGTTTGTCCACTGCCCGAAGTCTGTAGTCACTAAGCAATTTTCTGCCCCCAGTCTCAGGATTTCCTCGGACATAATTCGAGGACTCATTGCCTGTTCTGTAGGCATACAGGATAGAAAAGTAAATTCTATGTAGGCACCAGTAGACGCCATTTGCTCCATTTCGAGATAAGTGGCAACTCCATATGGATGGGTAGCAATCATTCTTCTAACGCCTCTAGTTTTGGCCTCTTCAAAAAGTTTGATGGTTTCGCGGGGGGATATATGTCCTGAAGCAAGGACCATATCCTGTTCAGCGATTATGTCTATTACATCAGCAGCTTTAGGAAGCAAATCATTGGCTCCGTCTAGAATCTCTAATTTAATGGGGGATGATTCAGTTGTTCCTTGGCGATGTGTTTTGGATGTAGGCATCCAGACAATTTTTGCTCCTAAATCTGCAGATACTTGTACCGCGTCTGGGTTTATTCCCCCAATCGACTGGTTGAGAGTAATAGACCCAAATACATGTAAACCGGGATACATCTGATCCAATGCATCGGCAAGAGGAGTTGTAGGGTAGTTGTGAGATTTGAGAACGAAGCCTCCGAGTTCACCCTCATAGGCAGCTCTTGCGGTTTCCAAGGCGTTCATTCTGCGTTCCTGGGTATCAGGTGCTGCATGAACATGGAGGTCGAACGATCCTCTAACTATTTCATTAACTTCACTATTCATTGGTGTCTATGCCTTATCTATAAGTCCTGATAGGGTGTTCATGGAACTGAAGGTTATAACTTCACTATTATCTTCCTGGTTTTTTCCGTTACAGGAAGGCCTGTAACGGAAAACCCTCATTCCCGCTGATATTGCAGCTTGTACACCTGTTAAGGAATCCTCAATAACGATAGTTTCTTGAGGAGTGTAGCCCATCATACTGCAAGCATGGAGAAAAAGGTCTGGTTCTGGTTTTCCCCTGTCTACGTCAGTGGAGCTGAATATTCTTCCTTCGAATAGATGCAGGAGTCCTGTAACGCCTAGTGTTTTTCGTATTTTCCTGTGAGGTCCGCTTGATGCCACACAATAATTTGCATCAATAGATTGAAGAGTCTGCTCAATTCCTGGAATAGGTCGTAAATGATCTTCAAACTCTTTAAACATTCTCTCCATGTAAATTTCATGGAGATCTGCTGGAGGCGCTTTTCCTAACAATTCATTGATAATGAGTAGAGAATCGATCCAGGACTTTCCAAGAAATAGATTTAAAGATTGATCCGATGTCATTGGTATCCCGATTTCGGAAAGTAGGTTGGACAGTACCCTGTTGGAGATAGGTTCACTGTCAACGAGTACGCCGTCACAGTCAAAAATAATCAGTTTTGGGTTCAGTTAAATCTCCCTTAATGTTTCTTGCTAAAGTCTTGTTAATTCATTATTTCGGAATCAGGTAATGTTATGGAAGTTGACACGAAGCGAGTCAACTATTAATATTATTTTCACGAATTGACTCTGCGTAACGTTTAAATAGTCAACGTAACTTCGCCACTACGGGTTGTTGTTGATATCCACTTTAAGGTTGGGATAACTAGTATATATGGTTAACAGAAATTCTAGTCGTATGGGACACCGACAAAGGGTTGCTCCAAGAAGGAGAGTAATCAGGCTAGAGGTAGGTATACCATCTGCAGCGGTAAGAAATTCCCAGCATGCAATTACTGAAGATGGTTTGTATGTCATAAGTGTGGCAGCAAGGCTTTTGGAAATGCACCCTCAGACTTTGAGAAAGTATGAACGTGCCGGTCTTGTTAGGCCATCACGGACTGTTGGAATGTTGCGGCTCTATTCCGAAGAGGACATCGTGCGCTTGCGCTTGATAAAGCATTTGGTCGGAGATCTTGGATTGAATATCGCTGGTGTAGAACTGGCCCTTGGGATGTTTAACCAAATGTTGAAAATCAAATCTGGGCTGAATCAGGCAGAAAAGAGTGATTTGAAATCCTACTTAGAGGATTGTCTTAATGAGATGTTTTTAGTTCTGAGGGTGAATCCTTCCTGAAAACATTTGACCCCTGTCACATACTTATAAATTATTTTCAATGGAGTTGATTTTTGAGTGAGGAAATGAACAAAGATTCAATAGGAGAAACTCCTGGTGAAGACCAGGCAGCTGACCCGAATTGTGTATCTAATGAGGAGGAAACCTCAACTGAAACCACGCTCTCTCAAGAAACATTTGAGGAAGCACTTAGAGAAAAGGAACAGTTTAGGTCTATAGCTCAACGGGCTCAGGCTGACCTCGTTAATTATAGGCAACGGGCATCCCAGGAACTGGAGGAGTCACGGAGGACTGTGAAGTTCGGTATTTTAAGTAGATTTTTGGGAGTTGCCGATGATTTGACGAGAGCTATAGAGAATCTTCCTGACGATGCAGATGAAAGCTGGATAGAGGGGATTTCTCTGGTAGCTAGAAATCTATCAAATTCTCTTGAACTTGAAGGAGTTATGAAGATAGAGGCTTTAGGAGAGCATTTTGATCCATACCAGCATGAAGCGATTATGTATGAGGAACGATGTGATGAAGAGGAAGGCACAATAGTTAGCGTTATACAAGATGGCTACAAGCTTAATGACAGGATACTTAGACCTGCTCGAGTTGTTGTGGCACAAGCAAAGAATTTACAAGAAGAACAATTAAATCCAGAAAAACAGGAAGATGAACAGGAGGAAAACTGATGCCGAAGATACTCGGTATTGATTTAGGTACCACAAATTCATGTATGGCAGTTATTGAGGGTGGTGAGCCGAGGGTCATCGAAAATGCAGAAGGGACTCGAACGACCCCGTCCGTCGTTGGTATAAATCCTCGTTCCGATGAAAGGTATGTTGGCACAACAGCAAAGAGACAGGCTGTAACTAACCCCGAAAATACTGTCTTCTCTGCAAAGCGATTTATGGGTATGAAATATGAGGACGAATCGGTTGAACGTAATTTGTCCCTTGTACCTTATAAAGTTGTTTCACATTCAAATGGTGATGCTCATGTAGAGATGGGGGGCAAAACTTATGCGCCTCCCGAAATATCTGCGATGGTGTTACAAAAGTTAAAGCAAGATGCAGAAGCTAAATTAGGGGAAGAGATAACCCAGGCAGTCATCACCGTTCCTGCATATTTCAATGATAGTCAACGCAATGCTACTCGCGATGCAGGAAAGATAGCAGGCCTAGAGGTTTTGAGGATAATTAATGAGCCTACAGCGGCTGCTTTGGCCTACGGATTGGAGAATGATAGGGACCAAACAATAGCTGTTTTTGATCTTGGTGGAGGAACTTTTGACATAACCGTTTTGCAAATGGGAGACGGTGTTTTTGAGGTGAAGGCTACTAACGGTGATACTCATCTCGGTGGTGACGATTTCGACCAGGTAATTATAGATTGGATATGCGATAAATTTAAGCAGGATCAAGGTATTGACCTAAAGGGTGACCGTATGGCACTCCAGAGGCTACGTGAGTCTGCGGAGAGAGCCAAAATTGAGCTGTCAACGCTAATGCAAACCGAAATCAATTTACCGTTTATTACTGCTGACGCCTCAGGGCCTAAACATCTGGTAGAAACTCTTCAACGCTCCACTTTAGAGCAATTGGTGGAAGGTCTGATAAAGGATTCAATTGAGCCTTGTAAACAAGCCATAGAAGATGCTGGTGTGTCGAAAGGGGATATCGATGAAATTATCTTGGTTGGTGGAATGACGCGAATGCCAGCCGTACAGCAGGCTGTTGAAGACTATTTTGGAAAGGAATCTCACCAGGGAGTGAATCCCGACGAGGTGGTAGGAATTGGAGCAGCTATACAAGCTGGAGTGCTCCAGGGAGATGTTCAAGATATATTGCTTTTGGATGTCACTCCATTGACGCTTGGTATTGAAACACTTGGTAGTGTCACGACTCCACTTATTCCACGCAACACGACAATTCCAACTTCCAAGAGTGAGACTTTTACAACGGCTTCGGACAACCAACCTTCTGTGGAAGTTCATGTATTGCAAGGTGAAAGGCCTATGGCTGGTGAGAACAAAACGATTGGTAGATTTAATTTGGACGGTATTCTTCCCGCTCCAAGAGGGGTTCCACAAGTAGAGGTTACGTTCGATATAGATGCTAATGGGATATTGAACGTATCTGCTCAGGACAAGGGCACCGGAAAAGAGCAGAGTATCACTATCACGGCTAGTTCCGGGCTTTCCCAAGATGAGATAGACAGGATGGTCGATGAAGCTGAGCAGCATGCTGAAGAAGACGAGAATAAGCGTCACGCTGTAGAAGTTCGGAATTCTGCTGAAAGTGCCGTTTATGCAGCAGAGACATTAATTAAAGAAAATGAAGAAAAAATTTCTCCAGACTTAAAGGTGGAAGTGGACACAGCAGTGCAGTCTGTTAAGTCAGCGCTCGAGGGAGAAGATGTTTCTCTAATTGAATCGTCTCTTCAGCAACTTCAAGAGACTGTTCAGAAAGTGGGTCAGGAAGTCTACAGTAATACAGGGGAGCCTGGTGAAGGGGCAGAACCTGAAGACCCAGATATTACTGATCAGGACCCGGATAATACAGTTGAAGGTGAATTCAGAGAAGTGTGATGGAGATATTAAGGATTCATTAAATAAAAAGGGCGTCCAATTGGACGCCCTTTTTTAACAGGTTGTAATAATTTTTTATAAGACGTGATATGAAAGCAAATGTTCTCTCATCACATCTTCAGCAAAATCATTACTCACATCTCTCCATACAGAGTGAATATGATTAGCGCCGTTCTGTCGGTTGTCAAACTCAACTACAAAATCCCCACCGTGGAGTCTGTAGTAGTGTTCTTCGCCAGCTGACTTGCCACCACCCCATGCAAAATGAACATTTTCTAGTCCATACTGGTTTAACTCGGACATCTTTTTGTCAGCTAGTTCTGAAGGCACCTGATTTATGTATTCTGAAATCAGAGACTTTACGATGCCTTTCTGGGTCTCATCCATCTTGGAAATTGTCAGCCCTTCTTCTCTTGGCAGACTGACTTTTGAGCTGTTGTAGGTCAGTATGTCCCAGGGGGCCTCGTCATATATGATCGCTCTTTTTCTCTGGCCATTGTCCAGGCTATTGAGCAGATCAAATGCTATGTCTTCCCTATCACTTAGGATTCTGAGGCCAGATTGCGGGCCGGAAGGCACTTCTGCAGGATTGGCTCCAAAGAAAAAAGGTGTCATGGATATGACTTCATCTTTCCAAACGCTAAAGTGCAAAGAGACATGGTGCCCTTCTGTTCTCCAGGACCATGGGTCATCCCCACCTGGCTCTCCGAAGATTGTGAAATAGTAAAGTTCAGGGTCTCGTTTAAATGATATTACTCCCCGCTCTTTTTCTAGAGGCCCCAACACTGATTCTAAATCAATAATTTTTCGGGCCTGTTGATAGGATGTTTCGGTTAATCCCGTGGACATGAGGTCAAATGCCAGTTCCCTCTGGGAACCATCCATATCACGCAGGGACAATCCGTGCCTGTTCATAGGTGGGTAGTACCAAAAAATTCTTTCCCCATCTAAATATTCGAAACATGCCTTCTCTTTCTGACTTGAAGACAGGCTATTTAGAAATTTCTTTCCGGCTTCATTCATTCTGTTAACCAAAGACGTTTCTGAATGATTATGTGATGCTGTCATTGTCGATCCTCCCATGCTACCCGTGTGAGGTAGCTTCGTTGTTGTAGCCACCTGCCCTAGGTTAGCATTCGGCGAGTTTTCTGTCAGTATCGTTGGTAGAGATTTCCTATATCTTGACTAGTTTCTGGAAACTTCGAACGACATCTGGTGGTGTTTTGTAGTGACTTATGTTTGTTCGGGCCACTTCAGCCACATAAATACTCAGATTTGAGTCGAGACATAACCCGTGTGGAGCAACAAATTGTCCGGCACCTAGTCCGTAACCCATGTGTCCGATTCGTTCCACAACTTTTCCGCTAGTATCGAGAACACTCACTCTGGGCCCAATATTTGGAACACTTTGACTGATTGGAGTCCCCCATCCCAGCTCAGCGACGTATACCATTTGGGAGTCGTCATCAATGTATATCGCACATGGCCGGTGTATGTTTGCCCACACAGCCTCGAAATTACCATTTCTGTCAAATACTTGTACTCGATGATTTTCTCTATCGCAGACGTAAAGATATCCATTCTTATCAGTGGCTATATTGTGAACTATGTTAAATTCACCCTCTCCGACCCCAGGCCCACCCCAGGAAGTAAGCAATTTTCCGTCGGGGGAGTATTTGTGAATTCTACCGTTTCCGTAACCGTCTGTTACAAATATGTCCCCATTGTCAGGATCAGTTGCTGTATGGGTGCATCTGTTAAAAGGACTGCCACTGAAAGGAACGGCCGGATTACCAGCGTCGCCTATAGTCATGAGCACCTTTCCATCTAAAGTACATTGTCGGACGGTGTGGTCTCCGTCATCGGTGCAGTACAATGTGTCATCTGGACCTACACTGACTCCATGAGCCCGGGAGAAAACACCTTCTCCCCAGGATTTAAGAAAATTTCCATCACTGTCGAACACCATCATTGGATGGTCTCCCCGATTGAAGACATAAACATTATCATTTGAGTCCGTAGCTACCCCCGCGGTTTCAGGCCAAGAATAGCCATCGGGTATCTTTTCCCAATTTTCCACAAACTCATAAACGAAGTTTCCACCACCAGATTTTGTTTTACTAGCCATGTTAGTCTCCCCTGGATCTTCAATTTTCGGTCATTTAATTACCTAAAGACCTATTAAGTTGGCAGATTATACATCTCCCTAAGTGTTACTATCAGTGCCACCCATTAACCTGCTTGAAATGTAACAGTGTAGAATCGGTTAGAGATGGAATGAATCAATCATTTAGCCACCTGTTTTGAGTAATTGATTTTTAGAAATTGGAGGGAGAGATGACCATGACTGGAGCGACTGTTGTAGGGATCAGACTATGTGTTGGAAGTCGTGATCCAATGAAGACTGTGGACGACGCAACAGTGATTACAGGAGAAGGAATAGAAGGTGATAGACATCGTAGGGCTGACGGGCGGAGAACGCAGCGCCAGATACTATTGATGGATCGCGAAACTATCGGTAAATTTGAGCTCCAAGATGGGGATGTTCGCGAGAATATAACTGTAGAAGGCATGGACTTCAGCACACTTAAGGATGGGGACAAAGTTTCGATTGGTTCAGAGGTTATATTGCGAATAACTGGGGATTGTGAACCCTGCTCTCGTATGGATGAGTTGCGAGAGGGATTGAAAGATGAACTGGATGGTCAACGAGGGATGCTCGCATTTGCAGAAAAAGGTGGGATTATCTCAACTGGAGATAGTATTTCAACCGTGACATCCTAGAACGCATCAGTGGTTAGTTCTAATTCATTTACCAATCTTTGTAGTTCAGTAAATGCAGCTAAATCAGGTACGTCATATGGTTTTCGTACACTGTTGCTTTTGAAGATGCCTCGCATTTTGAGGATTTCTTTGGTGAATGAAAAACACACTTGAGGCTGTGCAAGGGTTCTAAGAATGGGCTCGAATCGGTTAATGTTGGACCTTGCTCCTTCAATATTACCGGCAAAGAATAAATCCAATGTTTTTCTATAAGCCTCTGGAATTGATACCCATGGCATCGTGCCAACAGCGCCTCTAAGAAGTTCCTCCACCAAGAAACTACCTCCTGCTCCCCCGAAAACAATTAGATTGCCTTCTCCTTTGGTTACAGCTTCAGAAACTCTTGGTGGAGTAGGTAACGTTTCTACCTTGGCGTAAGAAATATTTTCATTGTCTTTCGCTAGTTTTGATGCCAATTCTGGCGCAACAGGAGCGAATTCAACGTCCTGTATAAAAATTGGTAAATCAATGGATTGAGATATGTTTTCGTAATGGGATCTTATTTCGTATTCTGATACGCCCGCGGGTGGGATTATCATGATGGAGTCTGCTCCTAGTTCTGCAGCATTTTGACTCATACGTATGGCAAGTGCAGTGCTAGTCGCACTGGTATTTATCACTACTTTTGCCCTACTGTTGGATTGCTCCACAACAATTCTAGCCGCTAAATTTCTCTCATCTTCCGCTAGCTTTGGCATTTCACTCGCCATAGCTAGCCCTAGTCCGTCCGCTCCGGTCGAGATGCAAAATTCTACTTCTTTGCGGAGATCTTCCTCATCGACATTTCCGTTCTCGTCAAATGGCATGGCTAGAATAGGGAAAAGTCCACGAAAGGAGGTGTCAGTCATATTTCGTATCCTTATTGAACATTCTCAATCTCATCAGTAGGTAGCTCTACCACCACTGATATCAAATACCGCACCTGTACTGAATGAACACTCTGGGGACGATAACCAAGCGACAAGAGCTGCTATCTCACTTATCTCTCCAGTCCTTCCCACCGGTATCCGGTCGACCATATACTGAACTTGCTCGGGTGTGAACTCGTCTAGAATTCTGGTCTGTACTACGGCCGGAGTTACACAGTTCACCAGAACTCCGGTTCCGGCTAGTTCCTTGCCTACTGACTTGGTGAGTCCAATCACAGCTGCTTTAGTGGCGGAGTAAGGGACCATTCGTGGGTTCCCTTCTTTTCCTGCAATTGAAGCAATATTAACTACTCGCCCGTAATCTTCTTCAATCATATGAGGAATAACTTCGTGGCAAAAAGAAAACACTCCTCTGAAATTTGTTCTGTAGACTCTATCTAGCTCCTCTACATCCAATTCCCATATGTTGCCGTTAATGCCTCCTATACCTGCATTATTTACCAAAATGTCTATTTTCCCCCATTTATCTAAGGCTTTTTTGACAGCATCCTGGGCTGTTTGGGGTTCGGCCACATCACCTATAGACACTTCAACTCCAGTTCCTCTGGCTGCCATCTCGCTACTCGACTGTTCTGCCATTTCAGGGTCAAAATCGACCATCACTATGTTGGCTCCCTCTTCTGAGAGTCTTTTTGCTATTCCATATCCGATTCCTGTTGCTGAACCCGTCACTATTGCTACTTGTCCTTCAAGGCTGGTCATATTTATATTTACTCCTGTATTCCTATCTAATGAAATGGACAAATTAACAACGCAGTGTCCTGATGCCACTCAAGTTCAGTATCTGCTGTTCGGTACCTGTCCGCTGTGTCAGCCACGGCGTACACACTGTAGAATGCCAAAGTCGCGACAATAGCAATTAACGCTAAAGGAAAAACTAGAGGCAATTCACGCATTTGTCACTCAGTCTCCAGGTACGGCGAGATACTACTTTGTAAAGTCGTTAATTTCTATAATCCCTTACGCCGGCCCATCTGTTCTATTATATTTATCTTCGATCCTAACTATATCGTCTTCACCAAGGTATGACCCAGACTGAACTTCGATAATTTCCAAGTTGGAGTCAGTTTTGTTTTCAAGTCTATGTCTCTCTCCTTGGGATATGAAGGTAGACTCATTCTCCTCCAGGGTTAATGTATTTTCACCCTTGGTTACAGATGCCGTGCCTTTGACCACGACCCAGTGTTCAGCTCTATGTTTGTGGACCTGCAAGGAAAGAGATTCTCCAGCCCTGACAGTTAGGCGCTTCACCTGAAACCCGGCTCCTTCGTCTAATATTTCATAACTCCCCCATGGTCTGTGGATCTTCACATGGTGGTCGGTATTGAATTTACCCTTGGAATTTATTTCTGTGACTAGGTCTTTGACCGACTCTTCGTGCTCCATTGTGGTTACCAAAATCGAATCTGCAGTTTCCACCACGACAGCTTGCTTCAGACCTAGGACACCTACAGTTCTATGGGTAGATAAGACGAGTGAATCCTCTACTGATTGTAAGAACACATCGCCAGAAGTAACGTTACCTTGGTTATCAGGGTTACCGTCTTCCCAAAACGAATTCCAGGAACCTAAATCTGACCATCCAGCGTTTATTTCTGAGACCCAGCATGCTGGTCTTTTAGGGTCTCTAACAACTTTTTCCATAACTGCGTAATCTATTGCATCGCTAGGGCAAGTTCTAAATATCCCAGAATCCGGTCTTATGAATAAACCGTCCTCTGTGCTTAAATCCATTGCATCGGTACAGGTCTTGTAAATCTCAGGTGCATGGGTTTTTACTTGTTCTAGCCATAGGGATGCTTTTAACATCAATATGCCACTGTTCCAAAGGTATTCTCCTGAGTTCAGAAAGTTTAATGCTGTTTCCCTATCGGGTTTTTCGATGAAGTCTAAAAGTTTACCCAATCCATTCTCCAACTTACCTTTCCGCAAATATCCGAATCCGGAATGTGGAGTAGATGGAACAATACCGAAGGTTACAATACCTCCCGCCGCTGCAACGGGCACCGCTGATTTGAGAGAATTTTGAAAGGAGTCCACATTTTTGATGATGTGGTCTGAATGCAACGAAATTATTATTGCATCCTTATTTTCGGTAACCGCTTGAATTGCCGCTATTGTTAATGCGGGCGCAGTATTTTTACCTGTAGGCTCAAGTATTATTGAAGCAGGGTGTTGATTAATTTCTTCCAGTTGGTCTTTTACCAGAAATCTATTTGTTTCAGCACAGACTACTATTGCTGGTCGTTCACTAAGTCCCTTCAACCGGATAGCAGTTTCTTGGATCAAGGAGGTGACCCCGTTAATGGCTAGAAAAGGCTTAGAGTAGCTCTCTTTCGACAGAGGCCAAAGCCTGGTTCCGGATCCACCGGCGAGAATTACTGGCTGTAGTGTCATATTGTTAACCCAATTTGTGGGCACAGGCCGTTTGATAGCTAGTGACCCCAGACAACAATTTTCTAAAGTGTTAGATCAATGTCCGCCGATTATAAATAGGCTTTGTTTGAAGGGTCAATATCTCGGTTACTTTACGGGCATGTTGAGATTATTTGTTAATGTCTAATTTGATAATTAGAATTATCTGTAAATAAAAGCAGGAGGGGAACAATGGGAAAAATAGATGGAAAGAACGTCATTGTAACTGGGGCAAGTAGAGGAATTGGGGCAGAGATTGCTCGGTTGTTTGCAGCTGAAGGAGGGAATGTGATTTGTGCTGCGCGGACTCTGCGAGAGGGTGAGCATCCCCTTGAAGGCTCTTTGGAAAAAACTGTTTCGGACATCAAAGAGGATGGGGGAGAGGCAACCGCCGCCACAGTAAATATATCGCTGGAAGAAGATTGTGTGAGACTTTTTGATGAGGCCCACGAAGCTTATGGGGATGTGGACATTCTAGTGAACAATGCTGCCCTGACTTATTTTGTTCCCGTTAAAGACTATGTGATAAGACGCTGGAAACGTTCCTGGGAGGTTAATTTTCATGCTCCATTTATTCTTAGCCAACTTGCATTAGTGGATATGCTAAAGAGTAAATCTGGAAGCATCGTAAATATTTCTTCAGGTGCAGCTATTGGTCCCGGGAGGGGGCCTTATCCAGATGCTCCGTCGAATTCCGGAGGTACTTGTTATGGTGCGGAAAAGGCGGCTCTAGAGCGCTTCACACAGGGTCTTGCACAAGAAGTTTACTCGGAAGGAATTGTCGTTAATTGCGTTTCCCCATCCCAAGTAGTCCCTACTCCAGGAACTATGTTCCATAATCTCGTCACTGGTATGGATGATCCTAGGGGTGAACATCCTGAACTAATGGCAAAGGCTGCTCTATTACTAGCGAGTGAGCCAATCGACAAAGTTACTGGAAGGGTTACCTACAGCCAGCAAATTCTTGCTGAATTTGGTTTGCTTGATGATCCCCGTGGCACTGGAATTGATTCTGATCGGCCTGGTAGCGGCTACAGTCTTGTGTAACTACTGATCTCATAGATTTTACGGTTTCGGCAAGGAAATTTTGCTCCCAGAGCGGTTAGCCATATGGTTAAACGTAGTTTCTGATTGGCAAAACTTGGCACTAGAAATCCCTTGCACACGTGCTGTCGGTTTGGTTTGCTTGACAGGGTGGTCTGAATGGACACGTTACTCATCAACGTCTGGATGGGCAGTCTTGGAAGAGTTTCGGGTCAATTAACCACATATTTATGTGTTCTTACCACAATTTAATGGTAAGTATGTCGTATACGGAGGACCTATGAAAATCACGCGGGCTAGGGTGATAAATTACAGAAGTATTGATGACTCTTCGTGGGTAAGTTTAGAGGATGTCACTGCACTCGTTGGTAAAAATGAGTCAGGCAAAACTGCATTCCTACAGGCTATCAGAAAGATAAACTCTATTTCTGGAGATGACGATAAATTCGCAATTAGGGATTTCCCCAGGAAGGGATACATAAAATACAAGAAAATTCATGAAGAAAATCCTTGTACTGTTGCAAAGGCAGAATTTGAGTTATCGCAAGAGGAAGTATCCGAAATTGAAGCTAATTTTGGTGAGGGAGTCTTAGCTTCAAACAAGGTGATAGTGGGAAAGAATTACAAGAATGAGCGAATATGGGAAGTAGATGTATCTGAGTCGACACCAGCAATTGATAGAACTTTCACTTCTTCCTTCTCTCCAGCCCCTGTTTCTGTAGTAGGCGCTATATCTGATAGGGCAGAATCAGAGGCATTATCTCCTGTTGCAAAAAAGATTGCGGAAGATTTTCTGGAAAAGTGGCTTCCGAAATTTGTATATTTTGATAACTACAGCACGATGCGTGGCAAGATATCTATTTCTGATCTGAAGAAGAGAACTGCTGAAGGCGGTCCCTTCGACGACGCCGATCGAACATTTATGTCTCTGTTGACACTTTCAGGGGTTAGTTTAGAAGAACTGGAAGAAGACCTAGGGTATGAAGACGTAAAAGTCGAATTGGAATCGGCTTCGATAACAATTACTGACGAGATTTTTGAATATTGGCGCCAGAATCGCCAACTAAAAGTGGAGTTTGATCTATCTCAAGCTGATCCTCGCGATCCAGCACCCATGAATGAAGGAAAGATTCTTCACGTTCGTATCGAAAATGCCCGACATAGGGTGACTGTGTCGTTTGACGAAAGATCAAAGGGATTTGTTTGGTTTTTTTCTTTCTTATCCTACTTTTCACACTTGGAGGAGACAGAAGCCGGCGACCTAGTCATTTTGCTAGACGAGCCTGGGACGGCTTTACACGCAATGGCCCAAAAAGATTTCTTACGATTTATGGACGAGAGACTCGCTCCACAGTGTCAGGTGATATACACGACCCATTCGCCATTCATGGTAGATCTAGAGAAATTGAACAGGGTGAGAACTGTTCAGGACATGGACGGGATAGGAACCGTAGTGAGCCATGACGCAGTAGAAAACGATCACGAGACTGTTTTCCCTCTTCAGATGGCTCTAGGCTGGCAGATGGCCCAGACATTGTTCTTAGCTCCACACTGTTTAATGGTAAATTCGGCATCTGATTTGATTTATTTACAAACACTCGGAGATCTAGCTGCTTCCAGTGGTGCAAATCGTATAGATCCTCGGTGGGTTGTTGTTCCTGTAGGAAGTGCTGAGAACTTGCCTACATTTGTTTCTTTGCTTGGGGATAACTATGTAAGTGTGGCAGTTATGATGGACATTACACCCACAAATAAAGCAAGAGTGGAACGTATTAATAAGTCTAACGACTCCTCTGAAGAAAATGCCGTCAAGTGGGTCGAAGTTACCAGAGTTCGCGACGCAGACATCGAGGATCTCTTTGAACCAAATTTTTATTTAAAACTGGTGAATCTCGCTTACTCTGACGAGCTTGAGGATCCTCTCACGATGAAATCTATATCTGAAAGTAATCCTCGAATCGTTGAGAGAATCAAGTCACATTTCAATGCGACTCAAATCTCAGGGGGGAATTTTGATAGGTACCGCCCTGCATCATATCTTCTCGAAAATTTCGACAAGTTCAAATATGATATAAGCGAAGATACGATCGGTAAAATCGCCTCTTTGATAGGTAGAATAAATGGATTGTTGCCAGGAGCTCATCAAAATGGCCATACCAATGGGAATGGCGATGGCGTAATTAATATTGCCGAGTCACAACGGATTGTGGCTTCAAGATAAAATTAGGGTTAAAATTGTATTGCTCCCCAGGTAAACATCATGGCCTAACTAATTTTTAATGCGATGAAGATCCATGGATGCAGGTGAATCTAAATAAGCTCCTACGACTTGAATGTCTCAAAATTTTTCAACATTTAACTCCCTTACATATTCTGAGGCTGTTGATCTTTGTCTAAGTCTCGCTGATTTTGAGAGGAACACTCATAGTCCTAATCACTCTGATTTTCACTTGGAACGGATGATGTTTCTGGCTGATTTATTGGGGGACCCACAAAATTCAGTTCCATCCGTGCACATAGCCGGCACCAAAGGTAAAGGCAGCACCTCTGCGATGATTGCTTCAATTATTGATGCATCTGGTAAAAACGTTGGACTTGCTACATCTCCTCATCTTCACTCTCTCACAGAGCGAATAAAATTCTGTATGAGGTCTATACCCAAGGACGACTTTGCAAAGCTCGTGTCTGACTTATGGCCTTTTGTTGAACGTACTTCAGCAGAAGGTAAATACGGTGGTGTGACATGGTTTGAATTTATGGTTATGGGCGCTTTTTATTACTACGCCGCCAAACAAGCCAATATCCAGGTGATAGAAACTGGACTTGGAGGGAGACTGGATGCCACGAACATATTGTGTCCTGAGGTTTCTGTTATCACCTCTATTAGTTTGGATCACACAAAAATACTTGGTGACACGATCGAGCTCATTACAAAAGAAAAATCTGGGATAATAAAACACAATACACCTGTGGTTGTTGCACCTCAGCCCTATGGAGACCAAGCCTATTCGGTTATCGCAGACGTGGCTAGCCAGCACTCGGCGAATGTGCTAGATGTCAGATCAGCCTATAAGTTTAGTGCTGTACCTAACGATATTTACACCCAGCAAGTCGTGGTCAGTGGAGATAACGACGAATATTCATTTAAATTACCACTAATGGGGGCTCATCAGGTAGAAAATGCTACTACAGCGATAGCTGCTTCTGAAACTCTAAACGGGCTTGGATTTGAACTATCACGTTCTAATATCGAAGATGGATTGGAAGCGGTACATTGGCCTGCGCGCTTACAGGTGTTACAGGATGAGGGACCCATTCTCATGGTTGATGGGGCTCATAATACTCACTCAGCTTTATCCTTAGTTAAAGCAATTGAAGAAATGAGAAGGTCAGGCATACTACAAATAAATAGAGTTATACTCATATTCGGCGTGTTATCAGGACACGATTCTGTAGGTGTATTGGAACAGTTTGGATCGTTTGCATCTGTAATAGTGCCTGTGAGCTCACGACATCCGCGATCCACTTCGTCAGACTTCCTTGGGGAGCAGGCGCAAAAATTAGGTGTTGGGCTTGTTCAGCATTCAGGAGTGACTTTGACTGTTAGAGAGGGAGTTGAATTGGCTTTATCTGTGGCAGGGATTAATGATTTAGTATTGGCTACAGGTTCAATTTCTGTAGCGGCGGAAGTAATTGAATGGAAAGAAAGTATCGTGCCTGAAGTCTATTCCAATATTCCAACCGGGATAGAAAATCGGGGACAAAGATCTCAGTAAAAGAGAAACGAGGTATAGAGGATGACTGTGGATCGAACAAGGGTTGTTGTGACAGGTATGGGAGTGATGGCTCCCACTGGACAGAACGTGGAAGAATATTGGGATAATCTTGTGTCCGGGGTATCGGGCATAGGTAAAATCACTTTATGTGATGCTAGCGAATTCCCTAACGATATAGCTGGAGAAGTTACAGGTTTTGATGCTTCTCAGTATGCCAATGCGAAAGAAACGAGAAGGATGGCCCGGTTTTCACAAATGGCAGTGGCAGCCGCAGCAACCGCTATAGAAAATTCTGGATTGAATCTATCTGAAGAAGATGGTGAGCGTTTGGGTGTCGTTATGGGAAACGGGAATGGAGGATTTCCTACTACAGAAGAAAACGCTGAGACTCTGTTTGGAAGGGGTGGTATGCGCATGAGTCCGTTTTTTGTTCCCATGATTCTTCCTAACATGGCGGCGGCTCAAATAAGTAGGATATATGGCTTGCAAGGGTATACAAACACAGTTATTACAGCCTGCGCCGCCGGCAATCAGGCTATTGGGGAGGCTGCAGAAGTTATAAGAAGAGGTGCAGCTGACGTTGTTTTGGGAGGCGGGTGCGAGGCAGGGATAAGCCGCTTAGGATTGGGCGGCTTTCACGTTATCCGGGCTCTTAGTCGCTATAAGGGGGAGCCTGCTCAAGCCAGTAGGCCTTTTGATGCTGATAGAGATGGCTTCGTGCCCGCGGAAGGAGCTGGTGTGTTGGTGTTGGAGAGTATGGAACATGCAATTAACAGGGGAGCTAATGTGATAGCGGAGATTTTAGGATACGGAGTATCCTCCGACGCATTTCACGCTGTTCAACCTGATAAAAACGGAGAAGGAGCGGCAAGGGCTATTAAATTTGCTTTGCGAGACGCAGATCTTGTACCAGCCGATATTGACTACATAAATGCACATGGAACATCAACCCCTCTGAACGATGCATCAGAGACCAAGGCTATAAAGAAAGCATTCGGAGAAGCCGCTTATTCAGTTCCAATAAGTTCAACAAAATCTATGACTGGGCATGCACTGGGAGGTGCCGGAGCTATAGAGGCTGTGGCCGTAGTCAAGACGATAGAAACAGGAATAATTCATCCCACCATTAATCTCACTAATCCTGACGAGAACTGTGATCTAGATTTTGTTCCTAATGAGGCTAGAAAAGTTGATGTGAGGTCAGCACTTTCCAACAACTTTGGATTTGGGGGACAGAATGCATGTGTGGTATTTGGTGCGGTTGGCGGCTGAGTCTTAAAATGGGCTTATCTTGGGGATCATATCCTTAAGGTATGTCAAATCTCTCCGACAAAGGTGGTTTGACCCACAGTTTCTCTGCTCCGTTCATGGCAACGGCTCTTTCAGGACTAACTTTCCAGTTGTCATAAATTTTGTCATCGTCCCAAATCACGATCGAACTGATTTGATTAGAATCGTCTCTAGGCAGCAACGTAGTTCTACTAACGAAGCCTGGAGCCTTACTCTGAGCGGCGCCGTTACCATCTAGGAGTATTCTAGCTTGATCAAATAATCCTTCCTTGGCCCAGTGATGTGTTAGTACACCTATCATGTTTGTTTTCCTCCCTATCACTCTACTAATGTTTCTGACGAGTTTTGTATACTAAAAATCGGTTGACCTCATTAGCTCAACCCATGTGTTTTGAGTTATATCGACCCTGCGTTTTCTTAATTCTTCTTCTCGATCCCAGAGCGTATCGGCAACCTTTTCCTTGGCATTGTAGAATCTGGTCTCATCCCAGTGAGTTGGATTGTCATAGCCTGTCAGGAGAACTACTTCTAGTGGCGAAGTTGAAGCCGTCGGCGTCCATAGGCCGAGTATGCAGGCTCCCATACTTTCTATCCTTGGCCAGATACCTTCCTCTGAACAGGTTACAAATTCTGTGAGGTCCGTAGGTGAAATGAAGAACCGTCTATACCCGTAAACTGCTCTCCTGTCTTCGGGAGGAACAATCTTCTTGGGTCGGGAAGATACAGGCCTTAGTATTCGTACGGTTTCTTTCTTTACAAGAGATTCCCTGTCTGTAGTCCAGGCACCTTGGCCAGTCTGCCATGACTCAGTATCTTCATAGCTAGTCATCTGAAGCATATGGGAAGCTGGGCTTCCGATCATTCCGTTTAACATGCATAGTACGCTTCCCCCTGAGGCCCTAATAGAGGGCCAAATCGTAGACTGGCATGTAGAGATATAGTCTGAGACAGCTTTTTCATCTAGGACTGTTTTTCTCTCTTCTGTGATCATCTTGTAAAGATCCTTTATTAAATATTGTCACAGTGGTTGGGCGTTATTATAAATTCAATCAGGGAGTCACATGTGCTTCAATTGGTTTTAGGTATCAGTTCGCTTTATTTTTTGGGTGGAGGGCACTAATTTGGGAATAATTAACTCAGTCTTCTTTTCCAGCAAAATATCCCTCTGCATATGCAAATTTTGATGTCGCACTTAACATTTCAATCATGCAGACTAGTCTGTTGGGTATGCATTCCCCACTTTGATCATGGCGAAGAAAATATTCAATCAGTTCGGGGATCCATCCAGGCTCATATGTGTCAGACGCAGAATTAACGCTCACCTGTCGGATAAATGACAACTCTTTTAGTTTCGGATCGAATACTTCACTGAAAAGTGATTCTGCAAATTTCGTCATATGGGATCTCCCGTTTATTCCTCAAAATAAGTGATGTAAACTCAAATCATGAACCTCCGCGACTATATACGAAATATTCCTGATTTTCCCCGAAAAGGTATATTGTTTCGCGATATCACTCCATTACTTTTGAATCCCGATGCTTTTGATTGGGCTATTTCAGAAATGGTTGGAATTGCCAAGGATTTGAAACCAGACGTAATCATTGGCATTGAGTCCCGAGGATTTATATTTGCAATACCTATTTCGATGAATTTAGGTTTGCCATTTGTTCCTGTACGAAAAAAAGGAAAGCTTCCGTATAAAACTATTTCTGCATCATACGAACTTGAATATGGCGCGGATAAATTAGAGATCCATAATGATGCTTTGTCGTTTGGTAGTAGAGTTTTAATAGTTGATGACCTGATAGCGACTGGCGGGACAATAAAAGCGTGTGGTGAGCTTGTGGGAGCTTTGGGTGGGAATATTGTGGGGGTGGTAACTTTGATTGACTTGGTGGATGTTCGGGATGAAGGCTGTGTTGCGGGCCTTAAGGTTAGGTCATTACTCAAGTACTAATATTACCTAAGTTATGTTTGACATATTAGTAAGGCTTTGCAAGCATAGAGTGTAAGAAAACACCTAGTTAGGGCTCGACTGGTTTTTAAGATTTTACCGTAAAATTTCGGAAATATTCAGTTTAAAGTCGGGCAAGGATGGCTACGATGTCTGTAATAACTCTTGGAGGAATGTCAGGGGGAGGGGCTAGGATACTTGGGCCTCTTGTGGCAGAGAAATTAGGAGCTGACTATGTCGATAGGATATTTCTGTCTCAGGTTGCCAAGGAGTTGGGAGCCACCGTTGAGGCCTTGCATCAGAGAGAGGAACGCCCCCCGACTCGCAGTGAACGCTGGTTTAGAGTTATTCAAAGAATTTTGGAGCGCTCTTCAGTAACTGGTGCGGGTGGTGATCCATATTTCGGACCTGGGGTAGCGGCATTTCTAACAGAGGAATATGAAGACATACCCCAACCTACTATAACCCGTGGCCACGAGCTTGAAGATGATGAATATATTGAGGCAATCCACAATACCATGAGAGATATGGCAGAAGAAGGTAATGTGGTTTTTGTGGGTCGCGGCGGCCATGTAATTCTGAATGATATGCCGAATGTTTTACGGGTTGGGGTAGTAGCTCATACTGAAGACAGAGTATCCAATCTGATGGGTCGAGAAAATTTAGACCACGACACTGCATTGTCACTTATCGAGAGTCGAGATCAGGCCAGAGCTTACTATTTCAGGAAATTCTTTGAGCTTGAAGATCCTGATAGACCTGACCTCTATCATCTAACTCTTAACACTAGCGAGGTGAGTCTAGATTATGCAGCTGACTTAGTAATTGAAGCTCTCGGGGCGTTGGAAGAGGGCAAAATAACAGGAGCAATCAATTCGTAAGATTGCTCTAAGTTGATCGAAGAATGGATAATGCCCCTGCAGAATGTAAACTTATTCAATAACTGATATGCCCCAAAATTCAAAGTCACACAATAACTATGTGAATAATGCTTTTTCCCCTCGGCTAATTGCCAAATCATGGGTGATGCCTACTGGTTTTAGGAAGACTAACCCGTTCAAATTTCTTATCACGTACCTTATATTTTTCGGCTTGCTGACCTCGGTAATCACCTTTTACAGCGTATGGACTTACTACGATATTTCACTTCCCTTAAGCCCTCCATCTAGCGAAATATCATCTTATCGCGAAACGGGGACATTCTCAGAATTCCCAATAGGTGACGAAAAATGGACTTCTGTTATCAGTGATGAGCAGTTAATTTCATCTCCCGTCCTGGTTAAAGATGTGATTTATGTTGTAATGGGGAGAACTAGTGGGCAGGGTCGTATTAAAGCGCTGAATGCTTTTGACGGATCACTATTGTGGGAATATGCCTTGCAGGGTGTTTCAGATTTTTCTCCGGTAGTTGCTGATGAAATGATTTTTATTAGTCTTCGTTCAGGACTAGTGCAAGCGCTAGATCGTCATAATGGTAGGTTTCTTTGGTCATTTCAGGCCGAATCATTCATGTACGGTCCACCTATTATTGAAGAGGGTATTCTATATTTGGCCTCAGTGAGAATTTACGCTCTTGATGCTGCTACAGGTGAGGTGAGATGGACTCAAAAAGTTCCCAAGGATGTTAGTAGTAAGTTGGTATTATCTGAGGATGTCCTTGCTTTTGTTGGATTCGACGGAGCAGTGAAACTCCTAAACGCCAGCAATGGGAAACCTAAACTAGAATATTCGATTTGGTTTCCTATTACAGATGGATTACTTGCAAGTGATAGCAGATTGGTCGTAGGTGGGGGAAATGCACATGTTATTGCCATAGATATGCAGTCAGTAGGCCTTCCCTTTGAAAGGATAATACGTTCATGGTGGGCCAGACTTTGGCTCTGGGGAATGGCGCCATCCCCGAGCACGCCAAGAGGATATTTATGGCACAACAGTAACTTGCAAGGCGTTGAATCTAATCCATTCACGGTAGATAAAGATTTCGTTTACGTGGGGACCAAAGATTCTAAATTATTAGATTCTGGTGGAAAAATTGTCGCCCTTGGCATCGACGACGGCAAATTTAGATGGAAGACATCTTTAGATTCTTTTCCTATATCGGCCCAGTTAGTAGGCCAAGGAGGTCTGCTGGTGGCTACTAAATCTGGTCAGTTACATTTTTTGAGTAAAAACTCTGGGTTTCCGACTCACAAGGTAGAATCAGGGTTTAGTTTAGGGGCTCCGCCTGGTATAGGTCGCAACCAACTGATAGTTGTAAATAAGAGCGGGGTGATCAAATCTCTGAAGTGAGTCTTGTATGGTCGCTTAGAGAAGAATTGTGGGTCGAACGATTTTATCGTTAGTCAAGACGTCCTCTTAATCTGGGGTCAAGGTAATCTCTTAAAGCATCCCCAAATAGATTAAAAGCTAGTACGGTTAATGTTATTGCAACTCCCGGAAATATAACTAGCCACCAGGGTGGTTGGAAAAGTTCATTCAGTACCCCACCTAGCATATTACCCCACGTAGGGGTCGGTGGTGGCACTCCCATTCCCAAAAAACTGAGAGCGGCTTCAGTGAATATAGCTGATCCAAGACCGGCACTAGCCACAATAAGTAGTGGTGCGAAACATTGAGGGGCGACGTGTCTAAACATGACCCGGAGCTCAGATGCACCAATCGCTGAAGCAGCTTCTACGAACTGGGTTTCTTTTACTGAAAGGGCAACCGACCGTATAACTCTGGCAGTACTAGGTATTCGGATAAGAGCGATTGCAGCTATTATGGTAAATAGTCCTGCTCCAAGTGCTGCTAATATCAATAAGGCAAGAATGATTGTTGGAAATGCAATGAACATATCTAAAATACGCTGGGATATCAGGTCGAATTTTTTTCCTAAATATCCCGTAGCAACTCCCCAGATAAATCCCAAAACGTCACCGATGAAGATGGAAATAATTGCCACTATTAGAGTGATCCTAGCCCCGTAAAATATGCGGCTGAGGCTGTCTCTTGCCAAGAAGTCAGTTCCTGCCCAGTGTTCTGAGTCGGGTGGAGTTTTTAAACTGTCAAAAAAAATCTTGTCTGGGTCATACGGTGCGAAAAGCCCAGGTGCCAGCCCAATTATGCCTAGCAAAATAAGGAGAAATACACCAAAAGCACCAATTGGAGACGACCGTATAAATCGCCAGAAGGACGATGCCCAAGAGCGGCATAAATTTATCAGGGGATTCTCTTTTTTTTGTGCAGACTCTTCTGAGGTATCGGATCCTAACATGTCTGTGCCACTTGGTGCTTTGAATGTTTATTCATATCGTATTCTTGGGTCGATGAATGCATAAATGTAGTCGACTACGAGATTGATAATTATATAAGCCACAGCAAAAAGTAGAACTAGGCTTTGTATAACAGTCCAGTCACGTGCCTGTACTGCATAGATCAGGCTGAGTCCTAATCCAGGTACAGAAAATGCCCTTTCTACAGCAACTGCTCCACCAATGGTCGCCCCTAAATAGAGACCAGAAATTGTGATGGTGGGAAGTAGTGCGTTTCTTAATGCATGCCTGAAAATTACCGTAGAGCTAGCCAACCCTTTTGCGTTTGCTGTTCTGACATAATCATCTCTCAGTATTTCAAGCATGCTTGAGCGGACCATCCTGGCAATAATCGCACCAAACGAAAATCCCATAACGATTGCAGGACCTATAGTCATTTGCAGGTTTTGCCAAGGATTTCCCCATAGCGTGGCCAACTCCATGGGTGGCCTCCACCTGAAGAATATTACGGTGAATAGTATGATCGCCAGCCCTAGCCAAAAGTTTGGTATTGCCATAAGTAATGTGACAAACCCACGAATTGAGTAATCTGCCACGGTGTTACGTTTGACGGCTGAGATTATACCTGCTGGTAATCCGATCGCCCACGCGACGAGCAGGGCCATTATAGAAATCTGTAAAGTTATGGGCCCTCGTCTTATTACCATGTCTGCAATTGATTTATCTTTTTGCCAGAAAGAGTATCCCAGATTTCCTTTGGCTACATCCTGCATCCACGCTAGGTATTGGATTACTAGGGGTTTGTCGTAGCCAAGACTGGCCTTTACATCTGCGAGTTCTTTGTCGCTGAGGACATAAATTTGTCCCTCGCCGATTATGCTCCTTAGTGGATCACCCGGAATGACCCTCATGGCAAGGAAAATCAATATTGTCACACCAAATATGGTAGGAATTGCCAGTAGCAATCTTCTTAAAAAATATTTTCCCATTAATTTACCAGTACTTGGATGATTGAACTATTCGGTCTTGAAATACTACGAGCCCCCCGGATACTAATCCAAAATCAGGGGACTCGTTTGTTTGTAAAATTTTGCGAATACACGTCCCCTTGGTTTTCCAAAGAGACGTGCATACGCGCTTGCACTCGTACTTTTTATCTATCCAGCCACACAGTTTCGTACCTGCCCCATGGGTATCCACCGAGGTTATCGATAGAAATACCCTTCACTCCTACGTGACCCATTGGCAGCCCACTGCCGCCACTGATCATAATCCCAGGAGGATTGGCATCAAGCATGTCCGCTGCCTGCTCAAAGATCTGTGCCCGAACCGCAGGGTCAAACTCGACTAGGAGTCTGTCAATTATTTGCGTATCAAATTCGGGGTTGCAGTAGCGATAATAGTTTGAAGGCGAGTCGCATCTGTAGATTTTGTTCCACTGAGCCGTTGGGTCTGGTACGTCAGACCCTATGCCGGTGGCGAAAATGATGTGCCACTGACCATCTACAAGTGCTTCACCTTCTACACCTCTCTCAATTATTTCAATGTCAGAGGTTATTCCTAATAATTCTTCCAGCTGCTGTAGCATCGCTACACCATAGACCTCTCCACCGGCAGGGGTGTTGTTTCCAACTGCCTCTATGTGAAATCCATCTGCATAACCAGCCTCAGCGAGCAGGTCTTTGGCTATTTGTAGGTCGGCCGCTCTGCCAGCTTCATCCGTTCTCCAGCACTCTTCCTGAATGATCTCGGCATCAGACTGAGAGTACGGGTTTGCCTGGCTCAACCACCGGGCTTGGTAGTTTGGTAGAGCAATAGACCCTGCAACACCTCTTGCATAGTCCTTGTCGATTCCACACTGTAATGCTCGTCGAACGCGTGGATCATCAAAAGGGGCTTTTTCGTTATTTATCCAAAGTGGGGCAACTCCGTTGATGGGAGGATTGCTCCCATGGAACTTGTCAGGCTCTTCCATGGCCTTTCCCCAGGTTTCCTGGTTTCCGTTCCATGTGAAATCTACGATGCCTGTCAGTACCGCAGCTCCACGGTTGGCCCAGACCGGTATATGCATGGCCTTAATACCATCTACATATGGAAGGTCAGGATTCCAGTAGTCAACGTTAGCTTCCATTTCCAGATATTCACCTGGCAGTCGATCCTTGTACTTGAAAGCTCCTGTTCCTGGAGGAATATTTTCCCTCACATTCTGGCTGTGTAGGTCAAGAAAATGCTTTGGATATATGACTGGGTAACCGAAGTGTGGGGCGGCTCCCAGAACTTCAATGAACCAGGGAGTTGGCCTTTTCAGGGTGAACTCCACCGTATACAAATCTACTAGTTTTATATCTTCTACTGCTTCAAAGCTCTGCTGCAATTGGGCAGTGTTTACACCTTCTGTGGGGTTCAAAATACGGTCAAATGTCGCCATTACGTCGACACCGCTAAATCCGACACCATCGTGCCACTTTGCGTTTTCCCTCAAATTGAAAGTGTAAGTGAGCCCATCCTCACTGGTTGACCATCCGGTCGCCAGGTCGGGAACTACACCTCTCAGTCCTTTCTCAAGGTTTCTGTATGTAAGGTTGTTGTAGACGTTGGTTATACCGGTGTACGCAGGGGCTCCCTGACCGATGTCCCAGTGGGCCATCTCGACAGGTCCTGCCGTTCTAACTACACCACCACGCTTTGGATTGTCGTCTGATGACTTCATCATGTGTCCCTGGAGGGATGCATCCATGTGGATCACCACGGGCGTGGCTACAGCGACAATGACCTCTTTCACAACTTCCTTAATAACCGTTTTGCCGGCTATCTCTACCTCGACCTCTTCCACGACTGTTTCAGTCACAACTTCAGTCACGACTTCCTTTACTATTTTTTCAACGGCAACTTCTTTAATTACTTCTACAGGGACTTCTTTCTCTACAACTTTCACCACTTCAACTTCCCTAACTTCCGTCCCACCACAAGCGATGACAGCTGATAAGACGAGTAAAGTAATCGCCCCTACTAACAAACGACTTAGATTCATAATCTACATCTCCTAAACTTTCAGGCTCAAGTGGCACTTCTGTCCAACATGTCACTTTGGAAGTGCTCACTACAACCTTAGACTCTATCTATAAAAGGCGTGAATATCGGGCGAGGGTACCATAAATATTTGTGTAAGTCTAAGTCCTGGTTTAAAGTTTCCGAAACTATAAATTTCGTAGCTATACAAACATGTTCGGGTAACTTTTTATTCGAGATATTAAGTATCGATTTGAGTGATACTCAATACCCAATAGAGTTAAGTGTTTTGATAGACATATTTGTGCCAGCATTTGTATGGGTAAGCCATGAAGGTAACTTAAATGTTAATGAATTTAATTGGACAACAAGGTATTGTTGTCGCGCGTGTTAAGTTATAGAGGCTTGAATCAACTGGTGGTTATCCCATATTTAAGAGTGATAACGCTTAATTGCCTGTCAATCCTGGAGAATTAGATGTCATCTTTGTTAGAAGTGAAGGATCTTAAAACATATTTCTTTATGCCTGACACCGTGGTTAAGGCAGTTGACGGAATATCTTTTGAGATTGAGGAAGGTGAAGTGGTTGGAGTCGTTGGGGAGAGTGGAAGTGGAAAGAGTGTTAGCGCAATGTCCATTATGAGACTCATAGCCAGCCCACCTGGAAGAATAGTTAATGGAGAGGTCATATTTGAGGGAAAAGACCTTGTCCAGATGGATGAGGACGAGATCAGGGAGATTAGAGGCAACGATATTGCCATGATTTTCCAGGAGCCTATGACTTCCCTGAATCCTGTTCTTTCCATTGGACGACAGCTTACGGAAACCTTGGAATTACACCAAAATATGTCAAAGAATGCCGCCACAGAAAAGGCTGGAGAACTCCTTTCAATGGTCGGAATTCCTGATGCTCACAGGAGGCTTAGTGACTATCCTCACCAACTGAGTGGTGGAATGAGACAAAGAGTAATGATTGCTATCGCTCTTAGCTGTAATCCTAAGCTCATAATAGCTGATGAACCCACGACAGCGTTGGACGTCACCATTCAGGCACAGATACTGGAGTTGATGCAGAATCTTTCTCGGGAACTTGGGACTGCTCAGATAATAATTACTCACAACTTGGGGGTAGTAGCTAGATATGCCGACAGGGTGATAGTTATGTATGCGGGTAAGATAGTTGAGTCAGCTTCCGCTGTGGAACTTTACAGTAATCCCAAACATCCATACACGTTGGCCTTGCTTGGATCTGTGCCAAGACTTGATTCTGATGAAGGTAGAACAAGGCTTGAGGCGATAGAAGGCGCTCCTCCAGACTTGGGAAATCTTAGCGAAGGGTGTAGTTTCGCTGAGAGGTGTCGATTTGCAGTGGACACCTGTTACACAGAGGTGCCTTTATTAAAAGAGGTAGATGATAATCATAAATCCGCCTGTTCAAGAGTCTATGAGATTGAAGAGCTCTCGAGTGCGGCCGGGATATCTGAATAGGGTTTCTTAACGACTAAAATATTAGGAACAGGAAGATGAGCGTGATAAAAAGCGGAGAGATTAAATGGTTTCTGTAACAGAACAGAATTTAGGTGTGACTGATGGCTATGATGGACCTCTGCTTGAGGTCAATAATTTGAAGATGCACTTCCCAGTTACATCTGGGGTGATATTTCAAAAAAAAGTAGCAGATGTTAAAGCTGTTGATGGAATTAGTTTTCAGATACAAAAAGGAGAGACACTAGGCCTCGTGGGAGAGAGTGGATGTGGAAAGACAACTACTGGGCGGTGTATTTTGCAATTGTATTCTCCCACCTCCGGACAGATTAAATTTAACGGAAGAGATTTAACTGATATAAGTAAAAAAGATATGAGAGCCATGAGAAGAGAGATGCAGGTCATTTTTCAGGATCCTTATGGATCGCTCAATCCAAGAATGACTTGTGGGGACATAGTGGGAGAGCCTCTCAAAGTACATAAATTGACATCAGGCAAAGGAGAATACAGGGACAGGGTTTCCGAACTTTTGATTACTGTTGGACTCAATCCCTACATGGCCGATAGATATCCGCATGAATTCTCTGGAGGTCAAAGGCAGAGAATCGGAATAGCGAGGGCTCTGGCTGTAAACCCCAGCTTTATCGTTTGCGATGAACCAGTATCTGCACTTGATGTATCTATCCAGGCTCAAATAGTAAATCTTCTTGAGGATTTACAAGATGATCTTGGCTTAACCTATTTGTTCATAGCGCATGATCTCTCGGTTGTGAAGCATGTCAGCGATCGAATAGCTGTTATGTATCTCGGGCATATAGTTGAGATTGCAGACCGAAATGAATTGTATGACAACCCTCTGCATCCATACACGAGAGCCTTACTATCTGCCATACCCATCCCAGATCCACTACTAGAGGCAGAACGGGAGAGGATAATATTGACTGGCGATGTGCCAAGTCCTCTGTCTCCACCTGACGGATGCGTTTTCCACACTAGGTGTCCTGTGGGGGACGCTGACTGTGAGGTCGAAATGCCAGAATTACGAGAGGTTTCGACGAATCACTGGGTTTCTTGCATTAAAGTGCCAGGATACGGAGACCCGGGCTTTTAATATTGACTCCGGTATCGATATGTATTGATTATTCGGCCAGGCAGATTATCTGAGAGCCCCTCTAAATGAAAAAGCTTGTTCCTCTGATGTCTTGAACTCTAATAACGCAGCTTCTCCTGACTCAGTCGCTTCTTTAGCTCTTTGGAAGGCGTTGGCTATATCTTCTGGATCTTCCACTTTTTCTGACCATCCTCCGAGGCTTTTGGCTAAGTCTGCATAGTCTCCACCTAGGTCTCTGGTTTGAAAGAGTTCGTGTGATGATGCCATGTGTCCAGTTTCAATAGCCATAGTGGCATTGTTTAGCACTACTGTAAGAATGGGAATTTTGCTACGGACCGCGGTCTCAAAGTCTAATCCCGTCATTCCGAAAGCAGCATCTCCCATAAAATTCACCACAAATTTTTCCGGGGATGCCAATTTTGCTCCTATGTTTAATCCTAGCCCGGTGCCCAGGCCGTGGGACTTACCCCAGCCCAGATATGTTCCTGGGCCGCCGGATTCATAAAACGGCATGATTTGGTCCCTGGGACTTCCGGAATCATGGGTCACAATCGTTTGGCTAGGGTCTGTAACTTTCATGAACTCATTTATTACGCGGTATGGCGTCATGGGGACTTCCTGGGACGATAGCTTATTTTCCCATTCCTGTTTCCACACTGATTTCAAATTAGCAATTTCGTCAGCCGGCGAGATTCTTTGTGGTCGCGTGGAAAGTAAGTCTTCACAGGCCTCAATTAATTGCCGAAGGACTAGTTTGGCATCTCCTAGAAGAGCTGACTCAGGGGAATAGTAATTACCTATGTCTTCGGCAAAATTCGTAGCGTGTATTATCTTTTTACCTGCCGGTATAGTAGTGATCATTCCATGTTGTGTCAGGCTAGTTCCCACAGCCAATATGGTGTCTGCTTTCTTCATATAGTTCAAAACTGCACCGTTCATGACTACTGATGAGCTACCGAGGGCTAGATCGTGTCTTTCGTCAATTGCTCCTTTGCCAGCCATCGTTGTCGTAACGGCGATTTTGGTTAGTTCTGCAAGTTCAACAAGTTCATCACAGGCATCTGCGTAAATAACTCCCTGTCCTGCGTATATGACTGGGAAATTAGCAGCTAGTAACAACTCTGCTGCTTTCGAAACATCAGTTTCGTCTGCTCCTGATCTATGTCGGGAAGAAGGTATGTAATTTTGGTGGATTAGTTCCGAGGAGTCAGATTCAGCTATGTCGGCTGGTATTTCTACCATGACCGGCCCGGGACGTCCATTTTTGAGCCTTTGAAAGGCCCTTCTCATCGTGTCCCCCAGTGTATTCACTTCATTAATTTGCTCGACGTATTTAGTTACCGAACTAAAGCTTTCTACTGAGCTGAAATGTGGGAACACTCTGTCACGGCTGCGAGGATGCCCGAGGGGTAGTAAGAGGATTGGTGAGGCGTCTGCAAATGCCGTTGCTACTCCAGGATATGCGTTTTCCGCTCCGGGTCCGTACTGCATGGCGAAAACACCCGGGGGTGTTCCTTTTGTAATTCTGGAATATCCATCGGCAATTCCTACGCCGACTCGCTCTTGGCGGCATATTACTGGCCTGATACCTATCTCAGCGGCAGCTTCTATGATAGAAGTGGTTGGGAAACAACTCAGATAGTTAATTCCTTCCTTTTTTAGAATTTCCGAAATTGTGTCAATAACTCTCACGGTCCCATCTCCTATCGATCTTGTACGGTTCTAAATATAGAATTGAGGGCGAGTATAACACCCGTCATAGGACTTAGATCCTGATATCTCGTTGCGGTTACAATTCACTTGGTTTCACAAGATTTTAAATTATGAGGATGTTGAAATGGCATTAAAGAAAAAACTTTTGATAACTGGTGCTGCTGGATATGTAGCGAGTCAGATGCTACCTAGTTTGAGGAAGAAATATGAATTGGTTTTATTAGATGCTAGCACTAAGAATCGTGATGGAGAAGAAGTTGAAGGAGTGAGTACGGTTGACCTGATTGACAAAAACCGATCAGCATATTCACATTTTTTTGAAGGTGTTAATGCTGTTATACATTTGGCTTATAAGAGAAGAAGTGGGCAACCGCTAGATCATTTCTTTGATGAAAATCAGAATGTACAGATGGCGTACAACGTGCTTCGATCTTCTTATGACCATGGTGTAGATCGTGTGGTTATAGCAAGTTCAAACCATGCGTCAGATTTTTATGAACACGCCCTTATTCACGACCGTAGCCTTGAGATGCTTGATCCTTACAGGTTAGCTTTATCTGATAATTTTTACGGATGGGCCAAAGCGAGTTACGAACATCTTGGATTTTTATTCGCCTGCGGTGGAATGGGAGAGGGTGGTGATGGATGGTCTGAAAACCTGGTAGCCGGAAATTTGGATACTAGCCGCAAAATGGGTGTTGTAATGGTGCGAATAGGAGCCCCAAGAAACTTGGACGCTAAACAATATAAAGACAGAGCGGCTAGCTTTAAGAGAGATCTAGGCGCATTCATAAGTCCGCGAGATATAACTCAATTGTTTGAAAAATCCGTTGAGGTTGAAAATATTGAGAATGAATATGGGATTCCATGGCAAGTGGTTTATGGGATAAGTAACAATACCCGTTCATTTTGGTCACTCGCAAATGCTCGCAAAGTTCTTGGATATGATCCCATGGATGACTCTGAGATATTGTTTGCGGAGGCAGTCCAGTCCATTATTACGGATGCTGGTAGGGTAGGACCGGCCTAGAGTCTTGGAATCTAATGAGGCTATAAGCATTATGAACGACGTCTCCGAAGCCGTTCATTTATTGGAAGGCTCGAGTCGAATTAGAGAATTTTTGAGACAAGTCTTGAGATTTCAGCCAGTGCCACTACATAGTGTTGCCAGATCCACTTCTTTAACAGTCCCAGTTGCTTCTGCACTAAGAAGGGAGCTGGAAAAGCGAAAACTGTTATCTCGTAAGGGTGGCATAGTTCTCACAGAGCACGGCCTGAGCTTATTGGAGAGTATTGGTGTACGGGAAACTCAAATTCCAGGCTTACAATCTGGATATCCTTTTCCTGAGTGGCTAAATCCCGTGGTTGAAAAATTAGATATATTGCTATCTTCAAGACCTGA
>Ga0209034_10000083_pt1 | contig 45022 bp, 29 predicted proteins | sample MarorgKNORR_S2LV_2_FD_188219 | JGI IMG/M metagenome (GOLD analysis project Ga0209034, IMG submission 188219) | Marine microbial communities from the Southern Atlantic Ocean, analyzing organic carbon cycling - 250m_A/KNORR_S2/LV (SPAdes) (version 2) | ecosystem: Environmental > Aquatic > Marine... | reverse complement strand
GTCCCAACAGCGTTATGGCAGTGGATGCCAGCACGGGGCGGGTATTCTGGAAATTCCGACACACACCTTCGGAAAATGCCCGAGTCTGTTGCGGTGCGAATAACAGAGGCGTTGCCGTGCTGGATGATAGGGTCTACATGGGTACTCTGGATGCTCGACTCATTGCACTAGACAGAATAAATGGCCAGCCCTTGTGGAACGCGGAAGTGGCTGATGTAAATCTAGCTTACTCAGTGACAATGGCTCCTTTGGTGGTTAAGGATAAAATTGTTGTCGGTGTTGGCGGTGGTGAGTATGGTATTCGTGGTTACGTGGCTGCTTTCGATGCAGAAACCGGAGAGCAGGCATGGAAAACTTATACGATTCCCGGACCCGGTGAACTTGGTCATGACAGTTGGGAAGGGGATGATTGGGAACATGGTGGTGCTTCAGTATGGGTAACCGGGTCCTTCGATCCGGAACTTAACCTAACCTACTGGGGGGTCGGTAATCCAGGTCCTGATTGGAATGCCGGACAGCGCCCCGGGGACAATCTCTTCTCCGATTCGGTAATCGCGCTAGATGCTGATACTGGTGAGTTAAAATGGTATTTCCAGTTCACGCCAAACGATGGTTATGACTATGATGCCGTGCAAGTGCCAGTTCTGGCGGACATGGTCTGGCGGAACGAACCCAAAAAGGTAATGATGTGGGCCAATCGCAACGGCTATTTTTATGTGCTGGACCGTGTTAATGGTCAATTCCTGGAGGGTAAGCCCTACGTCAAAGTGAATTGGTCGAGTGGTCTGGATGAGAACGGCCGACCGATTCCCACTCCTCAACCGGAAGGAATGCCAACCTACCCAGGCAATCAGGGTGGCACTAACTGGTATCCTCCATCTTATAGCCCTCGTACTGGTCTGTTTTATTTCAGTGCTTGGGAGAACTACGCCACTATCTACAGGGCCGAGGAATCGGAGTATGTCCCGGGACAAGCCTTTCTTGGCGGCGGATTTACGGTATTGGCACCTTCACCAGAGGCCCCAACTATCGGTATTGGGCGTACCAACCCGATCAACAACTGGACTAACGAAGTAGGCTATGCCTCCTTGAAAGCCATGGATCCTCAAACTGGCGAGGCAGTCTGGTCCTACGACCAATACGATGTAAGCGATAGCGGTATGCTTACTACAGCTTCAGACCTTTTATTTACTGGAGGCAGGGAAGGTTACTTCCATGCTATTGATGCCCGCAGTGGCGATCTAATCTGGAATGTAAACCTTGGCGGTCAAATTGTGATGGCGCCAGTTACCTACATGGTGGACGGAATTCAGTATGTGTCCGTCATATCCGGAAATAGCTTGTCAACATTCGCTTTGCGCGATTGATAATAATGCAGGTAGCTTTAACTATCTGGATGCTGATGGGATGACCCGAAGCTTTACAGTTCTCCATCGCTGGGCTAGGACGCTTGCACTGCTGTTACTGTCTGGTGCACTGGTTGCTCAAGTCAATGATGCCCGTTTTACCCCGAGCGATACCTATTCTATTAATCAGAATTTCTTCAAGATGCCTTCGGGCAGAACAATCGGTTCGACCGCTGGATTTGCGATTAGCCCCGACGGCTCCAGTATCTGGGTGTTTGATCGCTGCGGCGCCAACAACTGCGTAGGCTCTGACCTTGATCCAGTCATGCAGTTTGACATGGACGGTGACCATCTTATTAGCTTTGGCGCCAATATGTTCATTAGACCTCACGGTTTACACGTGGACAGACAAGGAAATGTATGGCTAACCGATGGAGAAGGCCCAGACGGTAGAGATCCTCGACGGGACGGAAAAGGGCATCAGGTCTTCAAGTTCAGCTCTTCCGGTGAGCTACTTTTGAAATTAGGGAAGCCCGGTATTGCCGGGACCGGACTAGATGTATTCAATCAGCCTTCAGCTGTCTATGTCGCCCCAAACGGAGACATATTCGTCGGAGATGGTCATGGGGGACAGAGCAACGCACGAATCATGAAGTTCGATGCCCAGGGAAACTTCATCAAGACTTGGGGTGAAAGGGGTAATGGCCCTGGGGAATTTGCTGTTCCTCACGCCTTGGCAATGGATTCCTTAGGCCGGCTCTTTGTTGGTGATCGCGGAAATAACCGGATACAAATTTTCAATGTGGAAGGTAATTTTATAGCTGAATGGCCTCAGTTCGGTCGTCCCAGTGGCGTCTATATTGATGACAATGACATGCTGTATGTAACCGATTCTTCTTCAACTCCAAGCAACAACCCGGGCTATGCTGAGGGTATACGGATTGCCAGTGCGCATGACGGCAAGGTGATTACCTTTATTGATGACCCTGATGCTGATGGTACTCAGGAAGGGGTATTTGCTGACGCCGACGGCAATGTTTATGGTTCACTGACCGGTGGAATGGCTCTAAGAAAGTATGAACTGCCCTAATGAGTCCCCTTATTCCTCCTGCCGGGCTCGCTTCTTTTAGTTTTTTGCGATCTGTCGATTACCCAGTAAAAAGTACATTACACTAAGCAGGATATAAGGCCTCAGAGAATGCAGAATTTGTCTCAACATAGTTTCTCCGAAATGACGGTAACTTCTTGAGAGTCATACAATTTGTAACAAACAATTGCTTTAAGCTGTGTAATACTAGCGCCGCGGAGAACGACCTGCTAACTGTTAGCTATTTTGTGCCGACAAGTAAGACAAAATTTCCCAAATTTAAGTTAGAGACAGCCCGGATGGCTCCAAGAATTACCTTATTTTTTCTACTATTGCTTAGTCTCAATTCTGAGTCTGTCGCACAAGAGAATGTGGGCGAAGAATCCACCGTCATGTACCCGGCATCCTACTTTGCTGAATGGTCCCCTGTCACCGCCCAGGACATGCTGGATCGTATACCCGGTCTTAGTGGTGGCAGTAGCTTCGGCTCTTCAGGAGGATTTTCCAGAGGTGGCTGGGGAGGGCATTCTGGAGGTGGTGGCGGAGGAAGTTGGAGTCGCGGTGGCGGTAGTCGTGGATTTGGCGGTGGTAATCGTGGCAGTGAAATTCTCATCAATGGTAAGCGCACCGCCGGCAAGAGTAACAGCACTGGAGGTCAGTTATCCCGAATCACCACCGACCAGGTGGATTACATCGAAATTATCAGGGGCACTTCCGGCGAACTGGATGTTCGCGGTAGTGGCCAGGTCATTAATGTTGTTCTATTCGATACTTTCACTACTTCTACCACCCAATACCAGCTCGGAGCTGAACAGGCTGATGACAATACAGTTACACCTTCTGGTGACGTTTCCTATAGTGGTCAGCTAGGAGGCTTGAACTTCCAGGCCAGTGCCCGTTCCAGCGATAGTTATTCTATGTATATCAGCAAGGAAAACTCTATTCTTGGGGATTTTTCACCTAACGACATTATTCGGGATGTTCGGGTTACAGAGGGAAATTATTCGACTATCAACACTAATTTGGACTATGAGATCAATTCCAATAGCAGTGGTCGCTTCAATGCTCAGTTTATGGAAGGAGGCGGTGATACAGAGTTAAATCGACGTACTATAGATCTTAAAGTTACGCCCAATGTGTCCTCTTTTCAGAGGGAAGAAACCCCCAGCTCGATTGAGAACTGGGAAGTTGGTGGAGACTATGAATACAATACTGAGCGGGGTGACCGGTTCAAGGTTCTCTTTATCAGTAATTTATTTGCTCGGGATAGCACCAGGGAGCGCTTTGATTTATCTGACGGCGGCTCCGAGAACAAAAATCTATTCCTGGATTCAGGAAGTACTACAAGGGAGCGAATTGTCCGCAGCTCATACACTTTCGATATCTTTGGTGGGGCTCAGGACATTGAGTTTGGTGCCGAGCGAGCCCAGACCATTCTCGATTCAAACCTTAACTTGGGAGTCGATATCCCCGGTGTAGCAGGCTTAGCTAATTACGGTGGGCTAGTACCTGTCACTGTTGCCAATGCCAATTCCACCGTTGAAGAAATGCGCTATGAACCCTTTGTTATTCATAACTGGATTATTAGTCCGAGAATGTCGCTGGAGTCTTCATTGCTTTATGAGGACTCCGAAATCACCCAGTCTGGTGACGTGTCTAAAAAACGAGATTTCAATTATTTGAAGCCAAAACTTGATTTCAGATATGACCTGACCCCTGCTATCCAACTTCGTGGCACCATAGAGAAAATGGTCGAACAACTAACGTTTAGTGACTTCGTTGCGGCGACTGATAATCAGGATGAAGATTCTAATGTGCAGGCCGGTAATGAAAATTTGAAGCAGGAATGGTATTGGAATTATGAAGTAAGTACTGAAATCCGACTTCCCAATGATATTGGTGTAGTTAGCGGACGGCTCTTTTATGAAGATTGGCACGACAGGATTGAGCGTATGGATGTGTCTGTCGATGAAAGTAATCTCCAGAGTGCCAATGGAAATATCGGGGACGGCGAGAAATATGGTTTGGAGCTAAATGCCAGTATGCGTATGCGCATGTTCAATATGCCAAATCTCTTGGTTACAGCCAGTTCAAGTGTAGAGGATTCCAAGATTACTGATCCGTTTTTGGGTATAGAAAGGCGGATGCTATATAGCCAGCGCGGTCGTAATGAGGTGGGCTTTCGCCATGATATTCCTAGTTTAAGGCTGAATTACGGTGGTAATTGGAGCAACATTTTCGATGGTAATCGACATCGCTATGATATTGACGACATTGAGTATTCGGCCGGTGATCCATACTGGTCAGCTTTCGTCGAATGGGTGAGCCCCAACGATATAACTTTCCGGCTTGATGCAAATCGTCTAATCAACAACGGTGAGAACTGCCGGGAACGGCAGCGTTTTGTTGGGCGAATCTCCAGTGGTATCTTGGAAGAAATCGAAGATCAATGCAGCACTTCAGGCCCCACTGTTTCTTTGAGAGTCACTGGCACGTTTTAGTGGCTTAATAACAGCTTTTTTTGTTAAGTGTGGTATCTAGTTTATTGCTTTTTGTAGAAAACCAGATTTGGGCTTTAAAGAATATTTGAGTTTTCAATGTATCGACCAGATTGTTTTTTCTCCGCAGTTTCTTTGCTAATTCTAGTTAGTATAGCGCAGACCGCCTCCGCGCAAGAAAATGTGGGAGAAGAATCGACTGTCACATATCCGGCTAGCTATTTTTCCGAATGGGGACCGGTTACGGCTCAAGATATGCTTGATCGCATTCCTGGGCTTGATCCGCGGAGTATGGGTAGCAGCTTCAGTGGAGGAAGCAGTTCTGGCGGACCTTCAATTGTAGGAGGTGGGAGATTGCCGCCGGGCGTAGGAGGTGGGCGGGGTGGTGGACGAGGATTTGGGGGTGGGAACCGCACCACTGAAATCCTAATCAATGGTAAACGGACTGCCGGGAAAAACAATAGCACTGGTGTTCAGCTAAGCCGCATTACCTCTGGGCAAGTAGATCGTATTGAAATTATCCGCGGCACTTCTGGGGAGCTTGATGTTCGAGGGAGTGGGCAGGTGATCAATGTGGTGTTAAATGAGCAATTTAGCGAGGCTTCTTTGCAGTACAACCTTAGCGCTGAACACGCTCATGATAATACGATCAGTCCGACGGCCGAGTTTTCGTATAGCGGTCAGACAGGCGGGCTAAATTTTCAAGCTAGCGCCAGAGTGAGTGATCCTTATTTTTATAACGTAACCAGGGAGCGCTCTGTACTGGGTGATGGTTCGCCGAACGACAGAATTTTTGAAGTTCGAAAGCAGGATCCAGAGGGAGGTATGGCCAGTGCGAATCTTGATTATGAAATTAATGCAAACAACAGCGCCCGGCTCAATGTCACGTGGTTTGATGGTAGATCTACAACGGGTACAGAGAGGAGAACCACGGACTTAAAAGTCAGCCCAAATGTCGATACCTTCCAAAGTGAAACTGGACCTGGGATTATCAAAAGCTGGGAAATTGGTGGTGACTACGAGTTCAACTCGGATGGAGGGAGTCGGTGGAAGGTTTTGTTCATCACGAACTCTTTTGAGCAAGCTAATACCAGAGAGCGTTATGATGTCCTTAGCGATTTTTCGAAAGAAAAAAACTTGTTTCTTGATACTTGGAGCGAGACGCAAGAACGTATTGTTAGAGGATCCTATACCTTTGATATTTTCCAGAACCAGGACATAGAGATCGGAGCCGAGAGAGCACAGACTATCTTAGATTCTAAGCTCGCTTTGGGAATATCCGCTGCTACAGGGACTCCCTCGCCTTTAGTAGGGGGGCTTGTTCCAATGCCAGTGAATAATGCTAATTCTTCTGTTGAAGAGATGCGTTATGAGCCTTTCATTGTCCACAATTGGATCTTTAATTCGAGGTCTTCCCTTGAAACTTCGGTGCTTTATGAAGATTCAGAAATTACTCAGCGGGGAGATGTTTCAAAGCAGCGAGACTTTAGTTTTGTAAAACCAAAAGTAGACTTTCGGTATGACTTGACCCCGCAGCTTCAATTAAGGGGTACTATCGAAAAGATCGTCGAGCAATTGACCTTTAACGATTTCGTTGCCGCGACTGACGAGCAGGACGAAGATTCAGACGTTCAAGCAGGTAATGCTAACTTGCGTCAAGAATGGTATTGGAACTATGAAATAAACTCTGAGTATCGGCTGCCTAACGATATTGGAGTAGTGAGCGGAAGGCTCTACTATGAAGACTGGCACGACAGGATTGAGCGTATGGATGTGACTGTCGACGAAAGTAATCTCCAGAGCGCTAATGGAAATATCGGGGACGGTGAGAAGTACGGGATTAACCTGAGCGCCAGTATTCGCATGCGCATGATAGATATGCCAAATTTACTTATCACAGTGGCTACAAACGTGGAAGACTCCAAAATAATAGATCCGATTCTAGGTGTTGAGAGAAGAATGATGAACAGCTGGCGTGGCCGTACCAATTATGCTTTTAGGCATGATTTGCCTAACTTACGTCTCAATTATGGCTTGAACGTCCAAGATAGTTTCGATGGTGGGCGTCTCAGGTATGACATTGACGATATTGAATACGGTCGAGGAGACCCGTTTTGGGGTGCATTTGTGGAATGGATTAGCCCTCAGAACATCACCTTCCGGCTGGAAGCGCAAAGGATCATCGAAAAAGCGGAGATGTGTCGTGAACGCCGCCGTTTCGTTGGCCGTATTTCAAGCGGTATCATCGAAGAAATCGAAGATCAGTGTAACCGAGCAGGTCCGGCGATTACTCTTCGTGTGACGGGTACGTTCTAATAATTACACCCCCAAGTGGTAGTATAAATGCGACAATTTGAAACATTTTTGATTCGCGCTAGGGGTCTGGTTTGTGGCAGGATATGCTGTCTAGATGGGGATTCAGCCGAGATTGTATCGCGAATCTAAAAAGTAGGATTTTTAGGGCTTTTCGGACAACCGAAACGCAACTGAGAAGTAGGAGAGGAAATTTTGCAAAATCTAACTCTAAAAAGAAGTTTCTTAGGACTATTGATTGGGTTAGTAGCCTTACCGAGTCTGGTAAATGCTCAAGACACTATCGAATGGTTCACTTTGGGTAACGATCACGCCCACACCCGCTATATGCCAGCCGACCAGATCACCCCGGAAAACTTTGGGGATCTTGAAGTTTCCTGGGAATGGGATGGCGCCAGTTTTGGGGCGGTTAGTGGACGGTCAACGCCTTCTTATATAAATGGAAAGCTGTATACCGTAGCCGGTTATAAACGTCATGTGGTCGCCATCGACCCCAAAACAGGGGACACGATCTGGTCTTATCGGGAACCGGATACGCCACGGGGGGAATACTCCATGCGTGCGGATTACGGAAAGGGTGTCGCTTACGCCGAGATTGATGGGCGTGGTGTTATCCTAATTATTTCGCCAGCTTTCTTTCTTACAGCCCTTGATGCCGAGACTGGTGTTCCTCTCGAAGATTGGGGTTCACCGGTACCTATCGACGGCTTTCCTGAGAGCGGTGTAGTTGACCTCATAAAAGATCTTGGTCACCCCTTTGATCCCTATGAAGGTATTCCATTGGAAGTGGGTTACATCACAGCTTCTTCGCCACCGATAGTTGTTAACGATACTATTGTAGTGGGCAACTCTGCAGAACAGGGTTACAACCAGGCTCGCATTGAGAACGTTCCAGGCGACATGCTTGGTTATGATCTGCGTACAGGCGAATTCAAGTGGAAGTTTAATGTAATTCCCAAGCCTGGCGAATACGGCCACGAAACCTGGGAAAATGATGCTTGGGAATGGACGGGTGATGTATCTTCCTGGGCGCCACTTTCGGCAGATCCGGCTAACAATTTAGTCTTTATCCCTACTAACAGTGCCACCATTGATTATTACGGTGGATTTCGCCCAGGGGATAATTTATATGGCGCAAGCATCATTGCTCTCGATACTCGAACAGGGGAAAGAGCTTGGCATTTCCAGTTTGTACACCATGAGGTTTGGAATTTTGATACACCGACGGCACCGATCTCGTTGGATCTAACCGTGGACGGCCGAGAAATCCCTGCCGTTATTCAGGCTACTAAGCAAGGTTGGTTGTATACCTTTAACCGGCTAACCGGAGAGCCTGTATGGCCAATTGTGGAGCGTCCGGTACCACCTTCCATCGTGCCCGGTGAAGTGCTTTCGCCGACCCAGCCCCATGTTACTTGGCCTGAACCTTATAGTATGCAGGGGATTACAGAAGACGATCTGGTGGATTTTACTCCCGAGCTTAAAGCTCAGGCGCTGGAGGCTATGGAAGACTATGTTATGGGAGGGCTGTTCAATCCACCTATTCATGCCGACAATCCTTTAGGCAAATATGCTGCCATGAACTGTCCGGGGGGAGCAGGGGGAGTCAACATTACATCACCTCCGGTTGCTGACCCTACGACAAACGTCATGTACGTATCATCGCACATTGCCTGTTTTGCGCTTCGTCTCATTCCAGGTGAAGAGGCGGATCTGTTGTTCCCCAACTCCACTGGAGCGACAACTGCACAATATGCCAATGGAGTGCGGGGAGCTACAGCGAGGCCACCACGACATCCCACAGGCATTCCTGTTTGGAAGCCGCCGTATAGCACAATTACTGCCTATGATATGGATACCGGTGAGAAAGCATTTGTTATTCCGACTGGTGAAACACCGCAGCGTTATGCTCAAGTTTTTGAGACAGCGGGTGCCGACATGAATGAAGTCGGTAACACAGGTACCGGAGCACTGGTGCCTATGGTGGTCACAAAGAATATGCTGATTTATGCGGATCAGGCCGCAGACGGTACGCCGATGCTTTGGGCTATCGACAAAGATACAGGTGAGGTCGCTAGCAAGATTGAAGCGCCTGCACGCAGTAACTACGGTATGAGTTCCTGGGTCCATGAAGGTCACCAGTACATCATGCTGCAGACCGGTTCCAAGCTCACAGCTATGGCTTTGCCCGGCGCGGGGGCCGAGGCGGCAGCTCACTAAAGTTCGTTATTAGCTAATGAGTTAGAAAAAAGGGGGTCATTTGATCCCCTTTTTTATAGGCTTAATTCTAGGATGACCGAAGGTCAAGGAGACGACCGATAATGTCAGCATTATCGATATGGCTATCCTTGGAGATGGTGTCAACAAAGATAATTTCACTGGTGTCAGAACCACAGGCCTTCCACCGGCGGATAAATCGAACGTTTGTGGTTCCAGCAAATACAGTGTAGGTTTTTACTTTCTGAGCAGCAGCAATGTGCTGGCAGGCCGAATCATAGCCGATGAATTCATCGCTGAGGGCTATTAAAGCTGTAATTTCTCCCACCGTGCAGTTAAGGCCCAGTAGTCTACTGTCTGGTTTGGCGTTCTCAAGCTCTCCAAAATCTAGCGTTTGAACGGGAATTCCTTGCTGCTGTACACATCGTATTATCGCTTTTGCTCGGTCCTGTTCTTCTTCTCCGAACCCCAGGTCCAGTATCAAGCGTATGTTGGGGTGTTGTAATAAGGACTGGACCAATTCCGTCTCGAAGTTGCCTTCAACCCGCTTGCGGATATTGCCGCCTACGCCGAAATTGAGGGTTATTACGGTGGCCAAGCCTTCGGGATCAATCGCTTTCCTAAGTTGTTTTGCCAGCTTCAGTTTTTCATATTCCGGCCAAACGGATGGATAACAGAACTCGTGCTCACCTAGCATATTATCAAGCCATAGGTTGGTCAGTTCCGAGACTGAGGCAGTAACTGAAGAACCTTTTTTACCTCGTGAATTGAAGAAACAATAATTTTGAAGTGGCACCAGTGGTAGCACTCCAAGCTGAGTAAGGCGGGAGTCCGGATCAATCAGCAGGAATTGAGATGGGGAAAGGCCGGCAATGTGTGTGCGGATTTCCTTGAGCAGTTTCAACCACACTAGGAAGCGCTCTATAAGACCACCTCTACGGGAGTAACTCAATTCGTGAACTTTGAAATCGGATCTAGATCCAAAAACTTGCTTAAGTTTGGCATCCCCAAAGACGATTATATCGGCTTCTGGGTAGAATTTTGATACACGTTTGCATATAACGCTAGTTATGGCAACGTCGGCCCCAATAGTAACCCTAGACAATACCAGAATTTTTTCCGGTTTGATGCTGCTCTGTAGTTGCCGGTCTTGGCTAAGTCTAATATTTTCAATGCGCTCGTATAGCAACTCCTCATTAGGTAGCTCGAAGTCTGAAAGTTCTGATTTTATTTCCTGCCCCTGTGGATGTTCACAAAGGAAATTCACGACTTGGCAAATGAGGCGATTGTAGGTTTCGGTTTGCAGTTCCTCGAAATCATCACACAACCTTTCTATCACGGTACCGAACAGAACACGCGCTGCAATCTGGTTTAGTTCCGATTCCTTAAAGTGGGTTGCCATTTCGCAAAGCAGATGAATGTACTCTCGATTGTACTCATCGCTGTAGTAATAACGATCAACAAAGCTGGAGGCAATGCGCTGCGCTAGTGACTCAATGTCTTTTGCAGTAGGTGATTTTTGTAGTTGCTGCCATTGTTCCTGATAAAAAAGTGGTCTCATTACCCACCTCGTAAGTAATTACTGACAGCGTTACTTACTATAGCGGGGGTAATCTCCTTCATGCACGCGTGGTGTCCCAGAGGGCAGGTTTTCTGGTGACAAGGTACACAGGGTAGGTCTCTCTGTAAGACAGTTGCCAGTTGAAGGTTACTGGCAGTGTAAATTTCGTTAGTAGGGCCCATAAGCACAATGTGAGGAATGTCGAATGCTACGGCATAATGTCGCGGCCCTGTATCGTTTGTAATTAACAAATCACACCGCTTTATTAAAGGTTTGAGATGAGCAAGATCGACCCCATCTTCAGCCGTATTTATAATATCAGCGTTACTGGCTTGAACTATACGCGCTGCAATTGCTTCTTCACCAGGACCAACCAGTAGCAACAACTTGCTATTGAACTTATCTTGCAGTTGTTCGGCAAGCTCAGCAAAATGTTCAGCAGGCCAGCACTTCGAAGAACCGAAACTAGCTCCGGGATTTAAACCAACTACGGTATCATCGGCCGTTATTCCATACGATCTCAACTGGTCTTCGCCTTGGTTCGCGAGAGACTCAGATATATAGAGGGTTGGCTTTGGGTTGGACGGTATTTCCAATTCGAGGTAACGACACAAATCCAGGTAGTATTCCTGCATCGGCATTGGTTTTACTTCACCCTCTTTTCGTAAGGGTTTCGGACCGCCAGTGAGTAGAAATTGGCGTAAATTTCGGCGGTAGCCGTAAGTGTGCGCTAAACCTGCGAACTTGAAAGTCAGAAAAGAATGAGTTGTGTTAGTCAGCAGTAATCCAAACTGGGGTTTTAGTCTGGTAAATTCACGGCGAATAGTTTTCAGTCCCTTCCAACTCTTGTCCTGACAATCCACGATATGATCAAACCAAGGTGCATCTTCGAGTATTCCTCGGGCGTAAGGTCTCACTAAGGCGGTGATAGTTGCGGTAGGAAAATTATTGCGTAGACATTCGAACACGGGGGTAGCCATGACAATATCGCCGACCCAGTTCGGACAACGCACTACTAGGCTGTCGATGCTTTGAAGGGCCGGTAGCATTGCGAACGGGAATACGTTTCCAGGGAACTAACTTTGATCGAGGGTATAGGCAACAGCTTCAGCTTTCTTGCCAGCAGCCATTTGTTCGCGTTCCTGTTTTATGTAATCAGAACGAACGCCCATTACATTCGAATAGCGAATCGTGTAATGAATTTTATCTTCGCTTATGAGTTGCTCCGATAAATCCCTGTCGTAGGCGACAAGATCTTTATACTCTCTAAGCCAGGTTTCTCGGTCCATGGCCTCGATCTTTTTCACTAACCTCTGGTAAATCGGTGCACTCTCCCAGTCTGTTTCAGCATTGACATACCAGTTACAGAGCTTGGCTAGTTTATCTAGGAACAAGTCATGTTCTTCACCGAATTTCAGGCAAGAGCCATCAAAGTAATTTCCTTGGCCGGCTATTTTTGATTCGTCGATGAGTGGTTTGGCTATCTCATATCCTGCGGTGCCCTTGAAGGGAAAGAACAAGGCCCAACGGAATCGACCCATCTTCACTTTGGCACATAAATGAATCGTTTCCATAATTTCTTCGCGGGATTCATACGGAAGCCCAAACATGATAAAAGCTGAGCTGTGTAAATCGTAGGCATGCGCTGAATAAAACGAATGTTCAATCTGCTCGTTTTTCATGTACCGTTTAAGCACTTCGCGACGCACTCTCGGACATCCACTCTCAAGTCCAAATTTCACAATGATACATCCGGCTTCCTTGAGGGCCTTAGCAGCCACTACGTCGAAACAGTTCACATGGCCGTTAACAACAAAGGGCACATTGACTTTGTGCTTTTTGTAGGCTTCGCAAAATTCTACGACGTAGTTCGTGTTCAGTGTAAAAAGATCATCATCAAAAATGAACGTGTTGATTTCTGGATTTTCTTTCACGAGTTTTTTTAAGTCTTTCATCATAACGTCAACTGGGAAGTGACGCAGAAAGTCTTTCACGTTTTTCGCTGCACCATCCTCAATATATTGATCGACGATTTCGATGTTAAAACAATAGGTACATTTGTAGGGGCAACCGCGAGAAGTGAGGATTCCCATCCAGCCGCGGGTTTCTTTCATGACTGCCTTCATGTCAAAGACGTCGTAGTCTAATGGCGGCAAATTGTCCAGGTTAGGGAACGGTGCAACTGGATTAGATACCGGCACACTTCCCATCCAAGATCTGAAATTAGCCAGCGTGTGTGGTTGTTCTCCTTTCTCGAGAGCTTCCATCAGCTCAAGTAGCGCCCAATCACCTTCGCCTACACAGACATAATCGAACAGTTTTGATTTATGTACATCATCAGGAACCATGGTGCAATGCACCCCACCGATGGTCTGGACTAGCTCAGGCATGGCTTGCCTGATGGCTTTGCTTTGTTCCACTACCCAATCGTATTGCTGGGACATAACCGAAAAGCCAACAAGTCCCGGTTCCGTTTCTCGGATGTAGTCGATTAATTCCTCACTACTAGGGACTGGTTTATATTTCTCAGAAACGTGCATGAGATCCATTTCATGGCCCTTAGCATGCAGGACTCCGGCTAGGGACGCGATGCCGTGGTTGGTTCCCAATGGGGCATCAATTTGGGGGTAGATCATCAGTATTTTCATATAGCCTGAATTCTCTCTCAAAGGTCCATGGCTGCAGCTACTAGGCCGAAGTCTACCACTGATTGCTATGTTTAATAATAAGCGAGCAGCGGATTCCTACCTTTATCGGTCACAAATCCCGATATCTTGCGCAATATATTGGCACTGAACAGGCTCGAGGCTAACTAAAGTCTGACCTGTACCGGTAATAGGAAACACACTAGTAGGTGCGAATTTAGATCGTTCAAGTATGGACAAGGCATTCTGAATTGTTCTAATTGAGCGTCGTGACCAATCGGTTCCTGAACATCGGCGCCTTGATAGAGATCCATTTAGCTTTTCTTGTCGGAACCGACGGCAAAAACGTTCGGTAATAATCGGTTTTAATCAGGTCGATGCGGGTGGCGGGGCTAAGAACGCCATCAACCTACTTCACGAAATTTTTAATAATTTCCTAATGGAAGGCCCTTATCAGAACTACATGTTAGAAGTATTTAATGTTCCGGAAGAATAATGCATGGAACTAAGTTGTATTTGTCTGAATCCGACCGTGAGATTGCTTCCGACCACTTGCGACGTTAACGATCATGTCTGCAGTTACTGGTACACGGTTGAATAGATGACCGCCAAGGGCATCCGAGATAGCACACAACAACGCTGCCGCGGCACAACCCTGGATCGGTTCGCCTATCCCTTTTGCTCCAACTGGATTCTGAGGATCTGGAATATCCGTAGCCGCCCAGTCCATTGGCGTTGGTGAGTCGAGGTAGGTTGGGAGTTTGGAGTTGTGAAAGCCAACACCTGCTGGTAGGCCATTTTGAGGATCATAAGCATGGCGCTCATAGCCTGCCATCCCGAAGCCCATCACAGCAGCGCCCTTGACCTGAATCTCCAGTCCACGTGGATGGATCACTGTGCCGCAGTCAGCTACCCCGAGATAATCTAATATCTCATACTTGCCGGTTTCCAGATCTAATTCAATCTGGATGAATCCGGCAGCTAAGGCAGGGACAGTCCCTTCTTTTTCGAGATTGTCTTTGGCAACACCAATTAGACCTGTTCCGGCCAGAGCCTGAACTGAGCGGCTGGTCATGGAGTTGATATCTTCAGGCACATATTGCCCGCTATATTTACCACGTAATTCAATGGCTCGAGCAGCTGCATTGGCATAAGTTATGAAAATGGAAGGATCGGATTTTAGGTAAACCCGTTCATCGGCTATATCGTAGTCCGATGGTGAGCCTCCCAAGTCAATGGCAGCAATTTCCAGTAGTTTTTCCAAGGCATCGATGGCAGCTACGTAGTTGGTTCGGGTCATGGTAAAAGTGGTGTTACTGCCAAACTGCCCTAGGTTCCATGGAAGGTGACGGCGGCTATCGCCGCGTTCGATAACACAATTGTCCCAGTTACATTTTAAGATTTCCGCTGCTACGCGGGAGGTACCTGTGTGGGAATACGTACCTAGATTACCTACACCGGTATGAATATGCAGTTTGCCATCCGGAGTCAGGCGTACCAAACCGTCGAACCCATTACTACCACCTGAGTGATAGGCCTGTCCCACACCAACGCCAATTATTTTGCTTCCATTGCGTTGTCCACTTTGAGCCCGTTTAGCTTCCCAACCAAATTGTTCAGCGCCCATTTGCAGTACCTCACCTAGGTGGGAGCTGGTAAGCGAACTGTTATTTGGGCCATAACGGTCATCACTGGTTGGCGCATTGATTTGGCGGATAGCCAGTGGATCTAACCCTAATTCATTTGCCGCCCTATCTAGCAAGGGTTCTATGACCGCATGGATCTGATTTTGACCAGGTCCCCTTTGAGGTCCCTTAAATGGAGTGTTGGTAAATATTGGGATGCCGCGGAACCGCATAGCTTCTGGTTGATACACCAATGAAACAGCGTCCGCAGCGGATAGCCAATCTGAAAATCCGGAGTTACCGCCGTTGTCCTGAATGACATAGAGATCTATCGCGTTTATTCGGCCATCAGCACGAAATCCTATTTTCACGTGTCCCTGGAAACCGTGACGGGCAGAGCCAATGTAATACTCCTCTTCTCGACTAATACGTAACATCACCGGTCTGGCAGTCAGACGTGCCAGATGTGCCGGGATAGACATTTGTGGGTAGGGCCCACCTTTGGACCCAAAACCCCCACCGCAGTATTCCGCTATAAACACTAAATTTGCTGGATCAATACCAATATATCCGGCCAACCCGGGAACCGGAAAACTCTGACTTTGGCTGGATCCATATACGAAGCACTTGCCGTTTTCCCAGTATGCCAAAGCAGACCTCGGTTCCATGGAATTATGAGAAAAACTTGCCGTGACAAAACTTTCGCTCACCACATACGCGGCGTCTGCAAAACCAGTATCAATATTGCCGACACTCCACTCCCGTGCTGCTTCACCCTCAGGCATCTCACCATCTTTAATGGCTTGTATGTCTTGCTCCGACCAGTGAATGGACTTGAAATCATCTTGCATCGTCGAGTTACCAACATTTCCCTGCTCGCGAGCATGTGGACCTCCAGGCTGCAGGCTGGTAAGTGGGTCAACGGTGAAAGGCAACGGTTCAAAATCAAAATTTATAGCTTCAATTGCGGTTTCCGCAGTTTGCTCATCGATGGCTGCAACAGCAAGGATGGGGTCTCCGATATAAGCTGGTTCATTGGTAAGAATCGGATTTGCCAGGTTTGGCATTTGTGGGACGTCGTCGGCTGTAAGTATAGCGACTACTCCCTCCATCTGTAGGGCCTTGGAAACGTCAAGGTTTAGTATACGAGCATGCGGCACCGGGCTTGTGAGTAACCGGGCATAGAGCATGCCATCTACTTTAAAATCCTCTGCGTACTTAGCTTTGCCAGTCACCTTCGCGTGGACGTCTGGGGGAGTGAAATCTTTACCAATAAGCTTATAGACCATAATCAGTCCTCACGTTTGTTCATACTTGATAGCATAAGTAGCAGCCTAGAGAATGTCCATCGAAATGAATAGATGGCGCTTATCGGGAACATTGTAACTGTTAAGTGATTCTGTCCTCTTAAGTGGTCTCGTGTAGGCTTCTCCACTCTCGGATCAATTTAAGGGGTCGTAAGTTATTCACGCCCTTCATTGATAGCCACGGCAACGCTAGTCTGGCCCCTATTTTGAATTGTGAAAGGAGAGTTTGCGTCTCGCCACGCCCAGTCACCAGCCATGTCTAGTTCAGCTGTAATTCCATCTTCCCGTGTTACGTGCACGGTGCCCTGAGTACCCTGGATAATCACAGTAGAATTACGATGAGTTTGCAACAGTGTTTCTTCGCCAGGGTCCAGCTCTATGCGGTAGGAGCGGAACCAGGAATTTTCGATGTCGGGATTAGAGGACATGCCTGACGGTCTGTCTGTAGGCTCGCCTGCCACACCGTTACCTGCGTTCACTAAGGCTATAATCCTTAACAGACCCGGCCCACCATTAGATACATTGTGGGTTAGGGGTGTAGTTGCGTAATCTGTGATCGCTCTTACAGTACCGTTGCTTGGACCAGCGCCACTACTGATTGAAGTCAGCAGGATAGCCTGATCATGTATATGCTGAAAGGATTCATCGCCTGGGTTTACCTGTACGTCTAACAGGAACAAACCGCCGGCCCTGTGCACAGTACGATGACGGGGTTCCTGCAATAAGTGCACGACTTTTTCCCCCGAGAGAGCATTTTCCTGGGCAGTTATAACTGGATTCACTTTATCCAGCGATATATCCAAAGCGGTTAGGACAAGCACCGCCAGTAAAAGCCCGGAAGAGGTTTTGAGTAAAGGTTTTGTGGCAATCTTAGTCATGGTTGCTCCAATTTTTTGCTTTATTAGTCACCGGTAATGCCAGGAAGGGCAAATGCCAGAAGTTGAGCGTCATTATTACGCCCGCCTCCAGCGATGGCAATGTATTGCTTGTCTTCTATTTGATAGCTCATGATGGGACCGTGCAGGCGAAGGGCAACATTAACTTCACCGATAAGGTCACCTGTTGCTTTATCGTGAGCTACAAGAATTGAACCAGTTTCCTCCGGGCTAATTTCGTCCTTGGCTGCCAGGTAAGAAATCAACAAAGTCTTAGTGATAAGAATACCACCTTCGGCAACAACATCGTTGAAACGAGAGCCTAATGGCCCCAGGTTCAAGTCAGCAATATCGGGATGGTCGGTAGGACCTTTGCCAAAGGGTATCTGCCAAACATGTTCGCCGGAGTTAAGATCTATGGCCGTAATTCGTCGGTAGGGTGGTTTCACCAGAGGTAATCCGCGCGGGCCGGCAGTGCGGGTATATTGAATCACATAGGGCCAGTCCGAAGTTCCGTCAGGGGGTTCCACCAGAGCCATGCCAACTGGCCTGGTGACTGACTGGATATAAAGGGTCTGAGTTTCAGGGTCCATGGAAGCTCCAGGGAAATTAGCCCCACCGCCGGCTCCGGGAACGACAAAGGTTGAAGTTTTTCCATTGTGGCCTCGCACGATAGGTGGTGTGAAGATATCGCCGAGCACGAAGTTTTTTGCGATCTCCAGAGCCTCTTCCCTGATTTCTGGCGTGAAGTCCACCAAATCTTCCTCGGTCGCACCAACTTGCTCGAACGGTAAAGGCCAGGATGGGATAGGTTGTGTTGGATGAGCGCGCTCACCCGGAACCGTGCTTGGCGGCACAGGGTGCTCTTCGATAGGCCATACTGGCTCGCCGGTTACCCGATCGAAAACGTATGTAAAGCCGGTCTTGGAAACTTGGGCTACTGCTTTGATCGGACGTCCGTCGACAACAATATCTATGAGGTTTGGGGCCGACGCAATATCATAATCCCATAATCCGTGATGCACCGTTTGGAAATGCCAGACTCGTTCGCCAGTTTCCGCATCGAGACACACAATACTCTCGGCGTAAACGTTTTCACCTAGCCTTTTCCCGCCCCAATAGTCATTCGTAGGCGTAGAGGTAGGTAGGTATACCAGGCCCAGCTCATCGTCCGCTGCCATGAAGGACCAGACATTAGTATTACCTGCTGTTTGCCATGAGTCTTCTTCCCAGGTTTCGTTAAAGTCTTCACCAGGTTGTGGAATGGTGTTGAAACGCCACTTGAATTCACCAGTGCGAGTATCATAGGCGCGTACATGGCCGGGAGGACTGCGGTTGCTCATTATGTAGTCGAAGATCTTCGAGCCTACAATTAACGTATTACCTACAGCTATTGGTGGTGCGCCATGGGTAATATTACGCATCTCGAACTCTAGACGGCCTAGGTTCTGAGTGAGATCTATGAAGCCATTGTTTCCGAAATCAGGATCAGGCTGGCCGGTGTGAATATCTATAGACACCAACTGCTTGCCTAGAGTGGCTAAAAAGATGCGTTCCACTTCTCCGTCAGTCCAGTATTCGATACCGCGAGTTTGTACCGGGGAGAAGTTCGGAGGGCCCAGTTTATAACTTTCAGGATCGAACAACCATAACTCTTCTCCTGTGGTGGGGTTCAGCGCGACTACCTGTCCATGGTTCGTGTTGGTATACATGATGCCGTTAACTACTAGTGGAGTGGCACGGTAGTCCCCAGTGGGATACAACATCGTTTCTGGAATGCGATTATCTGCCGATTCCCAATGCCAGGCGACCTCTAGTTGTTCAAAGTTATCCGGGTTTATCTGGTCCAGCGCCGCGTATTTCGAAGAGAAATGATCAGCACCGTGGTGGAGCCATTCGCCAGAGGTATTCGATTGTGACAGGTCATTGGTTTCTTCTGTGCAGCAAGACAGAACCAATAGTAGGCCAGAGAATAACAGCATGGGTTTTAACTTATGCATAGCTCGTTCCAGATACTGAGTCGTTAGTTAGGCAGATTCTTGTTCAGAAAGCTGAAAATAGAACCATAAATGCGCAGCATTTCATTGGCTGGAAAGCCACCATGCCCTCCATTCGGCACCGTAACCAGTTCATTAGTAACTTCGGCGCGATCTAACGAGCGGTGGAGTTGCACAGCATGATTGTAAGGTACAATCGGATCAGCATCTCCATGGATGGTAATAACAGGGGGCAAATCTGACCGCACATAGCTTATGGGAGATACGCGCTCTGCTATTTCCGCCATGTCAGGCTGAGAACCAAGCCAGCGCACTGCGTAGCTCTTTTCGTTAACGCCATGGAGTAAATCATTGACATCGGTAATGCCATACCAATTGACTATGGCTGCAACCTTGGGTGTTTCACTGCCGAGGCACTGTCGGTCCAGACCAGCTTCGGAAGGAATCATGCCTGAAGTTAATGCTAGATGACCTCCAGCTGAATTACCTGACACGACAAGTCGTTCGGTATCGAATCCGTATTGATCGGCGTTCCTTGCGACCCAGCGAAGAGCGCACAAACTGTCTTCCACCGCGGCAGGAGCAAGTGACACATTACCAAGGCGATATTGGACGTTGACAGCAGCCCACCCTCCTTCCAGGTAAGGTAGCAGACGGAGGACATTGGATTCCTTGGAGCCACCGACCCAACCGCCACCGTGATAGTAGATGAAGGTGGGTGCTGGACCTTCGCTGTTACGTGACTGGTATACATCGATTTTGAGTTCGACGCCATTTGCGCGAAGGTAGGTGATGTCAGGGATCACCCTGAATTCGTTCTGCACCGTCGCGGCCCAAGCAGCGCTATCAGGCAGCTGGGCAATAGCCGATGAAAGAGAGAATGATAGGATGACAGTAATCAGTAGAGTGGAAAATTTATGCATCGCAGTAATCCTTGGGTTCTTTGTATCTGAATTTATTAGAGTCTACAGTCAAATGAGCGCCGGCTGAATCATCAATCCGCATCCATCCCGATAATACTACAGAGAATGCTTGGTTTCGCTTGGTTGTACGCGCTAATAGAACAATTACCTGCCTGTTTCCTCGTATAGCGGTGAACTTAATCGGGAATCCTCATATCCCAATTTAGGACTTCATACTGTTCCAGAATCTGTATGAGTGAATCCATCGGGATGGCTTGTAATTCGCCCCTTGCGCTCGAGACCGTAGTAGCTTTGAAGATAGCGTTATAGATCGCCTCTTCAGTTGCTTCGGCCGTTGCGGCAAACAGCGGTGACATTGAGTCATTGACCAACACTTGAGTTGAAACGGGTTCGTTACTGGTTCGGGGTTTGCGCACGGCCGTATTAGTGGAGAAGGCGATGACGTAATCACCGGAACCATTGCTTGCGAATGAACCGGTGCGACTCAGTCCCATGATAGAGCGCAGGCCAAGACGATCAAGATTGCGAGCAGTTAGTGGAGCATCGGTTGCGACAACTATCATGATTGACCCATCTTCGCGATCACTGTCATCGGATTGGCTTACTTGATTGCGAAAAGAATAAGTTCCTAGCTCACGACCAACAGGTGCTCCATTGATAGTCATGATGCCACCGAAGTTGGTTTGTACGAGTACACCCACGGTATAACCACCTAGCTCTTGGGGTAATACCCTCGAGCTTGTGCCGATACCCCCTTTCCAACCGAAAGCCTGGGTCCCGGTACCTGCTCCTACACTGCCTTCTCGTACAGAGCCACTGCTAGCAGTTTCCAGGGCTTCAAATACCTCATCACGCTGGATGGGATCAGCCCACATATTGTTGACTCTTGAATCGTTGGTCTCTCCGACAATTGGGTTAACCGTATGTTCACCCATGCCAGGTTGAAGGTACACCCATTCCTTTAGTGCATTGGCAGCACTCCAAACGCATAGTGTGCAGGTAAGCAGTATCGGGGTTTCGATTTCACCGAATTCTCGTACCTGAGTTTCGCCGATCAACTTGCCGTAGCCATTACCGACATGAATCCATGCGGGAATAGGGTTAGTGTAGAGGTTGCCGGGGGCAGGAATAATAGCGGTGACGCCTGTACGAATATCATCGTCGCGGATTGCTGTCGAATGACCAACTCGAACCCCACTAACATCTGTTATAGCATTTAGGTTGCCCGTTTCAAAAATACCAACAACTAATCCAATTTCCCGCGCCCGTGGGCGGTTACTATCAGTCTGCGCAAACGTTTCAGCTGTCATTAGGCCTACTACGAATAAGGAGAAGAGAACTTGACGAGACATATTGCCGCTCCAGGTTAGAAACTTGTACCAAATCGATGAGGAGATAGTAAAATGCCGTAGATGTTGGGACAAATAGTTTTTGGGTTTAGAAAATAATAAAAAACTATAGCAGGTCCCGTAACTTGTTACTTAGTTTAACAGTTTATGGAGAAAACCCACTCTTTATGGTCATATCTAGGGGTTAACATTCAAGTAAGCTGCCGATAACCCCATTATCAACTAGCAGTCATTTGCATTATGAAGCTGAAGTACCTCAAGCAATATTTCTCTACCTTGTGTTTTTTGTCTTTGACGTGTTTTTCCCATCAGGGCCTTGGCCAGATTTCAGAAGACGAAGCAACGGTTACCTATCCAAGCAGTTACTTTGCCGAGTATGGCTCTGTGACTGCCAAAGATATGCTCGATCGTATCCCAGGGGTTGGCTCGACGACGGGTGGCGGCTCCAGTTCCAGCGGGGGATTCCGCGGCGGGGGTGGTGGCAGCGGCGGTCGCGGTTTCGGCAGTGGTAGCAGTTCAAGTGAAATCCTTATTAATGGGAAGCGAACTGCAGGTAAAAATAACCAAACCAGTGGAATTCTGAATCGCATCACGGCCGATCAGGTGGACTATATCCAGATTATTCGAGGCACTTCAGGAGAATTGGACGTGCGCGGTACCGGTCAGGTTGTAAATATCGTCACCTTTGAAGAAGTATCGGCTTCCTCGGTCCAATACCAGATTAATGCAGACCACCAGTACGATGGACATACTCAGCCTGGAGGTGATCTATCTTACAGCAATCGCATTGGAGGCCTGGATCTGGTACTCAGCGCCGTTGTTGAACCCCGCTACAATCATCGGGAGAGTAAAGAGGACAGTGTGCTCGGGGATTTATCGCCCAACGACAAGGTTATAGAAGAGCGTACTACACAACAGACCAGCTATGAATATACGGCGAACCTCGGTTATGAGTTCAGCGATAGAACAAGTGCGCGCTTCAATGCGCTGTATTCCCAGAACGACAACCCGACTGAGGTAGAACGATCAACCACTGATTTCACTGTGCAGCCCAACGCAATACTGAACCAATTTGAAGATATTCCGGGTAATCAGGATAACTGGGAAATAGGTGGAGACTTTGAGACATTCTTTGATAATGGCGACCGGTTTAAGGTTTTGTTTGTCTTAAACCAGGACAACCGAGACTCCACTCGCGAACGTTTCGATATATTCAATGATGGCAGCTCCGACAAGAACCTGTTTCTGAAATCGGGTAGCGTCACCGAAGAAGAAATTGTTCGTAGTTCTTATACGATGGACATATTTACGGGGCAGGATATTGAATTTGGCGCTGAGCGGGCTGTGACTACACTAGACTCGAATCTTGCCCTGGGACTGCTAAACGCTAACGGAACACCATCACTGGCCTTTGGTGGATTAGTACCGATACCGGTAAATAATGCTAATTCAACAGTAGAGGAAACTCGTTATGAGCCGTTCCTGATCCATAACTGGATTATTAATCCTCGTATGTCGTTGGAATCTCATGTGCTTTACGAATATTCAGAAATAGAACAAAAAGGCGACGTGTATAACAAGCGTGACTTCGATTTTATAAAACCAAAAGTGGATTTCCGCTACGACATTACACCAACCTTGCAATTAAGAGGTTCTGTGGAAAAGGTAGTCAATCAGTTGCGCTTTAGTGATTTTGTGGCAGCAACAGATGATCAGGATGAAGATTCCAATACGTTTGCCGGCAACATTAATTTACGCCAGGAATGGTTTTGGAAGTATGACTTCAATGCTGAATACCGTTTGCCCAACGATGCTGGAGTGGTTGATGCAAACTTGTTCTACCATGATCATCATGATGTGATTGAGAAAATCGATGTATCTCCTTCAGAGGACGATCTGAAATCTGCCAATGGCAACATTGGTGACGGCAAGATGTATGGTTTACGAATCAATGCCAGTGTGAGAATGCAGATGATCGATATGCCTAACTTGCTGGTATCTTCCGGCTGGAGTGTTCAAGATTCGGAGATCAAAGATCCTTTTACCGGTATCGATCGACGATTTGCGCATTATGGCAGGGGACGTTGGACACTTAGTTTTCGTCATGATATTCCACAATGGAGCCTGAACTGGGGTGGTAGCTGGAGTAACCGATTTGATGGCAACGAGAAAATTTATGACATCGATGACGTATTGGATTTGCGGGGTGATCCGAGTACTTCTGTGTTCGCAGAATGGATCAGCCCGAATGGGACCAGCTGGCGTTTTGATGCACGTGGGCTGGGTTCCAACAACCAATGTCGCGAGAGGATGCGATTCGTGGGTCGACTTTCGGCTGGCATTCTGGAAGAAATCGAGAGTCGTTGTAACACGACTGGCTGGACTACCTCATTAAAAATCACCGGGACATTCTAGTTTGTCCCCACAGCATGCGTGCACGCGTTTACTCAAGGTTGTCCTCAAATCCCTGGCGTAGAAGTCCGGTTTTGCTGCTAACATTTCGGCTCTAATTTGCCAAGCAATTCATGTTAACACCACCCCGTGGCCATTAGTCATTGCTCTACTCCGCATAGGAAGAGCTTTCGATGTGCTGGACTCCGGACGGCAGGCTGATTATGATTTAATCTTCCCATCTGTTTGAAACGGAGGTTTCAGAGATGTCAACTAAGAAAAAATACGCGACCAAACTTTCCTTCACTTTAATTCCTCTATTGTTATTCAGTATTACAGGTGCCCAGGAATTTTATGTGCATCCTGCAACACAAGATCCTTCGGTGCTAGTTACCCTGGACACACTGAAAGAATGGGAAGATGAGCTGTCCAACTGGGGGCGCTGGGGTCCCGATGATCAGCGTGGCACTCTCAATCTTATTACACCGGAAAAGACGAAACAGGCAGCAGCATTGGTGCAAGAAGGAACGACTGTAACCTTGCAGCATTTCGTTATCGAGGAGCAAACGATTGACAGCCAGGCTTTTGGTCCATACAACCATTGGATGAGCCGACTCGACCCGGTCACAGGTGAACCTAGTTTTGCCCTGGACGAAATTCAATACTCTTTACATGATGGCATGCTGTCCCACCTTGATGCACTTTGTCATTACCGTACCGAGATCGATGGTAGGTATATTATCTTCAATGGTTATCCACAAAATCTCACAGCCAGTGGATGTGATGACCTGGCCGTAGACAAGATGGGTACATCCTATATAACGCGTGGCGTGTTGGTGGATATTCCGCTGATGCGCGGCGAGGATTACCTTGACCCGAGTACGCCGATCTTTGTGGAGGACTTGGAAGCCTGGGAAGAATTTGCCGGGGTTAAGATAGAGAGTGGGGATGCGCTGTTCGTGCGAACTGGGCGCTGGCTAAAGCGGGATACGGAAGGTCCCTGGCGTTATGGACAAGGGGGCGCGGGTTTGCACGCTTCCGTACTTCCCTGGTTAAGAGAACGGGATGTGGCAATCTTGGTAGGTGATGCTGTGAACGACGTCCAACCTTCCGGGGTAGAAGGTATAAATCGACCTATCCACCAGCTAACCCAGGTAAACTTGGGGTTGCCTATTGTGGATAACGGCTATCTGCAAGATGTAGCCGAAGTGGCTAAGCGCTTACAGCGCTGGGAATTCATGACGTCGATCCAGATCAATCCTATTAAAGGGGGCACAGCAAGTCCGTTTAACGCAAACGCGACGTTTTAATGAGGGACTAAGCCCAACTTTTTATTGTGGTAATCGATACACAAAAAAGGCGACCTTCGGTCGCCTTTTTCTTTTCTCTGCCATTTCTGTCCGACGGAAAATATCCCGTGCAGTTACAGAACCCTCACATAATGAGGATCAACTAGTACGAGTATTGCACCTCCAATCCATACAGCCTTGGTACTGTTGTACCAGAGGAGTGGCGGAAGAACTCAGTTTCACCTGCACGAAGAATTTGCAGGTTACCGATATCGTCAAATACGTTGTTGACAAAAGCGCTGACTGTCCAGTTGGAATCTGCAGAGGTCCAATTAGCACGAAGGTCCAATCGGTCATAGGCTTCTGCTTTTTCTTCCTCTCTTTCGAACGGAGAGTAATAAACTTCATCAGTCCAACTGTAAATGCCGACAAATTCTACCTGAGAACCGCCGCTTAAAGGCATTACGTATTGGCCCCAGGCGGTGAGTTTACCCTCTGGTACATGTAGCAACTGATTACCCTTAACATCTTCAACCAATGAATCGAAATTTGGAAACAATGATTCTGGTACAGTTTTGCGAGAGGGGTCGGATATTAGCAGGCTTTCGCTGTACTCATTTGGCGTGAAACTGAAGCTGCCACCAACTGTTAGTTCGTCAGACACTAACCACAGTAATTCCGCTTCGGCTCCTCTTATTTCTGCCCCAGGTGCCGGAAGTACTGAGGTAGTTGTGCCGCCTATGCTGCTCACTTCGGTTGCCACCGTATGAATATTATCGTAGTCATACAGATAAAAAGATCCATTCAACTGCAGCGTGTTATCCAGCCATTGAGTTTTGTAGCCAATTTCGTAGGCCATCAAATCTTCTGGATCATAGGTAGGGGTATTGCTGAAGAAAACCAGGTTAAAACCGCCAGCACGATAACCTTGAGTAGCCGAAAAGTACATCATGGCGTCATCGGTTATGTTCCAGTCTAGATTCAAACGCCCGGTATATTCTGAGTCTTTTCGTTCAAAGGGCCGATAAACGCTAAGGGCGAATGGAATGCCTCCGTTAGTCACTTTTTCGGTTGGTTTGATTAGATTGCCGTTACCATCGTCCACCAAGCCACCATTAACACGATTTACAGCGGCAAGGCCTCCATAGAGAGCAAGAAAGGCTCCTGGCGCTGCACCGGTTTCTCCATAACGCCACACATTTTCTTGAGCTTCTAGTTTATCGACCGCGTAACGTAAACCAAAGGTCAGGTCAAAGGTCTCATTGATATTCCATACCCCCTGGGTGTATGCAGCATATGCCTGACGTTTGGATTGGGTGGTGTATAGCAAATCGGTGCCAGCTGTCTGTGGTCCGTGTATTACGTCCAGACCACGATTAGTGCCATCGTCGCCATACCAGGCTGAAGTCTGTAAAACAAGAGCTCCAGGATTATCGACTCCAAAGTTTTTTGCACAGGCTGGAGCCGGAGCCGGGTCATAGGTCATACAAGAGTCCCTGGCAGTAAACAGCTCCACCATAGGGCGTCCGGAGAAGGCCAGTGTCGATGCATTTATCCCTGCTAAAAAGGGAGCACCGATTGCGCCGGCCGCGCCCGCAGATAAAGCGGTGTTGTCAACGTAAGGGTTGGTCATCCGTGCTTCACCCACTGAAGAGTAGAAGTCACCGCGCTGGTCTATTTTCGCATCGTAAGAGAATATGCCTGAAGTAAAGGAGAGCGAATCGTTAACATCATAGAACGCCTGTAACTCATGAGATACATATCTTGCCTCATGGTTCACGTAAAACTGCCGGTCGTGATACATACTGGCTGTGTTGTCGTCATCCGTAATTCGCTTGTAAGTTAATGTGTTAAGTCCGCCCAGATATTTAACTTCGAGTCTATCGTTAACGGTCCACGCTGCATTGAACTGGGTTCCTTCCTGCTCAAAAGTTTCATTATTAAGCCCGTTGGTTGCCGCACACAGGTCGTCTCCATCTATGTCACCGGGGAAAACGCAGTCGTTATATCTTTGTGCGCTTGCGGCAGAGGTGGAATTAAATCCATCAAGAGAAGCAGCTGCGTTCTGTGCGCCATTGAAATCACCGAAATCGATACCTGGCCTTACCCGCTGCGCTTGTCGCATCGCACCGGTCACAGGATCTTTAAAACTATGAATGGGTTGGCTCTGATCGTACCAGGTATTGGTGTCGTAACTCGCTTGTGCAGTATTGCTGGTATCAATAAAGCGGTAGCCCGGAACCAGCGAAGTTGTGTTGCGGCTTCCTACTCCGTCTTCGTTGAGTACCACTAAACCGCCTCCATTGGCTCCGCCAAAGGGACGATCAATCACCATGAAATTTTGCCGAAGGTTAACTTCTATGTCTTCTGTCGGTTCCCATTTAAACTGTATAGCGGCGTTTTCTGTTCCGAGACCGTCAAGGTCTTTTCCGGATCCTAATTCTTCGACAACGCCATCACGATTTCGAGCGCTAAAGTTAATCCTGGTTGAAAATTGATCATTCAGAGGTATATTCATCATTCCATACCATTCATCGGTACCGAAGTTTCCGACGATGGATTTTAGGGAATAATCAAATTCCTGGGTGGGTTCGTTGTAAAGGATATTTATAGCACCACCAACGGCATTTCGGCCATATAACGTTCCCTGAGGGCCACGCAATATTTCTACTCGCTCCACATCCCAGAAAGTTGCAGCTGTTGCGGTCAGCAGGTCTTCAGAGTAGATGCCATTCATGTAGGTAGAAATACCTGGATCGCCGCCCAATGCCCGAAAGTTACGACCTACTCCCCTAACGGTGGCATCGTAAGGTTGGATGGTTGTTGCAGGGATAAAGTTTTGTAGGTCTTCCTGGTTTCTAATACCAAAATCTTCCAAATTTTCAGATGTCAGGGCTGTAATGGAAATAGAGGTATCTTGTACCGAGGCTTCTCGCCGTTCAGCGGTTACAATTACTTCTTCGATCCCGCGCCCAGCCCCGTCTTCTTGTTCTTGGCCTATTACTAGTGAAGGTGCGTAGATAGCACACATTAAGGCTGTATAACCGATTCTGTGCTTAAACACCGTTTTTCTTTTGTTCATTACGAATCTTCTCCCACGGGTTTTATTAAAAAATATCTTATTGTAATTTTTCTATTACAGAACTAAGTAACGCGAGTCTTCAGCGGGTATCAGGTTGGATTTAAGTTATTTTTAGAACGGAAAAAAAACAGCTAAAAACTAATTTTACGCAGCCTCACTTGTCCCCCACCGAACGAGCGCTCAGGCAATGCAGACTAACTCGTTGAGACGAAAGTATCAATAGGAGCGGTAAAACGAATGTTCCAACAATAAACAGTTGAAACCGCTAGGGTTTTCTCGGAAAAATAGGTTCTGGTGATAAATGTCAGGTTTCGAGGACTATGGCGAAGAAATGGTAATCTGGTTTAGCAGTACTTCGTTGGTTGCCAGTTCTTCAGAACCGTCCGGGAATTCGTTTATTTGCAATATGAAGGCAAGGATATCCGCATAGGTGTTGGCAGACAGACCACCTGGTTGATCAGTAGGCATTTCCGATCTCATTTTAGTGAATAACTCCCCGACTGACTTTCCTTCCCAGATAAACATGAAGGCCATACCGCGCAGGCTCGGAGAATTGCTGTTACCCCGCAAATCCGCAGAGTGGCAGGAAGCACAACGAGCAGCATATTGTTCAGCTCCTCGTTCTGCTTGAGTAAGGGTGTAAATACCATCACTGATCGAGTTGAGAGGCTGTGAGTAACCTACCGATAGAGGGAAAGTTAATACAACCAACAGACACAGGCCTGCAGTTTTTTTTACGTTAATGTTTATCATTCCGGAAGTGCAAATACGTGAATAGAGTTCCCGTTTCTGGGACGCGTTAGTTCTGGAGTCAGGTCTCGGGGCAGCATCCCTGACCAACTTGCGCCACCAACGCCCGCTGGCAGAGCAATATACTGCTTGTCATCTATCATATAGGAAATGGGGAAACCCTGAGCTGAGGTAGTTACCCTGGTTTGCCAGAGTTTTTCACCCGTCTCGGCATTGAAAGCGTACATGTACCGATTCCAGTCACCAACGAACACCAGGTTACCCGCGGTGGTTAAGGCAGCGGTGTTAATCGGTGCACGTTGACGATAACGCCACTTGACCTCGGCGCTCGGAATATCCAGTACCAGCAACTCACCTAGATTTCCACCGGAATCTGGATGAGGGTAGTTAATACGTCGTACGGGACCGGCGCCACCACCACCTAACACTTGCTCTGTGGGACCAAAAGTGGCGAGCTCGCAGTTCAGTGTGATCGGTATATAAAGTGCACTAGTTTGAGGTGAATACGCCATCGCGCGCCAGCTCTTAAAACCGGAAGTGCTTGGGCACATATCAATCTGCTGGCCGATGCGGGGTATCATCCCGTCACGATAAGTGATGTTGCCGCTAGTCGGGTTAACATTGAGGATAGTCTGATAGCCCATGTCCGTGGCTTTGATTAATTCACCCGTCTCTCGATCGAGCTGCCAGAGAATAGCTAGTTTACCCATCTTAAAAATAGATTCGCGTCCGTCCACATCAATGAGAACTGTTTCGAATACTTCATCCATATCATGGGTTTCACCGGGTAGATGCTGGTAGTACCAATTCAGTTCACCCGTGTTTGGATTCAGCGCCAATGTGGAATTTGTATACAGAGCATCGCCATCGGTCCCTCGTACCGCCCGAGCCCAGGGCTTAGCCTGAGCCGTGCCGTAATAGACCAAATTCTTTTCCCTGTCGTAGCTACCTGCCTGCCATGAATCAGAACCAGCGCGGAAGCGTAGCGCTAAATTTCCCCAGGTATCGCCTCCAGGAGTACCTGGAGCAGCCACTGTCGCAAAGCGCCATAATTCCTCGCCGCTTAATGGGTCGTGACCGGTAATAAAACACACATCATCTTTATAGCGGTCGCAACCGGTAATGCCAGTGACCAGCACACCATTGGCAATGATGGGTCCGGCGGTATAGTAATAACCTAAAGCAGGGTCCGCGGTCTGGGTTTCCCAAACTAGTAAACCAGTGCGGGCATCGATGGCAACAATGCTGGCATTTTCAGTAGCCATATAAATCAGCTCATTAAAGATCGCGATATTTTTCTGTACACCTCTGCCTACGCCAGCATAGGCAGAGGCTGGCATGGCGGCATCCCCTAGTTCCTCTCTGTTTAAAGACCGGTCAGTATCATCGATGGAAGGTGTAATGCCGGGGCGGTATTCCCATATCAGATCACCAGTGGCCGCATTCAAAGCCTGGACGACCCCACGAGGGCCGGGGATAAACATCACCCCGTTATGAATGAGGGGAGCTGCCTGCCCGGCTCCAGTATCGTCGAAGGCCCATGACCAGACCAGCTGTAGTTGGTTAACATTATTAGAGCTTATCTGATCGAGAGGACTGTAACCCCAGCTACTCTGATTTCCACGCCAGCTCAACCATTCCCCAAGCGGTGGATTGGCCAACATCTCATCAGTTACAGGGTCAAATTCGGCAATCTGTGAGTAAGCTATTTGACTCCCCAGAAGAGCTCCGGCTAAGCAAAGTTTGTAGTTGGTTTTCATTTTGTCGCCTTTAATCTCGTTATTGAAAAAGCGTCAAGACGAGCATAAACACTCTGTGTGTGGGAGTCTACTGGCTAGGCAATATCGGGTATGGTGGAGTAGGTGAGCCTTAGAGCCGGTTGAAGACACATTTTGTTTCAGAAGTAAGAGAGCAATCGTATTACTCGACACGAAAAATTGTGTAGCATACGCACGACCCTAGGTTTACAGAAGAATAAGTATGTTGTTTACAAGTAAGCTTGTGCATAGAAGCGTTAGTGTTATCGCCAAGCGACCTATGATTATTACCTGCTTGTTCAGCGCATTACTCGGCTCGTCCCCTTTAGCTATTGCCCAACCCCCACTTGAAGTCGATGAAGCAATGCTTCACGAAGTGTTTCGTGGAGCTGACAGTTTTTCTGCAAAGGAAGGATCTCCTCCGATTTATAAGGCTTACCGCGATAACCCCGAAACACCGGAGCCAGAGGTAATTGGGTACCTTTTCGAAACCCCGGACTGGCCGCCAGAAGAGATTGGTTACAGCGGGCCCATTGATGTGTTAGTGGGCATGGATTTAAAGGGCACCATTGCCGATATTAAAGTTCTTTACTATCTCGAGTCCTACAAGAGTATTCGAGGAGACTTTATAAACAGCGAATACTTCCCGGATCAGTTTAAAGCCAAGAGCATCGTCGATGGGTTTCGTGTTGGACGAGATATTGATGGCATCTCCCGCGCCACGATTTCTAGTTGGGCGGTAGCACGCGGAGTGCGCAACGCTGCCCGACGTGTCGCACAGACCCACCTGAGTGACTCTGATTTCGTTTCTCTCACAAATTCAGATGCACTAGGGCTTCGGGTGCTAGAAGAAAAAACCTGGGAGGAGATGATTGAAAGTGGCTTGGTGGTGGAGATGAATATTGTGCAGCCGGACCAGACCGTTTTAGAACTCGTACTTGCGTTTATTGGCCACGAAGGTATTGGCGAATTACTAGTAGGCAGTAACGATTATTCTCGCGCTGAACGTGAGGCGAGTAATCGGGTTCAAAACGGAAATATGGTATTAGTAGGCATTGACGGTGATTCGTCTCGACCCTTCAGGCAAGAAAGGCTAGCTGTCCAACAAGGAGAGCAAACATATCCCATCGAACGGCGCCGGTTTGTGTATGTTGGCAGCGCTGATCAGGGAAAGATTGCCGACAAAGTGCGCTTTGCAGGGGCTATGTTGCTAGATCCAACTATAGACCTTACTTCCCCTTTCACGGTGCTTTATAACACCGGTGGGACTGTTGGTGAATTTGGTACGATTGCTAGTGCTCAGTACCAAGTGCCACCGATTCCTTTGGCTTTAGCTTTAGGCCAAACCATACCGCCAGAATTACTTCCGGTTATAGATGAAGATCTGACAGAATTTGAAAACGAAGGCCTATACGCCAGCTTGATTAGTGATGCCCCTTGGGATGAAGTCGCAGCTCTGTTGATATTATTTGTGCTGGTAATGACTGCATTCTTACGCAAGAACGCGACCATTCGCTGGGTAGCACTGGGCTGCACCCTATTTTACCTTGGATGGATAGACGGTGGATTTGTTTCAGTGTCACATATCACTAGTGCAATCAAGGTGGGTCCTTCCCTGTTCTCCAATGATTTACCATTGCTACTGATTGTCGTATTCACGCTGGTTACAACTCTGTTCTGGGGTAGGATATTTTGCTCTTCCTTATGCCCCTTCGGTGCATTGCAGGACTTTATCGCTCATTTCTTACCTCGTCACTTTCAAAGGGAACTGCCTCAGGCAATTCATGATAAAGCCATATATATCAAGTATGGTGTGTTTATCTTCTTGGTGGTAATGGCTCTGGCTTATAGCGAGCTAAGTCTGTTCCAGTATTTTGAGCCGTTCGGTACTATTTTTTACATCAGCCAATCCGTGGTCCTGTGGCTCATATTAGTAGTATTTTTAATAGCTTCCGTGTTTATCAGTCGCTTTTATTGTCGCTACGTTTGTCCCCTCGGTGCGGCCCTTGGGCTGACAGCATTGCTTTCTCCGTGGCGTATCAAGCGAGTGGAACAGTGTCAGGTTTGCAAGGTATGCGAACATGCCTGCCCTACTGGAGCAATCCGTGGATCCGAGATCGACTTCAAAGAATGCGTACGTTGCGATATTTGCGAAATCAAGCTTGTCGACAAGTCGGGGGTGTGCAAGCACTCTGTAGAAGAGGTGGCGGCCCGCCACAAAACCTGGAAACCGATAGCGGTTGGATAAACCCAGTCCTGATTTATTGAAAGTATTCTTCGACTTTAGTTAGAAGCCTGTTGTCTATCCCTAGCTCGGCCTGCATTGAGAGTATTTGGGACCGCATAGTTCCCTTCATGGCAAGCATACTCGTACATCACGTATTCATCATCACGGGTAAGAGGCATGGAAATAGTGAACGGCTGAGTATAAATTTCGGGATCAGTGATTGTAGCCGACCAAATAATAGTGCCTTCGCTTACTCGTTCAAATCTCTCTACTACATGCAAGTTCTCAGTTATCGGTACACCTTTTAATCTACCACCAGCGCTGCTGCTGGCTATCATACCCCGGTCATTGTAGTTGGTTGTTTCAACCACAAGCGTATCACCTTCCCAGCTAGCAACAGAGTCGCCCATGTATAGTTTTACTTTGTCATCGATGTGATCATCTTTGTTAAGATGAATCACACGAACGTCATGAATCATTTCGTGAACGATGGTGAAGGTATCTGGAGTCTGTATGAATCGATACGCATTGTTATAACCTGCAGGTAGCATGGACCCCGGTACACCGCGCGTCAGGCAACGATCCCAAACGGTATGGTATACATAGTCATCCTCCACATGAGCAAAATAGTAATCCCGGACTGCCGCAGCACTTTCCCGAATGGGAGCTCGTCCGTTAGGAGGGTCCACAATCAAAGAAGTTTGCCCTGTTGAGAGCACTGTATCACCTGAATCGAGCCAAACCTGATTGTAACTCCCAAGACTGCCACCTTTTACGACAACAATATTGTTGTCTGCAAATTCTCGCCGCTGTGCCACGTTAGTCTCTAATTCTGATATTTCCTCAGGGGTCAAGACTTCTCGACCTTCTAAGGAAGCAGGACGTTCCATTGGCGTAATGGTGTCGTTGGTCCACAAGCCTTGCAAGTCGGGTTGCCCATCTACGGTGCGAGGAACAACATAGTCCTGCGCAGAAAGAGAACCCAAGCTCAATAGGGTTACAGAAAGCACAATGCCTAAAGTTGAAGTTTTAATAATTGAGATTTTCATATAAATCTCCTCTTTTGTAATACCCCATCAAAGGTTATTTCTTACTGACTATCCTCTTCAAGCCAGGAAAAGTCGTCGATACTTGGATCGAACAGTTGGGTACGTTCTCTCCGCAGCGAGTCTTCCCTTCGAGCCCTGGCCAATACATCTTCTGGCAACGGCTCACCCACGACAATGCCACGAGCGGTAGTAGGTGCATAATAGATACGAGCATTCGCCATTTCATCTGTAGTTGCTGGTCCGTATTGCACCGAAGCTGTTGGATCTGGGTTAAAGCGGTTACCTTCGGAATTATCGAACCACCAACTCATATGAAGAGTGGATCCGGCAGGGATTAATTTAGGTTCCTTGTACTCATAGAGGAATTGCCAGTTAAAATCATAGTCAGGGACCCACAGCAATGTCTCCGTTTCCCCATCAGGATGCTCTAATTCATAGCGCATGGCCTTGCCGCGGTAGTGCATATGAGGCCCCATCGAAAGAAGGTAGATATCTTCTTCTACCTCGAAGGTGTTATTAACTTCGTAGTTGGGATGACCAGCCGGAATGGTCCAACCTCTGTGAGGCAGTAGGTTGGTTTCTACTACATGGTCGATAACTTCACCTTCTTCATAAAACAGAAAGCCGGCACGTGTTAGATCTTGGACAGCAGAGCCTTCACCCGGTGTTTTGTGGTAGTGCACGTTCACAGTAATGAAAGGGTCTTCCGGCAGAAGAACACCCCAACCTTCTGGGTAGGAAAAAGGTCCACGTCCTGGAACACCCACACCCATATGACTTGAAACTATATGGTGTACCCACGGACCACCCGGATCCAGTTCTGTCCTGGAAATCCACTTCGGATTTTCATGGGCTCCTTCCGGCACTGGCATCTGGATAGTTGGCTGCCAGTCTTCTACTTGGTCGGGCACATAAACTTGTTCTTCAAACTCTACTATCAAGTCAGGATCACCGATCCACCAGCCTGATTCAGGTAAGGTGGTACCGCTTCCATTAGCAGCCAAGGCAGCGGCACTAGGTGCAGAAGCAGGGTCACCTTTCTGAGCGCCGTTATCGACCCAGGCTATAAGTAGGTCTTTTTCTTTCTTATCGATGTATCGTTCATCCTTAAACTCACCGCGGTGGCGCTCATGCGCTCCCCATGGTGGCATATAACCAGTTACTAGAGCGTTCTTGATTAGGGGGGCCCAGATCTTCGCCTGTTCATAGTTATCTAGGGCCATAGGGGCACTTATACCACCCACTCTGGGGCCATTTTCTTGATGGCACGCCACACAGTTTTTTTGCAAAACCGGAAGGGCATCAGCGTAAAAAGTTAGGTTTTTGTCTTGGGCGCTGGAAAACCCAGCAGTGACTAGAACAAATAAGCCCAACACGAGGCTTTCAAGTTGATTGACCATGGGCTTCATGTCTATTCCTATGTTTTATTCTGAGAGCATCAAAGATTAATGCTAATTGGCTGGTTTGTCTATATTTAAACTGTAAGGTAAGTGCCTGTGTAGCCAGCAAAAACTTGTATTCTATACATTGCTAACGTTTCCAATTTCTAGCTAAAACACCAACTACACCTGAAGTCCGGTTTTGTACTCAGTTGTCTGAATCGAAGAGATCTTTGCGTGCCGCTTCATAATTAGCTTTGAGGTCGGCGACTTTCATTAGAATGTTGAGATAATCCGGATTTTCCGATGCTATACGCAACATCTCCTCACTTAGTGCCTGGTAATCGCCTGCGGACTTTTCTCGGAGTTCCCTGTCGTTGTCTATTTTGTCTAGGCCCAGCTGAAATAACACAGGATCAACCCCATCTGCGCTATAAGCCTGGCGTAATTCGCCTAACGCGAATCGGGTGCTATCCATGCGCAGATCTGTAAAAAACTTGGGATAGCAATTGCGAGCTGGTATATGGGAAAAAACGCGACGCTCTTCCTTGCAGGTGATATCGAAGCGATCGTGGCTATTGAGTTCGTTGAAGATTCGATACAAGTTCTCTTCTTCCCGAATAATTTCGTTGCGCATGGTCAGTAAAGTTCGTTCACCGATCACCTGAATTTCTTCGATCGGGCGCTGGGAAGTGGTTTGTTGCAACTCCTGACTGGAATCGACATTTTCGTCTTCTTGTCCATACAAACAAGAAGAAGCACTTAGTATTAGTACATGGATAAAGATTTTACTAGGAAACATTTTTCTCAAGCCCAAGGCCCATCCGTATTTTCAAAAAAACTCTGTGGTCGTTAAGTCTACGCCAAGTTCCAACTGGATTCAGCATGAGGAACCATTCGTTGCGCTCGAGTATGACTACGAGCAAGAAGTTTCTGTCCAAACACACTTTACTCCGGTATGCCGATTTTGTGCTCAGTTGTCTGATCCGAAGCGCGCTTCGCGTGTCGCTTGATAATTAGCTTGTAGGTCGGCGAGTTTCATTAGAAGGTTAAGATACTCAGGGTTTTCTGACGCTACACGCAGCATCTCCTCATTTAGTTCCTGGTAGCTTCCCGTATACAATTCAAGTATCTCTTCCATTGGTTTTAGTGTGACCAACCCGCCTGGGTCACCAAGCCTGGGCGGGGGGCCAAAGGCCTTGCGCACTTCGGATATAAACCCGGGATAGCAATTGACAGTTATTATAGCGGTCCCAAGACGACTCTCTCCCTTACACTTAATATCGAAGCGATCGTGGCTATTGAGATCGTTGAACATACTATACAAGTTTTCTGTTTCTCGCCTGATTTCGTTGCGCAAGGAAATTAAAGTTCGTTGACCGGTCACTAGAATTTCTTCGATGGGACGCTGGGAAGCGGTTACTTGCGACTCCTGATCGGGATCGGCATTTTCGTTTTCGATTTCTTCGTTAAGAAAGTCTTCTGCAGTTTGCCCATATAAACAAGTAGACGCACTTAGTATTAGTAAGAGAATTAAGATTCTGCCACGAATCATCTTGAGCAAGTCCATGGATCGTCCAATTTTTCAAAAACGTTGTAGCCGCTCAGTATTCGACGAGTTTCTAGTAGGTGCGGAATACCGATTTTGTATTCAGTTGTCTGATCCGAAGCGCTCTTCATGTGCCGCTTGATAATTAGCCTTCAGGTCGGCGACTTTCATTAAAATTTGAAGATATTCGGGATTTTCCGACGCTATACGCAGCATCTCCTCACTGAGTGCTTGATAGTCTCCCGCAGCCAATTCACGGATCTCCCTGTCGTTTTTTATTTTCTCCATACCCATATCAAACAACGCAGGATCAACTCCGTCCATGCTAAAGGCCTGGCGCAATTCGGATAATGCGAAACGGTTCTCAGCCATGCGCAGATCTGTAAAAAACTTGGGATAGCAATTGCGAGCTAATATATAGGACCAAGTGCGACGCTCTACCTTACACTTAATATCGAAACGATCGTGGCTATTGAGCTCGTTGAAGATTCGATATAAGTTTTCTTCTTCTCGCCTGATTTCGTTGCGGAGGTTACTCAAGGATCGTTCACCAATCACCCGGATTTCTTCGATGGGACGCTGGGAAGCGGTTTCTTGCGGCTCTTGATTGGGATCAGAATTTTCGTCTTCCTGTCCATATAAACAAACAGGGATAACCCCCACCAGTAAGTAAAGTAGAAATTTGCTACGAAAGACTTTGTTTAGGCCCATGGGTCATCCATTTTTTCAAAAAAGTCTCTATGCCCATCCAGTATGCGACGAGTTTCAACTGGGTCCGGGATAAGTGACCATTCATTGCGCTCGAAGGTTCCGCCGAGCAAAATGCCATCTTTTCGTGGAAACATATACAGACCGCCATTACCTATAACAATGTAGTTTACTTCCTCTTGAGGTATTACAAAAGTAAGTTGCCCCTTTATCGGTATCAACTCGCTGTCACTAAAGAGCTTCTTGGAACCAAGACCGGTGCAATTAATGATTATCGGTTCTTCTAAGGTCAGTACGTCGGCACGGTCCATAAACTCACGGATCTGAACTTTTCCTCCAGCATCGTAAAAATCCCGCATTATCTGTGGTAGGTAGATAGCAGGTTCAATGAGCATGGAGTTGTAGTGACGTACATAGTCCGCATCGAAAGGATGCTGGTCCCTCGTCAAATCCATATGTTGCGGATACATATCGATGTATTTTTCAGTAAAGTCCTGTTGTTCAGGATCCGGTGGTTCACTCTGAATCAGGAAATTGCTAATCCAACGCACGCCGTATGCAGGGCTTACTAGGTTCTGGTAATAACGGTAGGCATGGCGCATTGCCAATTCGAACTGTGCCTCAAAAGCTGGAGTAACGTAGCCTTCATCATAGACCGATGTGGGAGACCATTGACCTCCTGCTACATTAGAGGTTGTATTTGGTGTCAGCTCTTTGGAGTATATAGTGACTTCCCAGCCACGGTCCTGCATGAGCCGTGCGGTGGCCAATCCAACAGCACCAGCGCCCAGAACAGCACAGCGTTTATGAGGAGATTGTGACGCGAGTTCCGCCGCCAGATGAGCAGTACCCCACGAGAGGGTGATACCGCCGCCACCGTGGCCGTAATTATGGACAACCATCTTGTCGTTCATACGTTCGGCTTTAACGACGAAACCTGAACGACGAAAGGGGCGTAACCCTGCAATGGTGCGTATTACCAGTTCGTCGGACACTCTAACTCGTCGCAGGGGTAGACCAGAGGGGCTGTAATTGCTGCTATTTCCCCGTAAGGGATTTGCACACCCTGAGAGGAATGGGAGAATGGTCGCAGCTTGCAATACACTTCTTCTGCTGGGCATTATTTTTCGTTACTCCCTATTGATGCGACTATGCGGCGTTGGTTTGAAGCATAACTCAACGCTCCAGACAAGTTAAACGACCTACAGCAGAACCTTTCCCATAAGTGTCACTGTAGTTAGTAAAGGGAATCAGTCTTTAATCAGTTTTCAGTGGTAATAGTTCTATTTTGCGGAATTCGGTTGGATGACTTTCTGCCTGCAGTGCCACGTATCCCTCTTTAAGCATGAGTGGTGCCCCTTTAGTGAGTAGAGCCTGGGCATCAAAATCTTGCTCATCCAGTTGAATGTCCTCTAACGAAAAGACTTCTTGGCCATTGATCCGGTGGATCAAGCTATCGCTACCATGAATCTCCATTTCCACGGTGACCCACTCATCGCCATGGAAGGTGTCGGAATTGGAATTGGTGCAATGGCGGGTGATTAGTTCGCCATTCATGACCATGTTGGTACCCGGAGTACATACATTGGCGGTAGTGCGCAGGTCCGTCCCGTTTCCGCCTAATAACTGTACTTCAATAGAAACGGGAAACTCTTGATCCAAGCTCATGCCAGCTGGATTCTGGCTATGGAGCATTAATCCGTTGTTGCGGTACGCCCAGCCTGGTCCATTGCTGACTTGCTCACCGATAAACCGGTACTCCACCCGCAACAGGTAGTGAGAGAACACTTGATCGTAAAACAGATGACCAAACTCACCGTCGAAATCGTTCCAGTTTTCATAAGAAACTGTGAGTAAGCTGTTTTCGACACGGAAAGTTTCGCGATAATTTGTGCCTAATTCTTGGCCAGTGAATTTCACTACCCAGTTGTCGAGATTTTCACCATTAAATAGTTCGATCCATTCTTCTGTCGTACTGTTCTGCCCACAAGCAATTGAAGGTAGGCTTAGAGCGGCTATTTGTAAAAAAACAGATTTCATCATCAATAGGTTACTCTAAAAATTTATATTGATTTACGGATTGAGAACGACTTTGCCCGTAGTCTTGCGCCCTTCCAGTGCCCGATGTGCTTCTTGTGCCTCGGCGAGGGGAAAGAAGTGCTCAATACGGAGCTTTAGGCTGCCATCGCCTATCCACTTAAAAACATCTCCGCTCCGCCATTCCAGGTTCTGTCTGTCTGCCGTGTAGTCGAACAGGGTGGGGCGGGTTAGGAATAGCGACCCTTTTGGACCGAGCGTAGCTGGATTGAACTCGGTGACCGGACCACTGGCATTACCGTAAAGTACCATATAGCCGAGTCGTGACAGGCAGTTGATACTCTTTTCAAATGTGGTTTTGCCGACAGAATCATAGGCGACATCAACTCCTTTGCCGTCGGTGATTTGTTTTACCTCTTCCTCAAAATCCTGTTCGCTATAGAGGATGACTTCGTCTGCGCCTGCAGCTTTTGCCAGTTCTGCTTTTTCCTTCGTCGAGCATGTTCCGATAACAAAACCCCCGGCATTCTTAACCATCTGAATCAGTAACAACCCCACACCACCAGCGGCCGCGTGAATTAAGCAGTGATGACCGTCTTTGACCAGGAAGGTAGATTTACACAAATAATGCGCTGTGCAACCTTGCAGCATGGCCGCTGCCCCTTCATTAAAGGAAATGGAGTCTGGCAGGCCAACCAGTTTGGCTTCCGGGACTGCCGCGTACTCGGCATAGGCACCGGGGACGCTGGTATAGGCCACACGATCTCCAACTTTGAATTGACTGACGCTACTACCAACTTCCTCCACGGTGCCTGCAGCTTCCAGACCTAGCGTCGCGGGAAGTGGTATCTGGTAGAGGCCGGAGCGCTGGTAGGTGTCTATATAGTTGATACCAGATGCTTCTATTTTGACCAAGGCATCATGCTCGCCCAACTCCGGTATATCGATGTTTTCGTAAGCCATGACTTCCGGGCCACCGTACTCTTTAACTCTCACCGCTTTCATTATGTCTTCCTAGTTAATTCAATTAATAAAAGTCCATTTATCTCAAAAATTTGAGGTCCTGACAATTTATCCTGCTTACTGTTAAAGCGGTGGACGCGCTGCAACTGCCAGTTTATGCTGTTAAGTTCCTCGAGAATAACAGCGATCGATAAAAGGAGGGCTTCCTCATGTTCAATCAATTTGTTCACCTATTGACTCGGGTGTTTCTAATCAGTGTTGTTGCCCTGTTGGCTCAAGCAGCCGCAGCTCAACAGGCTCGCATCGACTTAACCCAGGAAATGGTGAGCGCTACTAACAATTTCCTGCAGAGTCTTAGCAGCATGCAACGCAATACCGGCGCATTTGATTTCGACGACGAAGATCGACTTAACTGGCATTTTGTGCCCACGGGAATGCATCCTAGAAAAGGTATTCCACTACGTTCCATGAATGCGGCCCAGCGGAAAGCTACCGAAGAATTGCTTCAGGTGTTTTTTAGTGCAAAAGGATACCAAAAAGCCGAGGCTGTGCGAGGTCTTGAATCTATTTTGGCGGAAATCGAAGTCAACGGACGTTTCGATCGAGATCCCGAATTATACTTTATAACGGTATTCGGTACGCCTGGACTAGATAGTAATTGGGCTCTACGATACGAAGGACATCACTTGGCTTATAACTGGACTTTTGTGCGCGGCTTAGGGATCGCGAGTTCTCCACAATTTTTTGGAAGTAACCCTGCTGAAGTTAGGGCCGGGGATCAAATCGGTACGCGAGTACTGTCTGAGGAAGAAGATATCGCTCGAGATCTTGTAAAATCTTTGAATACCCAGCAAATTTCACGGGCAATCTTAGATGAAGAGGCGCCACGTGACATTTTTACTGCGGCAGAACAAGAGGTTGGCCCTCTTGAAGATTACGGTATCACTTATGCAGATCTTGATTCACAGCAAAAAAGGATATTGGTTTCTTTGATTGAGGAATTGGCTTTTACCCAGCCTGAACCGATAGCTGAAGAAAGAATGAACACGATTCGGGAAGAAGGCCTTGATGGGATCAAGTTTGCATGGATTGGGGGTACTGAGCGCGGAGATGCACATTACTATAGGGTTCAGGGACCAGGCTTTCTCATCGAATATGATAATACACAAAACAATGCTAATCATATCCATCTGGTTTGGCGAGATTTTACAGGGGACTTTGGTCGGGATTTGATAAGAATGCACTACAATGCGGTTGCCGCGGAGTTTGGTCCTGGCCATAACCACTAAGTTAGGGAACGATTATGAATAAAAAAAAGGGGCTATTAATTTGCTTAATATTGTCATTAGGTTGTGGGGGAATTGCTTGGGCTCAGCCCCGGTCTGATGTATTCCCACCGGTCACCATTGACCAACCCTTTGTTGTTAACACTTTCGAGGCATCTATAAGAGTGGTACCTGTTGCTATTGGGTTAGCCAACCCTTTCGACATGGCTTTTAGGAATAACGGGGATATTTTAGTAACAGAGCGTTTTACGGGTAATCTTAGAGTAATCCGCAACGGGTCATTACTCGAGGAGAGTATCCGAGGAGTTCCTCAGGTCTATTCAGAAACCTGGCGGCAAGGTTTGATGGCCGTTGAATTACATCCCGAGGATGATCGCATCGTGTACATGACCTATACCAAGGCCATTGTGGCGGACGGCGAGCCAGAACAGACCGTGGCATTAATAAGAGCACGCATCGTCGAAAATGAGCTCACTCAAGTTGAGGAAATTTTCCAGGCCGAGGGTCTGGACCGCGGTATTGCAGCTTCTCAGTTGCTGTTTACTCCCGATAATAAGTTAATGATGTCGATCGGTGGCGCCTATATGTATGCCGGTATCGGCGATTATGCGCAGGACCCAACCATACATTATGGCAAGCTATTACGGTTAAATGATGATGGTTCTGTTCCTTCGGATAACCCGTTTGTTTCAACCGGTGAGTATCTTCCTGAGGTATATAGTGTTGGGCACAGAAATCAAATTGGGTTAGCTTTTCACCCCACTACGGACCAGCTATGGGCAACAGAAAACGGTCCTCAGGGCGGAGACGAAGCCAATATTATTCAACCTGGTCTAAACTACGGTTGGCCAATCGTGTCTTATAGCAGACAATATCGAGGGGACAGAGTATCCGAGCGCCCTTGGGGTGAAGAATATGAAGATCCAGAGGTGATTTGGTGGCCCTCAATTGCACCATCGGGGCTGGCATTCTATACCGGTGACAAGATACCAGCATGGCAGGGAAACATGTTTGTTGGATCGATGATGGAGGGAAGAATTCCCGGGACTGGCCACCTAGAGCGCGTAGTATTCAATAGCCGTGGAGCTGAAATTAGAAGAGAGGGACTTCTTCGTCAACTTAATTCAAGAGTGACCGGCGTAGCGCAAGGTCCAGATGGTTATCTATATATACTAATCGATGAAGAAAACGGTGCGCTATTAAGGATCGAGCCAGCACAATAGTCGTGATTCTTGGCTTAGTTGGGCTAAGCTGAACTCTGCAGGGAATTTGCTATGAAAGTTTCAAACAATCGTCCTTCAAGGAAGGAAGCTATCGATCGCATGGTGCAAATTTACCTCGATAGCCGTTAGGTCAACTCGGCGTCAGGATTTGCAAGGATGAGAAAGACAGGTTTCGTTTGGGATGAGAAGTACATGTGGCACGATACTGGCAATGCGCTGGGTGTGCTACCGCCTGACGGAAAATTTCAGCCCTGGATACACTTCGAGAATCCAGAAACCAAGCGCCGACTCAAAAATCTGATGGATGCTTATGGTTTGACGCCACGGCTCGAAAGGATCTATCCGCTTGCCGCGACTGTCGAGCAGGTACAGTACGTTCATACCGCCGAATATATTGAACGCATCAAAACAATGAGTGCTGATAAAGGAGGTAATGCCGGGGAGTCTGCTCCTTTTGGTCCTGGTAGTTACGAGATAGCACTTTTGGCGGCTGGTGGGTGCATCACGGCTGCTCATGCCATTCTAGATGGCGTGGTGACCAATGCCTATGCGCTGGTGCGCCCTTGCGGGCATCATGCTGAAGCTGATCGCGGCAGGGGATTTTGCATTTTCTCCAACGTTGCAATTACTGTAAAAGATATACTTTCCCGTAACGATATCTCTCGCGTGGCAGTGGTGGATTGGGATGTCCATCATGGAAATGGTACCGAGTCTGTTTTCTACGAAAACCCAAATGTACTTACAATATCCCTACATGAAGATTCACTCTATCCTTATAACACTGGCGCCATAGAAGATAGAGGAGAGGGAGTTGGGGAAGGATTTAACATCAATGTTCCATTACCTCCGGGGTGTGGAGGAGGGGCCTACCACGCAGCGATGGAGCGTATTGTATTACCGGCACTAAAAACCTTTAAACCAGATATGATATTGGTAGCGTCTGGATTGGACGCCAGTACCTGGGATCCGCTAGGGCACATGATGTTGCTGTCTACCCATTATCGTTCGATGACACAACAGATTTTGGATACTGCCACACAAATTTGTCAGGGACGGCTTCTTGTTTGCCATGAAGGTGGTTACTCAGCTGGATACGTACCGTTTTGCGGTATAGCAATCATCGAGGCGCTGAGTGGTGAACAAAGTGGGGTAATTGACCCTTTTTCAAAATATGAATCTTCCTGGCAGTTATTAAAACCTAACCAGGAGGAAGCGATAAACAAAGCCCTGCAAGCAGCTGTTATTCTTACAGCTACTGGATAGTGGAGTTTAGGCTCGGGGCGTGCGCGACTTCGGACCAAGCTGCGTAGGTATTATTTCGTAGGCCAATTGGACCCAATCACATAACAGCGTCCTGGTATCACGTGGGTCAATAACTTCTTCCACACCAAAGGCTTCGGCGGTCCGCAATGGGGAACGGTACTGCTCCAACATGTCTTCCAGTTCTCGGCGCCGAGCATCGGCATCTTCCGAAGCTTCGATGTCTCGTCTGTAAGCTGCTTGCACGCCACCCTCGATCGGTAGCGAACCCCAGTCGGCTGAAGGCCAGGCATAGCGTAGGTTTAACCCGTCCGTCTTACCATGGCCAG
>Ga0209034_10000080_pt1 | contig 45587 bp, 35 predicted proteins | sample MarorgKNORR_S2LV_2_FD_188219 | JGI IMG/M metagenome (GOLD analysis project Ga0209034, IMG submission 188219) | Marine microbial communities from the Southern Atlantic Ocean, analyzing organic carbon cycling - 250m_A/KNORR_S2/LV (SPAdes) (version 2) | ecosystem: Environmental > Aquatic > Marine... | reverse complement strand
GCCACCTAGCAATAGAATCCACATGGGCAGGGCTGACTCTAGTTAATATGTATAAAAATTGATTAAATTTGTTAAGTTATGGCTACTTTGTGGCTTTACGCTAAGTTATAGCATTCTCGGAAATATATTCAGAGAGGGACCTCCTAGATGGTCAAGATATTATTTATAGAACATGATAATACCCAGCATCCGTTAACGGTTGAATCCGGCGGATCCGTCATGCTGGCTGCTGTGACTAACGGTGTGCCGGGTATCGACGCAGATTGCGGGGGATGCTGTTCCTGTGCTACCTGTCATGTCTACGTGGATGAAGCATGGTTGGAAGGCGTTGGTCCAATTGGGCCAACTGAAGAAGCGATGTTGAGTCTTAGCTCTGATCGAAAAGAAAATTCACGCCTATCTTGTCAAATTACTGTCAGTGAAGAGCTTGATGGGCTCGTAGTAAAAACTCCAGAGTTCCAGTATTAAAATTTTTTATATCGCGATTTTTCTGGATGACTCGTCTACGTTAAAGCCACTGTGCAACAGGAATATTAGCAGCACTGTTTTTCTGATAAAGCTGAAGCATCGCGGTCAGAGCTTCCCTTTTGTGCAAATCTTTGCGCAGTTCAGCCAGTTTATTTAGTTGCCATTGAGCGCCAGTTTGGCGGGTTTGAAGACGCTCTTCTATTACTTCCATAAGCGGAAGGAAATCTTTCTCTACAAATCCCATGTCCCCCAATTTTTCAGGGACTCGTGGAATCATTTTTTTGAGAATTTTTGGTACTGCGTAGTACTCTGGCTGACTCTGTTTCAGTGACGGCCAGAAGAGTTCAGCTGACATGCCTTTCTGTGCAGCTCGATAGAAATTAGCCGTACAATAGGCAAATGGAATAGCCGGCAATAACTCTCTTATGGTTGGCTGTATGAGTTTTGCGAGCCCGATAGTAAGAGCCGCATTAGCCAGCATATCAATGATAGTAGGTCCAGCTGGGAAAGAACGTAATTCAATACGCAAATGGCCGCCATTTGAGGGATCGTAGACGGGTCGGTTCCATAACCAGATGGAACCCTGATGTAATCTCAGTTCATGCAGCAGCGGCGTACCACCATTCTGTGCGATGGAAACTGAGTCTTCGTCACTGCAATCTGGCAGTATAGGACGATACAGTAAGGCAGCTTCTGCGAATAATTCGAAAGCACCTTCGCGTATCCAGTTATTGCCAAAATTCACACGGGCCGGAACTGGGTGTAAAGAATCATTGGGGCGGCAGTCAATGGATTGTTTGAATAAAGGAATGCGTGTCTCTTGCCAGAGCCGGTGCCCAAATAAAGTAGGAGAATTCGCGGCCATCGCAACTACTAAGGGCGTGACTAATTGGATGGAATTATAAAAATCTGCATAATCCCGCGCTGGTACTCGCAGATGAACTTGGAAAGAAGTATTTGCTCCTTCTAGTGTCACATCATCCATTGCAAGTTGCAGGGTTTCCTCTCCCTCAATTGCAATGGTAAAAGGGCCTCCGCGAATATCAGTCAATTCCTGTGTTAGCGCTTTAAATCGCGCTAACGGAGTCATGGCATGATAGCCGGTGTCCGATTGTTGCAGTGTAGGTAGGATACCGATAGGAACCACACTACCGTTCCATTGCTTCGCACATTTATTGATTTTTTTAATAGCTGCTAACGCTTCCTGTTGGGTAGCACTGAAACAGCAGTCTTTCAATAAGGAGGGTTTAAAATTGTACTCTAGGTTATAGCGGTTGAGCTCGAGAGTGAGTTGAGGGTCATTTAATTGAGCAATAATTTCCTGGTTAATGTGCAATGGCCGGGCTTCTTTGTCGACAATATACAACTCGAGTTCAGCGCCGAAAGACAAGTCACCCTCACCAAAATCGGGGCGAGCCAACAAAATATCAAGCGCTTTTAGGTTTGACCTGAGCCGATCACTGAACAGATTGAAATCATCTTCAGTAAAGTCTGTGTTGTCAATTTCGAATCCCATTCAACTTTCCAAGAATGCAACGAAGCCAACAATGATTAGAGTAGCAGTTTTGTTTTCCTATGGTAAAGAGTACTGACAGGCAACTGTTCTATTTACTGAATACATTTTTCGTTTCAGTTCTTACGTGGCGCATATTCCCGTCTCGGCGTGTAAAACCTACCCTGTCAAAGTATTCTAGAATTTCAATACACAGATTACGGCCGATCTTGGAGGCATCCCTAAATTGGATGACTGAGAATCCCTCCTCATCTAAATTTTCGGACACAAGCTGTTCACTAAACTCAGCCAATTCCATTATGGTTTCTGGCAGAAAATAGCGGTTCTTTGCAACCTTTATAAGGCTACCTGAAGTCGTAATTTCTTTGAGAATTTGTTCCAGTGCCTTGAGTGAAATGCCGGTCAAATCTGCTAGCTCTCTAGTTCGCGGAGGTATTTTTCCAGCTTTAACTAGCAGCGGTCGTATTGTAGCTAGAAACTCCTTTTCTTCCTTACTCAACTCTATTTCATGGTTCGGAAGATGTAACAGAGTACCGGTTTTACTGAGAACTCCTTCTTGAATAAGGTTTTCCAGAATTGCATGAAAGAGCAAATGAGATCCAGAAAAATCAACTGCCTTACTGATAGCGGTTTCGCTGATGCCTTGTTTGCTAGAGTAATCGTTGTGAAACAAAACAAGCTCGGCGAGTATGATTTCTTTATATTGGACATAGAAATCTAGTTTTAGCAAAGATGGAAGCTGTTTATTATCTAGTTGCAGGTTTATGAAAAAATGCTTATTTTTACTCAAGTGCTCAAGAACGTTGTCCAGTGCTTCATTAGTCAGGTTGCGATTAAGTGAGAATTGTCCAAGATTCAAACCCATTGGTGATATATTAAGTAGATCAACTAATGCTTGAGTATGGCGATTATCTTGTGCGCGTAACAACTTGAGCCGTTCATCACTACAGCGCTTTCTACGTGGAACGAATATATCGATTACCTTTCCACCTCCTAGTGTGAGTTGGGATGAGGGGTCACGAATAATAAATCTGTCGCCATGGTATGCAATTATAGGTTGATGGGAAGCAACCTGAAAAAAAGTTTGTGCCTTCGTATCTATGCAACGAATGGAGACGATGTGATGAGCAGCTCCTATGTAAAGATGGTATTGAGCACTGTTTCTTATCTTAAAGTCAGCATTAATGAATCGAATCTTGGCATCGAACCGCTGTACGGATATATATTGTTCCGGAGCGAGTAGCCAATCCCCACGTGAGATGCTGTTTTGATCGATCACTATATTGACGGCAGCACGCTGCCCGGCATGCACTTGTTCAATAATTGTCCTGTCCAGTCGTAATCCACGAATCTTAGCTTCGACTCCTGTACCGGTATGTAAGATAGTATCGCCAACGCGAAGTACTCCCGAACGAAGGCTTCCAGTTACTACGGTACCTATTCCTTTTACGCTAAAACTGCGATCAATTAGGAACCGTGGTTTGTGGGTTTGTTGAAGCGCTTCATCGGATTTTTTTTCCTGTAAGGTATTTTGTAGGAACTCAATTAGAGCATCGAAGCCATCGCCGCTTAAACTGGATACAGGGAAGATTGGTGCCGTGTTTAGACAAGTTGAGGACAAGAGTTGAGCAATTTCATCAGAAACGGTATTGATTCGTTCTGCATTGCAGGTGTCGATTTTGGTCAATGCAATAACGGCTTTAGAAATGCCTAACAGATCAAGAATTGATAGATGTTCTCGGGTCTGTGGCATAATTCCGTCATCAGCCGCAATAACCAGCAGAGCATAATCAACCGTCCCTATCCCAGCAAGCATGTTGTTAATAAAGTCTGCGTGGCCAGGAACATCGACGAAACCAATAATGTTTTCAGTAGCTGCATCGGGTTCTATAGAAGGGAAATAGTAGTAAGCATAACCAAGGTTAATGCTGAGGCCACGTTCTTTTTCTTCCCGGAGTGTATCCGTCTCAATACCAGTAATTTTGTTAACTAGCGAAGATTTACCGTGGTCAACATGGCCTGCCGTCGCAATTATTAGGGATCTTTGATTGGTAAATCGGTCAGCTTGGGCTGTTTCAGACATGATGTGTTACTGGAAATCCAGTTTAAGAAAGGCGTATAAGAGGTTTTTATAATAGGCTTAGGGTACCGTACGTCGATTATATTTAATTATATAATAAGCCATGATTGCCACGATCATAGCAACGACGATGAAGCCTGCGTTCAGCACGCCATTATTGAGATTAACGATTCCATAGCCTATGGCGCCTGTCATTAAAGCATAGTAGCAAAAGGGCAATAGTGTCTTTCTAATTACTGCACCCTCCTTGCCAACAAGCCCAGCGACTGCGGAGGCGGCTACTACATTATGTACACAGATAATATTTCCCGAGGCTCCACCTACTGCCTGTAAGGCGACAATCCAGGTTGGATCTACCAAGATACGTTCGCCTACACCAAATTGAAAAAGCGAGAACATCATGTTGCTCACTGTATTACTGCCGGCCACAAATGCGCCTAGTCCTCCGATAAATGTTGAGAAGAAAGGCCACGCCGAGCCGGCTAAATTAGCTACGCCTTCTGCCAGTGCAATTGGCATCTGCTCATAGCCTGCGGTACCTCCGCTCGAATTAATAAATACTTGTACCATAGGTACTGTAAAAACAAGAGCAGTGGATGCAGGCACCAGGGTTTTCAGTGAGCTGTGGAAGGCTGATTTATATTCTGATGTTTTCAATCCGTGTAATAAGATGGTAATAAGGGAAACGATTACAAATATTGTTCCTGGAGACCACAGGGGTTGGAATGAAGCACTAATGTCGCTTCCCAAAATTTGTGGCCATGACCAGGTGATAAAAGGATTGGATCCTCTTAGAAAAGTTTCTAGGTTAAGTACAGGTAAGCGGGTTAATACGAGCAAACCGGCAACAAACAAGTAGGGAGCCCAGGCACGCAGGAGGCTTATGGAGCGATGAGTTTCGCTTACATTGGTTTCACTCTGCAGATTACCTGTCCATTCATCTTCCCAGTTGGATTTACTATCGAAGTCCCAGATTTCATCAGGAGAGGGCATCAGAAAACCTGACTTTGCTGCAGTGACAACTATGGCGAGACCGATCAGGCCTCCGAACATAGAGGGAAATTCAGGGCCAAAAAATGTAGCAACGAACAGATACGGGATGGTCATTGAAATAGCAGCAAATAGTGCAAATTTCCAAATCTTGAAACCATCTGCAAATGAACGATGCTTTCCAAAAAAGCGGGTCATAATGGAGGCGACCAAAAGTGGAATAAAGGTGCCTGCCAGCGCATGGATTAAGGCTACCTTAGTAGCGATAAACTCGAGGAATAAGTCCCATTCTGCGAATCCTCTCTCCGCGGCATAGGCAAGCATATTTGGGTCGGCAGACAAACCGGTATTGATTCCAACCAGTATAGGAGTGCCCATGGCTCCGAAAGACACGGGTGTGCTCTGAATTATCATACCTGCTACTACCGCGGCCATAGCGGGAAAGCCAAGGCCTACCATCAGTGGAACCGCAACTGCGGCTGGGGTACCGAATCCGGCAGATCCTTCTATGAAGGAGCCGAATAGCCATGCAATTATGATTACTTGAATACGTCGATCGGGGGTGATATCGGAAAACCCTTGACGAATAGTCTGAATGGCGCCACTTTTCTGAAGAGTATTAAGTAACAGGATCGCCCCAAATATGATGTAGATAAGCGTGCCGGCCACGATTAAACCGTTAATGGAGGCGGCCAGCACTTGTCTGATAGGAACTTGCCAAATGTAGTAAGCTAGGATTACTGCGACTACATAAGCAATAGGCATAGCGCGGCTAGCTGGCCAGCGAAGCATGACCAGGAATACGGCAACCGAAATTATGGGTAAAAATGAAAGTAGCGCTAGGATACCAGAGCTCATAGTGATTGTTCTTTTGTGTGTGTTGGTATAGAGAACCGGTTGAGCTTATCAGATATTTTCGCGACAGAGAAACCGAAATGTCTTAACAAAAATATTTTATTAAGACATTACAAACAGCAGGAATTTTAATGGTATTCCATATGTATGTAGGAGAAGAGCACGAAATTACTCAAATAAAATCCAAACTGCTGGCGTAAGTCAAGGTCAGATTCAAGGACCCAATGTTGGTAATCGTCGAGCAACAGGAGTGAATATATACTCAGCTGTTTCGTAATTTCGCTTGAGCAGCTGCCAGTCGCGCAACAGGCACTCGAGGAGGAGAACAGCTTACATAGTTCAGGCCTGCTCGATGGCAGTAATCAATGGAGGAAGGGTCTCCAGCGTGTTCTCCACAGATACCGAGTTTCAATTCAGGCTTAGCAGTCCTTCCCTTGTCTATAGCCAGTTTCATCAGTTTTCCAACTCCGGACTGATCGAGACTAGCAAACGGGTTTTGGCTGAATATTTCCTTACGCTGGTATTCATCGTAAAACAAGCCCATGTCATCGCGACTTAATCCGAGGGTAGTTTGAGTAAGATCATTTGTGCCGAAGCTAAAAAAATCTGCTTCCATTGCAATTTCATCGGCCGTTATAGCGGCGCGGGGAACTTCCACCATGGTGCCCACAGTATAGTTGACGCGCACTCTTTTAGCTTTCATCACTTCACGGGCAATCCGATGCACTATGCTCAACTGATCGCTAAGTTCTTCCCTAAACCCAACCAAAGGTATCATTATTTCTGGATTTACACGGGTGCCTCTTTTATTTTTTAGTACTTGGGCAGCAGCTTCGAAAATAGCTCGGGTTTGCATTTCAGTAATTTCCGGATAGAGAATTCCTAACCGACACCCGCGGCAACCCAGCATGGGATTTTCTTCATGGAGTGATTTGATTCGGTCAATAACGAAATCAAAAGGTACTCCTAGCTTTTCAGCTAGTTGACGCCTCACAACGTCATCATGGGGTAAAAATTCGTGAAGGGGGGGGTCCAGCAGACGAATTGTAACAGGACGCCCATTCATCTCTTTAAAAAGACCAACGAAGTCTTTTCTTTGAAATGGTAACAATTTTTTCAGAGCAGCGCGGCGCTGCACTTCGTCCACTGCAAGTATCATTTGCCGCATATAATCGATGCGGTCTCCATCGAAGAACATGTGTTCTGTGCGGCAGAGCCCGATACCTTCAGCTCCGAAAGATACGGCTTGGCGCGCCATCAAAGGTGTATCAGCATTTGTTCTGATCTTGAGAGAGCGGTGTTTATCGGCCCACTTCATAACTGTTTTAAACAGCTCGTAAGTAAAGCTACTAGCAGGTTTGAGACCCCCTTCTAACACCCGTTTAACTTCAGAGTCGGCGGTTTCAATCGCTCCCTTGTAGATTTTTCCCGTACTACCGTTGATCGATATATAGTCCCCTTCGTGCAGAACGACCTTACCGGCAGTAAGCGTGCGTTTTTCATAGTTAATATTTATGTCTCCAGCTCCGCAAATGCAAACCTTCCCAAGTTGCCTGGCAACTAGTGCGGCATGAGAGGACACGCCGCCACGAGAAGTCAATATACCTTGTGAGTGGAGCATCCCTTTTAGGTCGTCTGGAGAGGTTTCGGAGCGGCAGAGCACCACCTTATTTCCCTTGCGGGTTTCGGTTACAGCATTAGCGGCAGTAAATGCTATTCGGCCAGCAGCAGCTCCAGGCCCAGCAGGCAAGCCAAAACCTATTAGAGTCGCTGATTTCAATGCCTTAGGATCGAAGACAGGCACTAGTAGGGAGTCAATGGACTCTGCGGGGATCTTTAGTAAAGCAATTTTCTGAGAAATTAGGCGTTCCTTCTGCATTTCTACCGCAATACGTACTGCAGCTAGACCTGTACGTTTGCCATTTCGGGTTTGCAAAATAAATAGTCGACCATTTTCAATAGTGAATTCAAAATCTTGCATGTCCTTGAAATGCCGCTCCAGTTTGCTTCGAACCCTTTTTAGATCGCGGTAACTCTTTGGCATGCTGCTTTCCATGTTGCTTATAGCAAGGGGAGTGCGAATACCCGCGACTACATCCTCCCCTTGGGCATTCATCAAGTACTCGCCATAAAAAACCTTTTCTCCGTTAGCGGGATCCCGAGTAAACGCAACACCCGTGGCACTTCGATCACCAGTATTTCCAAATACCATGGCTTGCACACTGACTGCGGTACCCCATTCGGATGGGATACCATATTGTTGGCGATAAATGATGGCGCGGTCGTTTTTCCACGATCCCAAGACTGCGCCAATAGCTCCCCATAATTGCTGCATTACGTCTTGGGGAAAAGTGTCATGTGTGTGTCTGGCTATCAATGCCTTGTAACGTTTTACTAATTCCTTGAGGTGATCAGTGGTCAGGTCACTGTCTGAGGTAACGCCCACACTTTTTTTTAATTTTTCTAACACTCCGTGAAATGGTTCTTCTTGCTCTTCGGATTTAGCCTGTATACCCATAACCACATTACCGTACATTTGGATAAATCGGCGATAGCAATCCCAGGAGAATCTGGGGTTTCCAGATTCCTCTGCTAAACCTTCAACAGTTTTGTCATTAAGGCCTAGGTTCAGAATCGTATCCATCATACCCGGCATCGAATCCCTCGCTCCGGATCGAACGGAGACAAGTAATGGATTCTGACGTGCTCCAAATCTCTTGCCTAGCTGTGTCTCGATTCGCTTAAGCGCGGCCAAAATTTCTTTCTTTAAGGCGGTGGGGTAACGTTTTTCATGGTCGTAGTAGTAGGTACAAACTTCGGTACTGATTGTGAATCCTGGAGGCACGGGCAGACCTATGGAAGCCATTTCAGCCAAATTGGCACCCTTACCGCCTAGTAATTCACGCATTCCGGCATTGCCTTCTGTTTTGCGGCCGAAGGCAAAGAGGTATTTTTTGGTCTTCCCGGTGGATTTTGTTGTTACTGAAGAAGATCTGGATTGTGACGCTTGACTCATATAGCAGTTACTTACCTTAAAATCAGATAGACTGGCGTACCTGGTAAATATGCCTCCTAGACTTAAGAAGGCAGGCAGATTTCAGATAGCTGATTCTGCAATAGGCTAATACCGGGGACTTTCAGGCAGCCTCATTCGCCAAGTCATGTGCAATAAATTATTTAAATGCACTCAGAGTGGGTGAGCAGAATAAAGCACCTGCAAGCCAAAATCCAGCGCTGAATCGAGGCTGCCCTAACCTAAAAATACAGTTTTTCTGTTAATTTGCAGTTTAGAGCAGCAAGTAAGCATCACAAGTCACCCTTGAAGAAATTCTCTCCCATTTTCCTTAGTTTTGTTAGGTAAATCTCTATATTTAAGGAAGAGGATTTCTGGAGCTTGACAATTCCGAGTGTACAATCGGCGTAGAGCTCAGTCCTATTTAAAGGATGTGAACGCATTCGTTACTTCCTGCGAAATTGTCATTGTTCTACTTCCGAAAGGAGAGGATTGCTCGAAAAGTATGCGTCTAGGTTCTTTATAAGCAGATTCCCCATTTCAACTCGCGTCTCAAGGGTTGCACTACCTATGTGGGGAAGCAGCACAACATTGTCCATTTGTTTTAACGAATCTGGGACATAGGGTTCGTTAGCTAACACGTCTAACCCTGCCCCTGCGATCAATCCTTGGGCAAGCGCTGCAATGAGAGCTTCTTCATCAACGGTAGTACCTCTGCCGACATTTATAAATATTCCCGCAGGACCGAGAGCCTGTAGTGTTCGGCCATCGATTATATTTCGAGTTTCGTCTCCACCTGGCAGCATACTTAATAATATGTCGGAATTTTCGGCAAGCTCCAAAATCGTTGGGTAGTAGGTATAGGGACAGGGTTTGATTGACCGATTATGGTATGCGATTTTCATTTTGAACGGTAAAGCGCGTTCAACAATTGCATTACCGATCCTACCCAAACCAATAATACCCAGGGTTTTTCCTGCTAAGCTCCGGCTCGGAGGGAACGGCCCATGTTGCCAGGAATTGTTTCGTACAAATTTATCAGCGTTAATGATGTTACGCATGGTTGTTACAATCAATGCCATAGCGATATCAGCCACTGCATCATCCAATACACCGGGAGTATTAGTAACCCGTATTCCTTTGTGTTTCGTTTTTGAGAAATTTATACCTTCAACGCCCACGCCAAACGCTGCAATTATTTTAATTGAGGATAAATCATATACTCTTTCATCACACACCCAAGATGCTGTTGCTACGGCCCGACATTTTCCTTCAAGACTCTGAATTAGTTTATTTTGTTCTTTTTCTGCATAATCCCAAAGATGGTGAGTGATATACTCCTTATCTAGTTTGGTTATAGTTTCATGATCAAACTTATTTGCGATCAAGACAATTTCTGAACTTGGCATAGAAGATGCCTACCGGTAGCGTAAAGAAGAGGCAGTGTATTATTTTCGATTATGGCTAGGCAAGTTATGATCTATCAGGGGGAACGCATTCAGTTGCGGTAGTTATAAATATTCCGTAGATTGATTGTATGCTATTTATAACCAAGTGAGGCGGTATGTGGGTAACATGAATTTGCAGGCTAAGTCTTTTAAGCTACTTCCTTCTATTGATAAGTTGCTTCAGTCAAAAGAACTAAAGCCTTTAATCAACCGGGTTGGACAAGACGCTGTTAAGAGTGAATCACGTTCCCAACTTGATTCACTGCGAACAGCAATAGCCAATAACGATGAAAGAATTTTGAAACGATTAACCGAGGATAAATTCTTAGAAGCACTTTGTGTCACGATCAAGGAAAATGTCGAATCTGAATTTGCTGGCTCACTTCTACCTGTTTTCAATCTTACTGGCACCGTGTTGCATACTAACTTGGGTCGTGCTCGGTTGCCTCAAAAAGCTATAAGCGCCATGCAGGTTATTGCTAGTGAAGCAGTTAACCTGGAATATGATCTTGCCGCTGGCACTAGAGGCGATAGAGACTCACATATTGAGGAAACGCTGTGCAATATTACCGGTGCTGAGGCAGCGACCATTGTAAATAATAATGCAGCTGCAGTACTGCTGGTGCTAAATACTCTTGCAGAAAAAAAAGAAGTTGTTGTCTCCCGAGGAGAATTGGTCGAAATTGGAGGATCTTTTCGAATTCCAGATGTAATGAAGAGCGCTAACTGCGAACTGAAAGAAATAGGCACTACAAATCGAACTCATTTGCGAGATTATGAGGCAGCTGTCAACAAAAACACTGCCGTATTTATGAAAGTGCACACGAGCAACTATGAAATTAAAGGATTTGTAAACTCGGTCTCTGAATCCGAACTCGGAGGATTGGCTAAAAAACATAATCTTCCGTTTGTCTCTGATCTGGGTAGTGGCACGTTAATTGATTTGACTCGGTTTAATTTGCCTCGGGAAATAACAGTGCAGGAATCTATTCAAATGGGAGCTGACATTGTCACATTTAGTGGCGACAAATTATTGGGTGGCCCTCAAGCGGGTATCATAGTTGGGAAAGCTAATCTTATTTCCAAAATTAAAAGTAATCCCCTAAAACGTGCCTTAAGGATAGACAAAATTACCCTTGCTGGTCTTAAAGAGGTAATCAATTTATACCGGGACTCTTCCAGGTTGCAAAAACGCTTACCGCTATTACAGGATTTAACTCGTCCAACAGAGGATATACAAAATTTGGCAACCCAATTACTTCCATCTTTGCGACGAGTGCTTTCAGACCGGGCTACTATTGAGGTAAGGCCGTGTCTAAGTCAAATTGGGAGTGGGGCCTTGCCACTGAGCTTATTGCCAAGTATGGCCCTAGAAATTACACCAGTAGCTGAAAAAGGGCAAACTGATGCGGCTCTTAGCAATCTTTCTCATGCATTTCGCAAGCTTTCAAAACCTGTGATTGGCCGAATACATGACGGGAAGCTGATTTTCGATTTACGGTGTTTGCAGGATAAGAAAGAATTTGAAGCCCAACTCGTCGAGCTTCATCTAAGTTAATAAGTTTTTGGTTAAACCACTCCGCTGTGCCGTTCCGCGCTTACGCCAAGTTTTAAACTAACCAAGGAAAGAATAGCTGCTGCAAACATCATTAGGAGTAAAGGATAAACGGTGCCATTAAAGATCAAAGCAACAACCTGAGCTGCCACTGCAGAAAAACCCATTTGTAGAAACCCAGTCAATCCAGAAGCGCTACCTGCAAAATTTGGGAATTCATTTATAGCTGCCGCCATAGCGTTGGGAAGGGTTATACCATTTCCGAAAACCGACACAGCAATAGGAGCAAACAGTGCTAATGGGTGCTTGATTCCTGATGACAGTAGGATAAAAGCAAGTGTGATTCCCAGAACAGATATAAAACCTCCCCAGGTAATCAACTGATTCAATTCCAATCTGTGCCCAAAATAGCGCGTTACGTAATTACCCAACATAAATCCTAAGGGGACCATAATGAAATAATAACCATATTCGGTTGGAGGTCTATCTAGTACCGATACCATGATTTCGGGTGCCGCTGAAATGAAGCTGAAAAACACGACGGAAACAAAAGTGACACAGAATGCATAACCACAGTATGCAGGTGATTTAAAAAGTCTAAAAAAGATTAGCAACATCGCTCTAACCCCCTCAAAGGGCACCGGTTCTTTTAGAGTTTCTGGTAGATAGTTAATCGTAAGCATTAAGATAAGTATGCAGAGGAGGGCTATTGCGATAAAAATCGATTGCCATCCAAATTGGTTCATCAATTCGCCACCTACAGCAGGAGAAAGCATTGGGATTACAACCATCACCATTACTAGGGTAGCAATAACGCGCGCTGCTTCCTCGGCACCGTAAATGTCGCGCACTATGGCGCGGGCGAGCACAAGGCCAACCGCCCCTCCAAAAGCTTGGATAAAGCGACCAAGGATTAATAGTTCAATAGAAGTTGAAAAATAACAGAACATTGAGCCAGCGAATGTAATTACCAGCCCTAGTAGCATAATAACCCTGCGCCCATATTTGTCTGATAAGGGCCCATACACTAGTGTCCCAATTGCTATAGCAAACATAGAGAGACTTAGGGTCAGCTGAGCGATGTCATTACTGACTTGAAACGTGTCCTTGATAATGGGAACGGCTGGAAGCAGAATTTGCATAGCCGCCGGACCTAATGCCGAAGCTGCGGCGAGCAATATTATGAGGCGGTTGGAAAGCGAAGTTAAGTCTGACAAATTACTGCCTAAAACTAGCGTGAGAGAAAAATCGAGGGCTCTGCGCTATCGGAGTTTCTGGTTAGCGATTCAGAAAAGCTTCTCGGTTCTGATTACCGTTAATCTGCGAGCTAAGGATGACACTGGAGCCCAATAAAATTGATCGTTGGGCTTTGCTGATGTCGTACCCAAGGCCAAATGTTCGGGTATGAAAATTTCTGGTTAACTCTTGGGCATTCCAATCGCTGCTCTGATTCGCAGCCGTTGACATAGTGTAACATGATATGACGATGCCAGTTCTGGCATTTAAACAAATTGAAAGATCAGGTGTTTGTCGCACTGAAAGGTTGAATCCATTTTCGTGTTCGTAGAAGCGTGGTGATCGAATTAAATATTTGGAAACTTGTTTGGAAAATTCCGAGCCATCTATTTCCAGTCTGATAGGGATGCTAGCCTCCAGACGTCTGCTGATACTAGGGTCTTGTTGAAGTGCAACAGCATAGAAATTTAGCGAATCCTCATGCTGACCCATTCTCCAGAACGCCTCTGCCATGCGTGCTGAGATTCTGGCTCTTAATAAGGTTTCTTGTTCAGGAAGTCTAGCTAGCGCACTGCGTCCTGCCTCCAACACAGAAGGGTAATTTTTATCTAATGCTGCTATTTCGGTTCTGTACGAAAAGTAATAACCGTTATTAAGCTGAAAGGCTCCATTTTCTCTTGCTTGTTCTAGAACCACGCTCATTACTCCGGTTCCAAGTAGTTGCACAAGTTCGGGCTCTACCCATTCGGGTATGTGCACGTCGAGTGGAGCATAAGGGCGGAGCCGGTTCTGGATAACTTCAAATTCGGCAAAAAGTGACCCCGCCCGACGGGCTGCTCGCCAAGCATTTATTTGTAGGGTAATTTTATTTAACCGCATTCGCATTGCACTAAAAAAGTCCATCGTAGCCATATTTTCTAGTTGTATCTGGTACTCAGATCTGTTCGCCATCATATTAAGTAAAGCTGCGTACGCATCTTTTTGTTCATCATCGGCACTGTAGGAGCCGTTTCTATCTGGTTGATTCAACGCAGTATTAGTCAGCTTTACTGCATCTTCTGCGTAACCGGCTAACAACAGAAAGCTTGAGCTTACTAGGAAATGTTCTGCACGATTCATTACGTTGACGATTGGTTCTTGTTGTTCGCGCCACAGCAGCATACGGTCCAACGCGTTTCGTGCTTCATCGAACCGCCCCTGATTCATAGTTAGATAAAGCATATATACCCATGGATCAGCTACGCTATTTGGATTCAGGTAGCGAGTAGCTCGCTGTAGGTAATCTTCGGCGCGCTCTATTTGGAGTAAACTCAGGGCCACTTCGGATGCGTTGGTGAGATATACTGTATCGAAGTCATTAGTTTGGTCTTCGACTTTGCCATCTTCATCAATTGCTCTGTCACAGGCTGAGGTGGACTTTATCGGTTGCAGACTTGCTAGCTCAGCTGCGCAGAGTGTATTCCAGGCGCGGGCCCTTTCTCTTCTATTGTCATTGGTTTGCAATACTTGGTTGGCACTCTGACGGGCTGCATCGTATTGCTTTAACTTGATGAGGGGCCAACCTCTGAGGGATTCGACATCAAGCCCATATATTTCGCTGAGTTTATTTAGATACATCAATGACTGGATCTGTTCACCCATGAGTTGATGAACGTAAGAAAGCTGATTCAAAGTTAGGTAATGCCATGGCATATTGCCCGAACTAATCGCCTGTTCTAGAGTTTCATATCCGGTCAGTTGTTCGGCGCGGTTTAGGTGGAACAAGGCTCGAGGCATATTGCCTTCCACTATTAATAGTACTTCAGCTAGTGCGAATTGGGCGGCAGGAGAATCAGGTTGGTTACGAACCCATTGGTCAGACAATTCACGCGCCTTTACATTCAAATCCAGATTAAGTGCATCACAAATTTCTAGTGCTCGGAGCTCGGAAATACTAGTGAGCCCAAAGCACAAGGGTAGGCGTGCCTCTGGAATTTCGACGTTGTTTAAATCGATGGCTAAGTCGTCTTGCGCTTTCGTGGATGTTGGCTTGAGGAAGCAAATTGTAGCAATAATACAGAGCAACCAGGCTCTGTTTGATGATCGCTTGTACTGAAGAAAATAAGGGCTCATCTTGTTAGAGTGCACTTAGCTAGGTGCTCCATAGGATCACGCATATTATCCAATAATACTTTCGCTAGGTCGGAAACCCCTGGTGCCAATTCGATACGGTGTCCGAGTACGCGCGGGAGTAATATTTCCATATCTTCTGCACTGACATAATTCCGGTCCCTTAACGCAGCAGACACTTGTAAAGCTGGGAGGAGCAGTACCATTGATCGAGTAGAATTGCCTTGCAAAACACGATCGTCATTGCGGAGATTCCGAGATATATCGACCAGCGCAGTTTTAATTGCAGGGCTGATGTTTACTTCAGAGTCGATTTGCTTGCGAGCTTGTAACACTTCATCTCGAGTAACAGTTTTTAACTGACCGCTTAGATCCCTTCGTTCCTTGTATGTATCAAGTACATTTAGTTCTGATTCCCTATCAATATGTTCCATTGTGATCTTGAATAAAAATCGATCTAGTTGTGGACTTGGAAGGGGATAGGTGCCGACCAAGTCGAGAGGGTTCTGTGTGGCAATTACAAAAAACAAATCGTCTAGGGGATAAGTAACATTGTCTACGGTAACCTGTTTTTCTCCCATTGCCTCAAGCATGGCGGACTGAACTTTTGGCGAAGTTCGGTTTATTTCGTCCGCGAGCAGTACGTGGGCGAAAAGGGGACCATGTCGGAAATAGAACGCGCTGCTATTGCTGTCAAAAACCGGAACGCCGGTGATGTCTGATGGCAGTAAATCAGGTGTAAACTGAATACGTCGGAATGGCACTATGGATTCTTCGTTATTGCAGCCATTGATGATAGCTTCCCCCAATGCTTTCGCTAGAGTCGTTTTTCCTGAGCCAGGGTAATCCTCCAACAAAATATGTCCATCGGCAATTAGCGCGATAATGGCCAATTCAATGACATTTTCACGCCCCAGTACCTGCTGTTTCACCGTTTGTATCAGAGTTTTTAGCACAGCTACTGATTTAGCTAGGTCTGAGTGCGCGATGGGACTGTTCTCGTCACTATCCAATTTCGACACTTCAGTGAGTTCGACAGTACTGTCTGAGGTCATAAACTACTCCACGTAAGATATTAGTTTGCTGGCTAGCTTACTTGGTCATTATCCATGAAAAGGGATTTAGAAAAGCTACTACTTTTCTCCATGTCGCTATGTTGTATTTAATTTCTTTCGTGACCCCTGCAGATAGTGTATGCCATTGCTGAGTACTAATTTCTTCTCGATCAGCTTGACCTAAGGCGCAGGCAAGATGATAGTCAGTCATTCTTGCAAGTGTGGGGCTAGTTTGACTAGCACGCATGGCAAATTGTTCTCGGCTTTCGCCAAAATCCCGATGTAATCCAACAGCGGAAAGCCGATCGAGAGCGGCCCTATAAGTTACGCGATACTGGTTCTGAGTATTGGTGTTCATTGGTACCCATAATCGATAGAATTTAACGAAATATCCGATGATCAGAGCTAGGGCCGCGATAGCGTATAAAGCTCTTAAAAGAGATTGCATCGTGATAAATGTAGATTGCTGGGACTTGAGAAAATCTTCGAACGAAGCGTCACTTCTCAGCATATCGCCCAGTAGCTGCTGCAAATCGTTTTGAGGATCCGTAGTCATGTCCACAAGAGTTTGTTGCGGAGCTGGATCTACTATAACCCATCCGATATCACGGAAGTAGATTTCCGGCCAGGCATGACCGTGCACTGCCTGGATTAAGAGTGACGAACCACCTGCCCTGTTGCTAGCTGGCACAGCGTATCCGATGCCAACGCGAGCTGGAATCCCTATGCTTCGATACATGTAGGTCGCTGCAAAGGCAAAATGCATACAATACCCTGTCAGGTCCCCGAACAGGAAAGAGGCTGCAGGATCGGTCTCATAAGCATGTTCATTTTTCAGGCTATAAATGCCATTTTCATCCAGGTAAGTCTTTATAGCCCAGGCCTTAGCGAAAGGGTCATCAGAATATTCTTCACGTAAGTTCGCAACTAAATTATCGGCGAGCGCACGATAACGATCATCGTCAGGAAGTTTAAGGTACTCTTGCCAAACTTCAGGTAACCAATCTTTTCGTCCAGTTTCCCTACCAATCAGATATTCCAAATCATATTTAGGTGCTAGTGAATAACTGTTATAAGTCCGCTTGAATCTCAAATTATTAGGATTTGGAATATGCTCATATGCAAACGGGCTTTCTAAACCAAAAGGAGATCGATGCGGAACCAGCATGCCAACTGTTGTGTGGACTGAAGTCTGCTCATTTTCACTTATCGGAGGTGGCCGGGCTTCGACAAGGCTATTTGTAAAGTGTTTGATTAGATCTTGATCCATGTCCTCCCGAGAAGCAAAATCGAGCATAGTTCCATTGAACTGAGAATAAGCAGATTCCCGAAAATAGTAAGCACCATTGAGAGGTTCATAGTCATCCCGAAAAACCACTACGGCGACCGGGGCCTCACGGTCATTGAGATTGTTATCCCCATCATGAAACGGATTCTGTTCGCTAGTTGAGTTGCCGGCCTGGTTTTGGCCTGTTAATCCCAGATTATCGGTAAGTTGGGGTGTCGGCAGACCAAATAATCGAATGTAAGCGAGTAGCGAGAAGCATAGTAGTCCCAATATTAGGAAGTGGTAGGGCAGTCGTTTTTGATTATTCTCAATCATTAACAATGCTGATAGAGATAAAACAGCTCCACATCCAAAGGCCATCAGAATAATAGAAGGATCAAAGCCTCGGACTAGCGCAAAATCTCCAATAACAAATGGTCTTTGGATCATGCCATTTCGATGTGCAGCTAATGTCAAAACGAAGGCAGTTGCGACGAACATGATTTCTAAAATGGCACCAAAGCTGGTTCGAAGCGATAGTGTTCTCAAGCCTACAGCGAAGCCAGCACTGATGGTTAACCACTTAATGAATTCGCTAATATTAAATGCACCGATCGGACTAAATAGCCTAGAAATCAACTCAAGATCCACGAGAATTTGGGCCAGTAAGTTTCCAATTAGGCAAAGCAGGAACCCGAAAGCGAGAATCGAACCGGTTTTGATCCGTACTAGTGCAGGTTGGTGCAGATTCCGATCTACTAAATAACAAGCGATCAAACAGCCAATGACACTCCCGCCGGAGCCACTAATGATAGTCAGGGGCAGACTCAATACCCAGAAAGCAGAGGCAATAATGACTGCTCGTAAACTCGTTGGCAGAAGATAATTTAGTGAGTGTTCAGTTGACACTTTCACGGTTTAAACCTTCCTGAGATCGTGGTCAAAGCTGTACCCCGTTTTCCTGTCTACAACTACTGTCGATTCTACTAATTGCCCGAGCTGGGTCAACAAGTTAAGTAAATCCCGTTTCGAGCTTGTCGCATTAAATGAATCATGCGTGTTAGCTCTTTCGTGGTACAAGAGTTTACGCCAAAGGTTACTTGCCTCTTGATCTTGAAACCCATCAGTGGCCAAGACAAGTGAGAACTGACTGGATAATCGGCCTATTGTCTTTTTCATCTGGGGCAGCCAAGGGCCAGTATTCGCTGCGGCAAAAATAATGCAATGGCCGGCCGATTTATTCGGGGTTGCTGCAAGGAAATTGTCAAGCCCGTAACTATATGGGGGGCCAATTGCACGGGATTTAGCGATTGCATCTAAGGCAGATTCAAGTGTAGTGCACGGTTGTTCAGAGCCGTCTGCACCAAATGTCCAGTCTTCGCCCATTGCGCCAGCTTCTAAAGCTACTCGGGCTACGGCGGCGGCAGCTTCATCATGTTCGCTGCTAATAAGATAAGCTATGGTACGTTTGCTCTGGAAAACGCTTTTTTCTGCTAGCCGCACATTTAGCTGACGATTTCTAGCATAAACCTTCCACATGATATTACGAATCGAATCTCCAGGGGTATAAGGACGTATTTCCATACGATCTCCCTCCGGTTCGCCGGTTGGACTGTGAATGCCATCTTCAGCAGTAAGCGACCGCAGCAACGGTAAAGGTTTTACCGTATTTGTTCTTGGTAAAATTCTGCAACCAATATGCTGTTTCAGTCTCCATGAATAGCTACAAAAACCCAAAACATCGGAAACTGTAAATTGGCGGACAATAACATCCGTAAGGCAACGTTTATGAGGAATGATTTCTTCCACAAGTTTATTTGTAGGCGAGATTCGAATCCTAGTTTTTATATGGTCTGGACTGACAATCTTCCAGGACAATCTAACCAGGGGGGAGAATTTTATAGCAGGTAAGGCGATGCCAGTTTCATTGGGAAATCCCGCTTCGGCATTAATAGACAAAGCTATCGACTCAGAGCTCTTTAGTTCTTGTTGTATGCGCCGCACTATGAATAGTCCACTCCCCACGCAACAGAACAGGCAAAAAACTAGAATAGTTAGAGCACAAATTGCCAGTGAAAAAACAACTAGATCTAAAAAACCATATCCGTAAATACTCAATGCGCCAGCTGCAAGTATCAAAGCGATGCTTCCCCGCATTGTCAATGGAATTAGTGCAGCGAGATACCGATAAATCGTTACCAACGCGAATTGGTTAAAATTAATGTTAAATTTTGGTAAATACTGCATAGGTGCTCTTTTAAGGACTGATGAGCTTTTCGAGCAGAGAAGAGTTTCCTCAACACTCAATAGCTCTATTCTACGCTTTTATTTGTTGGCTCGATTTTCTATAAGTAGGTCTACTACGGAAGGTTCTGCTAGTGTAGTGGTGTCACCGAGACTGTCGAGTTCGTTAGCTGCAATTTTTCGAAGTATTCGCCGCATGATTTTTCCTGAGCGAGTTTTAGGTAATCCGGGTGCAAATTGAATAACTTCGGGTTTAGCAAAAGCTCCGATTTCTTTGCCTACAAACTGTGTCAATTCTTTTCTTAGATCTTCTGTAGGATCTTCACCGCTCATGAGTGTAACGTAAGCATAAATACCCTGCCCCTTGATATCGTGGGGATAGCCTACAACGGCGGCTTCCGCTACAGAATTATGGAGTACCAAAGCGCTCTCGATCTCAGCAGTTCCGAGGCGATGGCCTGACACATTGATGACATCATCCACCCGGCCTGTTACCCAATAATCTCCATCTTCATCTCTGCGAGCGCTATCTCCGGTAAAATAATATCCCGGGTAAGTTTTAAAGTACGTGTCGATACAACGCTGGTGGTCACCAAAAACTGTCCGCAATTGACTGGGCCAGCTTTGAGATAGAACCAAGTTTCCCGTTCCAGGACCTTCTATTTCATTACCGTCTGCATCTAATAAAGCAGGACGCACACCAAAAAAAGGTTTTGTGGCTGAACCTGGTTTCAGATCAGTTACACCTGGTAGCGGAGATATCATGATGGCCCCAGTCTCCGTCTGCCACCAGGTATCCACTATTGGACACCGAGAGTCACCTACTACTTTGTAGTACCACTCCCAGGCTTCTGGATTTATGGGTTCACCAACCGATCCTAATAGTCTTAGGGAGGTCCGTGAAGTTTTAGTCACTGGTTCGTCTCCTGCCGACATTAATGCCCTAATTGCTGTAGGTGCAGTGTAAAAAATGTTTACTTGGTGTTTATCCACAACCTGCCAAAAACGCGAGGCATCAGGATAAGTTGGCACACCCTCAAACATTAGGGTAATGGCGCCATTTGCTAATGGCCCGTAGATGATATACGAATGACCTGTTACCCAGCCTACATCTGCCGTACACCAGTAGACATCGTCATTATGATAATCAAATATATATTTATGGGTAATGCTCGCTCCAACCAAATATCCCGCTGTGGTGTGGAGCACGCCTTTTGGTTTGCCGGTTGAACCTGAAGTGTAAAGAATGAAAAGTGGATCTTCAGCGTCCATGAGCTCAGGTTCGCAAACATCACTCGCGCTTGTGGTTGCTTTGTGATAACACACATCTCGTTCGTCGAACCACGCCACATCTGCATTGGTGCGTCGCACCACAAATACGGAATGAACGTTTGAACATTGTTCGAGGGCTTTATCGACATTAGCCTTTAAAGGAACAACTCTGCCACCTCTGAGGCCTTGGTCGGCTGTTATAACAGTTTGGCAGTCGGAGTCCAAAATTCGATCTTTAAGTGATTCAGGCGAAAACCCGCCAAAAACTACTGAATGAATGGCTCCAATGCGAGCACAAGCCAACATCGCATAGGCGGCTTCAGGTATCATGGGCATATAGATACAGACCCTATCGCCTTTTTTAACTCCTCGTTGTTTCAGGGCGTTGGACAATCTGCAGACGTGTTGATGAAGTTGTCTATAGGTAATCTTTTTATCATCACACGGTTCATCACCTTCCCAGATTATCGCTGTTTGTTCTCCGCGGCGTTCCAAATGTCGATCAATACAATTGAATGTTACGTTTAACTTTGCGCCCGAAAACCAACTCGCTTCAGCCTGGGTAAAGTCGCTACTTATTACAGTTTTCCAGGGTTCATGCCAGTAAATCAGTTCACCTGCTTGTTCTGCCCAAAATTCTTCTGGAAACTCTATGGATTGCTTGTACAGCTCATCAAAACGCTGTGGATTCAAATGGCTACGACTGGCGGCAGCCTGACTAACTGGATGAATAACGGCCTCTGGCATGATGTTTTCCTGTATATTTCTTAAAAATATTTGATATTTCTTCAACCTAACAGATAAAGTGAAAGCAAATATGTATCACTCCAAAGGGTTATTTGGCAATGGTCTCTCGCAGGGGCCGGTCAGTATGCCTTAAAGATACTAGCTACTCAAATGGTTCAAAGGTTTGAAAGTCTTGTTAGCTCTACATCTTAGAGGGGCTAACTGGTTTGCATACGAAGATTGTCGATTAGGCGGCAGATGCCCAAAGTTGCGGCAACCATTAATACGATTGAACTATCTTCCGAATTAGCAGGTTGCAGAGTTTCCGCGTGACAGATAGAAAAGTACTCCGGTTTAAATCCGGCTTCCTGAAGTTTCTTTACCCCTTCTTTTTCTAGCTTTCGATAGTCTCTGTCTTCGTTAAGAATCGCGCCAGCTACATCGTTTAAACAAGCATGCAGAAAAGGAGCTATTTTTCTCTCTTCTGCTGTTAGATATGCATTACGTGAACTCATAGCTAAGCCATCCGGTTCCCGTTCTATTTCAATGCCAATAATTTCGATCTCTAACACCAGATCGTTGACTAGTTGTTTAATAAGCAAATATTGTTGGTAGTCTTTTAGTCCAAAAAATGCTCTATCAGGTCGGACTATATTGAATAATTTGCTAACCATTGTAGCAACGCCTGCGAAGTGTCCTGGCCTGCTTTTGCCGCAATGAAGCTCGGAAATCCCAGGTACATGGATAACAGTAGAAGTCAGGGGATTAGAACCGTAGACCTCCTCTACTGAGGGGGCAAACAAACAATGGCAGCCGGCAACGATTAGTTTTTCTTGATCCTCGTTAAGGGTCCGCGGGTAGGTAGTAATATCTTCATCTGCGCCAAACTGAAGAGGATTAACGAAAATTGTAGTTGTTACAAAGGAACAGGATTGGGTTGCAGCTTTGACCAGCTTCAGGTGACCAGTGTGCAGGTTCCCCATTGTTGGTACCAGACCAATCGACTGCTCGGTTATGCGACGGTCGTCTAGTAATTTACGGAGTTCCGAAATGGAAGTTATCGTTTCCATGGTCAGTAAAGCGGGCTAATTAAAGCAGTGATCTTTTGTGGGGAAAGTTTTTCCTTTAACTGCTTCTACGTATGCTTCAATAGCGCCAGGAATACCATTTTTTGACTCGATTAAAAAGTTCTTAACGAACCGCGGTGTAATAGGAGAAATGCCCAATACGTCATGTAATACCATTATCTGAGCCGTAGTGTCAGGCCCAGCTCCAATTCCTATGACAGGAACATTGACGGATTCTGTAATAGTTTTTGCTAATGATGTCGGAACACATTCGAGCAATAGGATATTTGCTCCCGAGTCCTCTAACAATTGAGCCTCTTGGAGAATCTGTTGAGCTTGCGTTGTGTCTCTTCCTTGGACATGAAACCCTCCAATTCGATTGACAGATTGTGGTGTTAGCCCCATGTGAGCACACACAGGAATCCCTCGTTCAGCGAGTAACTTGGTAGTATTGGCTATCCAGGCACCCCCTTCTAATTTCACCATGTGCGCGCCCGCACGCATCAGGGCAGCGGCATTTTCGAGAGTCTGTGTTTCTGAGGCATAGCTCATAAAAGGCAAATCAGCCATTAATAATGACCTTTTATTACCCCGTTTTACGCACTGCGTGTGATAGATCATGTCATCCATTGTGACTGGGAGGGTACTGTCGTGCCCTTGTAAGACCATTCCTAAAGAATCTCCAATTAGCATAACTTCAATGCCTGCCTCGCTGAGAATAGAGGCAAAACAAGCATCATAGGCTGTGAGGCAGGTAAATTTTTCTCCTCTCTCTTTAAAATCTTGCAGAGTAGACAGTGTTACATTCGAGTTTGTTTTATGTGTATACATGTTCGTCTATCGTCCAAATGTGGTGGCAAAGGCCTAATTACCCTGTTTAGGCGGCGGAGTTTGCGGTGCTGATGGGATTTGGTGATTTATAACAGTGAAGGTCCAGGATTAAAGTAATGCCTGCCTCTAGGCATAGAGACAATATAATCTACTAACAATTGATAGTCATTATCATTGCCCACCAAATCCGTCTTAGCACTGTTAACGATTAAAAGAGAGGTTTTATTGTAATAATGAAAAAATTCCGTGTATGCCTCGTTGAGATTTTCGAGATAATTCAGTTCGATATATTGTTCGGATTCGATTCCACGCTTCCGAATCCGCTCTAACAAGACATTAGTGGGAGCTTGTAGGTAAATCACGAGATCTGGCGTGGGAGCGTTCATCGTCAAATGACGATAAACGTTCAGATAAAGCTCATACTCATCAGGTTCCAGATTTTGTTGTGCAAATAGTTGATCCTTATCGATAAGAAAATCGGACACTCTAACGGGTTCAAACATATCATCTTGCCGCAATTCCTCTATTTGTTGGGAACGTTGGAACAAAAAACACAGTTGTGTTGACAGCGCATATTGACGAGGATTTTGATAAAATCGATCGAGGAATGGGTTCTCGCTACTTTTTTCAAGTAACACATTATAATTAAATGTATTGCCAAGGCGTTTGGTAAGACTGGTTTTTCCAACACCTATTGGTCCTTCAATAGCGATGTAACTAGGTATAGCTTTGGCTGAGTCTGATTGGCGTATCACTCGGCAGTACCTTATAAATTGCGTTACGTGCGTTTCCGTCGGCGTTTGCTTGGTCGGGAAACGGCAGTGATCATTTGAATTTTCCGTTTTGTATCACCGTTTTGAAAGTCCGTCCACCATTGACCTAATGCGCCGAGGTTTTCTCCTGCCTGTTCACGCAGTAGCAAAAAATCATAAGCCGCTCGAAATCGAGGATGACTGAATGCAGCTTCAATACTTCGTTTGTTTTTTCTTTCTAGACGATATTGTAGTTCCCAAATTTCTCTACTAACCGAGGTTACTCTCCTCGGTATCGCTGTATAGTTAAGCTGTTCTAAAAAAGTCTGATTTGCTGCTTGTATAAAGTGCTGATGACGGTTCATTCCCGGAGACACAGGTTGGGTTAGGTGCAGTTTAAGCACTGGCCAGAGTATAGCGGCAAACAAAAATGCAGGCGTAACAGACTTACCCATGGTTAAACGCTTATCCGTATTTTCCAATGCAAGATCTATTAGTTTGCCCCAAGGCAGTTCCACTTGTTTCATAGCTTCCAAGGTAGGCGCAAATAGGTACGGCCCGAGGTGAAAGTTCCTCAATTTTTCGAAAGTAACCGCTGCATGACCTCCAGCTAGGAGTTTCAGCGTTTCGTCAAATAACCGGGCCCGCGATACTGAATTCAAAAGATGACCCAGTTGATCAAAGGGCCTTTGTGTCGACTCTTCTATTGAAAAACCAAGTTTAGCAGAGAACCGTATTGCCCGTAGCATCCTCACCGGATCTTCCCTGTACCTAGTGGCAGGATCCCCAATAATGCGTATTTCCTTCTTATCCAGGTCTTCCATGCCGGTACTAAAGTCAAGGACCCTGAAGTGGTCGACGGTGTAGTAAAGTGCATTTACTGTAAAGTCCCTTTGTAAAGCATCTTGGTCAATGTCCCCGTAAACATTATCACGCAGAATCATACCGGAGCTGGAATGGGCAGAATCCAGTCCACGAATCTGTCTTCTTGAGGCATCATCAGCAATCTCGTTCTGCGGATCGTGGTGAGCTCTAAAAGTAGTTACTTCGATAATTTCCCGGCCGAATCTAATATGCACAATCTTGAACCGACGACCTATGATTCTCGCATTTTTAAAAAGCCTTTTTATCTCTTCAGGAGTCGCGTTTGTTGCTATGTCGAAATCTTTGGGTTTATTACCGAGCATCAAGTCACGGACCCCCCCGCCGACTAAAAAAGCGTGAAATCCTGCTTCTTTGAATCTGTATAAGACTTTTAGGGCATTTGGAGTGATCTGTTTTCGAGAGATAGGATGATCATCACGCTCGATGATGCGAGCCTGATCCAAACCGGTTAAAGATGGTTTTAAACTCATCTGTATTCAGTTACAACTTGAACTACTTAAAGAGGTCACGTTCTAGATATTAAAGGGAATAATTTGAATATAAGTAAAATTTTACACAAATTCTTAAGAGAATCCCTGACTGTAATAGTGATCATTTGGCTACCAGTACACTTCCAGACGAGATGATACACCGGCTTAGAATAAATAGCAGAATTAGGTGGAGTTTGAATAACTGAAAGATAATCAAGGGGGTGAAAGTCACCCCCTATGGGAAGAAAATAGTTATTGTTATTATTACTATTAGTTTGCTTTTATTTTTATGTATCGGGAGCCAAAAAGCGGCGCCGCATAAGCAACCGGCAGTCTAATTCGGGGTCACGTAACAAAGAGCCACACAAACCCCAAACACAGCCTTTTTATTATTTAATGCACTAACCTAATTTTTGAAACTCAGTAATGCTATTTTTGTTTTTATTGAGGCTTATTATTGTTGTTTATTGTTATTAGCCGATTATATGATGCATTTATGGTGCCAATAAAGATAAATACTTAATTATCAGTAATTTGGCATTCTAAAAATTAGTAATTGATTATTTAGTTTGTGTAATTGTTACTAAATTTCACCAAAATATGGGAAAAAAAGTAACAGTAACAATCGAGCCTAGCATTACACAAATCGTCTGAAACGCATATACAACGTTTCTTTTTATTAGCTAGGTCTGTTCTTATAAGCACGTTTTCGACTTAGAGTAGGCGGAAAGGTCGGTTAAATTATGCTATTTGTTTTTTCTTGCGCGGTATCCCAAAGCGTTGCCTTCTCTCCCAGAGACATTTACGACTAATTCCAAGCTTCCTAGCTAACTGGGTTTCGTTCATACTGTCTTGGTGTTCTAGAACGAATCGTTGAAAATAATCTTCTAGCGAAAGGTCTTCGACTGGTTCGTTGTTATCAAACTCAGAGGTTTCGGTCGGTGTACTACTTTCAAGATCAATAGCTAGCAATTCTTCGCCGATCTTGTTTTTTTCCGCCAGTACTACTGCCCTTTCTATTGCATTTTCTAATTCACGGACGTTACCGGGCCAAGCATATTTAGCAATCGCATGGCTAGCACTATCACTGAAATTAAGCATCGGCGCTTTCAAACGAATGCAGGTTCTACGTAGAATAGCGTCTGCAACTTCAAGAATATCATTACCTCTCTCCCGTAATGGAGGTATCAAGAGGGTCATGACATTAATCCGATAATATAGATCTTCCCGAAAATAACTATCCACAACCAATTGTTTTAAATCTCGATGAGTAGCAACTACTAGCCTTACATCTACTTTTTTTGATTGAACCGAACCAACCTTCCGAATTTCATTTTCTTGAAGCACCCTTAGAAGACGCGCTTGAGCTTCTAAGGGTAACTCGCCTATTTCGTCGAGGAACAATGTACTCCTATTCGCTGCTTCAACGAGGCCAGTGCGCGTGGCTGTTGCCCCAGTAAACGCACCTTTCTCATGTCCGAATAACTCGGACTCAATGAGGTTTTCAGGAATTGCGGCGCAATTTACAGAGATCATTTCCTGATTTTCGCGATCGCTCAGATTGTGAATTGCACGGGCTACTAGTTCTTTACCTGTACCTGATTCACCGTTAATGAGAACCGTGGAGTTGGTTTGCGCTACCTTTCGAATTCGCCGGAACAGTTCCATCATTTGTGGACAGCTGCCAATCATTCCATGGACTGCAGGCTGGGGTTCTTCTCTTTCGACCTTTTCTTCTCTTTCGGTCTTTGTGTGTTCACGAATTATTTTGGCTACTGTTTCGATGATTTCATTGTGTTCGAAAGGCTTGGCAATATAGTCCACGGCTCCCATCTTCATCGAATCAATCGCAGAACGGATACTTGAATAGCTCGTCATTATAAGGACAGGGGTTTTGGTGGCTTTGATAATATCGGTGCCAGGAGCTCCAGGTAAGCGAAGGTCGCTAATAATTACATCAAATTTGTCTAAGTCATATTTTTCTAATGACTCTGTAACAGTTCCAGCTTCACTGACCTGATATTTGTGACGCTCAAGTAATCGCTTCAGCGCGTTGCGGATTACTACTTCGTCTTCTACTACTAAAACTTGGATCATTACTGTTTTAATGTACGTCTAACAATTTACGACTATCTTAATCGCACTAGCTTGCCCGTACATTATTGAGCCTCGCCATTCTACTTCTGGAATTCAGATGTATTTTCATCATAACAGGGAAATCGCATTATTACTTGTGTTCCCGATCCATTGGTCTTATCGATCGGACTAATTATATCAATATCCCCATCTAAATCCTCTACTATACGGAATGCTAGGGAGAGGCCCAATCCAGTGCCTTCCCCAGCTTCTTTTGTAGTAAAAAAGGGGTCAAATACCCTATCTTTTATGTTTGGAGATATGCCAGCTCCTTCATCCGTGATCTTAATATGTACCCAGTCTGTTTCCATAATAGTTTGTAGTAAAATAGTGCTATTTGGTGGACTGGCATCGCGGGCGTTACTAATCAGATTTACGAGTACTTGCAGTAAGCGCTGCGTATCTCCTAAAATCTTAGTTTTAGGATCACATTCCATTTGAAATTGGATATCTTTGCTTTTCTTATCGAGTGAAATTAACGTTTTGGCTTCTTCCATGCACTCAAGCACGGAAATTACTTCTTTCTCGTAATGGGTTTGATTGGAGCCGGCATGAGAAAAATTCACGAGAGACTGTAAGATTTTTGAGGTTCTACTGGTCTGTTGAATAATCTGCTCAGCTAAATTATTTAATTCTTTATCCTTATACTCATCACGAATAGTTTGTGCAAGACATGCAATACCAGTAATAGGATTTCCAATTTCATGGGCCACTCCTGCCGCTAGCCTACCTATTGAAGCCAAACGCTCGCTATGCGTTAGGCCTGCTTCTAATATTTCAGTTTCTGTAATATCTTCCAGTAGTATGATTGTGCCTTCGAAGAAGTAAACATCAGCCCTATCATTTTTGCTTGAATCTTTTTCATCTAATTCATCGATAATTGCTTTATGCAGGGTTACCGCTTTTTTCTTTCCGTCCACCTCAAAATAATTTTTATAGTTGTGGCTGGAATTTCCTTTAAGAAAATTACTGATAAGTGATAACCAAGGTTCGTTCAAATCAGTAAGCTGTGAACCTACTACGTTAGTAGATTTGATACCTGTGAATTCTTCAAGTGCACGATTCCACATGATTACTTCATTATCAAAACTAAGTGAACAAACACCCAGTGGTAAATCGAGCAAAATCTGTCGGATGGGGCGAGGTATATACACGGATCAGGCCTTATTCCTGTGTGTCCTGTGGGATATTAGCTAACTTAGGTACAGCCTGTATATCCCAGTTTTCAATAGCCCACTGTAATTGAAACCGCGGTTCTTTGCTTTGATTATTATTAGGTGGACATTGCCCTAGGAGTTGGAGGGTAAGATGAATAAGTTCAGATGAGTCATAAGCATTAACCGGCTCAGCAAAATTCTGCTTGCTAAGTTTCAATCCCCGCTTATCGACTATTACTGGAACGTGTCCGTAAAGTGGGGTGGCGTAGCCAAGTAATCTTTGTTGATAGATTTGCCGCGGAGTAGAATCTAATAAATCAAATCCTCGGATGATATTAGTGATTCCTTGGAAAGCATCATCCACCACCACAGCGAGTTGATAGGCAAATAGTTTATCTTTGCGAAGAATAATAAAATCACCGACTTCTTTTCTGATGCTTTGTTGAAAATGTCCCTGTATGACATCTTCAAAGCCAATCTCAATAGATTCTGTTTCTAGCCTGATAGCAAATTCATTTTCCGGTGGAAGGGTGCGCTTTCTACAGGAGCCATCATATACCGCTCCCATAGCTTTGACTTGAGTGCGAGTGCAATCGCAGGCAAAACACAGACCTCTCTCTATTAGTAGATCTAGTACCTCCTGATAAAAAGTAGATCGAGTGCTCTGATAGAGTACTTCACCATCCCATTCTAAACCAAGGAGCTGTAATTGGTTTAAAATCTCGTCAGCCGCCTTGGGTGGTTCTCGTGGAGGATCTAAATCTTCGATCCGTATGAACCAAAGGCCGTTATTTGCTTTTGCATCGATGTAGCTGGCAAATGCCGTAATAAGTGAACCAAGATGCAGAGGGCCGGTGGGAGACGGAGCAAATCTTCCAATGTAGGTTTTGACAATGTTAGTTTTAGAAGGGGCCGACATTGAAATTGCCGTGATCTAATGCAATAGGTGCGTGAGCTAATTTATAAAGATGTTTAAGACAATGAGAAAACGTAGGAACAGAACTAATCCGAAGTTTCTAATTAGAAACCATGGATTCTTAACTACCGAGTTGTTTTTCTTTGATTTCATCAAGAGTTTTGCAATCGATACATTTATTGGCCGTAGGCCTTGCTTCTAGCCTTCGAATGCCAATCTCGATTCCACAGGATTCACAAAATCCATAGTCATCCTGAGCGATGGTTTCAATAGTACTATCGATCTTTTTGATGAGTTTTCTTTCTCTGTCTCGAGTTCTTAGTTCGAGACTGAATTCTTCTTCCTGCGTTGCGCGATCAGCAGGGTCAGGATAATTAGCAGCGTCATCCTGCATGTGGGTTACCGTCCGATCTACTTCTTGCATCAATTGCTCCCGCCAGTCCGACAATATCTTTTTAAAATGATCTCGTTGTTTCTCATTCATGTATTCTTCGCCTTTTTTTAGCTTATAAGGGAAGAAGTTCTTGAAAACTGGTGGAGAATCAGAGCTGGTGGTTTTGGACATGATATCTAATGCCTTTTGGAAGACGTGGATAACACTTTGTATTGCCTGCTTGAATTAAAATAGGCGATGCCAGCCACGACCTTCATCTGGTTAATATAGCTCAAGTGGCTGTTACTATGGATAATTTCTGCTACTCGCGGAATGATGTCGCTTTGTTTCACAGCACTCGATTTCCAGAAAGCTGGGTAACCTATCAGATTCTAAGCTGGGATGCCATAAAATTCATATGATAATCTCGTAAACTTCTAACTCTGTCTTGTGTCTCAATATTGCTACCTTTTTGGGAAACTCATCCTCTATAATCGGAAGCTCCATACATCAAAGCATTAATTATGGATTACTCTCCTAAATCTCCAGCAGTTTCTACCTCTTCTAATCTTGAAAAAGTAAATCCTTTTAGGGTTATGACCGTAATGCATCGTGCTGCTGAGCTAGAAAAACAAGGTCGGCAAATTGTTCATATGGAAGTAGGGGAACCTGATTTTTCTACGGCTAAGCCAATTATAGATGCGGCGAAAATAGCGTTAGACAAGGGGTTAACTCAATACACCGCAGCACCGGGTATTAACGAGTTAAGAGATAGCATTGTTCAGCACTACCGAGACCGGCATAACGTTGAACTTATTAGGGAAAGAATTTTGATTACACCGGGTGCTAGTGGAGGATTGGCTCTTTTAGCTAATCTTCTGGTTTCCACAGGAGATGGTATTCTGATCAATGATCCCGCTTACCCGTGTGTTAGAAATTTTATTCATCTAATGTCAGCCCAACCACAACTAATTCCAGTTGAGCGGGAACATAACTTTCAGCCAACCTTGTCCCAGTTGGATCAATATGTTCAGCCTCATACGACTGGTCTTTGGCTGGCTTCACCAAGCAATCCTACCGGAACTATTATTGAAAGGAATCACTTGAAATCGATTTGCGGATGGGCGAGAGACAAAGGTTTACACGTGTTGGTAGATGAAATTTATCAGGGTCTCCATTATGTAGAGGATATGCCCAGTGTCTTGGAACTAGATCAGAACTGTTTCGTCGTAAATAGTTTTTCCAAGTATTTCGGTATGACCGGATGGCGTCTAGGCTGGATTGTAGTTCCCGAATCGATTGTGGACAAAGCTAATATCCTCGCGCAAAATTTGTACATATCAGCTTCGTCAATTGCGCAACATGCAGCACTAGCGGCTTTTACAGAGGAAGCGAAGATTATTCTGAGAGAGCGCTGTGCGGCTTTTCGGGAACGTCGGGATTACTTGTCGAATCAGCTGGAAGCTCTAGGGTTTAAATTGCCAGACAAAATCCAGGGCGCATTCTATGTCTATGCGGATATTTCCAGGTTTTCGTGCGATTCAGAAAAATTCTGTGCAGATTTGCTTGAAAAATTTGGCGTAGCTAGTACACCAGGGTCTGATTTTGGGGACTATCAGGCAAATCAGTTTGTACGCTTCGCCTTTACTACTAGCATGAAGAGCCTTGAAGTAGGGGTTGAGAGATTGCGAGCTGCGGTTAGCTAAAATACATAGAATCAATTCTAAGATGAGAAATCAGTTATGCAATTTGATCCACCCTTGCGAGAAGCTAAGCTGATAAAGCGCTACAAGCGGTTTCTTGCAGACGTTAAATTAGCCGATGGCGCTATAATTACTCTTCATTGTCCTAATACAGGTTCTATGAAAAACTGTCAGCAGGCAGGAAGTAAAATTTGGTACTCCACGTCAACCAACACCAAACGAAAGTATCCTAATACATGGGAGATCGTAGAAGTCGATGGCCGATACAAAGTTGGTATTAATACTGTCTCTGCGAATAAGTTAGTATTGGAAGCTATTTTAGATAACGAGATTGTCTCTCTCCAAGGATATTCAAAGGTAAGAAAAGAAGTTCCTTACGGAGCACAAAACAGCAGAATAGACATCCTGCTGGAAGATCCAGTAAACAATCAATCCAAGCGGTGCTTTGTTGAAGTTAAGAATGTAAGTTTAGGTATTGGAGGAGGCAAAGGCTTGTTTCCAGACGCGGTTACTGTTCGGGGTCGAAAACATATGGAGGAACTTATCCATATAGCTTCATCCCGTGAACGAGCGGTTCTATTGTTTTGCGTTCAACACGAGGGCATCAATCAAGTTTTTCCGGCTGATGATATAGATCCCGAATATAGTCGTTTGTTACGCCAAGCAGCAGCGGCAGGGGTGGAAATCTTAGCCTACGGTACGGACTTTGATATTCACACTTCAACACTTCGTCTTAATCGAGAGCTATCAGTAGAGACTTAGTTTAATCAATACTGCACTGGAGGATTAATTAGATGTTTCTCCACCATAATCACGCCGTTGTCGATTTTGAAGGGAACAGCTTGCAAATTTTTCCCTTTACAAGGCCCTGCTAAACAGCTTCCGTCTCGGATTTGAAAAAGAGCGCCATGAGTGGAACATTGGATAAAAGCACCATCACTGTCCAGAAAACGATCTTCTTGCCATTCGAGGGGAGTGCCAAGATGAGGGCATCTATTCCAATACACGTAAATTTGCTCGTCTTTCTTAACCGCAAACATGTATACATTATTCACTTCAAATCCCTTGGAAGAGCCTTCTTCAATATCGTCCACTTTAAATATTGCAATCATCAGGCAAGTGCTTTGCGGAAATCATCTAGTAAATCCTCAATATCTTCGACGCCTACCGAAAAACGGATCATGGAATCCGCAATACCCATAGATGCGCGTCGTTCCGCACCCATTTCATAATAAATAGTATGGGCGACAGGAATTGCCAGTGTCCTAGTATCACCGAGATTGCTAGACGCTATCACAATGTTCATATTGTTTAAAACATCAAAGCAGTCTAGATCATCAGCTAGGTCGATGCTAAAGATCGCGCCAAAATTAGCAAACAATAGGTTGGCTCTTGCGTGCTGAGGATGGCTAGGTAATCCAGGATAGTAGGTATGTTTCACATTTGCTTGATTCTCACAAAACTCTGCGAGGATGATAGCGTTGGCACAGGCTCTGTCTAAGCGCATTGGGAGAGTCTCTGAACCAACTGCGAGATGATGAGCTGACTCTGGCGACATAGATGCTCCTATGTCTCGCAGACCTTTTTTCTTAATTTGGGCCACTCCCCAGAGCTCGGCTTTTTCTTTCCGATAGGTGTCATGGATATTATCGAAACTACTCCAGTCATAAAGGCCGGTGTCGGTAATCATTCCTCCGAGCGCATTCCCATGTCCCCCGATATATTTAGTTAGAGAATTCACTATCAGGCTTGCACCAACCTTTTTAGGAGAGAACAGGTGTGGTGATGTCATCGTGTTGTCAACACAATAGATAAGATTTTTTATTTGACATAAATCACCAATATTCTTGAGGTCGGCTACCTGTGTCACAGGGTTGGCTATAGTCTCGACAAACACTAGGCGTGTGTTTTTCTGGAGAGCATTCTCTATAAGGCCTACCTCAGTCGCATCGACAAAGGTAACTTCGATACCCAATCTTACCAACGTGTTAAAGAAGCTGTTCGTATTACCAAATAAAAAGGTGCTGGAAACAATATGATCGCCTTTCTTCAGCAGCGATAACATAGTTGAAGCAATAGCGGCCATTCCAGTTGCAAAGCCAATGCTGGCAACGCCGTCTTCCATTTTTGTAAGTCGATTTTGAAGCGCGGTGACTGTAGGATTGAGTTGGCGCCCATAGTTATAGCCGGCACGTTTTCCCTGGAAAACTTCAGCCAGGTGGCGGGCATCTTCGTAGCCGTAAGCAACAGAGGGATGAATAGCCTTATGTAATACTCCATGCTCCGGATTATCTTTGCGATCGGAGTGCAAATTGCTTGTATTAAAGCCTTCTTTGGCCATTGGGAACTCTCAATGTGAATTGGCAGGAGTTATGAAGGCGGATTTATACACCAGCGCAGTGTTTATTGGAAGATAAGTTATCGTTGAGCCTTATGGTATTAGATTCCCAAGGAGCATTTGTAGCTAACAGTCAGAGCTCTTACTTCGCGATAATCATGTTGTTGTATCGGCATGGTTCTGACAGCTGATACATAGGTTCGCTTCGGGCCGCGCTAGTAACCTTTCAAAAGCTATCAATTCGTTGCATTGCTCACAAAACCCATACCCATTATCGGCTAGAGCTCGCAGGGCGTCTTGAACCCGTTTAAGCCTAAGGCTAGTTTTTCTGCGCGTAGAAAGAGCGATACTTTGTTGCTGAATCGCCCCCATTCTTGAGACCCTGCCAACACTGGTCTGGTCTAAAGCAACTATACTTGCAGCATCTCGATTGATTTCCATCTGCTGACTCAAGTTTTTCTCTAGCTGAAGCAACCGTTTACGTATCGCCGCTAATTGTTGGTTACTTAGCTTTTCCATCGAATTCATATGTTACGGATCAATCCAAGCCTTGAAAGAGTGGTCTAGCTTCGATTAGCGCCTGAATATTGGTTAAACGTTGCTGATACTCGTGGCTGTTGCGGTCACTATAGATAGCGGTAAAGTCAGATTCAGAGATTCCGTCTCGGTTGTTACCTACTTCGGGCATGTAATCAGATTCCGCCTGCAATGCAGCAAATCTTACCTGCATTTCGATTGCGGTAGCATGATCCCGAGTCGATAAGCTCGCCAGAGATACGCCGACTGTATTCGCGGTAAGATCCGAGAAACTGAATCCAGATCTATATCGCGCATCATATGCTTCTTTAATGGTGGACAATAGTTGCGCAAAATCAGCTCCTGCCGAGGAGGTAATTGCGGCTATAGATACCAGATGCTGGGCTAAGTCTTGCCTCCGCTGCAATCGTACTTCGACATATTTTGCGGGCTGAATTTGTTCAGCTAAAGTTTCGCCCAACAACTGAGAAATATCTTCGTTATTAATATAGATAGCCAGAGTTTGAAATAAAGTACGATTTTCAGCTATAGGGTCGCTGCCATTCTCCGATTTTTCATATGCCGCAGCAAACAACGGAACGAGAAAGGTATTAAGCGATACAGCTCGTCGATTCAGCGGTATTGTGGTTGCTATTTCGCTTATCAGTCGGTAGTGCTCTATTATGCGTTGCCGATCCCTATCTGAGATAAACAGTTGCTGTGCCTGGTCGCTTATGCGAGATATCAAATCCGGGTCCCATTGCAGCGCAACAAGCATATGCCCCTGGAGAACTGACACTTGATCCACATCGGCAATAAGTTGATTCAAATCTCGATACGCACTGTTTTTATTGCCTAGGTTATCGCGAATACGGGAAAACGCTAGTTGAAGCAATCCTTTTGGAATCTGAAGCTTACCCACCACAAGTTTGTCCAACGCTAGCGTTGAATTACTTAAATTGAAATTAGCTCGGATGTTTAAAAAGAGGGGTATCCAGCTGTCAGCTAATTGGAAGGTTAGGTCGGTATATACTGCGTTGTCATCCAAAGAAAGAACGGCGGCCCACTCTGGGGATAGCTGCATAGAATTAATACTGTAACGTAAGAGTAGATTCAACTCGTCAGCATCTAGTCTCAGATTTTGCTGGCTGCGAATCGACGGAGACTGAGGAGCGCTTTCCAGGAGGAGCTGCTCCATACGAGATATTTCATCGGCTGTTAACGCCGGAGCACTTACAATCACTGGTTCAGTTTGTATTGCGAGCAACAATACAATGATTGGGGAGCTCAGAACTACGACGAGCAGAGGGTGCAGCAACAATGAGAATACTTTGGTTAAGGACATGGTCCCAGAGCCTACTTTTCGTCAACTGAGCTTCGAGCAAAATGAACTCTGCTAAGATATAGCTGCTTACGGGCAAATAACAGGGTCGAATCGTAATTTTACTGACAAATTCGGACTTTATCGCTATAAAAGTGTTAAAGAAACGATAATTATTCCTGTTTATCTGGAAAAAAATGTATTAATCAAGAGCTTAACGCTAATATCTTTGGGATAAACTGTAAGTGACTGAGAGATATTTCATAGAGGAATAAACATGACTCTTTTCTCGATTTCTGAAGTTCATTTGCTCGAATGGAATGAATTGGGACGTAGTTGTCTAGCTCTGGTATTGGCTTTAAGTCTGGGCTCCTGTTCTTCACGGGCGGCTATGGAAGTGGATTTAGCTGGCCAGGAAACTGAAAGGGTTACAGCTGAACAAGAAGTAACGCGAATAGCACAAGAGCAGGAACGAGCGAGGGCGTTGGAGCTAGATCGACAGCGGGAAGCACAGGTGATTGAGAGGGCAAGATTACAGGCCGAGAGAGACCGACAGGTAATTGAAGCGAGAAACGAGGAAGAGCAGCGTCGGCAGGAAGAAGCTGAACGTCGGGAGCAAGCCAGACTTGCGGAAATAGAGGCGGCTGAGGCTGAAGAAATTGAAAGGCGGGTTAAACTGGCAAGAATTTCAAGTCTAGAACAACAAATTACTATGATCCAAGCCGAAGCTTCCAGGGATGAGGTTGCTTCTGCAATTCTTCAGGAAGCTATCTTGGTGGCGGAAGAGTTACTCCAGATCCTCATTGCAGAACAGTCCAAATATGAGAATACAGATTCAAATGGCAACACGGTTAACCCGCTGTCAAAAGATCTGATAGCTGAATTAGAAGCACGAAAAAATGAACTGGTACGTCAGAGCCAACCCCAGTAATTGCGACACCGTACTATCGTTTCGCTAAATCGCCTATAGACCAGAAGATTACTGGCTTCCAAGCCGAGCCTCGCTTTGTTTGTAAAGCGCGTTATGGTACAGTGCGCGCCTTTGAAATTATCTAACTATTAGGGAGACACGCCTAGATGTTCGGGATAACAATTACTGTTACTACAGTACTGTCGCTTTTGGGTTTGGGAATAGCTTTTTTCTATATGAAAAAGGTCGTCAGCATACCGCTTGACATGGGGCTCGATGAGAGGGACGGAACTCGCCTAAAGTTTATTCATGGAGCGATTGCCGATGGTGCAATGGCATTTCTTAAGCAGGAATACAAATTTCTTGTGATCTTTATGGTGTCGTTTGCTGCAATCATTGCGCTTTTGATCGATGATTCTCATACCTCTGATATCCGTGAAGGCATATACACTGCTTTAGCATTTCTGTTTGGAGGAGCTATTTCGATAGCCTCTGGTTATATAGGCATGAAAGTTGCCACCCAAGGCAATGCCAGAACTACCGTTTCAGCCAAGAAGAATATCTCTGATGCATTCGATGTTGCTATCAATTCCGGAGCGGTAATGGGCTTTGCATTGGTAGGGCTGGCAACACTGGGTCTGGTGTTAATCTATTTAGTTATGCGATTCCTGTTAGCTGATCTTGGCGAGGAAAATAATCATATTCTCATGGAGGTTATTGCCGGATTCGGTTTAGGAGGTTCGACAATTGCGTTGTTTGCTCGTGTTGGAGGGGGGATCTTTACAAAAGCAGCCGATGTCGGTGCCGACCTGGTAGGCAAGGTAGAACAGGGTATTCCTGAAGATGATCCAAGGAATCCTGCGGTAATTGCGGATAACGTAGGTGATAATGTAGGTGATGTAGCGGGTATGGGTGCTGATCTTTTTGGCTCCTGTGCTGAGAGTACCTGTGCTGCCATGGTGATAAGTGCCGTGGTATTTGCAGCTGATCCCAATGCCCTTTTGTATCCTGTTCTTATCAGCGCAGTTGGCATTCCTATAAGCCTAATCACAAAGTTACTGGTTGGCGTAGAAACCGAAGAAGACGTGGCGCCTGCGTTAATGAAGTTGTTGATTATTTCCAGTGTCTTGATGGCCATTGTTATGTTTTTCTTCACCATGGGCTTAGTGCCGGAATTCTTTGAGTTGAATGAAGAACAGTACACGAATGTTGGTGTGTATTGGTGCTTTCTATCTGGATTGATCGCGGGGTTGGTTGTTGGTTTATTAACAGGTTATTACACCTCAGACAATTATAACCCTGTAAAGGAACTCGCTAAATCCTGTGAGACAGGCGTTGCAACTAATATCATTTATGGTCTTGCTTTGGGTTATAAAAGTACTGTGTATCCCTACCTGGCGATTGCCATTAGCATTTTCGTCTCTTGGGAACTTGCCGGTATGTACGGCGTAGCAATTGCATCGCTAGGGATGCTTGGGACTTTGGTTATTGCTTTGATGATTGATGCTTACGGTCCGGTTGCTGACAATGCAGGAGGCATAGCCGAGATGGTAGGCCTTGACAAAGAAGTTCGTCGCCGCACCGATATTCTTGACTCAGCAGGAAATACAACTGCTGCGATTGGCAAGGGATTTGCCATAGGCGCTGCGATACTCACATCTTTGGCTCTGTTCGCTGCATTTATAACAGCTTCTTCAAACCTTATGGGTGAACAGATTTCAATGAGCTTGCTGGACCCTTTGGTATATACGAGCCTCTTTATTGGAGCGGTTCTACCATTCTTGTTTACTGCAATGACCATGAAGTCTGTAGGCAAAGCAGCTTTTGACATGATTGAAGAGGTGCGACGACAATTCAAAACTATCCCCGGCATCATGGAGGGTACAGGCGATCCGGATTATGCTCAGTGCGTAGCGATATCAACCCAAGCTGCTCTCAGGGAGATGATCGCTCCCGGTATTCTTATTATGGGGACTCCCCTAGTGACTGGATACTTATTTGGTGTAGAGGCTGTAGCAGGCATACTCGCAGGTTCCCTTGTGGCGGGTGGTGTCCTAGCGATTGCTTCTTCCAATAGCGGAGGAGCTTGGGATAATGCCAAGAAGTTCATCGAAGCGGGCAATTTTGGTGGTAAAGGATCTGATGTACACAAGGCAGCCGTTGTGGGTGACACAGTTGGGGACCCATTAAAGGATACTTCTGGGCCATCATTAAATATACTAATTAAATTATCAGCTATTTTGAGCCTAGTATTTGCTCCATTTTTTGTGAATAACGGTGGAATACTTCTGTAATCTAGTCGAAAGCAAAATAAATAGGGGTCATTAGACCCCTTTTTTTAGCAGTGATGCTTACCTAGTTATTCCGTCGCGACTCGAAATGGAATAGCACCCATTCTTCGTATTGAACTTGGGTACCGTTTGCTAAACGTGACCAGGTTGTTTGCACATTCTCGATGCACTGATAGATTCGGAAGGAATCGGTATCTTCAATAATCAGATTTCTGACCGAAGGATTTAGTGTGTAATTAGAGACTTCTACCAATTTCCAGTTCTCAGCCATTGTACGTCCTATGCACTCGTTACTCCGTAACAGATCGATATATGGTAATTCTATTTCAGCGTAAGCCTGTGACGGGACTTCGAGATCCAGATCAACGATAACTTGTTCAGATTCTGCTGTTTCCTGTTTAAGAAAGAGAATGGTATCCAGTCGAATATGTTCTTGGGTTTGATTATGCGCAACCACTCGCAATCCATCATCGGTATTCTCTCCCCAGGAGGAAGAAAAAATAGCGAATTTAACCTCTGTCTCTTCCTGCAGCTCGGCGGCAGCCAACGAGTAGTTGAATAGGAATAATAACCATAGAGATTTATGCATTCTGCGTAGTGATCTTCCCGCTCGGGGTAAAGCTATAATGTGTTTTGTGGTTTTGATTTTATCGGTCTAGTTATGTTCGTGTCATGCCTATTTTCTTTTTAGGTTGAATAAAAGATAATTCCACCAGCTTATTGAGGTAACAACTCCTTTTTGATAATGGCATCCATGAACAGGTTGAATTAATTTTGAGTTATTTGCAAAACATCAAACACATCATCTGCGTCGCATCCGGTAAAGGTGGTGTTGGAAAGTCCACAACGGCTGTTAATCTCGCTTTGGCCCTTCAGAGTCAAGATTGCCGAGTTGGTTTGCTGGACGCAGACATATATGGTCCAAGTCTTCCGCTCATGATGGGCGTAAAACCAGGTACTACCCCGGAGATCAGGGAACAAAAATTTATGTGTCCCATAAAGGCCCACGGGATCGAATGCAATTCTATAGGATTCCTTGTAGATCAAAGAACAGCCGTAGTATGGCGGGCTCCCATGATGATCTCGGCATTTAATCAGATATTGGGTGACACAACCTGGTCTAACTTGGATTATCTCGTCGTCGATATGCCACCTGGGACAGGAGATATTCAGTTAAGCCTCGCCCAGTCTGTAAAGATTAGCGGCTCAGTTATAGTCACTACCCCTCAGGATGTGGCTCTTCTAGATGCACGAAAAGGCATAGAAATGTTTAAAAAGGTTGACGTCCCATTATTAGGAATAGTGGAGAATATGAGTATCCATGTATGCTCTAATTGTGGTTATGAAGAGTCTATTTTCGGGAGTGGTGGAGGGGATAGCTTGTCTCTGGACTACGGAACTGAGGTGATTGGACGGTTACCACTTGATTTAACTATCCGCGAGCAGACTGATGCAGGCAATCCTGTGGTAGCATCGAATCCAGATCATCCGGCTGCCCGAGCATATTTACTGCTTGCCGACAAAGTTGCTCGACGCGTCGAGGAAGTTTCAACAGCAGCATCGGCTAGTCCAAAAATAACGATTAGTAATGATTAGGTGTAGATTTTGACGATTACTAGTTAATAGCACGATTAGTTTTTTAAAGAACAACAAACAAGGGAAGTGTCTTGGATTCAGTAAATGATTTTTTAATTTTCATCGATGGTTATCTTGGCAGCGCTATTTGGTTTCCGACTTTTCTGCTGCTTGTAGGCATATTTTTCACTCTCTATCTCGGTTTTCCTCAGATTCGTTATTTCAGGCACGCCATAGGCGTAACCAGCGGTAAATTTGACAAGGAAGGGGCGAAGGGTGATACAACTCACTTTCAGGCACTCTCAACGGCACTATCAGGCACAGTCGGTACAGGCAACATTGGTGGTGTCGCTTTGGCTCTTCATTTGGGAGGGCCTGCAGCATTGTTTTGGATGTGGATGACCGCATTTTTTGGAATGACTAGCAAGTTCGTAGAAGTCACCCTTTCCCACAAATACCGCGAGCAGACTTCGGATGGCACCATAGCCGGCGGGCCTATGTATTACATGGAAAAGGGCCTGAATGCTAAATGGTTGGCCGTTATTTTTGCCATTGCCACAGTATTGAGTTCTTTCGGGACGGGTAATCTGCCTCAAATAAATAGTATTGCAGCGGGACTCGAGAGTACTTTTTCTCTTGACCCCCTTATCACTGCCAGTATTCTGTCCGTGCTTCTTGCTTTGGTGATCATCGGAGGTATTACGCGGATAGCTAGAGTAGCTGCAGCGGTAGTACCAACGATGGCTTTCATCTATTTAGTGGGAGCATTCGCGGTCATAATTCCAAACATTGGCAATGTCCTACCTTCGTTTATCTCGATCTTCAGTGACGCGTTTACAGGTTCTGCTGCCACAGGAGGCTTTCTTGGGGCGACCTTTGCATATGCTTTTGATCGAGGCGTGAATAGGGGGTTGTACTCTAATGAAGCGGGGCAAGGCTCCGCACCGATTGCCCACGCCTCGGCGCGAACAGACGAACCTGCAGACGAAGGTATGGTTTCAATTCTGGAACCTTTTATAGATACGATCATCATATGTACCATTACAGGGCTGGTGATCCTATCTTCTGGGGTTTGGAAGGAGAAGTTCGACAACGAATTCCAGCGGGCAGATATGAATTTTGTTGCTGGGATCTATAGTGAAAATGAGCCAACAGATTTAGAGACACTTTTCGCTTACTTTGGTGGGGATGAATCCAGCGCGGCTAGCTACACCGGAGAAATAGCGTTAGTGCTGGGTGAAGTAGTTAATGCTGCAGATTTTACACTTATACATGCTAGGTCTTTTGCGGAGGAGGTAAGATACACACTTGACGGAGAACTAATCACTGGAAGTATCCCCGTAGATGACGGTCAACTGGAAGACGCAAGTATCGTTGTTACAGGGAAATCATTACTCCATTCAGTCCCGTTGACAACTCGAGCCTATACTCGAGGAATATTTGGAGAATACGGGCAATACATAGTATCTATTGGCCTTATGTTATTTGCCTTCTCTACAGCAATCGCTTGGTCCTACTATGGCGACAGGGCTATGACTTACTTATTTGGTCCCAAATCGGTTTTGCCCTATCGAATTGTCTATGTTTTAGGATTTTTCTATGCGGCTTTGGCCGATACCACTATAGTTTGGAATATCTCGTTAATTACGATCGTATTAATGACCGTGCCAAATTTAGTTGGAATTTTGTTCATGCACCGAGAGATGAAGCAGACAGTTGATGACTACTGGAGAAAAACCGAACATGGCGATCACGGCATCCAAGGGTCAAAATAATCTTAGCTGCTAAAAATTAAAGGTTGTCTAATTTGCAGTTACAGCCCCACCCGGTAAGCGAATGTCTTCAACGATAGCCTGGACCTCCCTTGGAGGGGTAGGCGTGAACTTGCTTACCGTCATCGCTACAGTAAAGTTTGCAATAGTGCCAAGTGTCCCTATTCCTTCAGGGGAAATACCTAACAACCAGTTTTCTGGATTGTCTGCTGATGGATTGATGGTTTTAAAGTAAATGATATAGGCAGCAGTAAGTATAAATCCGGTCAACATACCAGATATTGCTCCATGCTTATTCATACGTTTTTGAAAAATGCCGAGGACGATCGCTGGAAAGAACGATGCTGCTGCCAGGCCAAACGCATAAGCAACAACTTGCGCCACATAAGCTGGCGGATTGACGCCCACATAACCTGCCACCAGTACAGCTATAAAAATTGCTATCCTGGCATAAAGCAACTCCTGTTTCTCGGCAATAGCAGGCATAAAGCTCCGTTTTAAAAGGTCATGGGCTACTGCAGTGGAGATTACCAGTAGCAGGCCAGCAGCAGTGGAAAGTGCTGCGGCCAGTGCACCAGCGGCTACTAAGGCGACAACCCAATTGGGCAATCCAGCTATCTCCGGATTTGCCAGCACCATTATGTCCCGGTTAACTTCCAATTCATTGAGCTCTGATCCACCAACATAGTCGGGACCAACATATAGGATGCGGCCATCGTTGTTTTTATCTTCAAAAGAAATTAATCCCGTGGTTTCCCACTTACTGAACCATTCTGGTACAGCTGTGTACTCAATATTGTTTACGGTGGAGATGAGATTTGTTCTGGCAAATGCAGCCACAGCTGGGGCTGTGGTATAGAGAATGGCAATGAAGATAAGCGCGAATCCGGCTGACCGGCGCGCGTCACGGACACTCGGTACAGTGAAAAAACGGATAATTACATGAGGTAGCCCAGCGGTACCGAACATTAGCGCAGCGGTTATGAAAAATACATCCCGGGTTGTGCGCTGTCCCTCTGTATAGGTGGCAAAACCCAATTCTTCACTTATACCATCCAATCGATCCAATAAATAGCCTCCACCAAAAGCCTCGGTTAGCTCCGCTCCAAACCCTATCTGGGGGATTGGAATTCCTGTCATCAAGATCGATATGAAAATGGCGGGCACCATAAAAGCAAAAATTAATACACAATACTGTGCGACTTGAGTATAGGTGATGCCTTTCATACCTCCCATCACTGCGTAAAAGAACACAATCGTCATACCTATGATGACGCCGGTGGTAATGTCAACTTCAAGAAATCTTGAAAATACGATACCTGCTCCTTGCATCTGGCCACAAACATAGACAAAGGAAATAGCTATTGCGCAAAAGACCGCGATTAACCGCGCTGATTGGGAATAATACCGATCACCGATAAAGTCAGGCACAGTATATTTGCCGAATTTTCGTAGATAGGGAGCCAACAGCAAAGCCAGTAATACGTACCCGCCGGTCCACCCCATTAGGTAAAACGTGCCGTCTCTCCCAAGGAATGAAATGAGGCCTGCCATGGAAATAAACGAAGCTGCGGACATCCAATCAGCAGCAGTGGCCATACCATTGGCCACTGGTGATACACCGCTCCCCGCGACATAAAATTCACTGGTAGAACCGGCTCGGGACCATATAGCGATACCTATATAAAGCCCAAAAGTGAGAAATACAAAAACGAAAGTCCAGATTTGCACGCTCATTGGGAATCTTCCTCGGCGATATCTATTTGGTCTTTGGATGATTCCAAGTTGTAACGATCATCGAGCTTGTCCATCAAGTGGATATAGATAAATATTAAGATTACGAATACAAAAATACTTCCTTGTTGGGCTATCCAAAACCCAAGCTTGAAACCTCCAAATCGTATCGTATCAAGAGCATCAACGAAAAGGATACCGCAGCCATAGGAGATAAAAAACCAGACTGCTAATAGAGATAAGACAATCTTAATGTTGGATTTCCAGTATTCATGAGCATCTTTATCTGACATGACTATCCTCTTTTCCAATCTCGGTACGGCCTTTAATGACTCAAGGTGGCTCACGCAAGAACAGGTGTTATAACTAGATTACGAATTAGATCGCGCAACGGATGGTATCACTTAATCTGGAACCCGACTAGCTAGCTAAAACAGTGGTCCTTGGTGAGTTTGGCACTTTGTTGTATGGAATTACTGATAGCGGCTAAGTCTTTTATTCGGAGAGATTGCTAGCTAGATAATTTATTAACTTAGAGCGAATTTTCTGTTGTTCAGCTCTGCCACCTTTACAATATTCTCGATACAGTTGGCGTAGTTTTTGTCGGTCAAGATGTTCATGCTCATTAATTATGGTGTTAATTTCGACATTACCATCAGTCAGTATTTTTTCGCTCAATTCCCAAGCATTTTGCAGATCTGTAGATTGGTGGATATCGTTTCTGGACACTAATTCCATAGCGAGAGAAACGGCTTCGTAATCACAGGAACGCATTAGACGACCTATAAGTTGTAATTGGCGTTTCCTTGCTCCGTGTTTTCTGGGGAGTAGGTTGTATTGCTCTATTGCAGTTATTGCGACTTCAGTAAGGGGTAATTTCCGTAACTGGTGGGCGGTGAAACAAGTTAACTTTTCCCCAAGTATTTGTAATGCTAGTGCGTCTTTTTTACGCTGGGTTTTACTTGGTCGGTGATCAGCCGAGTTCTCTTCTGGCTTCATCGTTTACTAG
>Ga0209034_10000079_pt1 | contig 45637 bp, 41 predicted proteins | sample MarorgKNORR_S2LV_2_FD_188219 | JGI IMG/M metagenome (GOLD analysis project Ga0209034, IMG submission 188219) | Marine microbial communities from the Southern Atlantic Ocean, analyzing organic carbon cycling - 250m_A/KNORR_S2/LV (SPAdes) (version 2) | ecosystem: Environmental > Aquatic > Marine... | reverse complement strand
CAATTCATCGGGTACCCATCAATGGACCACCACCTTTGGTGGCACCGGTAACGACTATGGCCAGGGGGTGGCGGTGGATGGTTCCGGCAACGTGCACACCACCGGCTACTTTCAGCTGACAGTGAACTTCGGTGCCGGCAACGTCACCTCCGCGGCCGGCCAAGATGTGTTTGTCACCAAACTCAACTCTGCTGGTGCCCATCAATGGACCACCACCCTCGGTGGCACTGACAACGACTATGGCCGGGGGCTGGCGGTGGATGGTTCGGGCAACGTCCATGTCACTGGACAGTTTTACGGGACAGTTGATTTTGGGGCTGGTGATGTCACCGACGCCAGTGGGGGGAGCTACTCCGATGTGTTTGTGGTGAAGCTCGATAGTGCCGGTAACGCCACCGTAACCACAGCAGACCCTCCTGCTCCTCCTGCTCCGTGTCAATGGCCCACAGCCACCTACGCGTACCAGTCACGATGTGTGGAACCGCTTCAAGGTGCGATCAGTGTTGACTCGGATGGGACTTTGTTCACTACCGGAAACCTTGACGTCACCGGAATCAGCATCGAACTCCAGCCTGACGAGTCGGCCATAGATGTTGAACTTGTTCCCAGTGGGTTAACCACCGGATACGTGTTGACCTCCAACCAGCGGATCATTGGGTTCGGTGACACACCTGCAGCGAAAGACCTGGTGACGTTGCGGCCCGGTGAAACCGTCACCCAATTATCGAATAACCGTAACGGCACCTATTTCGTGACCTCACACGGACGAGTGTTCGACATATATGGGAACCCATATGTGGATCTGTCTCGTTATGTGACCGCCAACAACATTGTTGACATCAAAACCCTCGACTCCGGGTCAGGGATCTTGATTGGTTCTGACGGATCAGTGTTTTCTTTCGGACTGAACTTGTTTCAAGGGTCCCTTGGAGGGCAAGGGATCACCAACATTGTTGGCGGCCACCTCACTACCGGCGGCTACTACCTGCTGTCAGCAACAGGACAGATCCACGCCTTCGGTGACATCGCCATCGCCCCCAACATCACCACCCTCACCACCAAAGTCTTCAACACCGAGACGTTGAACGGTCAGTTGGTTGATGTCACCCCAGCAGGAACCGGTTTATGTGCGCTTGGTGCAGACGGCGGACTGTTCGACCTCCTCGGCGCAACCCACAACAGCGTGCTGCGGGCCCACACCAACCCCAACACCACGGCCATCGACGTCATCGGCTAGTCCTACCGTCAGCGAATAGCCCTTAGAGGTTGGGTGAAACGGGTGTTGTGCTCAAGTAAAGCGAAACCGTGTGATGCCTGGGGCGATACCTGCTATTCATGTTCTTTATGAGTAGCGATGATTACGACATCGAGTTCTTTTGGGATCCCATTTGTCCCTTTGCCTGGGTTACTTCTCGCTGGGTCGAAAAGGTGGCTGAACAAACTAATTATTCAGTCGACTGGCGGTTTATTTCATTGAGAATTCTCAATAAAGACAAGGACTATGAAACGGACTTTCCGCCGGGCTACGAACAGGGACACACAGCGGGGCTCAAGTTTTTGAGAGCAGCGGCGAAGGTTCGAGAGGAATGCGGACGTGATGTTATGGCTGCCCTCTACTCAGCGTTCGGCACCCACTACTGGGAACTGGACCGACAGCCGGGCTTAAGGAAGCAGCTAGGGACTGTTGAACATACCGAACGATGTCTCGCGACCGCTGGACTGCCAACCCAGTACGCGTCGGCAGTTGATGATCAACTTTGGGACAGCGTTATTGAAGCCGAAACCGAGCTCGCTCTTTCGCGAACCGGTCGCGATGTCGGTACGCCAATCATCTCGTTTCAACCTCCAGACGGTTTATCTTTTTTCGGGCCGGTCATTTCCCGGGTACCAAGTGACGAACAGGCAGTGCCTTTGTGGAACGCCGTTATCGAACTGGCGAGCTTTCCAGGCTTTGCTGAGATGAAACGTTCGCTGCGCGAATCGCCTCAGATCAACGTGCTGGGAACTCTCGAATCTGCTCCGCTCATGGAAGACTGGGAGGCGGGTTCACGCAAGGATCACAAACCCAGTTAGCGTCCAGTGAACTTCGGTTCCCGTTTTTCTTTGAAGGCTAAGAGGCCCTCTTGGAAGTCTTCCGATGCAAGCGCTTTCGCCTGACCCCAACTCTCCAACAGTGCCGCCTCAAAACTATCTCCCTGCATTCCCTTGAACACCGCCTGTTTGGTCATCGCGTGATGAGCAGTCGGACCGGCAGCCAAACGATGCGCAAGTTCCATGGTTCGAGCTAACACTTCATCGGGGTCAACGACGTGATTAATCATGCCCGCCTGGAGTGCAACGCTGACCGGAATTTCTTCGGCTTCGTACAACCACTCGAGGGCTCGGCTATAACCGACGAGTCGAGGAAGAGTCCATGTGATCAGGTCATCAGGATGGATGGCCCTTTTCATCCAGATTGGTAAGAGACGTGCTTCAGATGAGCAAATCCTGATGTCGAACAGTAAAGACAGACCCAGTCCCCCACCCGCTGCCAACCCGTTGAGAGCACAAATTGTGGGTTTGGGCATTTCCAAAAGGTCGCTGCACCAGCCGAACATCGGTTCGTGGGTTCGGATCGGCCAGCCTCTTCGATCCTCTGCCGTGAGGTCGGCTCCGGAGCAAAAGGCCCGTCCCGCTCCGGTCATCACAAAAACGCGGGCTTCGTCATCGGAAGAAACCTCGCCTAACAGGCGGTGAATGTCTTGTCGCATTTGGCCATCAAAGGCGTTAAGTCTGTCGGGGCGATTCAAAGTACAGACAACAACACCATCATCATGAACTTCCACCTCAACCCCGGTGTAGCCGTTGTATCGAGTCATGGTTCCAAGCGTAGGGTGTGATCATGGCTGACACTGTTGGGGAACTGTATGGAGCCGGTGCACGTCGTCTGCAAGACCACTTCGATAGTCGCCGTCTCGCCGATCGACTGAACGAAGTAACGGTAGGCGAATCCATTGATGGTCCAACCGCCGCTTACATTGAGAGGGCCGCCTATTTTTTCTTGGCGACGGTTGACGCGACTGGATTCCCGGATGTGTCCTACAAGGGAGGCCGACCCGGCTTCGTCAAGGTCGTTGACGAACATACGCTGCGCTTCCCCTCATATGACGGCAACGGGATGTTTCGGTCACTCGGCAACATCAATGAAACCAACAAAGTGGCTTTGCTGTTCATCCGACAAACCAGCAAGGCCAATCGGATTCGTATACATGGGACAGCGGAGGTCCTTCTTGACCCATCCGACACAGCCGATTTTGTGGGTGCTGAAGCGGTCATAGAAATCACGGTTGGCAGGATCTTTCCCAACTGCCCTCGTTACATTCATGACCTGGAATCCGGGACGCTCTCTGAGTTCGCTCCTGGTGGTTCAACCCTGCCCCCACAGCCAGAGTGGAAAAACTGGGACGAATTCGTTGATGTGCTTCCCCGAGAGCAGCATCCATGAAGGTGTACACCACATTTCCCCAAGCGGATCTTCGCGATGTTCCTGAGGCTGTCCACCGGATTGAAGCGGACGGCTATGACGGAATTGTTGCTCTCGAAAATAGGCATGACCCGTTTATGTCTCTTGCCGTAGCGGCGGTGAACTCTCAGCGTCTTGAACTCGCGACAGGTGTAGCGATCGCGTTTCCGCGGAGTCCGATGATCGCGGCCAACATTGGTTGGGACCTACAGCAAGCAAGCGCGGGGCGTTTTGAACTTGGGCTCGGCAGCCAAGTGCGCGGTCACAACGAACGGCGATTCAGCGTGAGTTGGTCCGCTCCAGCTCCACGCATGCAGGAATACGTCCAATCGGTGAGGGCGATCTGGCATACGTGGCAGACAGGTGAAGAACTCAACTACGAAGGTAACTTTTATCGCTTCAATTTGATGACTCCGAACTTCACCCCAGAACCTTTGACTGTGCCCCAGCCGACTATCTCCATGGCGGCTGTCGGACCCGCGATGCTCCGGGCGGCTGGCCGAGTCTGTGATGGAGTTCGGCTTCACGCATTTTGCACCCGCGAATACCTCGAAGGAGCTGTTCTACCGCAGTTGGTGGCGGGCTTATCGCATGCCGGTAAGGCTCGAGAAGCGTTTCAAATAAGTGGCGGCGGATTTGTTTGCACAGGACCAGACGACGAGTCGGTAATGGCAATGATGGACTGGGTTCGTTACCGCATCGGCTTTTATGGAAGCACTAAGGCGTATTGGCCGGTTCTTGAGCAGCATGATCTTCTTGACCTAGGCGAAGAACTTAATTACCTCTCGAAAAATGATGGTTGGGGGGAAATGGCTTCTCGGATCAGCGATGACGTGGTGAGACAGTTTGCGGCTGTCGGAAGACACGACGAAATAGTTACCGCTATCGAAGAAAGATTCGGCGGTTTGACCGACGCGATTGGAGCTAGCGCGTCTCCCGAACTTCCTGCTGATTTACCGCAAGGAGTTATTGAAGACATCCAGGGCATCCCGACGCTATATGAAGCTCCATGAGCGTCAGCCGTTTAGTTATTTTCCAATGGCAGCGTAGGTCGCGGCAATCAGGTTGAAAGCTCGGGCGTCGCCTACCAAACCTCCAGCCATTTTGTTCATGGCATAAGAAACGGTGATTTTTTCGTCGAGGTCCATGACTCCCATGGATCCACCCCATCCGAACCAGTAAAGGGTGCGATCGCTTGGCGTCAGAGGGATCCGTTCATGGTTGATACCGAAACCGGTTCCATACGGCACATTCAGTCCCAGCACTAGGTCTCGGTCAAAGGTTTGGCGATGCAAAGCGGCCTCTATGGTTTCGGGTTTCATCAATGTGACCCCGTCGATAGTTCCGCCGCAGGCGATCGCTGAGTGCACCCGTGAAATTGATCGAGCGTTGCCAATTCCTCCACCTGCTGGAATTTCGGCGCTGCGCCATTCATCTGTCTCGGTTTCAGTGCCGTCCAAGCGGCAACTGCGAAAGGTTCTTGCAGCTATCGAGTCGGGGTCGGACTCCACTATCTGATCTATTCCCTCTTGCGGAACGTCTAGTTGAGCCACGCGGTCTCCCTCAGATAACGGCAACCCGATGTGAAAATCAGCACCAAGGGGAGCGGTTACTTCGTCTCGAAAGAACGTGCCTAAAGTGCGTCCGTCGATGCGGCGCATTAGTTCAGCTTGGAGGGTTCCTTGAGTTATCGCGTGGTACCCCGGGGCTGTGCCGGGCTCCCACCAGGGTTCCATCCCAGCTAGAAGGTCAGCCATAAGGTCGTGGTCGTAGAGCTCTTCGGGGGTTACCGGCCTTGGGAATCCCGAACAACCAGTCTGGTGGGTCATGACGTGGCGCACCAGAACAGAATCTTTCCCGTTGCTAGCAAATTCCGGCCAATATTCGGCAACAGGCTTTTGGAAATCGATTACTCCTCTATCGGCCAGCATGAGAATGCAAATAGATGCCATCGTCTTCGTCGTTGAGTAGACGTTGACGATGGTGTCTCTCTCCCAGGGGTCACCGTTGTGGTTACGTTGGCCTGCCCACAAGTCGACTACGTATTGACCGTCAACAGTGACTGCGGCACTTGCACCGAGTTCTTCGTCAGCCGAAAAGTTTGCTTCGAATGCGTCTCGAACCACCGAAAAACGTTCGTCGCAGTGACCATTGATTTCCATTTCTGCTCTCTCCATATCGCGGGCCATTGAATCACCGGTGAACGAGACACCCAAGAGTGGCCTAGAAACGCAAGACTATCGGCCCTGCCATGTCGGCTTTTGGCCTGATTTAGTTGCGTCGCGAAATGCCTTTGCGTCTTCGGTGGCACCGGCCACCTTACGCATCGTTTCGCCGAAGCGAATGGCTTCAACAAAACCCATTTCTTGGCTTCGTCTAGCTATTTCTTTGGTGGCTCGAACGGCAAGTGGCGCCGAATTAGTGATCAGTCTCTCCGCAAGCTCGGCCGCCGCTGCCATCAGCTCATCGTGCGGTACCACCTTCATCACCAAACCCATCTCTTTGGCCCGTTGCGCACTTACGCGGTCCCCGAGCAGTAGCAATTCCATTGCGTTTTGCCAACCGATGCGTTTGGGCATTCTCACGGCCCCTTGAACAGTCGGTACCCCAAGCTGAACCTCGGGAAAGCCGAATTCAGCACGGTCCGACGCGATCACAAAGTCGCAGCTCGCAACCATTGTCAGCCCAAACCCGATTGCGTAGCCATTGACGGCCGCTATGACGGGTTTGAAAATCTCTTTGCCTGACTCCAGGGAGGTAAAGCTCGGAACTTCCCAAAACGAATGGTCATCATTACCAACGGAACTACCAGGATCCTTTAGATCTGCTCCAGCGCAGAACGCTTTTCCTTCACCCGTGACGATTGCCACCCAGGCCTCGTCGTCGGTGCGTAGCGTCTCCCAGGCCCGATTGAGGTCTTTACGTAACTGACCGTTCACCGCGTTGAGGGCTTCAGGGCGATTGTAGGTAATGACTGCAACACGCCCAGTGCGTTCGTACGTAACCGTGGAATCTGCGCTCATACTGCATGATCGCACGTTCGACGGTAGTCATATAACGCGAAACTCAAGAAAGACGGTAGGCCTCCGCTGTGGGTTTCAGCGGTCGTGCGTACCACAGTGGACGACGAAGTCCATGAGGCCCGGGCGCGGGTCTGGTCTTGGACAGCCACTCCAGATATGCCTCGCGCGATTTGGCGGTGTCAACGAGTACATCACCATAGGAGTCGCCGTCTTCGGCGGGAGTTACACGAACTCTCTGATGCCAGCATTGCATGCCTGATACGGGGTCCGGTTGAACGGCAAACGTGAGGTTTTGGTGGACGCCGGTGTCGCTCCACCAGATTCGCTCGCTGTCGGGGTCGTCAGATGGATAGGCGTCCATTCCGCCACGACGGCTGAGTTCCCAGGTAGTGCCATCATTTTGGATGTCGGCTCGGCCGTTGCTCCAAGATCTTCCTTGATCTTGACCCGTACGCCATCGCCCCATGTGATGAGAAGCGGCGACGACGCCTGGACGTATCCCTTCTGTACGCCATGCTTGAATAACAAAATGTCCGAGACGAGTAGTGATTCGAACCAACTGATTTTCGCCGATATTTAGTTTTTCGGCGTCCTCGGGGTGAATCCATAAGGGGTGGCGGTGGCTGATCTCGTTTAGCCACTTCGAATTAGCCGATCGAGTGTGAATCAATGTCGGGATCCGAAAGGTCGGCAAGAGAATTCTCTCATCGCCGTCGAGATCGAGATCCTCCCAATGAACGTGGCTTGGAATCCAGGTCGGCGTGGCGTATTCCGGCCAACCCCAATCGGCCAAAGTCGTGGAGTACAACTCAAGTTTTTTCGATGGCGTGGGGAAGCCTTCCTTGATTTCTCCGTCAATTTCTACGGCTGGGGACCCATCTCCTAGAGGAGACAACGACGTTTCAGCGAATGCTTCTTCTGATCCATCGAAAAGCCCGGCCGTTCCGGGCTTTCTAAAGACGCCGTCGTTGTCGCGTACGCAATCTTCCACCGATGCGGGATCAACCACGCGTTCGTAAGGCAAATATGAGTCGGTGGGGACCGCGAAAGCACCCCTGTCGCGCATGAATTCGAGGGCTGTCTGATTCGCTGCGGCCGCGGCTTCTGCAAGGCCAGGAACCTCTTCGGCGAAGATACGTCCGTAGTACTCGTCGACCGACATTGGCTTGCCCGGATTCGAGCGACTCTCGAAGTGTTCCCTCACTCCGAGCGTTCCGTCGGGGTCTATGCGCCAAGAAAGATCCATCCAAAATTCGTTTTCTTCCCACACTTCACCGGGATTGAATTCGTGGGTACGAGAATCGTTGTCGATTGACTTACCCTCAAGTTCAGCGAATCGACGCATCACAGGTTGTCGAAATCCGATCCACCGTCCCGCGTGAGTCTCGAACGAAGCCAGGTCGTGACGTTCAGAACCGACACCCATGGGCAACACATAATCGGCAAATAGAGCCGTTTCCGACCAAGTCGGAGTCAGCGCTACGTGACATTCCACCTTGGATGGGTCAAGGAGCGCTTCTATCCAACTGAAGCCGTCGGGATTCGTCCAAACGGGGTTGTACACACGAGTGAAGTAGGTATCTAGCTTGCCTCGCCTTTCGTTCAAAAAATGGGGCAGAAGAATCGACATCTCGTGGTAACTGAGTGGGTACTCGCGAGGCCACGACATCTCGTTCCAGTGCTCAATTTTTTGGGCCCCGAGAGGTGCGTTTGGTTTGAATTTATTCCAGCCGTTACCACTTGTTCCTCCGATCGTTCCCACCGAGCCGGTCAGCACGTTTAGGAAGAACAAGCACCGGGCTGTTTGCCAACCGCCGAGGTTGCCGGCGCCGGCAGCTCGCCAGTTGTGGGAGGCGAACTTTGTGGGATGAGCACCAATAACTGACGCGATCTCACGGAGCTGTTCAGCGGGCACTCCCGTTACGTACTCAGCTCTTTCGGGCGTGTACTGCTCGTATTCGTCAAGCAATGCCCTTTCTAGGAGTTCGAATTTCACCTCTAAATCAGGGCGGGTTTTAGCGAGGTATGTTTCCCAATTGGTCCATCGCCGTACGAAATCACGTTCCCAAGTGCCGTTCTCTAATAAAAGCCGGACCAGAGCCAAGAGTAAAAACGGTTCTGTTCCCGGCCATGCAGGCAGCCAGTGATCAGCCTTTGAACCTGTGTTCGACAGCCGCGGGTCCACGCAGATAACAGTGGCTCCTTTTTCCTGCGCCTCAATGATTCGCTGCGCGTGTGGATTGAAATAGTGACCTGCTTCAAGATGTGAAGAAATTAAGAATATGACCTCAGCATTGGCGTAATCGGAGGAGGGACGGTCATGACCCATCCAAGATTGGTACCCAATCCGTGCGTTCGAGGAACAAATGTTTGTATGGCTGTTGTGTCCGTCGATTCCCCAACCCTGCAGTACCCGCTCGGTATATCCGTCCTCGCCCGGCCGACCAACGTGATACATGATCTCGTCGCGTCGGTCCTCAAGTAAAGCGGTTCGAATGCGCGCTCCGATCTCATCGAGCGCTTGGTCCCAAGTGATCTGTTCCCAGTCGCCACCACCGCGTTCACCAATCCGCTTCAATGGAAACAAGATGCGCTCTGAATCATTGACCTGATTCAGCGTCGCTGGGCCTTTGGCGCAGTTCCTTCCCCTTGACGCTGGATGCTCGGGATTACCTTCGAACTTGGTTACTTCGCCTGTGTCGCGATCAACATAGGCAACTAACCCGCACGCTGCTTCACAGTTAAAACACGTCGTGGGGATGAGTCGATAATGGCGCTCGACTCGCTGAGGCCACGCTTTGGCGTCTAACTCGGTCCAGTTATGCCATTGGTCATGCGGGGGGTAATTTGTGAGGCCCGCGTTGGGAGAGGGGTTCTTGTAGAAGCTGTCGTCGCCCAAGTACCGAGACTCGCTTGTATCTGACATCAAGGCTCCTAAGACAGGGGAACGGACTGACCGGCGAGCACATAGCTATGTTCGTAAGACCACATTCCAACCAGTGCCGAGGCGCCAGCAACGAATGAAAGGGTGGTTGCTGCGCTGTCGAACAACAGGCTCCCCGCTAGCAGGATGATTGGCAGGATCAGCCCCCCAAGGACGCCTGTAAGAAAAAGCTTTCTCTGGTCACCGCGCGTCATGGAACGCACAGCCATCGCGACATGCGGCGAATGATCGCCGAAGACTTCGAGCAGGACCAAGATGCCGCTTGCGGTCAAAGCGCCGATGGTTATCCACCGCACCACTGTCGGTTCGGGCATCCCAACTAGCACGTCCGATATCAACCAAACCGAGCCCCCCGCCGCAACGGCTTGAACGAGCAACATCGGCAAAAGAATTCGGCTCTGCCATAGGTCACGACCCTCACACTGACCGAACAGGAAGGCCGTGTATCCGGCGGTGCACGCAGCGAGCACTGCCACCGGCACAGCCAAAACCGACAATATTTGAGATGATTCGATCAACGCTGCTAGCAACCATCCCCCTAGCGAAACAGCGTAAATACCAAGAATGTATGCTCCTCGCACTAACCAACTAGAGGTGTTCCCTCGGGTAAGTACTAGATGAAACCGAGTCGGTTTTTTTAGGTCGGCAACCAACAAAATCCCGGTAACCAATAGAAATAGTGCCCCTAGTAATCCTGGGACAAATCCAACTTTCGCTGTCTGGTCGGCATGGCCAAGCAACACCATGAGAGACGCGAAAAACATGATCCCCGCGGCAATAGCTTTAGTGACGAGGTAGCCGGACACCTTGGCTTTCCAGGTGGTTATGTGGGCCGTGGTGTATGTCGTCCGAGCTATCAAATCTGCTTCATCTGTCGGCGGCGTCGGATGGTCCGGAGTGACGTCAGCCCAAATAAGCCCGTCGCCGCGAATAGCCGTCCGCAACGGATCTAGTGAGGCTTCGTCAGCTCCTCGGTAATACACCTTCGGCGCCGTTCCTTGCTCTGGAGACCGGACCGCCAAGTGTTCTCTCCTTAAGATCCCGAGGGCTTCATTATCAGCGTCGTCGAAATCGACCACTTTGATGGAGTGGGTGGGGCACACGACTACACAGGACGGTTCGAGACCCACTTCGACGCGGTGGTTACAAAAGTTGCATTTGTTAGCAGTATTGGTCTCCGGGTTGATGTAAATCGCGTCATACGGGCATGCATTCATGCACCCCTTACAACCAATGCAGCTGTTGTCGTCGAAGTCCACCACCCCATTGGGAGCTCTAAACAACGCCGAGGTTGGACAAATGTCCATACACGGTGCATTCTCACATTGGTTGCAACGCATGACAGAAAAGTGTCGAGCGGTGTCAGGGAACTCGCCCTTTTCGATGTATTTAACCCAAGTGCGATTTACACCCAGGGGGATATCGTGTTCGCTCTTACACGCGACGGTGCACGCGTGGCACCCAATGCAAGTCTCGCTATCGAGAAGAAATCCGAGGCGAGTCACCGTCCTCCTCGACTAATCCAGGTCGCGCTCATTACGGCAAATGTATTGCCTGAACGACACAAACATTGGAAATGAGGCGCGTTCTGAACGCATCTCGACGATACGGTCGGAGTTGTGTCAGCGCCGCAAACCATTCTCGTACGCGTCACTGGCTTGGATCGTCCGGGCATCACGAGCGATCTGTTGTCTTTATTAGCGAGCCTCGACGCTGAACTCCAGGACATAGAACAGGTCGTGGTCAGACGCCAGCTGACCTTGGGACTAGCGGTTCTCGTCCCCGCGGGAAGAGATCTCGTGAAAGAACTTCTCCTTTTTGGTTGGGAACGAAGCCTTGACGTCGACTTCGAGATCGTTGATGCCACCCCTACGCGACACGCGAAACGTCACGTGATCACCGCCCTCGGCCCTGAGCTTTCTCCCGATGCCCTAGCTCGGACAAGTGGTGCTATAGCGGCAAGTGGAGGCAACATAGACCGAATACACAGACTTTCTCGCTTTCCGGTTTGGAGCTACGAGTTCCTTGTTGAGGGCGGAGACTCGAACAAACTTCAAGCATCACTTATGGATGTTGCAGTTGAAGAGTCGATCGATATCGCGGTTCAACCCTACGGACTGTCACGTCGGTCGAGTCGTTTAGTGGTTCTCGATGTCGATTCGACGCTCATCCGAAACGAAGTCATTGACCTCTTAGCTGACGAAGCGGGCTGCAAGGAGCAGGTCGCCGCGTTGACCGATCAAGCGATGAGAGGCGACCTCGATTATGCAGATGCTCTTGAGCAACGGGTAGCTCTTTTGCAGGGCACTCCCGTTAGTGCGGTCGATCGGGTCATTACCCAAATGGTTCTTACCCCTGGAGCTAAAACTTTCGTACGAACTCTTCGACGACTCGGTTATCGAATTGCGATTATTAGCGGCGGCTTTACTCATTTCACTGATCATCTCGCAACACAACTTGACCTAGATCACGCTTATGCGAATCGTCTTGAAATCGTCGATGGGGTGATTACGGGACGTATTGAAGGCGACATCGTCGACGCCAAAGCAAAAGCTGAATTGCTTGAATCGATAGCCGAAATCGAGGGGGTGCCGCTAGAGCAGACCGTTGCAGTTGGTGATGGAGCCAACGACCTCCCGATGCTTCAAAAAGCCGGTCTGGGTATCGCATTCAACGCAAAACCGGTCCTTCGCGGAGTTGCGGATACAACGGTGAACGTTCCCTATCTGGACGCCATCTTGTTCATGCTCGGAGTCACTCGCGAGGAGGTCGAGGCCGCCGACGCGTCGGACACACCCGACAATTCACGCGCGGCCTAAGACCCCAGTCTGACGGTGTGGCAGGCTGTCTCAATGAACAATTCTGACGTTCCGCTGGTGGTGCGTACCGACCGTGACGGAGTCAGTACCCTCACTCTGAATCGACCCGAAGCTCTCAACGCTCTCAGCCCTTCGTTGTTCGAAGAGCTTCGATTGCATCTAGATCAATTAGCCGCTTCTCCTGAACAAGTCGGCGTGGTGGTGTTGACAGCCGAGGGGCGCTCGTTTTCTGCAGGGAATGACCTGAAGGCAATTGAGCGCGGTGAACGTTCAAGCTCGCCTCATCAACAAGCAGAAACCCTTGACTTCATCGAAGTTATGCCACAACCGGTTATAGCTTCTGTTCGCGGTCACTGCTACACCGGCGCTTTGGAATTAGTTCTCGCTTGTGACCTTCTGATATGCGCAGATGACGCCCTCTTTTGCGACACACATGGCAAGTGGGGAATGGTGCCCACATGGGGTATGACCAGCCGGCTACCGGAGCGAGTTGGACCGCTCTTCGCTCGAGACATGATGTACAGCGGCCGAGTCGTCGGAGGCGGCGAAGCCGTCAGCATCGGCTTAGCAAACAATTGTGTCCCTGAGAACGAGCTGGCCGAGGAAACAGATGCCTGGGCCGCACGCATTGCTGCTAACTCGTGGCACACGTTGCGGGAGGAAAAACGTCAAATGAACCGTCTTGCCGAGCTCAGTCGTGAGGCGGGAATGAAATGGGCTCGCGAAAAAGGTCCGGGACCTGCTGCGGACATGGTTGAACGGATCCAGGCGGGCTTTAAACGCTGATACGGTCATACCGATCGAGTGTGAGGAGTCACGTTGACCGGTGTCACGATCTATCACAATCCCCATTGAGGCTCATCGAAAAACGCCTTAGCGGTCGCTGAGGAACACAATGTGGACGCCGAAGTGGTCCTCTATATGAAGACTCCGCCCGATCGAGCAACCTTGGAGCAAATCGTCTCTGTTCTTGAGGACCCCGTCGAGGATCTGGTGCGAAAGGATTCCAAATTCAAAGAACTTGGGTTGAACCCTGAGGACTATGTCGGAAACGCGCGAGCTGTTGTCAACCTGTTGACTGAACGAAAAGCGCTGATGCAACGACCTCTACTCGTAAAATCTGACCGAGCCATCATCGGTCGACCGAAGGACCGTATCGCTGAGTTCCTCGGTTAGAAGCGGCCCACCTGAGATTGGCATTCTGCCTGACCATCACCATCACCTGCCGTTGCCGAGTTTAGGATGAGGGTCGCTGCTGAAGCCCAGTGGGAGAGTTCGACCTATTTGTAGACCTCGGTTGGTCGGCGCCGAAGGAGCAACCGCCCCGGGAATCTCTCAGGCACCAGGACCGCAGGGACCAAGCAACGCTGGAGAGCGAGAGGGGCTTGGGCACCTCTCCACCGAAGGGGAAAACTGCGAGTAGCGGCCAATCTCTCAGGTTCCATGACAGCGCGGGGCGTCTCAACGGACGCGGGGACCGACACATATGGCTAAAGCTTCTCCAACCGAAAATCGAAACGATGGGCACCTCAAGCGAACCCCTCTCGATAAATTCAACCGCGAGCTCGGAGCCAAAATGGCCGCCTTCGCCGGTTTTGAACTACCGCTCAGCTTTGAAGGGGTAATCGTTGAGCACGTAGCGACGAGAACGTCCGCTGGACTTTTCGATATCAGCCACATGGGAATTGTTGATCTGCTTCCCGCCAAGGGCCACGACCTCGGTATAGCAGCGGAACGCCTGGAAAAGATATCGCCAATTTCGATTACCGATCTCCGACTCGAACGCATGAGATACGGGCTATTGACCAATGACGAAGGTGGCGTTGTCGATGACCTAATTATCAGTCGACACGACGACCGGTTACGTCTGGTATTGAATGCCGCGCAGACCGAAGAGGATCTCGACTACATACAGCAACGAACTTCGAATTTAGCGAAGGTCGAGGTCCGCGGTGACCTAGCACAGCTAGCCCTTCAGGGCCCTAAGTCTTCCGAAGTGCTCTCACAGTTCTCGGACAAAATAGATGACCTTAACTTCATGCAACGACATGAGTTTCAGATCGATGGAATCGATTGCGATATCAGCCGCAGCGGATATACCGGCGAGGACGGTTTTGAACTGATCGTCCCGGCGACCAGTGTCGAACGGCTCGCAGACAAACTTTTACAAGACGAGAGAGTTGTTCCCTGCGGTCTCGGTGCAAGGGATAGCTTGCGCCTAGAAGCCGGTTTATGTCTCTATGGCCACGAATTGACTGCTCGCACCACCCCAATTGAAGCTGGACTCGCCTGGACTATTCAGCAACGGCGCCGGGTGGACGCCGCCTTTGCCGGTGCTCAAATAATTTTGCGCCAACTGTCTTCGGGCCCGACGCGAACGCGTGTTGGAATTTCAGCTCTGACCAGACGCCCAATTCGCGATGGAGCTGAACTTAAGTCAACGGAAGACGTTGCCGTGGGCACCGTGACTAGCGGGGGCTTCGGACCCACTTGCGAGCGGCCGGTGGCTATGGGCTACGTGCAAACAGAGTTCGCCGACGCCGGAACTTCATTAATAGCCGATGTTCGAGGAAAAGAAGTTCCTTGTGAAGTCACCACACTTCCTTTCGTCCCCCACCGATATCAACGAAATTGAGGCCGCTAGATGAGCACTAACCACTCCCAAAGTGACTTCGTCGACAGACACGTGGGTCCTCGGAATGCAGACATCGAAGCGATGCTTTCCGCCCTGGGTTATTCGAGCCTTCGCGAACTCTGCGACGCCGCTATTCCAAGATCAATTCGGGCCGACCACGAGCTCCAACTTCCCCCAGCCCTAGATGAGGTTCAAGCAATATCTCGCATCCGCGAACTCGCCGATCTGAATCAGCCGCTGAAGTCGCTGATTGGTATGGGCTATCACGGCACATGCACCCCCGCAGTAGTTGTTCGACGGATACTTGAAAGCCCTGCCTGGTACACCGCCTACACCCCCTATCAGCCCGAAATTAGCCAGGGAAGATTAGAAGCATTATTGAACTATCAAACGATGGTCTGTGACCTGACGGGAATGGAAATAGCAAATAGTTCACTCTTAGACGAAAGCACTGCTGCTGCTGAAGCAATGACGATGGCGAGACGTCTCAGTAAAAGCAAGGGCGCAGGTTTCTTCCTTGACGTCGATTGTCACCCTCAGACCATTGACGTTGTAGCTACTCGCGCACAAGCACTCGGCGTGGAAGTACAAATAGGAAACCCTTCAGAAGACCTCAACCCGGAGACCTGTTACGCAGTTTTGCTCCAGTATCCGGGATCTTCAGGCGAGATCGGCGATATCGAAGAAATTGCGGCCAACATTCATAGCTACGACGGATTGGTCTGTGTCTCGGCCGATCTGTTATCCCTCTGCTTACTCACACCTCCGGGGGAACTCGGCGCTGACCTGGTAGTAGGAACTTCACAACGGTTCGGAGTCCCCTTGGGTTTCGGCGGTCCTCACGCGGGCTACCTGGCAGCGTTGGAAAGTCACAAACGATCAATGCCGGGTCGTCTAGTTGGCGTTTCAGTCGACAGCAGCGGACGCCCTGCAACGCGGTTGGCCCTACAAACCCGCGAGCAACATATTCGGCGAGAAAAAGCGACGAGTAACATTTGCACTGCCCAAGTGCTTCTAGCGGTAATCGCCTCTATGTATGCGGTTTGGCACGGACCTGACGGTTTAAAGAAAATCGCTCAAAGGGTGCATGACCTTACTTCGGTGCTCGCAGAAGGTCTTCGAAGGTCAGGTCTCGAAGTATTGAACGACACATTTTTTGACACGCTGACCGTGAGCGTTCCCGACGTAGCAGATCAAGTTCTAGAACGAGCGCTGGCAGAGGGCATAAATCTGCGCCCGATCGATTCAAATACCGTTGGCGTGTCACTCGATGAGACCTGTGATTCGGAGGTTGTCGAATCGTTGCTACAAGCTTTCAACTGCACGAACCAGACTCCAGATATCGCCGAAAGCCCATCGGGCATACCGCTCAAGGTTCAACGCACATCAGACTTTTTGACCCATCCAGTGTTTAATTCATACCGTTCTGAGACAGAAATGCTCCGATACATCCGCCGTCTGGCTGATAAGGACGTTGCTCTTGATCGGGGAATGATTCCGCTCGGTAGTTGCACGATGAAACTGAATGCAACAAGCGAAATGGAACCGATTACGTGGCCCGAATTTTCAGATATTCACCCGTTCGCGCCACTCGATCAAGCCAAGGGATATCTCACCTTGATCGCAGAGTTAGAGGAGTGGCTGCTCGCCTGCACCGGCTACGACGCAATTTCCCTTCAACCCAATGCCGGGTCCCAAGGCGAATTTGCCGGTCTACTAGCAATAAGGCGTTACCACGACGCAAACGACGAGCAAGGCCGAGATGTTTGTTTAATCCCGTCCTCCGCCCACGGAACAAATGCCGCCTCCGCTGTCATGGCAGGCCTTCGAGTGGTGGTCATTGACTGTGACGAGAGCGGCGATGTTGATCTCGTCGATCTCGAGCAGAAGTTGGGAGCAAACCAGGAGCACATAGCGGCAATCATGGTTACCTACCCATCCACTCATGGGGTCTTCGAGGACAGCATCGGAAAAATTTGTGAACTTGTGCATGATGCTGGCGGACAGGTTTACGTTGATGGCGCCAATCTCAACGCGCTAGTGGGCCTCGCTCCCCCAGGCAAATTTGGTGCCGACATCAGTCACCTCAACCTGCACAAGACATTCTGCATTCCCCACGGAGGAGGAGGTCCCGGAATCGGCCCTGTGGCCGCAAAAAGCCACCTGGCACCTTTCTTGCCCAACCACCCGGTGGTACCGCAAGCCGGACCCTCGTCTGGTCCTGGAGCCATTTCTGGTGCCCCTTGGGGTTCGGCAGGAATTTTGCCCATCCCTTGGATGTACATCGCGATGATGGGGTCGCAGGGGTTAGAGAAAGCCACGAGTGTGGCGATCCTCAGCGCCAACTACATCGCTTGCCGGTTGGAAGACACTTACCCTGTGCTCTATCGCGGCAAAAACTCTCTCGTCGCTCATGAGTGCATCATCGACCTGCGACCTCTTTCCGATGTCGTCACCGTCGACGATGTATCAAAACGCCTCATCGATTACGGATTCCACGCGCCAACTATGTCCTTCCCTGTTGCTGGCACATTGATGGTCGAGCCAACTGAGAGCGAATCTAAAGAGGAAATCGATCGTTTTTGCGACGCCATGATCAATATTCGTGCAGAAATTTCTCGCATTGAATCTGGTGAGTGGCCCCATGAGGACAATCCGCTCGTGAACGCCCCGCACCCAGCCGAAGATCTTCTAAGAACGAATTGGCCGCATCCCTACACGCGAGAAGAAGCTGCTTACCCACTGTCATCAATTCGAAAAGACAAATATTGGCCGCCCGTGGGCAGGATTGACGGAGCCCACGGAGACCGAAATCTTGTTTGTAGTTGTCCGGACCCGAGAGCATACGAAGAACTCTGACGGTAGCGGCCTCGATAACTCACTCACGACTAGCGTCATGGCATGGCGTTGACCGACCCGAAAATTCTGGAAATGCCCGCGGACCCCGCTTCGGGAGCTATGCCCTGGTACCGCCACATCGTCGATTGGGCACAGGCGGAAACGGCGGGCTTATCGGACGAGCAGCTCGACTTTCACGACCCCTCACCTGAGAAGGAGTGGATGTGGTGGTCCTGCAGAAGGCAAATATCTCACATCGCATGGGATGCGTTGGTATTCACCAAAAGAAGGGCCGGGCATCTGTTGTGGCCCGACGGGGACATACCGCAGCCCATTAATTGGCTCGAGCACCAAATGGGTCCTCAGAACAAGTGGGACCGAGTACTCGATCAAACCCTTTATTGGGAACTTCCTGACTTATTCACCCATCTCCGAACTGGGGTGGAATGGCTTCATCACGTCGTTCAAGACCAACCTATTGAGATTCTGCGATCCGATTTTCGGACCGTGAGAGGTACCCAATTTTGGAAATATGTGATTGGGACACTTCCGAGAGGCGCCATCGTTTCAGCCGAAGATGAAAGAGATATCGTTTATGACCTCGAGGGGTCCTTGTGGATGGTTTTCTACGAGATGTTGACTCACATCCGAACCATTCAAAGACTCAAGATTTACCAGGGGTTAGAACCCGCAATTGAACTCCCAAGGGTCGGCTACCTACGCCTTCCGCATTACTGGGGCGATACCGACGAAAACGGGCCCGGAATGGAAAGACTGTGACGCCAAAAATCATCATTGACTGCGATCCCGGACACGATGACGCAATAGCAATCATGATGGCCGGGCGCCTCACAAAGATTCTCGGAATCACCACGGTTTCAGGTAACGCTCCCTTAAGCCTTACAACCGAGAACGCGCTAATACTGACAGAACTTCTCGACCTCGACGTTGACGTGCACGCTGGAGCTAACAAACCACTTATGGTTGCTCCGCGCCACGCCGAGGAGGCCCACGGGCGAACCGGATTAGATGGACCAATAAGGCCAGAGATTAAGAGGACCGCCGCCAGCAATGACGCAGTCCACTTCATCATCGAGACCGTCCGAAGTAATGACGACGTGTGGTTGGTCCCGATAGGCCCACTGACCAACATTGCTTTAGCCGTGCAACAAGCTCCCGACATTGTCGATCGAGTAGCTGGAATCTCGATCATGGGTGGAAGCGCAGGAGCCGGCAACGTCACCGCCACCGCGGAGTTCAACGTGTGGGCGGACCCTCACGCCGCCTCGATCGTATTTGATGCTGGGTTTGAGAAACTCTTGATGGCTGGACTCAACCTCACCCATCAATTCGGTGTCGACGAACAAGTGATTTCGGACTTGCGAGCTCTGGGGAACCAAGCGAGCCTTTTCGCTGCCGATCTTTTCGACTTTTATCTTGCCGCCTACCAGAAACGAACCCTTGGCACTAGAGCTCCGCTACACGACCCATGCGCCGTTCTTGCCATCACGCACCCCGAGCTATTCGAGTTCGAATCCAGAAATGTGCGCGTCGAGACAACAGGGACACACACCCGCGGTATGACCGTTGTCGACGAGAGAAGCTGGGGCCCAGGGCCCGCAAATTGTGAGGTCGAATATGGCATCGATCGAGATCAAGGAATAACGATTCTTCTCGAGACGCTCTCGGCATATAGCTAAGGATGCATCCGCAGCCTGGATGCGGCCAGATACCGTGGAACTGTGACTAGTTTGATTCGACTTACCCAGTACAGCCACGGCGCTGGTTGAGCTTGCAAGCTCGGTCCGAGCGACCTGGCGCACGTGCTGCGTCACCTACCCAAGCCCGACAACGCGAATTTGTTAGTCGGCTCAGAAAATAGTGATGATGCAGCCGTTTGGAAACGCTCCGAAGGTAAAGCTTTGGTCGCGACGGCCGACTTCTTCACACCGATAGTTGATGATCCAGTTCTTTGGGGAGAAATCTCGGCTGCAAATGCCGCCAGCGACGTCTACGCAATGGGAGGGGAACCGCTCTTCGCTTTAAATCTCGTGGCTTGGCCTAAAGACAAGTTACCCCTTGAGTTGCTGAACCAAGTGCTGTCTGGTGGCCAGCGAGCAGCCGACAATGGCGACTGGGTTGTAGCAGGCGGTCACACGGTCGATGGGCCTGAACCGATGTACGGAATGTCGGTACTCGGAGAAGTTGATCCCGAAGACCTTTTAACCAACCAGGGCGGTCAGTCAGGCGAGACACTCGTCTTGACGAAACCTATCGGAACCGGTCTTTTAGCAACGGCGGTGAAGCAATCTCAACCTGACGCTATAGCCGTCGGAGGTTCACTCGAGATCACTTATGAGGCTGCCATTCAGGAGATGACCAGACTCAACGCGGCCGCGGCGACAGCCGCAACCCGCGTCAAGGCCTCCGCAGCGACCGACGTCACCGGGTTCGGCTTACTGGGTCACCTTCACGAACTAACGAGGGCAAGCGGTCTTATGGCCACCGTTGACACTGACGCAGTGCCTCTGCTGCCCCGGGTTCACGACCTATTTGAAGCCGGTTTCGTAGCCGGAGGAACTGAAAGGAATTTGAGCTTCCTCGAACCCCACCTGGAGAACGGTTCGCACATGGAACGAATCATTCTCTCCGACGCACAGACTTCGGGCGGCCTGCTGTTTTCCTGTGACTCAGGTGCAGCTCTCGATGCAGTGGCTGAACTACGAGAGTCAGGTCATGATGCCGCAGTCGTCGGCACCCTTAACGACGGCCCTGCCGGAAAAATCTTTCTGGCAAGCTAATAACTGGAACTTGGTTTGCGGTGAATTCAAAACCTTCTTCTCTCTACGAACGCTTGGGTGTCGCACGCGACGCGACCCTGATGATCTTGCGACGCGCCTATCGAAGAGAAGCCCTCCGGTATCACCCGGACCGCTCGACCGGCGATTCAGAAACCATGAGCGAATTAAACGATGCTTGGTTTGTTTTGTCCGATCCCATCCGACGCGCCGCCTACGACAAAACCCTCAAACCCGTGCCTGCCCGACCAGGAGACGAGCCGGAATCGCCCCCAACCTCACCGCCGTTACACACAACTAATTGGTTCGATAGCCTCAAATTGCAGGCCGTGAGGTTGGGGCACGAGGCAGCCCTAAGCGCTAGCCAAGCTCTCGCCCGTCGAAACCACGTTCGGCGCTCCGAATACGAAACTCTCGTCAAGGAGATCGCTGGGTGTTTCGGCGATCGGATCGAACAGCGCGTTCGTCTTGCCAGAACAGCCGGAGCTACGCCCCTTGACCTCGGGCTGACTGCCGCGTTGATTGGATTAAGAGAGTATTGCGAGAGTTTTCTGCAGGCATCAAACGAGTCCGAGGTGGATACCGAGACGATTCGTAAGGCTCAACTGCTTGATCGCACCTGGGACAATCTCGCCCACAGCATTTCCAGGGAACTCGAGACAGCTCTCGGCGGTAATCCAAGAACACTGCGCACCCTTACCGGTCGGCGAGTCTGAAATGCCTACTGCCGTCTATCCGGGTTCTTTTAATCCGCCGACCGTCGCTCATCTCGAAATCTCTCGAGCAGTGCGGACTCATTTCGGCATCGACCACGTCGTTTGGGCAATCAGCGAGGTGGCTCTTGGTAAGGAGCAAGTAAACAAGCCACGTTTCCAAGATCGCGTCGCCGTCCTGGAACGGGTTGCCTCGGATTACGAATGGCTTCAAATTGAGGTGACGGATAGACAGCTATTGGCAGATATTGCATTGGGCTATGACGTGCTAGTCATGGGTGCCGACAAATGGCACCAGATTCAAGATCCGGCTTTTTACCACGACGACCCCAATCTCAGAGACAAGGCGATAATGGCTCTTCCCCGGCTAGCAATTGCGCCAAGAGCACCTTTTCGAACTCCACCCGACCAGGCCCTACCAGTTCCCGCAAATCTAGATTCGATCTCGAGCACCGAGGCACGTGGTGGCGCCACGTCAATGATGCTAGAACCGGCCCGGCAATTCGATGAATTAACCGGAGCTTGGTCCGACCCCGACCGATATGAAGCATGGTTGATTCACCAAAATTGATGAACCGCACTGTTCAACCCGCATACCTTTGGTTCTGATGACTGAGATTTTAGACGTCGACCTATTGGCTTTCGAACACGGTGGAAAAGGCGACCGCCGTGCCACCGTTGACGGAGTGATGCAAAGCCTGCGCACCGGCTTCGTGTACACGAAACATGACATCTCTGAAGGGCTTCTCGACGAGACATACGAAGTCTTAGAAAAGTTTTTTGATCTACCCGCCGAAACCAAAGCGGATTACGTTGCTCCAGGTTCGAAAGGCCAGAACGGTTACACAGGAGTACTGATCGAGACTGCCGCTGTGTCAAACACTCCAGACTGGAAAGAAATGCTCAATTGGGGCGCTGCCCTTCCGTCGGGCCATCCTCTCAGAGACCGGTATCCGCACCGATACAGCGAACCTATCTTTCCATCGGACCGTATTCCCGAAGCCGACCGAATCCTGTCCACGTTTCATGAACATTTGGTCGAACTGCAGACTCGCTTCTTACGTGTCATCGCCACAGGTATAGGCGCCAACCCAAGCTTCTTCGACACCATGCTTAAACACGGTTCTCATCTCACTCGAGCAATCCGTTACCCTCCGATGTCCGAGGCGCCACGCGCAGGACGCGATGGGCACGTCTGGGCCGAAGAACACGGAGACATCAACCTCATTACAGCGCTGCCAAGATCAACCGCTCGAGGCCTGCAAGTCAAAGTGGGTGAACACTGGGTGGAAGCTACGCCCCCGGATCAACACGTGATTATCAATACCGGGATCATGCTTGAACGCCTCACGAACGGTTTGATTCCAGTGGGATGGCACCGTGTGGTAGCAGACCCTGAGCAAACAGGCGATCGATTAAGTGTTGTGCAGTTCTGTCACCCGACGCCGTGGACGATCCTTACACCCATACCCTCCACCGTGTCTGCGGAGCGTCCATGTCAATATCCTGCAATGTCAGCCGGAGATTGCCTCGACCAGGTTCTTTGGGAAATCAACCTCAGCGAGGGGTGAATCGTCGGCAGAAGAATCGGCTGCCGATGTCAGAGATCTAAAAGAGCGTTCTCCACAAGTTCGCTAAGAGCGGGATGGATGTAGAACTGTCCGGAGGCGAGCTCATCTACCGTTTGCCCGAATTCCATCCCCTGGATTAACTGCTGAACGAGAGTCGCTGCTTGGGGACCGATTATGTGGGCCCCCAATAGCTTCCGAGTTTCAGCATGAGCTATGAGCTTGCAAAAGCTCTGGGTGTCTTCCATCGCCCAACCGTAAGCGGTTGCACCGTACTCCTTGATGGCGACCGTTACCGGCACCTCTTGTTCGTGAGCGGCTCGTTCGGTGATCCCGACCGACGCCACTTGGGGGTGCCCAAACACGGCATGAGGAACGAAGCGATCATCGACGGTCAGCATTGGACCGTCAGATTCGCCTTCGTCAACCAAAAGGTTGTGTCGGAGCGCCCTCACTTCGGCATTAGCGAGATGTTTGAGCTGATGAATATTTGAGAGGTCACCAAACGCCCAGACACCCTCAGCGTCAGTCCGGAAGAACTCGTCAACCAGTACTCTCCCACCGTCATGTGAGACCCCGGCTTGTTCGAGTCCTAGTCGATCACCGTTAGGGATGCGTCCCGTTGCAACGAGGACAACGTCTGTCTCTATAGTTTCGGCTTCCCCATTCCTCACAATCTCAACGCAAACCGTCTTTCCATCTTGGGATACGCGAGTGACTTCGCTTCCGCAACGAAGATTAAATCTGTCTTGCACGAGTCTCGTGAAACATTGGGAGACGTCATCGTCTTCGTGTTTCAACAGTCGATCACCACGGTTAATGACCGTGACCTCGGTACCGAATGCAGAAAAGACGTGGCCCAATTCGGCGGCAATGTATCCGCCTCCGAAAATGACCATCCGTTGGGGCAGCGTGTCAAGACGCATAACCGTGTCAGAGGTGTGAAAATCGATGTCGGCGAGACCTGGGTATGGGGGTATGAAAGGGCGTGCCCCAGCGCCAAGGACCACGTAACGGCCCGATATTTGACTGACTCTTCCCTCCGGATCGGTCACCTCGAGCATTCGTTTATCGACAAAGCGGCCTTCCCCTTTAAATACCGTGATGTTGGGGCACTCGTCGCTTAGTCGATAGCTTTCCCCTCCCTCAACAATTGGATCAATTCGACCGAAGACACGATCTCGTACAGCAACCCAATCCACGTTGGTTATGTGGGCGTCGATGCCGTAGACGGAGGCGTTACGGATGGTCTCGGCGACGTCAGCGGCGTAAACGAACATTTTTGAGGGGATGCAACCGACGTTTAGGCAGGTGCCACCAAAAAGATCTTTCTCGACGATGGCGATTTTCCAATGGTCGAACTCAGGGCCTGGGATGCTGTTTCCTGATCCAGTTCCGACAATGACAAGATCGAACTCTTCTGCTCGCGCATCGCTCATACAAAGAGTCAACCAGCAAGAAGGGACTGGCGCGGTCCGAAAGCCTGCTAATTCCGAACGGTTGAGGTCAAACCAAAGCTTGGTATACGAGCGATTTCATTTCTGGTCGGATCGGATGGGTGCTCGAAGGAAGCAGTTGGGTCAAGAAGATGACTGTTAGATCTTCAACTGGATCCACCCAAAACGCCGTGGATGCTGCCCCGCCCCACGCATATTCGCCTTTTTGGCTTAAGACCTTCGCCTTTGCTGGATCGATCACTACCGAGAAACCGAGGCCAAATCCAACGCCGTCGTAAGCGGTCTCCGAGAAGAGAGGCCGCCCGTATTCCGTTAAATCCGCTCCCTCTGGAAGGTGGTTTGTGGTCATGAACTCAAGTGTCTTTCGTCCGATAATGCGGTGGCCGTTGAGCTCACCCCCATTTAGAAGCGCTTGCGTGAATTGGTGATAATCCCCGAGGGTCGACACCAAGCCTCCTCCTCCGGAAAGGGCGGTTGGCTCACGCAAATAGCGTGATTTTTGTGCGTCATCAAGGAGAGTTGCCTTTAGCTCTTTCCCTTTCGGGTAATAGCACGACGCGAAACGGTCGCGCTCGCTGTCAGCTACACAAAACCCGGTATCAACCATGTCCAGGGGTTCAAAAATATGCTCTCGGAAGTACTGGTCAAGATCAACTCCGGCTACCAACTCAACGATTCTCCCGACTACATCAGTCGAATACGAATAGTTCCATTCCGTTCCTGGGTCGAAGAGCAACGGCAGCGATGCCACGACGTCGCATTGAGTTTCGAGATCGCCAGGGCTCTTAGTCCAATCAAACCCCGCTCGTCGGTACATCTCGTCGACGGTGTTAGCCATGTGGAAGTGATACGTAAGCCCACTGGTATGGGTCAGTAGATCATGCACGCAGATTTCCCTGGCTGGCTCGCGTGTTACTGGGTTTGCGGCATCGCCATCTACAAAGACTTGGGTATCGGCAAACGCCGGTATCCACTTCGAGATTGGGTCCTTTAGCTGAAGTAACCCTTTCTCATACAGCTGCATCAGGGCTATCGAAGTTATGGGCTTCGTCATTGAATAGATGCGGTAAAGAGTGTCGTTCTCGACAGGTAAGGAGCGCTCCACGTCGCGGTGCCCGTAGACGTCGTGGTAGACCACTTTCCCGCCACGACTGACGAGAACGTTGGTTCCCGGAAGGTGGCCGTCGTCAACGTAGCGGCGTAGATGGGTGCCCAGTCTCTTCAAACGTGTTGAATCGAACCCGCCATCAGAAGGGTCCAGCTCCACATCAATAGCTTTCATGGTTCGTCATCTCATTCTCACGAATTTCCTAATGCCTTGCAGGCTAGGGGTCACTTCAACTGAGTCACCCCTCCGTCGCTTCGTGCCCCTAAAGTGCCTCGATGGCTGATGCTACGACGACAGACGTCCTCCTCGCCCGCTTCCTCCTTATCCGCCATGGAGAGTCCAACGTCATGGTCGACGGGATGGTCGGAGGTCCCAAGACCTGTTCGGGTCTTTCTGACCGTGGGCGAGCACAGGCGGAGCGACTGGGTGCAAGGTTTGCTTCAGGGAGTGAGAATTCGATTGAGATCGCCTACACGTCTCCTCTTCCTCGAGCAGTCGAAACAACCGAAATTGTTCTGTCCTCAGGTTCGTTAAACCTCGACATCAACGTTCACGTCGATCTTGAGGAATTCAGGTTGGGAGAAGCAGATGGCCTTACTTGGGAAGAGGTCAGAACAAAATATGATTTGAGTAATTTCGAGCAAAGGGATCCATTTACTCCAATAATTCCAGGGGCCGACAGCCGGGCAGGTTTTCGTCACCGGGTCGCTAAGGCCCTTAGCCAAATCGCCGATCAGCATCGCGGCTGCACCATTCTCGTCGGCTGTCACGGCGGCGTTATTTCCGCAGCCATGGCAACCGCGTTCGGGTTGGGGCCAAATCAATGGCACACGGAGCTAGCGCCCACCGTTACCTCCATCACCGAATTGGAAATCTTGACGAGCGCTGTTCGAGGTCGCAGATGGTTGTGCCGTCGGTACAACGACTCAGCGCACCTGCATGGCACTGATCTAGACCTTCGCGACCATCTCTGATGGACACAACCTGTAGCCCAGTGTTTGGCAATTAGTTCGGCGGCCAGAGTCCGCCACCCCTCCCCAATTCCGAAGGGTGCGAGGGGTTTTGGATTCGTCATCCGGGAAATCATTCTTGCCGGCATCTCTGTGCTGGTGATGGTGACACTCTTCCCAGCGTTCGCCCCCGATCTCCCCAATATCGACCGATTTGACGACATCAGTGCTTAAGTAGGGCATTCGGCGCTACGTTCGCGCTATCGAAAAGCGGGAGGAACCATGCTCGTAGAGCGAGTCGAAGGAAAATGGATCGACGCATTTGCTCGCGTCTTCGAAATGTGCGCTGTCGACGCTAGCCAGACCGCAGCGATACTTTCCGAAACGCAGAGCCGCGATGTCAACGTGAACTTGGCCGAATTAGCACTTGATCGCCTCGGAATTCGCGCTATCCACATCGTTTTACCGACCCTTCGACAGACCGCGCCGGTGCCGGTTAGGTCCACAGGCGCGTCTGATGCTATAGCTGGTTCGACCGCGGTGATTCGAGCGCTTTCATCAGTCGATTTCGTGGTCGACTGCACTGTTGAGGGACTCCTGCACGCTCCAGAGCTTCCAGAAATTCTTTCGGATGGCAGCCGCGTTCTCATGGTCTCAAACGAACACCCCGAGGCCCTTGAACGTCTTATCCCAACCCATGACCTCGAACCAAAGGTCAAAGCGGGAATCAAAAAGCTGATACAAGCGAAACAAATGCGAGTTACCTCGCTGGCAGGAACAGATGTAACCGTTGACGTAAGTAAGGCACCTTGCGGCGGCGGGTGGGGCTACACGACTCGCCCTGGAACTATTACCCACTGGCCGGGCGGCCTATGTTTGGCTTTCCCCGAGGCCAACACAGTCAACGGCACTATCGTCATGGACCGAGGGGACATCAATCTCACCTTCAAACGGTACGTGGAGTCTCCGATAAAACTCACCATCGAGAACGATTACGTCATCGAAGTGGAAGGTGAGGGGACTGATGCATCTCTTTTCCGGAGTTACACCGACGCGTGGGGCGATCGTGACGCCTACGCCACCAGCCATGTCGGATGGGGTATGAACCCCGGCGCCCGCTGGGACACCTTGCCCTTATACGACAGAAGTCAAACCAACGGCACTGAGCAACGAGCGTTCGCCGGCAATTTCTTGTATTCGACTGGCGCTAACGAACACGCTGGGCGACACACGTTGGGCCATTTCGACCTCCCGATGCGCAATCACACCGTCTTACTGGACGACGAACCAATCGTCGTCAACGGCGTATTGCAAGGGGATTTGGCGTAGTAGCTCACATATGCGGAACGAAGGACGCGACCTCGCATCATGGGTAGATCGCTGGGCTGGACATCAACCCGATGCACCCGCTATCGAATTCGAAGGAACGGCCGCTAACTTCAGCGAGTTATCACACCAAGTTGGATCCGTAGCCGATTGGCTCTATGAACGAAACATCGCCAAAGGTGACCGGGTCGCGTGGTTAGGTCCAAATCGCCCTTTGGTAATCGAATTAATTCTTGGTTGTGCTCGTCTCGGAGCGATCTTTCTTCCCTTGAACTCTCGACTACTTGTTTCGGAACACCAGTGGATCATTGAGAATGCAAACCCGTCAATCATAATTACCGACCCCTCATTTTCTGACCACGCTCACGAAGCGGCGGGAAACATTCCGGTGTACGCGATTGATGAACAAGCATCGCTCAACGGTAATTCCACCGCTCCCCGACTCGGAGATGCGGCCGACCCGTTGTTACTGGCCTATACCTCGGGAACCACAGGCGAACCAAAGGGTGCTCTCCTTAAACAAACCGCGCTAATGGCGAATGCAGTCAATAGCGCTCATGCACACGATTTAACGCCGACCGATCGATTTCTTACTTTTCTCCCGTTGTTTCACGTGGGCGGACTCAATATCCAGACTCTTCCAGCTCTTATGGGCGGTGCAGCGGTTCTACTCCACCGAACGTTCGATCCCCAACTGTGGCTTGAGGATGTCGAAAGATGGAGACCAACTTGGTCGCTGTTCGTTCCAGCAACGTTAAACGCGGTGAGTACACATCCGAAATTCCCCGATACTGATTTATCTTCGCTGCGCGGTTTAATGGCGGGGTCTTCCGCCATCCCCGAAGCCGCTACGCGGCCATTTTTTGAAAGAGGCATCCCCGTAGGTCAGATTTATGGCTCCACGGAAACCGCTCCAACCGCAATCGTTTTAAAGGCGGACCAGGCAGCTAACCATCCCGGCTCGTGCGGAAAACCGTCGACGTTGTGCGAAGTTCGGATCGTCAACGACAGCGGCATCGACACCCAAGCAGACATTCCCGGCGAGTTATGGATTCGCGGGCCGAACATCCTCCAGGAGTACTGGGCGAATCCTGAAGCCACCACCGAATCGATTACCGATGGTTGGTTTCATACCGGTGACATCGGACATGCCGACGAGGACGGTTGGATCTACATCGATGATCGCAAGAAGGACGTCGTGATTTCTGGAGGAGAAAATATCTATCCGGCAGAACTGGAGAACGTGCTCGCCGACAGCGAGCTCTTTCTTGAAGCGACAGTCGTTGGGCAAGCTGATCAACAGTGGGGTGAAATTCCAGTCATAGTTGGGGTCGCTGCGCAGAGCGCGCCACCAGAAGATCAAACGGTCTTGAAGCTCTTTGAAGGTCGGTTAGCTCGCTTTAAACATCCCAGGAAAGTGATCTGGGTAGAGACACTTCCCCGAAACGCTATGGGCAAGGTTCTAAAACACGAGGTTCGAGATTTAATCGCGGACCTTGTCCGCGATGATTGACCGATTCTCATACACCTTCTGAATAACGGAGACGGAACCACGGCACGAGCAACCTGATTTCACGGTTGTTGCCTGGTCCTTAATCCCCGGTTGTGCACTCGGCTTCTGATCTGAGTACGGTGCCCAGCGTGATTCACAGCGACCGCATACTCATGGGCCCCGGGCCAAGTAATCCGTATCCAGAAGTAATCGAGGCGCTCACCCGTCCGGTTCTGGGGCATCTGGACCCAGAGTTCATTTCGCTTCTCGACGAGACAAATGAACGCTTACGAACTGTGTGGCGAACTTCCAACCTTCTTACGTTTCCAATAAGCGCTACCGGCTCAGCCGGAATGGAAGCCGCTTTTGTCAATTTCGTACAAACAGGTGACGTAGTGGTCGTTGGAGTCAACGGGGTCTTCGGAAATCGGATGTGCGATGTTGCAGCGCGCGCCGGAGCAACAGTTATCCCTGTGGAAGCAGAGTGGGGCCAAGCGATAGATCCCCAACGACTTTTAGACGCTCACCCAAACCCTCAAATAATTGCAGTGGTGCATGCCGAAACATCGACCGGTGTGCGCAATGACATCGCCCCGTTAGGTGCCAACAAGGGTGGGGCGCTGTTAGTCGTCGACTGTGTGACTTCTTTGGGGGGTATCCCCGTATTAATCGATGACTGGAACGTCGATATCGCTTATAGCGGTACCCAGAAATGTCTCGGAATTCCACCAGGTTTGGCTCCATTAACGGTCAGTGAACGAGCGATGGAACGAGTAGTGCCGACTCCGCAAAGCTGGTATCTCGACCTCAACATGATTAAGGACTACGTGACGGGTGATGGGACTCGCGCCTACCACCACACCGCTCCTATTTCCATGCTCTATGGGCTACACGCTGGACTGGGTGTCGTATTGGAGGAGGGCCTCGATCAAGCGTGGGAACGCCATCGATTGTGCGGCGACGAACTACACCGACGTCTACCCGAAATCGGTTTCGGTTTATGGGCTCAACAAGGCCACCGTCTCCCAGAGTTAACCACGGTCACCTTGCCTGAAGGCCTCGACGACGTCGAGGGTCGGCGAACGCTTCTCGAACGTTACGGCATCGAGGTGGGCGGAGGTCTTGGACCGGTGGCCGGCAAAGTTTGGCGCATCGGTTGCATGGGCCACACAGCACGAATGCGCAACGTGAAGATGCTGCTCGGCGCGCTCGAAGATTTAGTTACCGCGACCCGATAAAGCTGTGCCGCGACCGGTCGACAGCTGTCGCATCATTGTCGAGTCCTGCGACGAGTGAACTGCGGTAGAGCCCGACCGATTTATTCCGAATCGGTTTCCCATGGAGCCGGCCCATCCATAGAAGGATCGGTTCGACCCTCTAGCCAGCCATTGAACTTTGCTTGCCGTTTTTCAATAAAGGCTGCCGCACCTTCGCGGGCATCTGGAAGGTGATCGGTGACCGCTGTTTTCGCGGCAATCTCGTCAAGAGACTGATCCCAAGTAAGTTCGGCGGCCAGATGGATCGAACGCTTGAGCATTCTCATCGCGACTTGTGGTCCGTCAGCAAGTTCCCGAGCTAACGCGAGCGCACCCTCCATGAGACTGTCGTCGGCAACGACTTCGTGCACCAGCCCCAGTTGGAATGCGGTTTCGCCATCAACGATTCGTTTGCGCATCATGAAGTCCATCGCCTTCGCCACGCCCAGATGCTGCACCAACAACCATTGGCCGCCCTCGTCAGGTAATAATCCGAACCTGAGAGTCGCGCTTCCTAATTTTGCGGATCGTGACGCGATGCGAAAGTCGCACGCCAAAGCGAGAGAAAATCCTGTTTGTATGGCAAAACCGTTGATCGCAGCGATAGAAATCTTGTCGAGGTTGCGGACCGCTGTATTTACCGCTTGAGATATAGCCCTCAAGCCGTTGTAGGTACCCGAAGGGTTGTGGTGACCATGATGGATCTGCGGAACTTCAACGCTTTCCCCGCCGTGGCCTTTTAAGTCATCTCCTGCCCAAAACGCCGCACCTTCACCAGTAAAGAGAATTATCCGAATCGCGTCATCCATCTGAGTTTGCGTTAGGAGTTCAACCAAATCACGTTTCATTGCTGCTGTAGAGGCATTAAGGCTCTCGGGACGGTTAAAGGTGATAATCAAGATTCCTGGTTCTTCGATCGCAGTTCGAAATCCGCAGTAGTCGCCTTCTTGCACTGACATCTTCTCCTCCATGGAGCGATAGCTGGTCGTGAGATAAAGAATTTACCTCACGACTTCCAAACAGCGCTCCGGTTGGTACCGTCACTATTTGTGACAGATACCTCAGATGGGCCATTTGCCGCTTTTGAGGACTCCCTCATGCTGCGATTCGACATACGTGGGTCCGAAGGCACGCGGACCCATTACATAACGCCCTTCGTTACAGATGGTCAGCGACTATACGTGTTCGACGAACCGAGTCACGACGCTGACGCATTCACAAAGATGCTGCTCGAACAAACCGTAGAGATCAGCAGCCGATCGACCGGCGACCTACGTGTCGTAGCAACCGGACGACTCCCCCGAGAGGCTGAAGAACACTGGGCTCGGTCAGCTTGCACAGCAAAATTTCTTTACGACCAGGCTTTGCAAGATCTAGCTCAGTTGGGTCCTCTTGTAGTCCTTGGCACTTGAAAGACTGACCAGCCTCACCTAGGCCAGTTTCCAGCCCGGGGTTTTATGCATGTCTCCCGAAAGTAGCGGTGCATTAACTATCTCGGTGCGCTAGGCAAGGGGTCATGAAGGTTTCTATTGCATACGGAGGGCCCGCTTCGGGTCGAAAACGAGATTGGGATCAGCAAGTTGAGTTTTTGCGAGAAGCGGAACAGATGGGCGTTGACATCATCTGGTCCGCCGAAGCGTGGGGTATGGACGGAGTAAGCACATTGGCATATCTCGCTGCGGTCACCAAACGAGTGCAGTTAGGTACTGGCATATTGCAAATTTCGGCGAGAGCTCCCGTAATGACCGCTATGACCGCCCTTTCTATGGCGGCTATCAGCGGCGACCGCTTCATTTTGGGTTTAGGCGTAAGTGGTCCTCAAGTAGTGGAAGGCCTCCACGGAGTCGGCTTCAAACAACCTCTCGGGCGTCTACGTGAAACCGTAGACATAGTGAAACAAGCATTTGCCGGGGAAAAGATCACTTATGACGGAGTCCACCATGTGTTGCCACTTCCCGGCGGGGAAGGCAAGGCCCTGCGTCTAGCTCAGCCGGCAAACGAGCAAATCCCGATATGGCTAGCCACCCTCGGACCCAAGTCTCTGGAATACACAGGCGAAGTCGCCGACGGATGGGTGGGAACGTCGTTTGTTCCGTCGGCTTCGCAAGCCACGATTGGATACATAGAGGCAGGCGCCGACAAGGCTGGTCGCGATACGAAAAGCTTTGAGTATCAAGCAGGAGGAGCCGTCCAATTCGGAGATGACATCGAACGGCTGATAGCTCCTAGAAGACCTGGCGTGGCATTCACTTTGGGTGCTATGGGTTCTCCGACCACAAACTTCTACAACGACGCTTACCGACGGGGCGGCTTTGAAGATGAAGCGTTAGAAGTTCAGAAGTTGTGGATCGAAGGAGACCGCGAAAAGGCAGCCCAACAAGTTCCCGCCGAACTCATCCTGCAAACCAATTTTCTTGGATCAGCAGCACAAGTAACAGAACGAGTTCGCGCGTATCGTGATGCCGGGGTTACGGTTCTTCGCGTTCAACCTGAGGGCGGCGATGCGCAACAGCGACTCGACAGTCTGGGTGGGATCGTAGATATCGTCAGATCCCTCAACCAAGAATGAGCTCCTTGATAACTCCAGCGTCAACGGAGCAGATTTCGATCGAAGGCTGGAATAGCCTGTCTGTGATAGATACGTCTTGTCGAAAATCGGTTGGAAGTTAACCCATGAGCCAATATTCAAATACTTTTAGCGACGAAGAACTGCGCGAACGTCTTAGCCCTCTTCAGTACCACGTGACTCAAGAATCAGGAACCGAACAGGCCTTCACGGGAGAAACCTGGGACGAAAAGAACACAGGGACTTACCACTGCGTGGTGTGCGGCGCCGCCCTTTTCTCGAGCGAGAACAAATTCGAATCGGGGTCGGGTTGGCCAAGTTTCTGGCAACCGCTCTCCGATGAGGTCGTCACTACCGAGATCGATAACTCCCACGGCATGGTGCGGGTCGAAGCGTTGTGCCACGCATGTGGAGCGCATCTGGGACACGTCTTCCCCGATGGGCCAGACCCTACGGGCGATCGTTATTGCATGAATTCAGCATCGATGCGTTTCGACACTGACAATCAGCGAGATTGACGCTATAGACCGCTGCGTCAGCCCGTTAACCTCACACGGTCCTCGGCTGACGGGAACAAGTCAATAATCGCGTCATCTAATTCTTGTTTGACCCCCGCTAGCGGCAGGACATTAAGGACGCCCTGACCTTGACGGATCAGGTCAATAATTTCTTCGCCGGACACAAGTAGGGGGGAAGAACCGTTAATGACCAGATTCGCCGAGGCGACGTCGGTTCCAAGGTTGTCTCGCAGGTAAGAAAAGACGTCTCTCACCATCTCAAGGCGTATCCCGGCATCGAGGAGCGTCTTTACGACCTTTAGCTCCAACAGATCTTGGTAGGAGTAGCTTCGTCTACTGCCGCTTCCCTCTGCATCAGCTAGAGACGGCCGGATGAGGTCCGTCCGCGCCCAATAATCCAACTGCCTATAGGTGATCCCTACTAACTCTGCAGTTCGTTTACCGGAGAAACCGGATTCCACTACGCCCTCAGTCACTGCTTTCGCCTCCGTCTTGGCCCTTTGCACTCTGATCACATAGATGAAACTACGTCGGTGTGATGCAACAGTACGGCTAAAACCAATCCTCAGCAACCACCTTGCGCGCGATGTTTCGCGCTCTACGCGCGATAATCACCTGTGATTGCGCCCTCCTAGGGCTGAAAGTCGTCTGGAGTAACGTCGTCTAGGAACTGCTTGAACTCGTCCAGCAGTTCGTCAGGATCATTGTCCGATGAGTCATCCGCAGGATGTGCCTCGAGAATCTGGCCGGCTTCGGCCAAAACTTCTTCCGACGCATAGATAGGTGTCGCCGTCCTTACGGCAAGCGCTATGGCATCACTTGGTCGAGCTGAAATCGTGTGGCTTTGGCCCGCAACGCTTAGTTCGATTTCCGCGAAGAACGTCCGCTCACGCAACTCTGTCACCACCACCTTTGCGACCGTTGCATCAAGCTCGTCAAGCATTTGGACCAGCAGATCATGGGTCAACGGTCGTGCGAGCCGAATCCCTTCCATCCCTCGATGTATCGCGTGCGCTTCGGGAGTGTCGATGACGACCGGGAGAACTCTCCCCTGCCCATTAGTCTCCCTCAACAACACAAGTGGACTGTTCGAAGGCAATTCCACTTGCACCCCGAGCAACTCCATCTCGATCATGAACCGACCCTAGCCGGGCGCCGCATCAAATAATGACCTTCAACTCGTCGACGAGACCAAATAGAGCAACTTGAACTTGCCAATCTGCAACTCGTCCCCGTTGGTTAAAGCAGCGTCGCTCTCCCCTAGGCGTTCACCGTTGAGATAAGTGCCATTTAGCGAACCCACGTCACTGATGACGTAACCCGTGCTTCCTACCTGCAACTCCACGTGGCGCCGCGAAACAGTGATGTCGTCAAGAAATATGTCACTATCAGGATGGCGACCAACCATCATCTGCTCACCACTCAGTAAGTATCGAGTTCCAGCTTGATGTCCACTAGTCACGATTAGTACGGCTCCGCTAGACGGCGCCTGCATATCTAGGGTTCCGTCGATCCCTCCAAGAGTCTCAATTGATTCTGTGGTGATCTCCTCTTCCGCATTCAAGGGTCGACCGCAACTCGAACAGAATCTGGAACCCACAAGATTGACATGTCCACATTCATCACATGATTCACTCATCGGTTACTCCGAACTCTCTTCAGCGATAAAGGATTTGTACCCTTCTGCGTCCATCAAGTTTTCGAGATCCAAGCCTTGACTCGGCCGGATAACACAAATCCAACCATCTCCGTAAGGGTCTTCGTTTACTAGCTCGGGTTGTTCCTCAAGTTCCTGGTTACTTTCCACTACCTCGCCTGAGACGGGGGCAAAAATATCGGAGACCGACTTCGTCGACTCGATCTCGGCGAAGGCAGAATTGGCCGTCACTTCCAACCCAACTTCTGGCAATTCGACGAAGACCACGTCGCCAAGGGCATCTTGAGCAAAATCGGTGATCCCTACGCGCACTGTGGCCCCTTCTACACGCACCCACTCATGGTCTGTGGAGTATCGAAGCTCGGCCGGGGTATTCATGACTCAAACCTATCCCACAGCACCAACAAGTGAACCTACCCCGCGGCTCGATCTGATCGTCCAGCTCTGCCTTCGATCAGGGCATCTCGAGCAGCTGGGACATAACCAAAGGCCGACCAGTAATGAATTGGTAGGCCAACAAGAACGCACACCCAAGCGCCTATAGCGAAAAGTGAAGCCACCACCACGTCACTCTCACCAGCAAGGAAAAATGGGAAAGCAAACATCAACAGGAAGGTTCCTGTTTTCCCCCACCATGTAACTTCGATTTTTCGGGCACCCACAGCCGCAAGAACTACGGCGATTACCGCGACCAAGCCTTCCCGTATTAGCGCCAACAGCGCAATCCATCCCGGTACCGAGCCGTCGACCCAAATAGCAAAAACGCCGACCAATAGCATTATGCGGTCGGCCGTTGGATCAAGGATCTTCCCCAGTTCGCTTATCTGATTGAAGCGGCGAGCGATGTAGCCGTCTACCCAATCACTAGCGCCTAAGGCACCAAGCAAAAGCGCAGCGCCCCAACGGTCTTCTTTGGAAAAAAGGAGCCAAAGAAATAGTGGTACGCACCCCAACCGAACGAGGCTAATCAGGTTTGGAACGGTGAAAGGTCTCCAACCCTCGTGCTGTTCAGACATTGTTTGCATCGTAGGCTCCAACTCATGCCATCAGTTTTCAAAATGATCATTCAAGGTGATTTACCGGGAACCTTTGTTTGGCGCGATGAGCGCTGCGCTGCCTTCATGTCGATCAACCCCATCGCTCATGGACACACCTTGGTCGTTCCAAATGAGGAGATCGATCATTGGCTCGACATTCCCTTAGATCTGCAGCAGCATTTGTTCGAGGTTGCTCGTCGTATAGGCGAGGCACAACAGCGTGCTTTCCGAACGACAAGAATTGGCCTCATCATTGCCGGTTTCGAAGTGCCCCATATGCATATTCATGTCATCCCGGCCCAGGAGATGTCCGACATGGATTTCGCAAACGCTGCCAGTTCTGTTGAACAATCTGAACTAGAAAGTGCGGCTAACGCGATTGTCGAACAGCTTGAGGTCGCGTGACTTTCAACCCCTACAACTAGCCGTGTGGCATTGGTGTAATGAGTTCGGGGCTGTTATTGCGTGGGTTTCCAACTTTGAGGTCGACGGGGTGGGCTTCAAAAAGAGAGTCGGGCGCTGGAACCAATAACTCCTTCAAACGCGTAACGTCTGAATGTAGAGGATCCAACCATTCGTCCCAGGAAGATCTCGGCAATATGACGGGCATGCGATCATGGATTTCTGACATGAAGCTATTTGCTTCTGTGGTCAAAATCGCGAACGAGACGGTTGGGTTTTCAGCACCAGGGGTTTGATGACTTTCCCATATTCCGGCCATGCACAACGGTTGCCGGTCCGAGCGAAAAATGAACATGGGCTGCTTCTTATTTTTGGCCGCTATCGAGCCCGTCACCGTCCATTCATAGAATCCATCAGCAGGAATGATGCACCTACGACGGGTAAAAGCTTGCGCAAAGCTGACCTTGCTGTCCACAGTTTCCGCTCTGGCGTTGATCAGTAGCTTCTGGCGAGACTTCGCCTGTTTCCACATGGGTAGTAGACCCCAAGAAAAGGCTTCGATTCGGCGCTTTGCTCTTTGTTGGTCGGCGGCACGCCCCACGTAAACCCCGTACACCTCAGATGAAGGCGAAACGTTGTAGCTCGGTCCCAGATCGTCGTTTGAGGTTTCGGCGTCGAACAAGTGGGCTAATTCGCCAACAGATGCCGAGGCGACAAAGCGGCCGCACATTCCTCAGAAATCCCGTTTTTCGTCAAACATAGGTTGAGCCCTTCATTTCCCCGCGATCTTGACGAATCTCGACGTTGACTAACGCTGGTTTCCCTGAAGCGAAGGCCCGAGCGATAGCGGGCGCTATTTCTTCAGCTTCAGTGACATGCTCTCCATGACCACCGAGGGCCTCAACAACCTTGTCGTACCGGGTTCGGTTCAGTTCAACGGCAACTAAACGATCTTTGCCGTAGAGCATCCCTTGCGGCCGCATCATCTGCCCCCAAGCTGCGTCATTACCGACAACGCCCACGATCGGAAGATCGAATCGAACGGCTGTGTCGTATTCGAATCCGTTGAGTCCGAAAGATCCGTCACCGTAGACGATGAGCACTCGCTTATCGGGGTAGGCCTTTTGTGCGGCTAAAGCAAACGGCATCCCGACGCCCAGCGTTCCTAAAGGACCGGGATCCATCCATGTGCCTTCCCGAGGCACATTTATCACCTTCGAGGCTTGGGCGACGATGTCTCCCCCATCTCCGATCACGATCATGTCATCGGTCACCGCATTTGCAATATCTCGGCAGAGCCTAAGCGGGTCAATCGGTGTCTCATCGCTGTCCATGCGAGAGCGGCGTTCAGCGTCGAGTTCCGTTTCTCGTTGACGTAGCTGGTCACGATAGGCAAAGACATCGATCGCTACGCCGCGTTCTTTTATGTCCGCGGACATTGATTCAAAATTCAAGCCAAGATTCCCAACGAGGCCTATGTCGACGCCACGGTTGTCTCCGATCAAAGTCTGCTCCAAATCCATTTGCACAATGGAAGCGCCAGAGGGGATGGAACGACCGAACTTCATGCGAAAGTCCAGGGGTGTTCCTGCAAGAATCACCAAGTCGGCGTTTTCGAGCGCTTCTTTTCTCGTCAATGACAGAAATGACGGATGGTCCCAGGAAATCTCGCCTCTGGCCATTCCGTTTACGAAACACGGAATGCCGGTTGTATCGAGGAACGCGGCGAGTTGGTCACCACCTTCGCTCCACTTGAGGGAAGTTCCCGCCATCACCATTGGACGTTCGGCGCGATTAACTAGGTCGATCGCCTCAGAGATCAGGTGTCCAGGTGCGGCTGATGCGACTCGGTAGTCGCGAAACTCAGGAATTGTTACTTCCGCGAGATCGATTTTGCCGTGGAGAACATCGGTAGGGATCTCCAAGAACGCAGGACCTGGTATTCCGCTGAGGGCCGATCGTATGGCGGATTCGATGTATTCCGCGATACGTGGGGTTTGGTAGCACGAATCCGCCCATTTCGAAACTGGCCTCATAAGCGAAACATGATCCATTTCCTGCAATGAGCCGCGACGCGTATGACGGAAGGGGCCTTGGCCGCCTATCACCAGGATGGGTGAATTGGCTCTCCACGCATTTGCGACGCCAGTGACTCCATCGGTCACGCCTGGTCCCGCGGTCAAAATTGCGACGCCTACCTTTCCAGGGTGTAGGCGAGCCCACGCATCAGCCGCGTGGACGGCGGCTTGTTCGTGCCGTACGTCAACGACTTCGATGTTCTCGTCTAGGCAGCCGTCGTATATGCCCATCACATGCCCACCCGAGAGGGTGAACACACATTCCACTCCGGCGGCTTTCAGAGCCTTGGCCGCCAACTTTCCTCCATGCGTCACAGCACTCACACTTCCCCAGCTGCGCTCGCAGCCGATGGTCACGACTGTACGCTGCCTTGAGTGCGCGTGACTGTTCCTGCTTCCTCCGCAAACATTGGACCCGGCTTCGACTGTCTGGGTGTAGCGATCGATCTCCCGTTTCATCTTGATGTAGGGCAGTCTCAAGAGCTTGCTGAAGAGTTAGACAAGCGGCATCCCGCCAGTTTGTCCTTTGTAGCCTCCGGGGGCTCAGGTCCGCTCTTTGCAGAAACTTCCATTCCTCCAGGGAAAGGACTGGGCTTTTCCGGGGCAGCTCGCGTCGCCGGTCTCGCCGCCGCTTCGCTGCAACGTTCAGGTGCAATCCGATTCCCAGAATTGTTGGCCCAGGCAGGAAAACTTGAGGGCCACTTTGACAATGTTGCCGCATCGATATACGGAGGCCTTACTGCCACCAATAATGAGACGGTTGCGAGGCTTCAGTGCCCTCCCGGCCTTAGCATCGTTGTCTGGATCCCAGACAATAAAACTTCGACAAATCTCTCTCGAAGTAGTCTGCCCTCGTCTGTTTCCTTCGACGACGCCGTGAACGCTGTGGGGCGAAGTTCTCTATTGGTGGCGGCCATTGCTAGTGGTGATTTGGAAGCCATGCGAGCCGCCTGCCATGACGACCTGCATCAACCGGCGCGTCTGGCGAACTCACCAGACTCAGCGGAAGCGATTGAGGCGGCTTTAGCACATGGTGCGTGTGCCTCGTGGCTAAGCGGCTCCGGACCCAGCGTTGCGGCATTCGTTGAGCACGAACAGGCCCAGGACCTATCTCTAGCATTACCTAATTCCGGGCATTGCAAGATTCTTCAGGTGGCTCCTTACGGCATCTCAGTCAGCTAACAACTACGTTCACCAGCTTTTTGGGGATCACGATAACTTTTCGGATTTCTTTGCCGCTAAGTAACTCTTTGACCCGACCGTCAGACAAGGCTGCTTCTTGTAATGCTTCGTCATTAGAGTCACTCGCCACAACTATTCGACTCCGTACTTTTCCGTTGATCTGAACGGGAATCTCTAGTGATTCGTCAACGAGTAGCTCCGGGTCCGCTTCGGGAAATCGTGAGTGAACGATCGAATTCGTATTTCCCAGACGTTCCCAAAGCTCTTCCGCTATATGGGGGACCAAAGGCCCGAGCATCAGGATCATGCTCTCAGCAACCTCTCGAGGCACGCGTTCCGCACTTCGGCTGAGCTCATTGTTCAGTTCAGTGATTCGTGCAATAGCCGAATTGAACCGAAGGCCTTCCATTGCGTCTGCGACTGCTTCAATAGTTCGATGCGACAGTCGTCGCAGCGCATCCGGAGGGGGGCTATCAACAACTGTTGTCTCACCTGTATTTTCGTCGATCAGATTTCGCCACACCCGCTGAAGAAGCCGATGCGAACCAACAACCGATTTCGTTTCCCACGGGCGGTCTTGGTCGAGCGGGCCCATGAACATCTCATAAAGTCGGAGCGTGTCAGCGCCGTATGCCGTGTACATCTCATCGGGCGTGATGGAATTCTTCAGTGATTTGCCCATCTTGCCGAAAGTTCGAGTTACCCGCGATTGCTTGTAGAAGTACTCTCCGCTCGATTCCTCAACTTCTTCTGCCTCGACGTACACGCCTCTTTCGTCTTGGTATGCAGCCGCCTGGATGTAGCCCTGGTTGTAGAGCCGTTGGAAGGGCTCTGGACCCGACACGTGGTTGAGGTCATAGAGAACTTTGTGCCAGAAGCGCGCATAGAGCAGATGTAACACAGCGTGTTCCACTCCGCCGACGTAGAGATCGACTCCGCCTACACCCCCTGCGGAATCGGTCATCCAGTACTTCTCAATGACGGGGTCAACGAACCGTTCTTCATTGCTCGGGTCCAGATACCGGAGGTAGTACCAGCACGAACCTGCCCACTGCGGCATCGTGTTGAGCTCGCGTTTGTATGAGAATTCTCCGTTTCCTAGATCGTAATTTGCTTCCACCCAATCGTTGGCTCGACCGAGAGGCGGTTCAGGGTCTGATTCTTCGTCTAATGCTCTCGGGGCCCAGTCAATTAACTCGGGGAGTTCGACCGGAAGTTGGTCCTCTGGAACAGCCAGCGCCAAACCGGTGTCGTCGTAAACGATTGGGAAAGGCTCACCCCAGTAACGCTGGCGAGAAAAGAGCCAATCGCGCAGCTTGTAGGTGACAGTTCTAGCCCCGTGCCCCTCGCGTTCAAGCCAATCGATCATTGATCGTTTGGCGTCCTCAATGTAGAGGCCATTTAGAAAATCGCTGTTAATGGCAGGGCCCTCACCAACGTAGGCCTCGCCATCGAAATCCGACGGTGGTTGGACTGTTCGAATGATGTCTATCCCGAATTCGTTCGCGAAATCCCAATCTCGTTGGTCTTCGCCCGGCACACTCATCACAGCGCCAGTCCCATACCCCATTAACACATAGTCAGCGATAAAGATCGGAACCTGGAGGTCGTTAACCGGAACGGAACAGTGGGCCCCTACATAAACACCCGTTTTGGTTTGATTCTCTTGTCGCTCAAGATCAGTCAACTCGGACACTTGCCGCCGATAGTTCGCTACAGCTTCACTAGGTGTCGCCGCATCCCCCGTCCACTGGTGGGGAGTGTTCTCGGGCCATACGTCAGGCGTTAAAGCATCTACGAGGGGATGTTCTGGGGCCAAGACCATTGCTGTGGTCCCGAATAAAGTGTCCGGCCGGGTAGTAAAGACTTCGATCGTTGGACCGGGTGAAGTCGCGAAACTAATCTGGGCCCCTTCGGAGCGCCCAATCCAATTTCTTTGCATCGTCTTGATGGAATCGGTCCAATCAAGCCGATCCAGATCTTCAAGCAACCTGTCGGCGTAGGCCGTAATTCGCATCATCCATTGCTTCATCGGACGGCGAAAAACTGGATAGTTACCGCGGTCGCTGCGACCTTCGGCCGTCACTTCTTCGTTAGCCAGAACCGTTCCGAGGGCGGGACACCAATTAACCGGGGCCTCACCTAGGTAGGCGAGACGCCACTGGTCTAACTCTCGCCGTTTTTCGGTTGAGTCCATTTCGAGCCACGCACGACCGTCTGACGTTAACCGGTCCCCCTTCTCGAACAGGTCTTCAAGTTCGGCAATAGGTCGAGCCCGGCCAGATTCGACGTCATACCAGCTCTGGAAAATTTGAAGGAAAATCCACTGAGTCCACCGATAGTAAGCAACGTCGGTCGTTGCGATCGAACGTCTCTTATCGTGCCCTAACCCCAAACGGTCAAGCTGTCGCTGCATATTGGCGATGTTGGTCTCAGTGTTTACCCTGGGATGCTCCCCGGTTTGACGGGCATGCTCTTCGGCAGGCAATCCAAATGCGTCATACCCCATCGTGTGTAGAACGTTATGGCCGGTCATTCTCTTGTAACGAGCGAAAACATCGGTGCCGATATAGCCGAGCGGGTGACCTACGTGCAGCCCAGAACCGGACGGATAAGGAAACATGTCCATTACGAATAATTTGGGACGGTCATCGGCGTCTTGATTTCCGAGCGGGCCCGAAGGGTTGGGCGCTTCATAGACCCCTTGTTCAGACCATCGACGCTGCCATCCAATCTCGATCCGGTCGGCTAACGCAGCGTCGTAGCGAAACGCGGGCTGAAGATCTTCAGTTTCGTTAGCGGGACTGGAAGAGGACGCGTTCACGGGCCTCAAGGATGCCACGCAATAGCGACCGTGACCCACTTAGGCACCATGTATTGCCGGCGTCGTGGCTATCGAGGCGATCAGTGGAATACCCTGCTCACATGCCCGCCGACGATTCTCATTCCAATTCTGTCGATGGGAACGATGTCGCCTTCGAAGATCACGATTACGCCTCGTGGGAAGAGGCCGCCAATACTGCTCTCAGAGGTCGAGATCTGCGCTCTCTAACCACACAAACGCTCGATGGGATTAGCAGAGAACCGCTCTATACGCGCGAAATGCATGGGGTTGACAAAACCGAGCCTGGCCTTCCCGGGCGGTCGCCATTCACCCGCGGAAGCCGCGCTGCAGGAAATGCATTTGGGTGGGAAATTCGCCAAACTCACTTCGCTCAGCGCAGAGATGTCAACAAACGAATCCTCTCTGATCTCGAGAATGGCGTAACTGGCATCACCCTGAGAGGAGCTCCGACAGAGCCCGATTTGTTGGCTTCCGTCCTCGAAGGGGTTTACCTCGATCTGGCTCCAGTTCATCTAACCCCCGGCAGTTCCCTAGCTCAGATAAGTGCTCTCATTACTGCTTGTGATCGTCAGGCCGACGACGTCTCTCTACTGCGTAACTGTCTGGGCCTCGATCCGATTGGACGCTTAGCGCGGACCGGGCGGTCGGTCTCTGAGATCGAAGAGGAGGCCGCTCAAGGCGCTGATCTTGCGGCCCAAATCTCAAAATCCCATCCAAACATCCGGTCGATTGCGCTTGACGGCTCAACGTGGGCAGATGCGGGCGCTTCCGACGGGCAGGAACTTGGCGCTGTGCTTTCGGCTGCAGTCATGTGGTTGCGCTCTCTCACCGCAGCTGGACTTTCCCTCACAGAAGCTTCGCGACAGTTCGAATTGACGCTCTCGGCGGGCCCGGATCAGTTTCTAACAACCGCTAAATTTCGGGCGGCGCGAGTCTGCTGGGCCAGGATCATCCAAGCATCGGGAGGTGAGCCTGTTACCGCGCCGCTTGCTATTCACGCTACGACGGCACGGTCGATGATGACGCTCAATGACCCGTGGGTGAACATGTTGCGCACGACTACAGCGTGTTTCGCTGCCGCGCTTGGAGGCGTAGACGCTGTAACCGTTGAACCCTTCGACAGCGCAGCAGGACTCTCCGATGACACGGGCTTGCGTTTGGCTCGCAACACTCAGCTGATCCTGCACGAAGAAACGAGAGCGTCATCGGTGATCGACCCTGCAGGTGGAAGCTGGTACCTCGAAGAATTGACTGACGAACTTGCTCGTACGGCGTGGAAGATTTTTCAGCAAATCGAGGAGGTGGGCGGCATAGCAGAGGCTCTCAAATCTGGGTGGTGGCAGGCGTCGATAGCGGAAACCAGAACGGCTCGGTTCACAGCACTCGCGAACCGGTCGACTTCGATCACGGGGACAAGTGAATTTCCCGACATTGCCGAAGTAAAGATCCAGCGGGAACCAATACCTCACGATGCGATTGAGCCAGCTGGGGAAAAAAGGTGTGAACCTCTTCCTTTGTTTCGGTGGTCCACTCCATTCGAAGAACTACGAGAAGCATCCGATACCGCTACTTCACGGCCAACCGTATTTCTCGCAAATCTTGGCCCGATTGTCACTCACATCGATAGGTCCACATTCGCCAAGAACCTCTTCGAAGCAGGCGGCGTTAGAGCGATAAGCCATGACGGCTTCGAAAATCCAGGCAGAGCTGCTGAAGCCTTCGCGTCCAGTGGCAGCAAAGTCGCCTGCATTTGTTCATCCGACGACGTTTATTTAGAGTCCGCCCACGAAACAGTTGACGCCCTTCGGGCCGCAGGAGCCGACCTGATTTATCTGGCGGGATCTCCCGATTCTCCAGTAATCAGCGCAGCCGAAATCGATGGCTTTGTTTATCGTGGGTGCAATGTGCTCGAAGTGCTCGCGACTGTCCACCAAACATTGATCAGGTGAAGTTGCAAGATGAACCAAATTCCTGACTTCACGACAATTGGTCTCGATGAAACTAGCGAACCAATCTCCGATCTCACTCTGTGGAAACGCGACCTGATGAACCAAACGGGTGAAGCCGCGGAGGCCTTGACTTGGCAAACTCCCGAGGGCATAGACATCAAATGCCTTTACACCGCGGCGGATCTTCAAGGTGACATGTCGCATTTGGATAGCTTTCCTGGCTTTGCTCCGTTTTTGCGCGGTCCTTATCCGACCATGTACGCGAACCAGCCGTGGACAGTTCGACAGTACGCGGGATTTTCGACCGCCGAAGATTCAAACGCCTTTTACAGACGGAATCTCGCTGCGGGACAAAAAGGTCTCTCGGTTGCCTTCGACCTCGCCACCCACCGTGGCTACGACAGCGACCACGAGCGTGTAAGCGGTGACGTGGGTATGGCGGGCGTGGCCATCGACTCCATCTACGACATGCGGACCCTTTTCGAGGGCATCCCCCTCGATCAGATGAGCGTGTCAATGACTATGAACGGAGCCGTGTTACCTATTCTTGCTCTGTACGTCGTGGCCGCGGAAGAACAAGGTGTTGATACCCGCCAACTCGCCGGGACCATTCAGAATGACATCCTCAAAGAGTTCATGGTGCGCAACACCTACATCTATCCACCTCAGCCCTCCATGCGCATTATCGGAGACATCCTTGAGTTCACCAGCGAACATATGCCTCGCTTCAACTCCATTTCGATCTCCGGCTACCACATGCAAGAAGCCGGTGCGACGGCCGATTTGGAGTTGGCTTACACCCTTGCCGATGGTCTTGAATATCTCCGTACTGGTCAAAAAGCCGGGCTAAGTATCGACGATTTCGCGCCCCGTCTCAGCTTTTTCTGGGCCATAGGCATGAACTTTTTCATGGAAGTCGCCAAGCTCCGAGCGGCGCGCATCATTTGGGCAGACTTGGTGGCCGGGTTTTCCCC